>Ga0268298_10001573_pt1 | contig 26582 bp, 20 predicted proteins | sample WWTPWeurt_MetaG_FD_194462 | JGI IMG/M metagenome (GOLD analysis project Ga0268298, IMG submission 194462) | Activated sludge microbial communities from WWTP in Nijmegen, Gelderland, Netherland - WWTP Weurt | ecosystem: Engineered > WWTP > Aerobic digester > Activated sludge | place...
GATCGAGGTAGACAATTGCTCAGCTTGCGCCAATAGCCGTAACCTATAGCAAATCCGACTATATACTTGTATCCTGCTAACTCCGACAACAATTTGAACCGGCTCAAGGAGCTTATGCTTCACCCCTTCAGGACCGCTGCCTTGCCAGAATCATGCCTTCGCCAAAACAGCCCTTGCAAAGGGAAAGACCATAAAACTCGAGTCTTTCTCAGCCTCAGTCTGGCAGTAGCTGGAGCTTTCACATCTGTCGCCCTATTTCCCGGCCAGGCCCTGGCTGAGACCCATGGCAGCCCCAAAGTAGAAAAAACGTCAACCACCGCCAACCACCTGACAACCGGACTCAAGGACTACGAACAGGGAAACTTCGGAGCGGCCCTGCACGCCTTCAAGGCTGCGGCCCTGGACAAAAGCCTCTCCCCGCTCGACCGAATCAAAGCCCAAGTCGCTACCGCAGACAGCGCTTATCAGTGCGGTGAGTACCTGACAGCATTGAATATGCACAAGCGCAATCTCGCCGCATTGAAAGCAGTTCCTCAGGCGGAACCGATAAGTACCTCCAGGAAGCGAAAAATCGGCAGCGCCAAAGCACTACTCTTGCCTGATCAAGATAGAGAACAACTTCTAGCCGAGACTTATTGCGATATCGGCGAAGCCCTTTACGAGCTGGATAAGCATGACGAAGCCGCCCGCTACTTTGCCCTGGCCATTGATTGCTGGAAAACCGGCTCCGGCACTCAGGAAGTTCTATTACGCAGCCTGGAAGGAATGGGCGCCAGCCTGATCAAAGACGGCTTCTATGCCAAAGCGCTTCCCTTGTACCAGGAAGTTGCCTTTTTAGATCGCCTCAAGTACGGAGCAGAAAGCATTCCTTACGCCTGGTCTCTGAGAGTTTTGAACGACATCTACCTTAAGCTTGAAGATCCCGTTACAGCCAGGCGATGCTTCGAGCGATCGGTTTGGAACTTTCGCAATGCCAATCGAGAGAGACTTCTGCCAGTTTGGACCAAACGTCTAGCCAACACCGAAAATCCGCCCTGTGCCGCTGATCTGGATAAACTGCTGAGTGACCGCATCTTCGGCTCGCTCGGTAAGATCTCCGACGTGGATTTTCTCAGAGCCGGAGCCTACACCGGCGTCACAGAGTACAAACAAGAACCATCCCCTCCCACCCTGAAGGGCGACACAACCTGTCCCGACCAGGGTCTGCCCTGGTCTCGTCAGCGAATTGCCGTACAAGAACCAGCCAGCATGTTCTGGGTCGATCCCCGCGAAAAAGTACAGGGCTTTGTTGTATGTATTCCAGGCTTTGGACTGCATCGCGGTTCCTTTTCCGACCTGGGCGAAAGCCTCTCCTCCAAGGGTTTTGTAGTGGCCTCCTATGACGTGAGGGGTTTTGGCGCCTACACGGCAATGAAAGCAAGAGATCGCATCGATCTGGAAAAGAGCCTCGAAGATCTGGACGACTCAATTATTCAAATTCGCAAAGACTTCTCCGGGGTGCCGGTTTTCGTCCTGGGCGAATCTATGGGCGGCTCACTGGCCCTGCAATTCTGCGCCAAGCACCCGGAATTAGTAGAGGGACTAATTGCAGCTGTGCCCTCCGAACAGCGCTATCGGCAATGGCTGACGGCCGGCAAGGTAATTTTGGGAATGCTTACGGGCAGCCGTAAACAAATCGATGTGGGACCGGTTCTGGTCAACCGCGCCACCCAAGATGAAGGACTGCGCCAGACCTGGACATCCGACCCCCAGAGCCGTTTTACAGCAACGGCTAAAGAACTCTACGGATTCAAACGCTTCGTGTCGCGCAATCGCGACCTGGCTAAACAAGTAAAGACGACGCCGGTGCTTATGTTTCAGGGTGTACACGACCTGCTAATCCGACCGGAAGGCACAATCAGTCTCTTCAAAGCCGTGGCCAGCGAGGACAAGGATCTGATGCTGGTCGGCAAATCGGAGCACCTGGTCTTCGAGGAAGGACAATTCGATAAAGCTCTTCTGGTCAGCATCTGTGACTGGATGAAAACCAGAGGTAGCAAGTAATTGGAACAGAATTTCGTATTTGCAGAGTTTGCCTTATGTGCTGCCGTTATTCTTGTCACGGGCAGCAAGCTGTCAAAGCATGCCGATGTAATTGCCGACGCTACTGGACTCGGCAAAAGCTGGGTTGGTCTGGTAATGCTTGCTACTGTTACCTCGCTGCCTGAACTGCTGACGGGAATCTCAGCAGTTACTCTTAACGATCTCCCCAATCTAGCTGTAAGCGGTACCCTTGGCAGTTGCATGTTCAACATGCTCGTCATTGCGTCTCTAGACCTTTTCAGCAAGCACAGACCAGTATCAAATATGGTGCAGCAGGGACACCAACTCTCCGCCGGTTTCGGCATTGTGCTTCTGGCGCTGGCCGCCATAGACATTCTATTTGGCAAATACCTTCCTTCCATCAAGCAGCTCAACTCAATAGATCCGCTCAGCATTCTTTTCATCATCGTCTATCTGGTGGCAATGCGCCTCATTTATTCATACGAAAAAACTCGCGTGCAAGAATACGTTGAGGAAGTGGCAGTACAAGAGCAAACTAAGAAAAATCCGTTAAGAAACGCCATAATCTGGTTCACCGTGCACTCTATTTTTATTGTAGCCGCCTCCCTCTATCTACCGGACCTAGCGGAAAAAATCGCCAAAATGACCGGCTGGGGAGAGAGCTTCATCGGCTCTTCCTTAATCGCCATAACTACCTCGTTGCCGGAAATCACCGTCTCGGTAGCAGCGGCGCGCATGGGCTCGTTTGATATGGCAGTGGCTAATCTCCTTGGCTCAAATCTCTTCAACGTAGCAATTCTAGCCGTCACCGATTTCTTCTACGTGAAAGCACCGCTTTTGCGCTGCGTCTCCCACATAAACACACTCTCAGCCCTGACAGCCATCATCTGCATGGGAATCGTCGTAATCGGACTGACCTACCGTTCAGAAAAGAAGATTCTCTATCTGGCCGGAGACGCGGCAGCCATAGCCTTCTTTTTCCTGCTAGCCAATATCCTTTTATTTGTTGCCGGCTAGATTTCGAGTACCATTGAGAGATGCGCACGGGCAAGCAATTAAGAAAATCGCCGACGGGCTCAATACTGCTCTGCTCCCTTATTCTTGGCGTGGTCGGTGGCCTGCCTGTCAGATCGGCCAATCCTATTGACAGCCAACCCGGAACAGCCCTCGAGCAAGTCGAGCCCTGGCTGAGTCAAGAGAAAAAATCGGCCCGGGAAAAGGACCCAAACAGTCCCCAGGCGCAGCTCAAGAGGGCGGCACAACTGGTCAAATCCGACCATGTGGTTGCCGCCAAGCCGATTTTGAACAAGCTACTCAAGCAAGACCCCAGAAACGTCAAAGCATTGCGCCTTCTAGCTGAATGCCACATAAACGAGAATCTGGAGGGCACCGGCCACAAACGGGCCAGGCAGCTCCTGCAGCGGGCCATCAGAATAGATCCTGATTACAGCGACAGCTATCGCCTTCTAGCCGACATCGAGCTAATCGACGGCAACTACAAGCAAGCGCTCACCCTCTGCGACAGGGCTCTGGCCTGCACTAAGCCGGCTAACATCGCCCACCGCACCAAATCTATCGCTCTCACAAATGTGAAACGCCCTAAGGAAGCAGTAAAAGAAATGGAACTCTTTCTGGAAGGCATGAAGAAAGTCGGCAAGAAGCCCCCCACGCGCACCGTGGAAGTTTATGCCGGAACCCTTGAGGAAGCCGGTATGTATAAAGAAGCAATTGCAGTCTACTCACAAATGCAGAAAGAAAGCTACTCGGACCATATGGCTTTGAAAGTAGCACAGTGTTATCAGAAAATGGCTAAACCAGAAGAGGCCGTGCGCACCCTGGATCAGCTCATCAAAGCCAATGATCAAGATGAATTAGCCCTTGCCGAGCGCGCGCGTATCTTTGTCTCCATGGGCAAACTGAAAGAAGCCCTGAGAGACTATAGTAAATCCTTAGAACTGGCGCCCATGAGTAAATCCTATCTGGAACGGGCCGCTGTTTACGAAAAACTGGGCATGAAAGATAAAGCAAATTCCGACAGACAGAAGGCGGCGGCCTTTTAAGCAAATTGAGGACAACTCCGGATTTTGAGGATGACACTGAGAGCGACTCTGACGGCAAGCTTGGCGGCATTAAAGGCAACTCTGGGGGTAATTTTGGCGGCAACTCCACATCCTGAGAAATACACGCAAAGAAGTCCGGGCAAGCTAAACACCCTCCCTGCTCTGGCGCTCCTTTTCTTTCTGGCACCGGGGACTGCTTCCCAGGCGGCTCCGGGGACTACTTCCCAGGCAGCTCCGGGGACTGCTTCCCAGGCAGCTCCAGCAGAGTCCACGATCACGCTCAGTAGCAGCACCCCCGCGAAATTGAAATATCGCACCACCAAAACCGCCCTGGTGAAAGAAGCGAGAGTTTTAGACTTTCCCCCAGACAAAGCGGTCGGCTCAGTGCTTGTTCAATTCGACAAAGACGAAAAGGGAAAAAGCAGTCACAAACTCTTCAAGGCCATGGGACGGGTAAGCATACCGCCCGGAACCGTCGTCGTGTTCATGCCGAACGAACGTTTTTTCGCCAATCCCAAGGTGCTTGACGGTCTCAAACCTGATGCCATAGATGGTCTGCGCATGAAATTCTTTCCCATGGACGAAGCCGAAGAAGGGCGAGGAGACGCCGGTCTGGCTTACCTGAGTCGCTTTTCGAATCTGCGCTACGTAGATCTGGACCGTTCGGAAGTAAGCGACCGCGGGCTGAAAACTTTGAAGAACCTCAAGCACCTTGAGGTCATTGCCGCCTTCGGCACCTCCATAGACGGCAGCGCCTTCAAAGAGATGGGACGCATGGAATCAGTCAAAAGCTTGAATTTGCCCAACACAAATCCCAAAATGGAGGAACTCAAAAACATTCCCGCGGTCTTCCCCAATCTAGTCAGCCTCAATCTAGGTCGCACTCGTCTCACTAACGTCGTCATGCCCGCCATTGGGCGACTAAGCCGCCTTGAACGACTGGACATCTCCAACAATTTATTTCTCACCGATGATGCCATGGAGCACATTCTCAAGCTTAAACAACTGCGCCTTCTGGAACTGGGTGATACTTCGATTTCGGCCCGCGGTCTGGCGAAACTCAAAGGAACACGGATTGAGAATTTAATAGTGACAGCCAGACAGTTTAAGCCGGGAGAGATGGAGCAACTGCAAAAGGTTTTGAAAACCGTGCAATTTACTGTTTTGAACAAACGTTTGAATCGGGATATAGACCCGGAAACCAAAGCTATCTTTGGACCCATGTCGCGGGGTCGCGGACTCTAAAGGCTGAAACCGCCACCGGATAGCCTTCCATAGAATTCACTAGCGGATAGCTTTCCAAAGAATTCACCATCGGATAGCGTTCCGTAGAATTCGCAGTCCGATCATGTCTCTCAAGGCATTCCGGTGCCAGGCACTAAACTCATGTAACCGAAAAACTTAAATCTGCTTGACGCCGAAAGTCAGCACAGGCACAGGGTTTCATTTGACTAAAAGTCCAAAAGCGCTGATGTAATATTTGTTCAAATCACTATTGTTACATTGGGGGCAAACCTTCCAGAAGGTAGCCCCGAGGGCGGCCGACTCAGCTAAAAGCGGCGCGAAAAGACAGCCCCAATCTAAAAGAGATTTCGCACACGTTTCTGAGTACTGACGGCACGAGTTAAAAGCCTGGCAGCCCCCTTATCGTCGAAAACTTTGACTGAACTCTCGGTAGAAACCAAACCCGGTCGCAGCAACTTGTAGTAGTTCAACTCTTCGTCCTGATAGGCTTGCAATACTTTGCGGCTGCTCTTATCCACCACAAAATGGCTGGCCTGCACCTTCACCACACAACTGTTCTTGCCGGTCTCAATAATCTGATAGCGTTTGACACGATGGCAATCAAGGGCGAAGCCACGATCGACGGAGCCGGAGGCAGTGAGGGGCACGGTCATCCAGACCTGGCCATTTTTATCTTTATACGTGCCGAACACATCCAGCACCCGGGCCGGTTGGCGACCCAGCGCCTTGAGAGCCTTGCCGGTGGTCAAATCCACGCGACTGGTTTCTTCGCTTTCCTGCCTGAGCCACTGCCCGGCCAGCCAGTGCGGAATGCGCACCTTGACCTGGGAACCGCCCTTGAGACTAGAAGGTCTGCCGCCGGCACCGTTAAGAGCACCGGTCTTCAGATTTTGTTCGATGACCGCCTTCATGCGCTTCTTGTAGTCGGCAACGGCCGGATCAACTTTCGCCGCCTGGCTCTTCAATGCCGCATTGCGCCTGGCCTGGTCCAGATTTTGCGTGCTGGCATCAATCTGCGGCAGCGCCTTAAAGCTCTGATGCGGAGCGGGCACAGGCACCACGGTCGCTGTTCTGCTCAGTGCCCTGGGGTTATTGAGCGCACCAGGTCCACTCAGGGCCCTGGGGTTATTGAGCGCACCAGGTCCACTCAGGGCCCTGGGGTTATTGAGCGCACCAGGTCCACTCAGGGCACCGGGGTTGTTGAGCGCACCAGGTCTTTCCCAGTCGGGCAAAGGGGCGAGACTCTCGGCATGAGTGATGCCGCCCGTGAGCTTGAAAGAGGATGAAGGAGAAACTGAATTTACAGGCGAGGTGTTGCCTCCACCAGAAATGCTGCCGCTGCCGACTGTGTTACCACCACCCGCACCGCCACTGGAGCCTCCCCCCGCGCTGCCCAGCCCTTTGTAGAGATCGGCCTCGGCTTGAGAAAGCAGTTCTCCGGCACAAGCCATGTCGGCAAAAGTCGTATCGGCAATCACCATGCTGGCAAAAGTCAGGCCCAATGCCAGAACAAGACCGGACAGAAAGCGCCGACACCGCAAACTGAAGGCACAGCGAATCAAACGCCCACCGACTCGAAAGCGGCGTCGCGAGCGTTTTGACGGCGCCGCTGTTCCAACCAGACCATCAAGACAGACACATCAGCAGGGCTGACTCCACCAATGCGGGCGGCTTGACCGAGGGTGAGAGGGCGAACCTTATTCAACTTCTCTCTCGCCTCTTTGGCCAGATGGGTCAACTCACCGTAGTCGAAGTCTTGAGGCAGTTTTACTTTGTCGTACTTCTCGGTATGTTCAATTTGCAGCCGTTGCCGCTCGATATAACCGGCGTACTTAACGTCCGTCTCCACTTCCAGAGCAAAGGCAAAGGGCACTTCAGAGGCCGGCGCCTTGGCCTCGATGACCGAATACGGCACCCGGGGACGGCGCAATAGCTCTTCCAGAGTGACTGATTGCTTGAGGCTTTCGTCAAAGGGCAAAAGCGCTTCCTCGAAGCCCTGACCGGGGTGAATCCGGGTTTTCTTCAACCTGGTCTTCTCAGCGCCGATGGCTTCCTGCTTTTCATTGAATAGACGCCATCTGTAGTCATCAACCAGACCAATTTCACGACCGAGAGGAGTCAGTCTGACGTCGGCATTATCCTGACGCAAAAGCAGACGATACTCAGAACGAGAGGTCATCATGCGATAAGGCTCACCAATCTCCTTGGTGACCAGATCATCAATGAGGGTGCCGGCATAGCTCGAAGAACGAGGCAACTCAAAGGGTGCCTCACCCTTCACATATAGAGCGGCATTGATCCCGGCCACGATGCCCTGGGCGGCGGCTTCTTCATAGCCGGAGGTACCGAGAATCTGGCCGCCGGCAAAGAATCCGGGCAGGTCCTTGGCCATCAAAGCGTGGGTGAACTGAATGGCCGGCATGTAGTCGTACTCCACGGCATAAGCCGGTCTGACCATGGAGGCGTTCTCCAAACCCGGCAAAGAATGCACGATATCGTGTTGCACCTGCACAGGCAAACTGGTGGAACAACCCTGCAAATACACTTCATAGGTGGAACGGCCTTCCGGCTCCAGGAAGAGCGAATGGCTGTCCTTATCGGCAAAGCGCACGATTTTGTCTTCGATGGAAGGGCAATAGCGAGGCCCGATGCCGTGAATCATGCCCGAATACATGGGCGACTGGTGCAAGTTATTGCGAATAAGCTCATGGGTGCGTTCGGTGGTGCGGGTCTGATGGCAGGGAATCTGAGGCAAAACCGGACGCTTGTCCAGGAAGGAGAAAAATTGCAAATGAGCATCGCCCGGCACTTCGGGCAATTTGGAATAATCAATGGTACGACCATCAATTCGAGGCGGCGTGCCGGTTTTGAGCCGCCCGGTACTGAAACCGAGGGAACGCAAATAGGCCGAAAGGCCCACAGCCGGAAATTCTCCGGCCCGACCGGCGGGCATAGTTTCTTTGCCGATCCAGATAGTTCCTTCCAGGAAGGTACCGGCGCACAACACTACGGCGCGGCAATTGATGCGGTCACCGAAATTCAGTTCCACACCTGCTACTTTGCCATCTTCAATGATCAAACTTTTGGCCATGCCCTGACGCAAAGTCAGATTCGGCAATGATTCCATGTAATTTTTCATCCAGATGGCATACTCGCGCTTGTCGGACTGGGCGCGCAAGGCTTGCACAGCCGGTCCACGACTGGAATTGAGCATGCGAATCTGCAGATATGTGGCGTCCGTGGCTTCGCCCATGACGCCGCCGAGAGCATCAACTTCACGGGCCAGATGCGTCTTGCCCGGTCCACCCACAGCCGGATTGCAAGGCATAGCACCGATGGTGTCCAGATTGACGGCCAGGAGCATAGTGGAAAGACCCAGACGCGCACTGGCATTTGCCGCCTCACAGCCGGCATGTCCGCCACCGATTACAACCACGTCGAAATACATCTTGAAACCCGTTTTCCACAAGCTGGAAAAACCATCATAACAAATGCTCTTGATAAACCCCTAAACCTCTCCAAAGCCTAATCTTTTCACTTCCGGCCAGGCAGTCTGCCGGCCCTCATTAAAGGCGGGCCGAGTAGGACCAAATCTTGTGGCGGAGAGCATTTCAGAAACTGAAACGAAAAACCCCGAGAGCAAGCCGGGGCTGCCCCGGCGGTCTATACTTTGTTACATAGATAAGTTACCTCGATAAAGCGCCACCGCACTACCCGTGAGATTCCCGATGTTGTCCATGCCCCCAACCAGAGAACCGGCCCGAAGAAGCCTCCGACCCAAACAGGTAGTTTCGCTCAACCTGGTCACATTGTGCAGCCTGGCACTGGTATTGCTTATGGCCTTAAGCACGGTCCAGATCGCCCGGGCTGAATCAAACGCCGCTAGTCAGAACGCGACCGATAAGCCGGCTTCAGGCAGCCTTCTGATCAAGACAGTGCTCGACCCTGAAAAGTACTTCGGTAAAGCGAAACTGGGCTATATGGCCGCCCGACTCTGCCCTGAAATCTGTGAAAAGCTCTTCTGCTACTGCGGCTGCGACGTCACCGACGAACATTCCACCCTCCTTGACTGTTTCACCTCCGACCATGGCGTCGACTGCTATATCTGTCAGGAAGAAGCACTCATAGCTCTAAAAATGAAGCGTGAAGGCAAGTCCCTTGCCGAGATTCAAAAGGCCATCGACCTGCAGTACGAGAAGCAAAATCCTTTCGCCCCCACCGATAAGCTTCTGCGCTACCAGAAAGAACGGCTGTGGCAGCCGGAGAAGACAAGTAGCCCCGGCAAAACAAAAGGTAAGCAGTCCGAAAAATTAGCGGGGCAAACCACAACTAACGCTAACTCCGCTAAGAGCAAAAGAGGCTTGCCAAGCGCATCCAGCAGAGACAGTAGCGGCACGTTGCCAAGCGAAAATTCGCAGTCAGAGAAGCAAACCCAAGGCAACTCTCGCAGCAGCACCAGCCCAGGTTGTTGCTCCGGCAAGAAGAAAGTCAAGTAGCAAGGCTGCCAAGAAATCGGGGCAGTGCTAGTGTCTCGCCCGGGTTTCCAAGCTGAAGATGTATTTCATCAAAAATGCATGGACGACTGAAGCCTGAATAGAGTTTTTCAAGAGCATTTTTAGTAGTGTCCTTAAGTTCGCTTTTTTCAGCTCTCAAGAGAATTTCCTTTAGTCCTCCATTCCCAATCCCGCCAGTCACTCTTCTCCATCGCCACTTCCAACCATGGGAGACGGAGTAGGTCATCAAATCGACTTGCTGGTAACCATGGATGGCACCAACTTCACTAATTACTAACTCCCAGGTCTACCTCCGGAGCCGGCTCAGAATTCGGGACAACCTCTCGGTTCCAGTCATCGGCCCGGATGTGCATGCACAAATGCAAATCTGCAGCGCCACTTAGAAAGAGAACAATGCGCAGAAGCAATTCTCGGAAAGCGGTGCTTGGACCAGGCGTTTTTCTTCGACTCAACGACATCTGTCTGACAACTTCGGGAACATGCAATGAAAAACCATAAGCATTCCAACAAGTATTCCGGCCCAGACCCCTCTGTCGACCAGGCCAGTATCGATCGCCAACTGCGCATCAACTGGATTCGTACCATCTTTGGCATCGCCTTGATGGGTGGTCTCTCTTTCGCCGGTCTGGTCTTCCTTGGTGTCAACTTCACCGTTGCCACCGTCATCCTCTTCTTCTTCTCCGTGCTGATGCCTCTGTTCGGCTGGTGGAACAGCGCTAATCTCGTCCTCAAGATGATGCGCTGCCGTCCGCCCAACATGAACGACCGGGATCATGCACGGTTGGTGCGTCTGGTGGACGAAATCTATCCGCTCACCGGCCTCAAGAAGAAGCCTGAAGTCTTCATCTCGCCCCTGCCCATTCCCAATGCTTTCGCCACCGGCCGTTCCCCCTCCACCGCTTTCATTGCGGCTACGGAAGGTCTTTTCGCCGTGGGTCTGGAAGATCGTGAAATCAAGGCGATTCTGGCTCACGAGCTGGCCCACGTAAAGAGCCGCGATGTGGCGATTACGTCACTGGTGGCAGTTCTGGGTTCGCTCTTCTCCATTCTTCTGGCAGGCTTCGCGCCCGGCATGTTCAATGCCTGCTTCAGCGAGCGCAACAACCGGGAAGACCTGGTGGGCAAGCTGTCCAACAAGGTGAAGCGCGACAAGAAGCGTTTTGCCGACCCGGCCAGCGCCGTCACTGGCTTCTTCATCACCCTGGTGGTCTTCTACATCGCCAGCATCTTCGCCAAGCTGATCACGCTCTTCGTGAGCCGCAGCCGCGAGAGTGCCGCTGACGTGCTGGCCGCCAACTGGACCCGGGACCCCTGCGCTCTGGCCACTGCTCTGCAGAAGATCGTGGACTGGATGAACCGCAACAAAGCGGCGCTTCAGCTCAAGATTCTGCTGGGCGGCATGGAACCGCTGCTCTTCGTCAGCCTGCATGAGGGCGAGGAAGGGCTGAATCCGCCGCCTCCGAAGGGTTGGCTGGCACGCCTGCGCAAGTGGGTGGGCCATCTGGGCGACAATCACCCGCCGGTGGAAGACCGCGTCACGTTGCTCGACGGTCTGGCCGGCTCGGTCTGCCCGCGCATGCACGACATTCGCGCCGATGAAGCAAAGCGCCGCCGCGAACGCATCCGCGAGGAGCGTCAGCGCCTCAACAGCAAGTCGGCTCCGCCGGCTGTGCCCCCTGCCGTGCCTCCCACCGCCTCCGAAGAGGGGCAAGAGGGTACCGCAGACGAAGGGTCCGAAACCAAACCTGGTCAGGATCCCAAGTGAATTCGGCACCGGTTTGAGCAGCAATGCTTGAACCGGTTGCCATTCAGTTCCAGTCGTGAGTGCTTAACCGTTAACGGTTAACAAACTCACTTGCATACTTCGAACTCGGGTTGGCTCGGGAAGTCGGAAGCCTGAAGGCCTCTTGATTTCCCTGGCCGCCCGGGTTCTTTTTTTTGCTTTAAGTTGTCAAGCGCACCAATCAACAACGTCACGGCCAGCTTACTGACTTATACGAAGGCGGTCAAAACCTGTTTCCGTAAACAGAAGCGCCGTTCATTGCTCTTTCACCAACGGCGCGACGCAAAGCAGTGCTGTTATTGACGTAGGGGTTGGCAAACTGATTTGAATTCTGGCCGGAGTACTGATTTGCATTCTGATATGAATACATGGCCGGATTCACGCCGCCGCCGGGAGAGTGCTGCCGGTAGCTACTGTACGTACTCATAGCTCGCCTGGTCATTGAAGCACCAAACTGCTTCATGGCCGGGGAGGCGGCGCAAGGACCGCTCACTGACTGACCGGACGACGGCTCACAGCGACTGCGAAAATGATTCCCCCAGTAATCGCCTTGTTCGCCGCCGCCACTGCTGAAGCGACCGCCGCCGCCGCCAAAACGTCCGCCGCCATCGCCTCCACCAAAACGCCCGCCGCCACCGCCGAAGCGACCGCCCCCGGATTCACTGGTCGGCACCATCAAAGAATCCATGCCATGTCGGCTGCGTATGGAGCTTGCAGCATAGCCATTATGCTCACTGGGGGCGCCGCCATGATAGTGGTAGGCAGCCATCGATGCGTTGTATCCATTCGGCGCATGGGGATTGACTTCAAAATCCCGGCTGAAGGCAGGCTGGAACCCCGAGGAGATAGCACTCAATAGAATTATGGCACCGAGCTTTCTCATACTTTAATTTCGCCTTTACCAGTTGCTTATGTACATCATAAACCTGCCGGGTCGATCGAGAATCACGAGCCCCACAGGCCACTACCAAATTCAAGGCAAAACTAAGGCTTCTTGAGCCCCTTCAAATAATGCACCAGCGAATCTACCTGCTCCTTTGCCAGTGGTCCGCCCGCTGCATCGAGAAAGCCAGGCATAGACTTATGGGTTTTGCTACCGAAAGAAATCACCTGGCGAACATGCTTGAGATAATCGGCGTCGCTGAAATCGCCTTTTTCAAGCTCCGGCCCCACCAGTATCTTGCTCTCCTTACCCGGGCGATGACACATGGCGCAGTCGGCATCGTAAAGTTCCTTCCCGAAGGCACCAACGCCCATATCCACATGGCAGTGAGCACATTTTTCATCGCTAAAGATCTTGGCTCGTCCACCCACAGTCAAGTTTTCATGCAGGTTCTCCACTTCAACCTGCATGTTGAGCGAGCCGAAACTCATATCGGGATCATTGGAAGCAAAGCGAATCTGCTTGGTGACAAGGCCCTGTTTCATGGCCGTGTCGATGTGCACGGTCAACTTGGAAGACTTACCAGGTTCAATGCGCACCGACTTCCAGGATAGATCGGTACAGCCACAATCGGTCTTGACGTCGAAAATCTCCAGGGGCTTGAAGCCTTCATTCGAGAAGAGAAAACTGGCCACCAGGTCTTTGCCTTCCTCTACCTGACCAAGGTCGCGGCTGGTAGCATCAAGCTTCAGCACCGGGCGCATTTTCTGCGGCAGGAAATAAACCAGAAGACCGCCAATCATAAGGAAGATCAGCCCCAGCGCAACGGCTAAAGACTTCTTCTCAAACTTCATGGCTTCCAATATTTTTCCGGGCCGCTGTCGGCTTCCATCCAGTTCTCCGGCGCCGGCTTCCCTTCACGCTTTCGGTATTCAGGGTCCCAGAGTTGGGCATAGACCGAGACGTCTTCCCTGGAGATGCCCAGGGACTCTTCCTCTTGCTCGCCGGCACTATCCGGGAACGCTGCACAGATAGCTTCGTAGCGCATGAGCAATTCACCAATGATGGCGGCGGCGTCCTCGTCGCCGGCAGCGGTGAACCTCTCCCGAGCAGCTTCCAGCTCCGCTTTTGTCAGCCGCCCATCACGCTCGCCGCTCTGTCCTTCCACCAGATCAATTTCGTTCCAGCGATCTCGCAGGAAGGGCATAATTGTTTGCGTTAGAAGCGTGTACTCGTCTACGAACATAGAACCAATTTGCTACTCCAGGGGACCGCTTTATGTGCTGCAAGCTTGCTTACACAATTGTTCCAAGCCTTTACTCATTCTACAACCTGGAGTCTCGGCACAACCGCCTACAAGCCAACCAGCCCGATTTAGCCGGTCCTATTTAGTTTAGCCGGTCCCAGGCAGCCAGTCAGGCACACACCATCAAACAAGAGCCGACCGGGGAACCATTTTCGGCTTGACATCGTCGGTGTTCATCACTTGCCCTTGAGCAAGTTGAAACTGGAAAGTGCTCAAACTTAAAAACTGAAGAAGTCGGTCAAATTGCCACCAAATAGGGTGTGACACTCTCTGAACTTCTGCTAAACTAAACTCACTCTAAAAAACTATTATCGTAAGGTGGGCGTTGTATGAACATGACAACACAATGTGCCCCGGAATCCCTGTCACTCACTATCGTATGCGACGAGAGATGCACCGTCGTAAGGTCTCTGGCGGCCCTTCTCCGGGTCTGGGACCACGGCCGTCGTTTCACTTTTGTCGATCGCGAATCACCGAGCCCCATAGCAGCAAAACTCATGAGCGAGCTCGATAATTCTCGCTGGAGCCTCTTCCTCATAGACGAGCAGAACGAGCACTGGCACGGTCCCGATGCCATTCCCATGATTCTCAAAAATCTGCCCTTCGGCAAATTTGCTGCCGTCTTCTATATTTTGCCTGGCACCATGTGGCTGACTCGCAATTTTTATATGGTCGTCTCCAACCTGCGTTTCTTCCTGAGCGGCAAAAGAGCAGCCGCCTGAAAGCCAGTGCTTCGAAGGCAAACCAAAGGCAGAAAGTTTCCCTGGTAGAAGCCTCTTCTCAGCGCTTCCTGCAAGTTTCCCCGGTAGAAGTCTCTTCTCACCAGTTCATTCAGATACAGTCCGCTATAAGCAGGCGCTGCTAATTCAAGCCGAGCTGTTGCCGAACTAATTCGTCTTCCGGACCGCAAATGAACTTAAGCCCCAGAGCCGAGGCTAATTCTTGCTCCGTGGCAACGGCCATGGGATAACGACGTGTGGAAAGCCTGGCTGCCGGAGTGGCGTTTTCCAAGCCGTCCGATAATTGTTTGCCCTGGGCCTCTTGCACGCTCGTGCTCTCAGGAGCACCGGAAATCTGACCGCCGCCTTGTAAATTCTTGCCAAACTGAAAATCTCTGTTGAGCGGTGAAATCTTCTCGATGGCACCGACAAGCTCCCGCATGACGCTAGCCGGTTCGCCATGTTCGCCACTCAAGCGGTCATATTGATAGCCTTCAGCTGTAAGAACCAGTAAGTCTGGCTTGAGCACCTCCACCAGCCAGGCGGCCCGGCTCAGGGGGCGCGGCGCAAAGTCAGCCACAATCTGAGTCTGTTCATCCGGGATGTTGAGGAAGGCGCACAAAATCTCCGAGACATTTTTCCGCCAGTCTACATAAAAGCAATCCAGCCCGGAGGCATCATCGGGCAACATCACTTGCCCACCCTCCACCAACATGGCACTCTCTGCAAGGGCGAAAGCCGTCGGCAAATGATTGGAGGCAGGCGTGACCAGGGTAATCTTCTTGCGCACGCGTTTGCGCCAGTTAGCCACCAGGCAGGCCAGCGCCTCCTCTGTATCGTCCACGGCAATCAAGGGGAAGCTTGTGCTGGCAATGGGATAACTGCCGCGATCTTCCACAATACAGCCGAGAGCCCCACTGCAAAAGGCATCGCCGATGAAATCATGCCCATCGAAGGTCTTGCCGGTCAAAGCCACAAACCAGGCGCCGTTCAAATCGGCCCTGGTATCGGTAGCCACACAACCTGCCTGATCGGGAACCATGCCCTGAGCCATTCTGCCCTGGGTCAGGTCGAGGATTTCCTCTGCCGAATACTGAGCTGGCAATTTATCGCTTTCAAACTAGACGTCGGTCTTAATTGTAGCGGTTGCGGCCAGATCGGGAACCTTGAGATTGGGATCAGTTTTCTTGCGGTCATCAAGCGCTTTCTGCAGGAGCCTTGTGGCAAAGCTGCCGGTTGTGCGCTGGGTTCTTTCAGCCACCGAATTAGCAGTACCAGTGGCAGTTTCTTCTTCCACCGGAGCCGGCGGGACGATAGTGCTTGCAGTCATGATTCCCTCCCGGGGTGCGGCTATTAGTGGATCTCGCTCAGAAAACTCGGACGCCAGCCAGAGATGTTCACCTTCTGAAAATCAGAGGGAAACTCAACAATGCCAGATACTAGCTGACAACCTATCTATTGGCAACCCCAAAGCGCTCATAATAAGCTCTTTTTAAAACTTCGTGCCGGTTGCACTTCCGGCATGTCAACGTTGACAGGAGCGTTTGATAATCACATAATTCGCACATGATAAAAACACTGAACAATCCTGTTTCCAAGGACTTTGTCGCCTCAGTGGCGCGCGCCAACTCCGAATTCAGCTTGTGGCAGAAACGCCGGCACCTGCTCAACACCGATGACCTCAGCTTGCCGGAGCTGTCTCTAGAACTGGCACTCACTCACTATTACAAAGAGCACCGGCTGCACAGCCTGCCACCACTGACGACACTAAGTGACTGCACCGTCGCCACCCTCTTTTACGAAAATTCCACCCGCACCCGCTCATCCTTCGATCTGGCCGCCAGAAAGATGGGAGCCACGGTTCTGCACCTGGATGTAAAATCCTCTTCCGTAGCCAAGGGCGAGAGTCTCCTGGATACGGCCATGAATCTATGCGCCATGGGCGTCAATGCCATCGTCATGCGCCACAGTCAGTCGGGCGCACCGGACGAATTGGCAGAGCAAGCCAATCAGGTCCTGGCCAGATCAAAAGACCCGGCGAGAGTAAAAAATCTAGCGGTGATAAATGCCGGAGACGGCGCCAAGTCTCATCCCTCGCAAGGTTTACTCGACCTCTACACCATGCTCAGCGAGCTGGAGCTATTGCCATTCCTCGATCTATCGGGCAAGCTACAAAACCCATTGCAGCCCCACTGTCTCAAGGGCAAGAAAATAGCCATTATCGGCGACATCTTGCACAGCCGGGTAGCCAGGTCCAACTTCTGGCTTCTAAAAAATCTGGGAGCGGAGGTGCATTTTGCCGGTCCGCCCTCCCTTTTGCCACAAGACTTCGCCGACAAGCATCCGGGCGCCATCCTGCACCATAGCCTCAAACCGGCAGTGAGCGATGCCGACTTCATCATCACCTTGCGCATCCAGATGGAACGACAAGAACAAGGCTTGACAGCCAGCCTGGACGACTATAAGGAAGGCTTCCAGGTCAACCACGAACGCATCAAGTGGGCGGCAAAAGCAGTGAAAGTTCTGCACCCTGGTCCCATCAACCGCGGCATCGAGATCACCGAGAGTCTGGCCGACGACGAAGAGTATTCCCGCATCCTCAGCCAGGTGACAAATGGCGTTTTGACTCGTATGGCAGTCCTGACCCTGCTACTCTTTCAACACGACTAGGCGGGAATTCCCTATGGAAAACGAGAACGCCACGGCAGGCAAGGAGCCGAATGAGAGCCGTTCTCGGGCCTCGCTCTGGCATCGTACCCGGCGCTATCACATCATAATTTTCTGGGCCATGCTGGCTCTCGGGGTGCTTTACACCCCCCTGCAGCACTCATTCACCCTCGGTCGCTATCAACACTGGGGTCTGTCTATTACTTGCCTGGGCATAGGCTACTTGCTGCAGGTGATCTGGTCCTGGCGCGACTATACCAAGTGGGCCAGAATCAGCTATTTAAGCACCGCCTGCTACTTCCTTTTCGTGGGCTTCACTTTCTACGCCAATCCCTGGTTGGATGCCAGAATGTCTTTGCAAACGGAAGAGCAAATGGGGCGCCGCTCCCTCATGTTGGTGGCATATTTTGTCATGAGTTTGGCCCTTTCGGCGGTCTGGATGAAGTGGATTCGAGCGGAAGCCAAAGCCCAGAAAAACGTCGCTAAGCGCACTGCCATCCAGCCGGCCGGTGCACTGAAAGGCCATGACAACAACCAGAGTGATGAGCCCCGAGAAGGAGGGCAATAACAAACATGGCAAAGATCATTCTCATGGTCGGAATACCGGGTTCCGGCAAAACCACACTCTCTCAGCGGGTTGTCTCCAAGGGCTTTCATTATCTAAACGCAGATTCCATACGCCTGGAACTATACGGAGATGAAAAAGAGCAGGGCAAGCCGGAGGACGTTTTTGCCATCTTCTTCGCCAGGCTGGAAGAAGCCATGGAACAGAAGAAAAACATCATCATCGACAACACCAATCTCAACCCCCGGCAGCGTAAGCCCATTCTGGAAAGAGCCCAACAGTTCGGCTACGAAGACGTACAACTCTGGTTACTGGATGTGCCGCTAGAACTTTGCCTGGAGCGCAATCGCAAAAGAGAACGAGCCGTGCCCGACGACATTGTCTCCAACATGTATACCGAACTCTACAAAAACGGCAGGCCCAAAAGAGTGGAAGGCAAAGTGGTTGTAATCAGACCATCCCAGGACGGCAGCGATTATCTCTTCTTTCCCCAGAGCTGATGCAACAAGATCGAAAAACAGACAAGACTACCACCGAAGAACCACTGAAAAAAAACGGAGACTACTAGAAATGGCGGCAGTGAGAGCAAAAATAATGGCAGGGGCACTTTTGAGCCTGTCGCTGTGCAGCTTCGGTCAGACGGTCCTGGCAAAGACGGAAGCCCTGGAAAGCAAGCCAAAAGCAGTGGACGGCGCGGCGCGTACTCTAACCGAAGCTGACGTACTGCGCTCCGAAAGCCTTGATCTGCTCATGGAGCACATGATGAAGACCTGGCGCCTTCCCGCCGGTCAAATAAGTGTGGGCATCAAAGGCAAGGTTCTCTACAACCGTTCCTACGGTAAGTCGGACAAAGAGCAGAAGTCCCCCACCACCACAGCCAATCTCTTTCGCATTGCTTCGGTATCAAAAGTCCTGACGGCTGCCGCCATACATAAGCTGATCGATGAAGGAAAGTTGAGTTACGAAGATCATGCTTTTTCCATACTGGATAATCTGACTCCCCCTAAAGTGGGCGACACCGAAAGCAACAAAGCCGTTGACCCTCGCTTGAAAGATGTGACGATCGGACAGCTTCTCACACACAGCGGCGGCTGGACTATCGAGCACGGCGATCCCCAGCGTATCTATGCCCGAATGGCCGCCGACGCCTGCGGCGAGCCCCGCCCGGCCAGCCCCACGGCCATTGTGCGCTATATGATGAACAAGCCAATGGATTATACGCCGGGCAGCAAATCCGTCTACTCCAACTTCGGCTTCAACATCCTTGGTCGCGTCATCGAAAAGGTGAGCGGCAAACCCTACGACGTTTATGTCAAGGAAGCCATCTTGAAACCGCTGGGCATTGAAACCATGGAACTGGGCCGCACCCAGCTTAAGAACGCTCGTTTGAATGAAGTTTATTACCATGCCGGCGGCGACCCTTTCGGCGTCTGGTCTCTGTTCGATCAAGACGGTGAAGTGACGGACTTTGCCTACGGCGGAGACGCCGCCATCGAGAGCATGGACTCCCACGGCGGCTGGATTGCCTGCGCCCAGGACCTGGTTAAATTCGGCATGGCTCTTGATGGTCAGGGTCAGGTCAAAATATTGCAGCCGGAAACTCTGAAAAAGTTTCTTACGCCAAGTCAGTATTCCGCCGGCCGCGGCAGCACCAGACGGGCCGGGGGAGTTGTGGTAGATGCCGGCAAAAAACCGCACTACAGATGGACCCACGCCGGAGCCCTGGCCGGCACAAGTTCGGTCCTCTACTCGCTCAATGACGGCAAAGTAGTGGCAATGATCTTCAATCATTTGCCGGCCAACCTGGGGGGATTTTTTCAAGATCTGGAGACCAGACTCTTGAAGGAAATGAATACCAAAAAATGGCGAGAAAACGCCCTGCCTGAATAGGCGCTTCTGACGACGACTTCAAAGAAGGAGAAGGCTGCACCAGCTATGAGACCTAGATTTCTTTGCCGCAAACCAGTTCCAAACGAGACAAGAAAATTGCGCCATGCCGAAAACAGGCTCAAGGGCCTGACGGCGGTAACGCTAACATTGGCTCTCGCACTGTCCTTCGCAGGGGCACCGGCCCTGGCCGGACCGATGGAAGGCTTGAGCGGTTTCAGCAGGGGCAACAGTCTCATAGATAGCGGCAACTATCTGAGTGCAAAAGCCGCATTTGAAACGGCCATTTCCGACTTTTCACAGCCTGGTTTTGAAAAACAACAGGCCCGCTGTATAAACGGGCTGGGAATTGCTCTCTGGCGCATGGGCTTCTACAAAGAAGCGGAGGGTAATTTCAGAAAAGCGCTGGATATGACCGGCCAGTACGAAGGCAAAACCTGCCAGGAATACGCTGCCACTCTCAACAATTTAGCGCTGATGCTGCAACTGCAGGGCAACTTTCCAGAGGCTGAGACACTGTTTCGCCAGTCCCTAGCCATCTGCGATGCCACGGGGGGACGCAACCGGGCTGACTTTCTCAGCAATCTTGCCGGTCTCTTTCAAGACCAGGGGAAGTATGCCGATGCGGAAGAATATTACAAGCAGGCCCTGGCCCTCAGCAAAAGCTCGGGAGACCAGGTGCAGGAAGCCATTACCCTCAACGATATCGGCACTCTCTACCGAGACATGGATCGATACACCGAAGCCGAACATGTATTGAAGCGGGCCTGCGATATTCTCAAAGCGCAATACGGCGCCAATCATAGTTTCTCAGCAGCGGCCCTGGCCAACTTGGCGCAGGTATACAGCCGACAGGGGCGTTACAGCGAAGCGCTACCGATGATGAAAGAGGCTCTGGCCGCCAAAGAAGCAGCAGTGGGACCAACTCATCCCATGGTGGCTACCAGCCTGGTTTCCCTGGCGGAACTTAACTTAGACCAGATGAAGAGCCAGACGGCGGCACAAAATGAAAGCAAAGCCAGAGAGGTCGAGAACCTCCTGAACCGGGCCCTTACCATCCGCCAGGAAAAACTAGGACAGAACAACCCGGATACGGCACAGGTACTGGAACTTCTTGGCACTTTAAGGGCCAAACAAAAGTCCTTTACGGAAGCGGAAGATGCCTTCCGGCAGGCCATCAGCATCAGAGAAACCTGCCTGGGAGCCGACAATGTCTTAACAGCAAAATGCAGACTTGCCCTGGCTGATAGTCTCACCGGCCAGAACCGATTTAGCGATGCCGAGACTTTGCTCAAGCAGAACCTGGAAATCGATAAACGTTCAGTCGGTCAGGACAGCCCTCGCACAGCCCTTGATCTCGATAAGCTGGCCGCACTTTATACACTCATGAACAAGCCGGACCAGGCTGCGGCCATGAAAGAACAGGCCCTGTCCATAAAAACCAGGCTACCCGGCGGGGCGAGGCTGAAGCAAACCAACCAACTCCTGACAGGCCAGATTAACACAGGCAGCCAGGTAACTTCGATGCCATTAACCGTTAACGGTTTAGCAACTTCCAAGCCTCCTGCAAGTCCATTAACCGTTAACGGTTTAGCAACTCCAAAGCCTCCTGCAAGTCCATTAACCGTTAACGGTTCAGCAACTCCAAACAACCTACCGCAAGGCACAAAACCTGGCACCGGCGCCACATTCAACCCACAGGTCGCAAACAGCATCGGACAAAAATACGCTCTTGTCATCGGCATCAGCAATTTTGAAGACCCCTCTCTCAATCTCAAATATTCAGCCAAAGATGCCAGAGATTTTTGTAGCTATCTGACCGGCCCCGGTAACTTCAAACAAGAAAACACCCGTTTGCTCATCGACAAAGAAGCCTCCCTTGAAAACATCGTAGATCTCATCGGCGACTCCTGGCTGCCCCGCGTAGTTAAGCCTGACGACCTGGTTGTCATTTATTTCTCCGGTCACGGCAGCCCTGCCGAAATGGATGTGAAAGGCGACAACTACCTGGTGGTCTACAACACCAAACCCAATCATCTGTTTGCCACCGGTCTTTCCATGACCAAGCTATTGCCCATGATTAAAGAGAGAGTGAAGACGGAAAGAGTATTACTGGTCTTTGATGCTTGCCATAGCGGTGCCGCTCGAGAAGGAGCCAAAGGGCTCTACAGGGCCGACAACTTCGACTCCCAGGCACTGGCCCAGGGCACCGGGCAGATGGTCATCTGCTCCAGCGCACCCGATCAGGTCTCCTGGGAATCAAAACAGTACCCGAACGGCGTCTTCACAAGACAGTTGATTGATATTCTGGCTGCCGACGGCGGCACCACGCCTCTTAGCAAAATCTTCCTGCAACTTAAAGATAACGTCCAGGCAGAAGTATTGCGGGACCGCGGCCGCGTGCAAACACCGGAATTTAAGAGCGCATGGAACGGCAATGACCTGAAACTGAACATCGTCACCAAGTAAGATAGATTCTCACCTGTAGGCGCCAAAAGGATCGCCGACAAGGAATGCAAGGGTAAATGGATCTCGAAACCGCTCGCTTTGTTCTTTCTAAATCCGGTGAAGACTGCCTGAAAGAGCTGACCGCCCGCTACCCATCCATAGCAGCCCCCCAGGAATTGAGCGCAATCGAATGGTTGCGCAAGCATGCCAGGCTCAATCAAGCGCAATCGTCGGCTATTTTGGAAGTAGCAAAAGCCAGGCAGAGGGCTGCCGAAACCAAAAAATTCAGCCGCGCCGCCCAAATGTTTTTCACCAGGGAAGCCCTTGAGCAAGCCAGCGGCGAAGAAATTGCCGCCTACCGCAGCCGGCGCTTCGCCCGAGTTTTTGAAGCGAACACTGCCATTGCCGATCTGTGCTGCGGTATCGGCGGCGACACCACTGCCTTGAGCCGCCACTTCTCCGTCACAGGGGTCGATCTCGACCAGGCCAGGTTAATCTTTGCCGCTGCCAATGCCGCCGTTTATGGAAACGCCGAACGCTTTGCGGGCTTACATGAAGACGTCAAAGAATGCAAGATCAGTTCCTACCAGGGTGCCTTTTTCGATCCAGGACGAAGAACCAAGGACGGCCGGCGCATAAGTAATCCGGAGCACTACCTGCCTCCCCTCAGTACCATCCATAGCTGGCTTCCTCACCTAAAGGGGCTGGCTGTTAAGCTGTCTCCCGGCATCGATTACGAAAAACTGAAAGACCTAGATTGCGAAATCGAAATCATTTCCCAGGACGGTGAAGTAAAAGAAGCCCTCCTATGGTTCGGCACATTGAAAGAGGTCGGCGGGGAAACCAGTGGCAAAGTCGCCAGACATAGAGCCACCTTGCTCACGTCCCAAAAGGAGAAAGCTCCAACACGGTACAAGGATGAAAGAGCACCGGACGAAAACGACAGAGCTGAGGTTGATTCAAATTCCGCACCGAGCGATCAAGACAAACAAATAATCACCCTCAGCGATGCCGACGGCATGGAACCACTGGCAGTGGCACCACTGGCTCGCTACTTGCATGAACCTGACGGTGCCATTATTCGCGCCGGGCTTGTAGAGTTGGTGGGCGCTCGTTTCAATGCACTCAAAATCGACCAGGATATTGCTTATTTGACCGGAGCCACACCGGCAAAAGCGCCCCTGATGCGCTCCTTCGAAGTCCTGGCGGCAATGCCATTCAGCCTCAAGAAGTTAAAGGCAGAGCTTCAAGCCCTGGCTTGCACCAGCGTGGTCGTGAAAAAGCGCGGCTCCCCCATTGCTCCGGAAGAACTGCTCAAAGCCCTGGCTCTCAAAAACGCGCACAAAAAGGCAAAGCATGACGCCGAACCTCAAACCGAACTGACAGTTTTTCTTACTCATTTAAATGGCATTCACAGCGCCATCATTACACGAGAAACTAAAGCCTAGACGTCCTCTTCTTTGTTTCGCCCCCGGTAGAAGAGAAACCAGATCACAAGACCGGCCACAACTACAATCAACGTGAAGAGATTGGCGGTTTTTTGCAGCGAGGCCTCTTCATTGTATTCTTCGGCGCCAAGACGATTGTACTGTCGGTTGCGGGAATGAACCGGGGCGCCTACACGTCCCGCATTCTTTCCGGCGTCGTCCTGGCCGAAGTTCTGAAATTGGGGCAGAATGGTGCCGTTGGTGGCACCCTGAAAAACCGGACCGCTCTCAAGACGGTATCGCGAAGCCTGGAAATCAAATCTCTGGCCCTTGCCGGAAGCTTGCGCTTCCTTCAGCCGGGAAAGATCAGCTCCTTCCATACTGTCCCGCTCGGCATCAATAACTGACTTCTTCTCCGCTACCGGTGCAGCCATGGAAAGTTCGTCTTTGGCGGTTGTGAAACCCTGCGGCGAAGGGGGAGGCGGCGCCTGAGCCGGAACGGAAGCGGGAAGCTCTTCCAGAGCCCGGGTTTTATCCACGGGAATAGAGGAACCGTAGGCATCGCCAAGCGGCTCACCAGCGGCGGGTCCATCGCTTGCACCGTAAGTCTGTTCATTCATCCTGCGGGCATCGCCACCAATGGGCGCCCCGCTAACACCGGCAGCGTTGCCTTTAGCGCCGTCGTATGCGCCGCCGCCTCCACTAAAAGCATCGGAACCGCCACCGAAGGCATCACCACCGCCACCGAAAGCATCACTCCGGGCTGGGGCCTGATCAAATTTACCGGCAGACATAGACTGTTTGGCCGCCTTGCTCTGGATGGCGGCACCATAGGAACCAGTCGGAGCCCCGGCAGCGCTGGAGAGACTATTAAGTTGCCGGGTGACACCATTGAAGGCACTATCGATAGGATTTTGCCCTTGAAAAACCGGAGGCGGAGGCGCAGGCGGCGAGGCCGGCAGTTCGTAATAATACTTGCGAGGCGCGACCTCTCGGAGAGGTCCGACTGCATTAATCAGTCTCGGAAAGGCACGACTGACAAATTCACCCACAGACTGGAAAAAGCGATCTTCGGTTTCAGTCTTGGCCACATAGGCATGACTATCAGGAGAGACCACAATGGCGGAAGAGACGGGGCTGACTATCTGACACAGGTCAGCTAGAAGCGCGGGGCTCTCGGAAATTCTTGCAGTAGGGCAGCCGGACATTTTTCGCTTGATTTCAGCGGCAGCAAAAATATTTACCAGCCAGGGGCTGACCTTTCTCGCGCCCGCTTCCGTCAGTCCGCTGGAGTCGACGTACTGTAACTGCTGCGCGGCCAGTTGCTCCCTGGAGGCGGCGAAACTGGGATCAATGCTATGAAATAAATTCTTCAAATCATCAGCCAGGTCGCCGCTTCTATTCACCCGCAAGATTCTGGTATCGGCATCTACACCATTGAGGATTTCATTGGGTCCGGAACTGACAGGCAAATCAAAGAGCACGGGACGAAGGGGACTGCCTACTAGCATCCGCTGAATGGGAGTAAAGCTGCCGGGACTGAGAGGCTGGGCTCCATGTATCCATAAGACGGCACTGTCTTTCTCCTTACCGGCCCTGTGTAGTGCTTCAGACAGCACCAGGGAATCGTCCTGCCCGCCGACGGCCACAAAGCCTTCGACCTTCTGCACGGCCTCCAGGTAAGGCTTTTCGTCGCCCTTGAAACCAGAGTTACCAAAACGCAAACTCTGATCACCCACCAGATAAATGGTGGAATTTATGGAAGACGGTAAAGACTTCAGACCGGCAGCCACTGACTTCAAATATTTAGACATAACCGAGGAACCATCGACGACTACATAAAGTCGACTGACACCCTCATAAACAGCCGGCTTGAGCGGTCGTTTTACCACCTTGCCGCCTTCGAGACGGGGCGCCGCGCACCATGCTATCTTTACACTTTTGTCTCGATTGGCACGGATAATAGCTTCCATATTTCCCAACTGAAGTGCAGTCAGGCTGCCGGTCAAATGCAGATCCTGATCTCCGCTTAAGCGGGTGCGCTCCAGTAGCTCAACTTCATCGCCCCGAGTGCTGGCCTTGATCTCGACTGGCGGAACCGCGCAAGGTATAGGCTCCGGCATAGCAATGGCGCAAGCCGCAACCTGGGTACTGACACCGACTGCCTGAGGTGCAGAGCCAGTCTGGGGACTCACACCGACTGACGGAGGTGCCATGCCAGTCTGGGGACCAGCTCCAATTGTCGACTGAGGCGGAGGCGGAGGCACATGCGCAGGCGGAGGCGCAGGCGGAGGCGCTGCCGTCTCACCCCCGATGGAACCTTCGGAAGCTCCAGAAGGCTCAGGCTCCATGGGCACCACCGGGCCAAGACCGGCGATTTGCAGTGGCCTTGTGGAAGTAAGATCCAGGCGCAAAGGTCCACTTTCTACAAAATTGCGCTCAATTACCACCGGCAACTGCAAGGCACAATTTTCCTGAGCATCAATTGCGCAAGGAGCATCAATAAACAAACGCACCTGCATGGTCTCACCCGGAGCAACGGGGAAGCACTGCACAAGCACCTGGTCAAGACCACAGCTACTGACCAGAAGCGGGTCCTGATGCTGCAGTACGGCCTGCTGATAATGAGCCCGCGCCTCGCTCTTGAGCTGAATCTGGGCCACTTTGGTGACGCCGTTCACCGTCAGCAAGGCTTTTGAAACCACAGCCCCGGACGGCAGTTGCAAGCGCATCCGCGCTTCTCGATCATACTTGGATGCATTTCTGAACTGGAAACTCCAATTCAACCTGGCCTGGGCACCATCTACATCGACGTCGCCGCCCATGAGCGAGTTCGACATGGAGAGCCCGCGAGCCATACCGCTGACATTCTCACCGGCAATATCGGTATCGCGATCGAATTCATCGGTGACACCGGAGTTGAGCGGGTCAGACTCGGAAACGGCATGGGCATGCTTGATGGTAGCCCGGAAGGAAGCCGGGATGGGCACAGAATTATAAGGCTTGCCGGTGACCTGGTAATAAATTTGCCGGGC
>Ga0268298_10001575_pt1 | contig 26549 bp, 28 predicted proteins | sample WWTPWeurt_MetaG_FD_194462 | JGI IMG/M metagenome (GOLD analysis project Ga0268298, IMG submission 194462) | Activated sludge microbial communities from WWTP in Nijmegen, Gelderland, Netherland - WWTP Weurt | ecosystem: Engineered > WWTP > Aerobic digester > Activated sludge | place...
GCTTAGAACTTATCCGTAAATAATGTTTACGCTTAACTTGATCTTTCTGAATGCGATGATGGATGCGGCCAAGTGGTTGAGCGCCAGAAAGCTGCGGTCAAGCTTTTCATATCGGACCAGCAGTTTTCGGAATCGGTTGAACCAACTGTGCGCCACCTCGACGACCCAGCGCCTTGCCTTCTTCTCGGGGTTACGTTTGAGCTCGCTGGCTTCCTGTCCCCACCCTTTGACATGAGGGATGTAGCCATGCTTCTCGATGACCTCCAGAGCGGGAGCACCAGTGTAGCCTGCATCGGCACACAAATGCTTGTTGCGCCTCAGGGGCGGATTGTCACGCTCGACCACGATGGCATCGAGCACAGCTTCCATCTGCGAAACATCATGCCGGTTGGCCCCGGTCACGACGAGCGACAACGGGACGCCACGACCGTCCACCAGCAAATGGCGCTTGCTCCCATTTTTTTCCCCGATCCGTTGGATTGGGTCCCACGCTTTCCTGAGCCAGCGGCGCTTTCATCATCGCCCCGTCAATGCTTTGCCATCGCCAGGCGATGCCTTCAAACTCGTCGTACTCGGCCAGGCCTAATTTCCACAGCGCTTCAAAGACTCCGGCTTTCTCCCACTCCAAAAAGCGGGCATGAATCGCACTGGCGCTACCGTAACGTTCAGCGGGAAGCGCCTTCCACTGGCAGCCGGTTCTCAGAACGAAAACGATACCTTCAAATACAAGACGGGGATCTTTGGGCTTGCGCCCACCACCACTCTTTCGGGTGTAGGTCTGATCCGCCACTCTCTGACGTACCGGAATCAGTGGCTCGACACGACTCCAAAATTCATCAGTGACTTCCCATGCTTTCGCTTTTGCCATCTTCTCTCCACACGCGGTTGGCGCGTATGGAAAGCCATTATATGTTATTTACGGATAAGTTCTTAGCCGCGCAGGCTGATGCGCAGCCAGTCGCGCTCGGCGGCGATCCGGGTCAGCGTGGCATCGGCATCGACCGCGACCGGGTGCGTGACCTCCTCCAGCAGCGGCAGGTCGTTGTGCGAATCGCTGTAGAACCAGCTCTGTTCGAAGCCGCCCAGCCAGAGGCCGAGCGATTCGAGCCAGGCGTCAACGCGCTCGACCTTGCCGTCGCGGAACGAGGGGGTGCCGCGCGGTTGCCCGGTGAAGCTGCCGTTCTCTTGCGCGGGGATGGTGGCGATCAGGTGCGGGATGTCGAACTCGCGGGCGATCGGCCCGGTGACGAAGCTGTTGGTGGCGGTAACGATGGCCAGCAGGTCGCCGGACTCGGCGTGCCGCTTTACCAGCGCCCGTGCCGCCGGGCTGATCAGCGGGCGGATGCGCGTGGCGAGGAATTCGCGGTGCCAGGCGTCGAGCTCGGCCCGGGAATGGCGGGCCAGCGGCGCCAGCTGGAAGTCGAGGAAGGCATGGATGTCCAGCGTGCCGGCCTTGTACTGCTCGAAGAAGGCGAGGTTGGTCGCTTCGTGGACTTCGCGGTCGAGCACGCCCTTGCCTATCAGGAACTGCGCCCATTCGAAATCGGAATCGCCATCGAGCAGGGTGTTGTCGAGGTCGAACAGTGCGAGTTTCATTCTTTGTCCAGGTCCAGGGATGTTTGCATCAGTTCGCGCAGCAGCGGCAGCGTCGGCGGGCGTTTCAGTTCCAGCGAAGCGCGGTCGAGGCTGCCCAGCATGGCCATCAGCGAGGGCAGGTCGCGGCGGCCGTGGCGCAGCAGGTATTGGACGACGCCGGGATCCATCAGCATGCCGCGTTCGATGGCATGGCGGCGCAGCGCCGCGCTTTTTTCCTCATCGGACAGGGACTGGATTTCGTAGATCAGGGTCTGGCCGATGCGGGTGCGCAGGTCTTCGCGCAGGTCCAGGCGCAGGGGCGGCTCCCTGCCGGCCAGCAGCACGGCGAGGCCGAGGAAGCGCATCGCGTTGAAGGCGCGAAACAAGGCAACCTGCGCCCCGGCGCCGAGTTGCTGGATGTCGTCGATCACCAGCAGGCTGCCGGTAGCGAGCGGCAGTTCCGCTGCCGCCTCGGATGCGTGGAGGCGGACCACCGGTCGCCTGCCGTGCGCGCTCGCGGCCGCGGCTGCCAGCAGGTGGCTCTTGCCGCAGCCGGGATCGCCCCACAGGTAGAGGGCTTCGAAACTTCCCGTGCTGCCCAGCCCGCGCAGGCGCGCGACCAGCTCGGCGTTGGCGCCGACGACGAAGTTGTCGAGTGTCGGCGGTTGTTCGGGCTTCAGGTCGAGCAGCATCTGGCGGTGCCGGGTATCCATTCATCCACCCCGATCGCAGCCGCGGGCGACACGGCGTGCGCGCTGTTCGCGCATGCCGGTCGCACGCGGCAGTGCGTACTGCGTGCAGCCGCTGTGGCGGGTCTCTGGAGACGGGTTCATTTCCGGTAAAATTCGCGCATCGGCTGTGGTTTCCGGCTCGGATTATCGCCGATCCGGCGCCAATCCACGCTGTTCCCCTTCATCCGGCCCGCGTTTCCAAGGACTTCATCTTGACTGCTTCCAGCCCATCCCCGTCCCCGCTCACCTACCGCGATGCCGGCGTCGATATCGATGCCGGGGATGCGCTGGTGGAACGCATCAAGCCAGCGGCGAAGCGCACCATGCGTCCGGAAGTGCTGGCCGGCATCGGCGGCTTCGGCGCGCTGTTCGAGATTTCGAGGAAGTATCGCGAGCCGGTGCTGGTGTCGGGCACCGACGGCGTCGGCACCAAGCTCAAGCTGGCCTTCCAGTGGAACCGCCACGACACGGTCGGGCAGGACCTGGTGGCGATGAGCGTCAACGACATCCTGGTGCAGGGCGCCGAGCCGCTGTTCTTCCTCGACTACTTCGCCTGCGGCCGGCTCGACGTGAATACGGCGGCAACGGTGGTCGAAGGCATCGCCAAGGGTTGCGAACTCGCCGGCTGCGCGCTGATCGGCGGCGAGACGGCGGAAATGCCCAGCATGTACCCGGACGGCGAATACGACCTGGCCGGTTTCGCGGTCGGTGCGGTGGAAAAGTCGAAGATCATCGACGGCCGCTCGATCCGGCCCGGCGACGTGGTCCTCGGCCTGGCCTCTTCCGGCGCGCATTCCAACGGCTATTCGCTGATCCGCAAGATCCTCGAGCGCGCGAAACCGGACTTGACGATGCCGCTGGGCGGCGTGCCGCTGGCCGACGCCGTGATGGCGCCGACGCGCATCTACGTCAAGCCGCTGCTTGCGCTGCTGCAGGCCGACCATGTCAAGGGCATGGCACACATCACCGGCGGCGGCCTTACCGAAAACATCCCGCGCGTCTTGCCGGACCACCTGACGGCGGTCATCGAACGCGGCGAATGGACCCTGCCGCCGCTGTTCCAGTGGCTGCAGCAGGAAGGGCAGGTGGCCGATGCCGAAATGCATCGCGTCTTCAACTGCGGCATCGGCATGGTGGTGATCGTCGCCGCGGCCGACGCCGGCGCGGCGATGCAGCTGCTCGCCGCGGCCGGCGAGCAGGTCCATCACATCGGCCTGATCAAGGCGCGCGACGAAGGCCAGGCGCAGACCATCGTCGTCTGACCGGCGCGGCCCGGTTACCGGTACTGGGCGATTTGTGCCAGGGCTTCCTCGATCGACGGCGTGCCTTCGAGGCGCAGCAGCGGGCACGGCAGGGCGCGCATCCACAACTCATGCACCTTCCGGCTGCGCAGCTCGAGGCCGGCGCGATCGTAGGCGGCGGCCCAGCTCATGAACAGTCGAAAGCCATCGTGCATGGCCCCGCCCGGAGCCAGGGCGGCGTCGCCATGCCGTTCGCGTTCGCGTGCCAGCAGGCGCGCCAGGCGAATGGCAGGCGGAACCCATAGAAATACCGCGAGATCCAGCATGGGAACGATCGGGTCGCCCCAGCCGGCGATCGAGCCCGACAGAACCCAGGGCGCCTGCGGGTCGAGGGTCGCGTCAAGCATGGCCTGACGTTCGGCGGGAGGGCGCATCTGCTGGAACGGCGGGTCGGTGGGCAGCCAGAAACAGTCGTCGGCCTCGACATGCGGAATGCCCAGGCTTGTCGCCAGGGCGCGGCCGATCGTCGATGTTCCGGTGCCCGCCGCGCCGAAGATATTTATCCGCCTAAGCATGTTCGCCGAGGTGCCGCCGGGTTGCATCCATGACTGCGGGCAGCGCCTGCGCGTCGAGCGGATCGACGACCTGCAAGCCTTCCATCGATCGCAGCCAGGTCAGTTGCCGCTTGGCGAACTGGCGTGTGGCGAACACGCCGCGATCGCGCAGTTCGGCGCGCGGCAACCCGCCTTCCAGCATGTCCCAGACCTGGCGGTAGCCGACGCAGCGCATCGAGGGCAGGCTGCCGTCGAGCCGGTACTTTTCGCGCAGCATGAGGACTTCTTCCACCAGCCCGGCATTCAGCATCGCATCGAAGCGTCGTTCGATGCGCCGGTGCAGTGTCCCCCGGTCTTGCGGGACCAGCGCCAGGGTCAGGATGCGGAAGGGCGGCGTGGCGGCCTGCTGTTCGGCGAAGAAGCTGCCCAGCGTGCGGCCGGAAAGGCGCACGACTTCCAGCGCGCGCTGGATGCGCTGGGCGTCGCCGGGTTTGAGGCGCGCCGCCGTCTCCGGATCGAGTGCCGCCAGTTCGGCATGCAGGGCAGGCCAGCCGCGCGCGGCGGCTTCGGCATCGATTCCGGCGCGCAGTGCGGCGTCGGCCTGCGGCAGGTCGGCCAGTCCTTCGCGCAGCGCCTTGACGTAGAGCATGGTGCCGCCCACCAGCAGCGGGATGCGGCCTGCCGCGGCGATGTCTTGCATCTCGCGCAGCGCATCGGCGCGAAACTGGGCGGCCGAGTAGCGCTCTTCCGGCGAGATCAGGTCGATCAGCCGGTGCGGAAAGCGCGCAAGTGTCGCCGCGTCGGGTTTGGCGGTGCCGACGTTCATGTCGCGGAACACTTGCGCCGAATCGACGCTGACGATATCGCAGGGGAAGTGCGCCGCCAGTTCGAAAGCCAGTGCGGTCTTTCCTGAAGCGGTCGGTCCGACGAGAAGGATGGCCGGCGGGTGCTGCATCACCTGCCGCGCATGAACAGCTTGTCCAACTCCGCCATCGACAGCTGGACCCAGGTCGGGCGGCCATGGTTGCACTGGTCGGCGCGCTCGGTTTCTTCCATCTGGCGCAGCAGGGCATTCATTTCGGCGAGGCCCAGCGTGCGATGCGCGCGTACCGCGCCGTGGCAGGCCATGGTCGCCAGCAGTTCGTTGCGCCGGGTTTCGACCACGCGGCTGGCGGGATGTTCGGCGAGGTCCTTGAGCAGCGAGCGCACCAGATCGACGGGATTGCCGCCCGCGAGCAGCGAGGGCAGCGCGCGCACGGCGAGTTCGCGCGGTCCGGCGGCGGCGACGGCAAAGCCGAGTTCTGCCAGTGCTTCCGCTTGTTCCGCGGCGGTGGCCATCTCGGCTTCGCTGGCGGACAGTACCAGCGGCACCAGCAGGGCCTGCGTCGCCGGCGGGCCGGCATCGAGGCTGCGCTTGAGGCGCTCGTAGAGGATGCGTTCGTGCGCGGCATGCATGTCCACCAGCACCAGGCCGGTCGCGTTCTGCGCCAGGATATAAACGCCGTGGATCTGCGCCACGGCGTAGCCGAGCAGGGGGGGGGCACCAGCTTCTGCTGAAAAAGTCGGTGCCTGCGCCACGGCGATGCGCAGTGCTTCGGCAGTCGCCACGGCATCGAAGGCGCTGCGCGCGAAGTCGAGATAGGGTCGCGCCGCCGGCTCGCCGACCGCGAGCCCCGCCTGGCGCGCGTAGGAAAAGGCTTCCGGCGCGCGGGCCGGTGTCGAAGGTGCTGCCGCTTCCGCTGCCGAGAGCGGGGTGGCCAGCGTGCGCTGCAGGGCGTGGAAGACGAACTGGTGGATGCCGCGCGCGTCGCGGAAGCGCACCTCGGTCTTGGCCGGATGCACATTGACATCGACGCCGGCCGGGTCGAGTTCGAGGAACAGGACGTAGGCCGGGTGGCGCTGGCCGTGCAGGATGTCGGCCCAGGCCTGGCGCGCGGCGTGGGTCAGCAGCTTGTCGCGGACGAAGCGGCCATTGACGAAGAAGTATTGCTCGTCGCGCCCGGAGCGCGAATAGGCCGGCAGCGCGGCGAGCCCCGAGAGGCGCAGCGGCCCGGCGCCGGCGTCGAGCGGGCGCGCATGGGGGAAGAACTCGTCGCCGATGATTTCCCTCGCGCGGCGCGAAAAGTCGGCGCTGGCGAGGCGGCGCTTGATGCTGCCGTTGTGGCTCAGCGAGAAGGCGACCTCGGGCCGCGCCAGCGCCATGCGCCGCAGCACCTCGTCGCAATGGGCGAATTCGGTGGCCCCGGTCTTGAGGAACTTGCGCCGCGCCGGGGTATTGAAGTAGAGGTCGGCGACTTCGATCACGGTGCCGGCTGCCAGTGCGGCGGGCTCCACCGCGCCGCCTTCGCCGCGCAGGCGAAAGGCGTGGGTGTGCGTTCCATGCCGACTCGTGAGCGTGACGCGCGCAACCGAAGCGATCGAGGCCAGCGCTTCGCCGCGAAAGCCGAAGCTGGCGACGCGCTCGAGGTCGTCGAGGCTGCCGATCTTGCTCGTGGCGTGGCGCGCCAGCGCCGGCGGCAGGTCCTCGGGCGCGATGCCGCTGCCGTCGTCGGCGACGCGGATCAGGCGCACACCGCCTTCTTCCAGCTGCACGTCGATCCGGGTGGCGCCGGCATCGAGGCTGTTTTCCAGCAGTTCCTTGAGCACCGAGGCGGGGCGTTCGACCACCTCGCCGGCTGCTATCTGGCTGATCAGGAGGTCCGGCAGCGGCTTGATGATTCCCATCGGGCGGATTATAGCTTCCGGTAAAATCGGGACTTTCCGCATCTCCCGCCGCCGTGGAATTCCTCGCCCAGTTCATCGACGTTGTCCTCCACGTCGACAAGTATCTCGCCCTGTTGCTGGCGCAATATGGCACATGGCTCTATGTCATTCTTTTCCTCGTGGTCTTCTGCGAGACGGGGCTGGTGGTGACGCCCTTCCTGCCCGGCGATTCGCTGCTGTTCGTCGCGGGGGCGCTGGCGGCGACCAGCGGCGGGACATTCCGGATCGAGATCGTGATCGCGGTGCTGCTTGCTGCCGCGATCCTCGGCGACAACACCAATTACTGGATCGGGCGCTGGGCCGGCAAGCGCATCCTGGCCTGGGGCGAGACGTCGCGCTTGTTCAATCGCAAGGCCTTCGACCTGACGCATGCCTACTACGAAAAGCATGGCGGCAAGACCATGCTGGTGGCGCGCTTCATGCCTTTCGTGCGAACCTTCGCCCCCTTCGTGGCCGGGGTAGCCCGGATGAGCTATCCGCGCTATTTCGCCTTCGACCTCGCCGGCGCGTTCCTCTGGGTTTTTTCGCTGTGCCTGGCCGGTTACTGGTTCGGCAACATTCCCTGGGTCAGGGCCAATCTGTCGCTGATCATCTACGGCACCATCGCCCTGTCGCTGTTGCCGCTGTTCCTCGCCTGGCTGCGCCACCGCCTGGCGCCGAAGGTATCCTGACGATGCGTGGCGCCGTGATCACGGGCCTGCTGCTGCTGGGCGGCTGCGCGCAAACTGCCGACACGGCACGCGCGGTGGGCGGTTCGGCGTCGAGCTTCGACCCCAAACAGGTCGGCAAGAGCGACATCGACCGCGTCGCCGATGCACATCGCCGTGCGGTCTTCTCCAGCGTGCGGGCGCTCGCGGAAAAACTCTATCGGCGCAATCCGCGCGAGTGGAAAAAGGGCGGCCACCCCAGCATCGAGAAGGCGCTGGACCGGCTGCTCGATCCGCGCACCGGCTGGCGTTTGCCGGAGGCGGCGGGCCGCAGCGGCACCGAGGCGATCCTGCTGAGTTTGCAGGCGGACTTCGAGGGCGACCGGGTGGCCGTGTTCATCGCCGGCATGGGCGGCATGCTGAACGCGGCGTTCGAGGAAAAGACGGAATTTTTCATGCTCGACGAACTGAACGCGCAGAAGATCTACAACAGCGCCCGCAACCTCGAGATCGCCGCCTGGAAGCTTGCCAACGCCCGCGATGCCGGTGGCGCCTTGCTGCTGCTGAGCAACGAGATGCCACCTGGCGGACAGCCGGCGAACCTCAGCTTCGAGCGCGAATTCGGCAAGATGATCGGCAATCTCGACATCCTCTCCGCACTGCTCGCCGAAAAAGGGCACCGGATCATCGCCCGGGTGGTGCAAAACCTCGCCACGGCGGTGTTTCTTCCGGTCAGGGGGCTCTGATGAAGCGCTACGTGATCCTGATTTCCGGGCGCGGCAGCAACATGCTGTCGCTGCTCGACGCCGGCCTGCCCGGCGCCTGCGCCGCGGTGATCAGCAATCGTCCCGAGGCCGCCGGCCTCGGCCTGGCTGCGGCGAGAGGCATTCCCGCGGCGGTCGTCGACCATCGCGGCTTTGCCGCGCGCGAGGACTTCGACGCGGCGCTGGCGACCGAGATCGAGCGCCACGCGCCGGATCTGGTCCTGCTCGCCGGCTTCATGCGCATCCTCGGCGAAGCATTCGTGCGCCGCTTCGAAGGCCGCGTGCTGAACATCCACCCCTCGCTGCTGCCGGCCTTCCCCGGCATCAAGACCCACGCCCGGGCGCTGGCGGCCGGGGTGCGGGTGCATGGCTGCAGCGTGCATTTCGTCACCCCGGCGCTCGACGGCGGGCCGATCGTCGCCCAGGCCGCGGTACCGGTGCAGGCCGGCGATGACGAGGCCAGCCTTGCCGCGCGCGTGCTGGCCGAAGAACACCTGCTTTATCCGCGCGTTGCGCGCTGGTTCCTCGAAGGACGGCTGGCCCTGCGCGACGGCCATCCCCGCCTCGCCGGCGAAACGGCGGTGACCGCCGCCCTTCATGTGCCGCAAACCGATTGAGCGGGCCGGCGCGGCGCGGATCTGAGATGCCACTCGTTTTTGCCCTGTTCGCCTCGGCCCTGCTCCATGTCGCCGCAGTCGTCGCTCCGGGCTGGGCCTTGCCGGAAACCCTCGAAGCGGATCCGCCGCCGGTCATCGATGCCGTCCTGGCCAAGGCGCCGGCGCCCGTGCCCGCGCCCGCCGAAAGCGTGCCGGTGGCCAAGCCGGTACCGAAACCTGTGCCGAAGAAACCGGTTGCGCCGTCGGCAGTTCAACCCGTGGTTGCCGCCGGGACATCATCCGGGGTCGCACCGGTCGCTGCGGTGCCGTCGACGGTCGAGGAACCTCCGCCCGCCGTACCGCCGGCGCCCGCCATGGTCGAACCGGCTGCGCCGCTGCCGGTCAATATCGCCCTGCCGGGCAAAGGGCGCATGCGCTACATCGTTACCCGCGGCGAAGGCGGGTTCGTCATCGGCGAGTCCGTGCATACCTGGAATCATGACGGCCTTGCCTACCGGCTGGAAAGCCAGACCGAGACCACCGGGATCGCGGCGGTGTTCAAGCCGGCCCGGATAGTCCAGCGCAGCGAGGGTGAAATCAGCGCGGCCGGCTTGCGGCCGCGCGAATTCCGTCACGAGCGCGCCGCCGGCACCGACCGCGCAAGCTTCGACTGGTCACGGCGGGTCGTCGCCTATGCCGGGCGCGAGGCAGGCCTCGTCGAGGGCAGCCAGGACATGCTCTCGATGTATTACCAGCTGATGCTGCTGGCGCCGCGCAGCGGTACGATCGACATGCCGATCGCCACCGGCCGCAAACTGGCGAATTACCGCTTCGAGGTGCTCGGCGAGGAAACCCTGAGCTTCCCGGCCGGCGAGCGGCAGGCGGTACGCATCAGGACGCGCAGCGGCAACGACCACATCGAAATGTGGCTGCCGGTCGGTGCGGACGAACAGGCGCGCGGCATGCCCCTCAAGATTCGCATCATCGATCGCAAGGGCGATATTTACGACCAGATCGCCGATGATCTGTCTTCGACCGGGACAAAATGAAACTTACCCCCCACCCATCGGGCACGCCAGGATGAACCAGGACAGAAAACCGGACCGGCCGCAGCGGCCGAAACGAAATGCGTCAGGTCGCGTCCGGCGCGGCGCGGCTGCCGGCGCAAAGGCGAACCCGGCGCTTGCCGAGGCGCCATCCGCGGATGGACTCGGCGCCGACCTGCTGAATGCCGCGGTGGCGGCCACCGCGGGTCTGCTGACTTTCGCGCAGCCGGCCGATGCCGCGCTGTCGGCGTTCTTCAGGGCGCGCAGGAGCGGCGCCCGCGACCGTGCCTTCATCGCCGAAACCGCCTATGCGGTGTTGCGCAGGAAGCGACTGCTCGAACGGCTGGCCGCCTGCGGGCCGAACCTCGAACCGGCCTTCCTCGCGCCGGGGGCAACGCCAAAGCGCGCTCCCAGAGCCGTTCCCCCCCTCCCCCAACCCCTCCCCCGCGAGGGGGGAGGGGAGCTTCGAGAGTCGCTCCGCGACGTTCACGTTAAGGCCGTCGGTGCGCGCCGCATTTCACCGCGCGAACTGGTGCTGCTGTCCTTGTCGCGGGTGCGCGGCATGTCGCAGCGCCAGCTGGAAGGCGCCTTGCTGCCGGGCGAAGCCGAATGGCTGGCGAACATCCGGCGCCAGCCGGAACCGGAGCTGACGCTGGCCGAGCAGCTGGATTTACCCGACTGGCTGGTCGAGCGATTGGCGCCGCGGATGCCGGCCGAAGAACTGCTGGCCCTGGCGCGTGCCCTGAACACTCCGGCGCCGCTCGACCTGCGCGTGAATTCGATCAAGGCCGACCGCGAGGGCGTCATCGCACGGCTTGCCGCCGACGGCATCGCCGCCGCGCCGACGCCGTATTCGCCGCTCGGCCTGCGCCTGAAGGCCAAGCCCTACCTGGCCAAGAATCCGGCCTACCTCGACGGCAGCATCGAGGTGCAGGACGAGGGCTCGCAACTGCTGGGCTTTTTGCTGCAGCCCAAACGCGGCGAAATGGTGGTGGATTTCTGCGCCGGCGCCGGCGGCAAGACGCTGGTCCTCGGCGCCATGATGCGCTCCACCGGGCGCCTGTATGCCTTCGACGTATCGGACAAGCGCCTGGCCAGGTTGAAGCCGCGCGCCGCCCGCGCCGGGCTGTCCAACGTGCACCCGGCCTGCCTCTGCGGCGAGAACGACACGCGGGTCAAGCGTCTTCACGGCAAGGCCGACCGCGTGCTGGTCGACGCGCCGTGTTCGGGGCTGGGCACGCTGCGCCGCAACCCCGACCTCAAGTGGCGCCAGTCGCCGCAGAGCGTCGCTGAACTCACTGCCAAGCAGGCTGCCATCCTCGCCGCCGCGGCCAGGCTGCTGCGCCCCGGCGGCCGCCTGGTGTATGCCACCTGCAGCATCCTCGCCGAAGAGAACGAGGACATCGTCGATGCCTTCCTCGCCGCGCATGCCGACTTCCATCGCCTTCCGGCGCAGGATGTGCTGGCGGCGCAGGGCATCGCCATCGATTGCGGCGCGGACATGCGCCTGTCGCCGCAGAAGCACGGCACCGACGGCTTCTATGCGGCCGTGCTGGAACGGGCCAGGTGAAGCACCTTCTCGCTGCGCTGCTGCTCTGCCTGACGGTCGCCGCAGGAGCGGCACCGCTGCCGGCGACGGGGACGGTCGAAGTGCTGTTCACGCCCTGGGACGATGCCGAGGGCGCCATCATCCGCGCGCTGGGCAAGGCGCGCGAAAGCATCCATGTCCAGGCCTATTTGCTGACCAGCCGTTCGATCGCCAGGGCGCTACAGGAGGCGAAGGCGCGCGGCGTATCGGTGGAGATCGTGGCCGACCGCGAGATGCTGGAAAAGAGCGACAAGTCGCTGCTGCCCCAGTTGCGGGAAGGCGGCATCCCGGTCTGGCTGGAAACCCGCTATACCGCGGCCCACAACAAGGTGCTGCTGATCGATGTCGCGCAGCCGGACGCCGTCCTCATCACCGGCAGCTACAATTTCACCTGGTCGGCGCAGGCACGCAACGCCGAAAACCTGCTGATCCTGCGCGGCAATCCGGCGCTGGTGCGGCGCTACCTCGACAATTGGCGCCGCCATCGCGACGACGCGCAGAAAATGGACGGAGGCCCATGAAATGAAGCATAGCCCGGCGCTCAGGGTGTGGCAGGAAATCCATTCCTATCTGAACGAAGCGGATTTCGGCTGGCAAGTGCTGGTCCTCGGCGCCTGCCTGCTGCTGGCCCTGTTCGGCGAGCGCCTGCTGCGGAGCCACCGGCCGGCGGACAGCCGTGCCTGGGAACTCGGCCAAGGCGGCTTGCAGCGCATCGCCTTTCCCTTGCTCGCGCTGCTGCTGGTGTTGCTGGCACGCGCCGCGGTTCAGGGGTGGATCAGCGTCGGCCTGTTCGCCGTGGCGATTCCGCTGCTGGCCTCGCTGGCGGCGATCCGCGTGGTGTTTTACGTGCTGCGCGTGAGCCTGGTCGGCGCAACATGGCTGGCCTCGTTCGAGCGCGTGTTTGCCATGCTGGTGTGGGCCATCGTCGCCCTGCACATCATCGGCCTGCTGCCCGACCTGGTCGCGTTGATCGAGTCGGTGGGATTCAACTTCGGCAAGCACAGGCTCAGCCTGTGGGACCTGCTGCAGGGCCTGGTCGCGGTGCTGGTCACCGTGCTGGCGGCGCTCTGGCTGTCCAGCGCCATCGAGGCGCGCCTCGATGGCGCGGCCGGCCTCGACGACAACCTGCGCCAGGTGTTCGCGCGGCTGTCCCGGTCGCTGCTGGTCGTGCTGGCGGTGCTGATCGTCCTGCCCATGGTCGGCATCGACCTCACCATGCTTTCGGTGTTCGGCGGCGCGCTCGGCGTCGGCCTCGGCCTCGGCCTGCAGAAGATCGCCAGCAACTATGTCTCGGGCTTCATCATCCTGCTCGACCATTCGATCCGCATCGGCAACACCATCGCCGTCGGCAACGACCGCGGCGTGGTGACCAGCATCACCACGCGCTACACCGTGCTGAAGAATGCCACCGGCCTCGAATCCCTGGTGCCCAACGAATTGCTGGTCGGCTCGGTGGTGCAGAACGAGTCCTACAGCGACACCCTGATACGCATGGCCCTGCCGGTGCAGGTCGCCTACGACAGCGACCTGGAGCGCGCCATGGCGATCATGGTGGCCGCCGCGCAGGCCCAGCCGCGCGTGCTGGCCGAGCCGGCGCCGGCGGTCTTCCTCAAGGAATTCGCCGAGTCGGGCATCAACCTCGAACTCGGCGTCTGGATCGCCGATCCGGGCAACGGCACGGGGCCGCTGCGCTCCGATATCAACCTGGCGATCTGGCGCGAATTCAAGCAGGCCGGCATTTGCATTCCCTTCCCGCAAAGGGAAATCCGGATACTCGACGAAGGCAGGCCATGAGCGAAACGCGACTGATCCACGGCTTCCATGCCGTCACCGCCAAGCTGCGTCACGCCGCCGACGACGTCAGGGAGATCACCGTCGCCGAAGGCCGCCAGGACGGCCGCATGCGCGACCTGCTGAAGCTGGCGGCAAGCCATGGCGTGCGCGTGATCCTCTCGGACGCCAAGCGCCTCGACGGCCTGGCGGGAGGCACGCAGCATCAGGGTGTCGTGGCGAAGGTCAGTGCGCAGGCGAAACACGTGACGCTGGACGACGTGCTCGACGGTCTGGCCGAGCCGCCGTTGCTGCTGGTGCTGGACGGCATCACCGATCCGCACAACCTCGGCGCCTGCCTGCGCGTGGCCGACGCGGCCGGCGCGCATGCCGTGGTGGCGCCCAAGGACAAGGCCTGCGGCCTCAATGCCACCGCGATCAAGGTCGCCAGCGGCGCCGCCGACACGGTGCCCTACATCGTCGTCACCAACCTCGCGCGGTCCTTGCGCGAAATGCAGGAGCGCGGCATCTGGGTCATCGGCGCGGCGGGCGAGGCGGACAAGGAACTCTATGCCATCGACCAGAAGGGCCCCTGCGCCTGGGTGCTCGGCGCCGAAGGGGATGGCATGCGTCGCCTGACGCGCGAAACCTGCGACGATCTGGCGCGGATACCGATGCACGGCAGCGTGGAGAGCCTCAACGTATCGGTCTCTGCCGGCATCTGCCTGTTCGAGGCGCGGCGCCAGCGCGGCGCCTGAGGCCGCCGGGTCGATCCGGACAGCGAGGCGGATGAAAAGGCCTGCGGTTGACTGGCGGGCCAAGCGCCGGGCTCGACGTGTCGTTTGTTGTTCTGCCGATGCTCCAACTTCCAGTTTGCGACAGGCCATCGCCGTTCCGCCAGCGCCGACTTTTAACGGGCTACGCGAAATCGTGGCGACCCTGGCCACGCTGAACCAGCCGGCATCGCCGGGAAGTGCCCGACTTACAAGTGCGGCCAATTGCAGCCCGGAGCGGGGAGTATGCCTATTCACTATTGTTTCCTGCTATTCTTTAAAGGCCGGCTTGCGCGCTTGAATCGGACACGGTGGCCCGTGTCGCGTCGCGATCCAGTCCGGCTGCCGGCGATCTTCATGGAGAAGTGCAATTGGTCAAGGACTATGTTTTCTGGGGACTTTTCGCCCTCGTCGTGATCGGCATCGGCGTCAGCCAGTGGGACCGGCGCCGCCGGTCGCTGAAGGCGAAGGAACTGGAGGAGGCGTATCGCGCCGGGCTTGCGGCCGCTGCCCAGCCCAGGTCTGGCGCCGGCCCTGCGGCGAAGCCCCCGGCCGCGCCTGCGGCCGGTGCGCCGGAGGCCGCCTTCGATGCCAATGCGACGCGGGTCCATTTTCGCGGGTCGGCGGAGATTGCGCCGGCGGCACCGCTGCATCGCGACGCGGCGCCCTTGCCGCCGCGGAAGGCCGCCCGGCTGGTTTGCGTCGGCGGCAGCCAGAAGGACCACAGCTTCCCCATCACGGCGGCCGGTATCACCATCGGCCGGGAACCGAAGAACGATGTCGTGATCGCCGACCCGCGGGTGTCATACCACCATGCCTGGATAGGCATCGTCGACCAGAAGGCGGTGCTGCGCGACCTCGGCTCCACCAACGGCACCTTCCTCAATGCGCAGATCGACGCGCCGGTGGGCGAGGTCGTGCTGAGTCCCGGGGATACGATCTTCTTCGGCGGCCACGGCCGCGACCAGTTTCGTTTCGTGCTGGACTGAGCGCCGCTGCGCACCGGCGCCCGGCGGCGATCGTCAGCGTTCCTCGGTGAGCAGGGATACCCCGAGCAATGCGCGGCGCTTGAGCCAGGGGCTGGGACGGTAGCGCGGATCGCCGTAGAAATCCTGCATGGTTTCGAGGACCGCCAGCACATTGCGCGCGCCCAGCGCATCGCCGAAGGCGAGCGGACCGTGCGGGTAGCCGAGGCCGAGCCTGACCGCGCTGTCGATGTCGGGCGGGCTGGCGATACGCTGCTGGGCGATGTCGCAGCCGATGTTCACGATGCAGGCGACGATGCGCTGGGCGACGAAACCGGCGCTGTCGCGGATCATGCTGACCGGTGTGCCGTCGGCGGCGAACAGGGCGTGCGCGGCGTCGCGCATCGCCGGCGTGGTCAGCGGCGTGGTCATCAGGCTGCGCCGCGCGCCCTTGCCGGCCGTGGTGCCGAACAGGCAGTCGATGCCGACGGTGCGCTGCGGGTCGAGCCCCTGCTGGACGCAACTGGTGGTGACGTCGGCGCCGAGCGGGGTGACGATGCACAACGCATCGCTGCCCGGCACGTAGTCGGATTCGACCGCGACGCCGGCGGCGGCGGCGATGTCGCGCAGCCGGTCGGCCCATTCCGGATGGGTCTGGCTGACCCAGACGCGGCCGGGCAGGGCGGCAGGCGGGGCCATGGCGGGGATGGCCACGGCCTTGCCGTCGGCATAGTCATAGAAGCCGCGCCCGGTCTTGCGTCCGAGCAGGCCGCCGGTGAGGCGCTGGGCCGCGATCGGCGAAGGCCGGTAGCGCGCTTCCTGGTAATACTGGTGGTAGATCGACTCCATCACCGGCTGCGAGACGTCGAGGCCGGTGAGGTCCATCAACTCGAAGGGGCCCATGCGGAAGCCGGCGGCCTCGCGCATGATGCAGTCGACTTCGCGGAAATCGGCGATGCCTTCACCGAGGACGCGCAGCGCCTCGGTGACGAAGCCGCGCCCGGCATGGTTGACGATGAAGCCGGGCGTGTCCTTGGCGCGCACCGCCGTGTGGCCCATGCGCCCGCCCAGTGCCAGCAGCGCGTCCGCAGCCCAGGGCGCGGTGAGCAGGCCGTCGATGACTTCGACGATCTTCATCAGCGGCACGGGGTTGAAGAAGTGGAAGCCGGCGACGCGCTCCGGCCGCTTGCAGGCGGCGGCGATCGAGGTGACCGAGAGCGAGGAGGTATTGGTGGCGAGGATGCAGTCGGCGCCGATGATGTCTTCCAGCTGCTGGAACAGCTGTTTCTTGACGTCGAGGTTTTCGACGATGGCCTCGACGATGACCTGCGCCGAAGCGAGCTCGTCGAGGTTGCGCACGACTTCCAGCCTGGCCGTGGCGGCGGCGAGCGCGTCGGCTGAAATCCTGCCTTTGTCGGCCAGTTTCGCCAGGGTGCCGACCACGGTTTCGCGGGCGTTCGCCGCCGCCCCGTGCAGGGCGTCGAACAGCAGCACGCGGATGCCGGCCTGGGCGGCGATCTGGGCGATGCCGCGACCCATGGCGCCGGTGCCGACGATGCCGAGGCAAAGGGACGGCGACTGGATGTCTACGGACATGCGGGTTCTCCTCGGTATGCCGCCGCCTCGGCGGGTTGTTCAGGCGGGGCCGGATTTACGGCTCAGGGTTCTACCAGAGCTTCCACCAGGGTTCCTTCTGGTTCAGGCCGCGCACGTAGTACTCGCTCCTGGGGAAGTTCCTGCGCATCACACGCTCGGCGTCGTCGCGCAGGTCGGCCATGCCGAGCGCATCGTAAGCCTTGATCATGATGAACAGGGCCTCCTCGTTGGCCGGCGCGTCGGGGTAGGTCTTGACCGCGCTCTGCGCGCGGTTGACGGCGGCGACGTAGGCTTCGCGTTTCATGTAGTAGCGGGCGACATGGACCTCGTGCGAGGCCATGGCGTTGACCAGGTACTTCATGCGCGCCGTGGCGTCGGGCGTATACCTGCTCTCGGGATACTTGGTGACCAGCACCTTGAAGGCGTCGAAGGAGTCGCGCGCCGCCTTCGGGTCGCGTTCGGTGAGGTCCTGCAGGGTGACGTAGCCGATCAGGCCGAGGTCCTCGTTGAAGTTGGCGAGGCCCTTGAGGTAGTAGGCGTAGTCGACGTTGGGATGGTTCGGGTGCAGCCGGATGAAGCGGTCGCAGGCGGCGATGGTCGAGGCCACTTCGCCCTGGCGGAAATAGGCGTAGGCGACTTCCAGCTGGGCCTGCTGCGCGTAGCGGCCGAAGGGGAAGCGGGCTTCGAGCTTCTCGAAAAACTTGATCGCCTTGTCGTAGGCGCCGTCGGCCATGGCGCTCTTGGCTTCGCTGTAGAGCTTGTTGGCAGACCAGCCGGCGGTCTCATCCTTCTGCTCGGGGAGCATGCCGCAGCCCCCCAGCAGGCCTGTGCCGACGCCGGCGCCGATGACCAGGACGGGGACGATCGCCCGCAGGAATGCCGCTACACTACGCATGGTGAAAACCTCGCACGAATTTCCGGCCGATTATAGCCCAAGCCCCGGCACCTCCCGGAGCGCGGAAGTCCCCTCGGAATGGGCCGGCTGGCGCTTCGATGCGGTGCTGGCAAAGCTCTTTCCGGAGCATTCGCGCAGCCGCCTGCAGGGCTGGCTGAAGGATGGCCTGATCCGCCTCGACGGCGCTGAAGTCGAGGCCAAGCGCAAGGTCTATGGCGGCGAGCGCATCGAATTCACCGCGGCACCGGTGCCGTTCGCACGGGATGCCGCCGCCGGCTTCGCCGGGGGCATCACTTCTGCCGATCTGGCCGAAGATATCGCGCTCGCCGTGGTGTTCGAGGACGAAGCGCTGATCGTGATCGACAAGCCGGCCGGCCTGGTGGTCCATCCCGGCAACGGCAACGCCTCGGGCACCCTGCTCAACGCGCTGCTGCACCATGCGCCGCAACTGGCCGGCATTCCCCGTGCCGGCATCGTGCACCGCCTTGACAAGGACACCAGCGGCTTGCTGGTGGTGGCGAAGACGCTGACGGCGCAGACCGATCTGGTGCGCCAGATGCAGGCGCGCTCGGTACGGCGGCACTATCTTGCGCTGGCGCTGGGCACGGTCGAGCGCGACGGTACGGTCGATGCGCCGCTCGGCCGCCACGCCGTGCAAAGAACCAAAATGGCCATCGTGCGCGCCGGCGGCAAGGAGGCTCGCACGCACTACGCGGTACTTGAACGTTTCGCCAGAGCCACCTTGCTCGAGTGCCGCCTGGAAACGGGACGCACGCACCAGATCCGCGTCCATCTGGCATCGATCAAGCATCCGCTGGCCGGCGATCCGGTATATGGCAAGTCGAAAAGCGGCGACGCCCGCCTCGATGCTTTCCCGCGCCAGGCGCTGCATGCCTGGAAGCTGGCGCTGCGGCATCCGGCAACGGCAGGGGAGATGGCGTGGGAATCGCCCTTGCCGGCGGACTTCGCGCAGCTTCTGGAATCCTTGCGTGCCTGAATTCATCCTGCCCGACTGGCCGGCGCCGGCCGGGGTGCGTGCCTTGTCTACGACGCGCGGCGGCGGGGCGAGCGCGCCGCCGTGGCAAGGCTTCAACCTCGGCGACCATGTCGGCGACGAGCCGCGGGCGGTGGCGGCCAATCGCGCCGAGTTGCGGCGCCAGTTGCCGGCCGAGCCGGTGTGGCTGAGCCAGGTGCACGGCATACGCTGCGTCGATGCCGCGCTGGCGAAGCCGGGCGCGCAGGCAGATGCCAGTTTCACGCGGCAGCGCGGCGTGGTCTGCGCCATACTCACCGCCGACTGCCTGCCGGTGCTGCTGTGCGACCAGCGTGCAACCGTGGTCGGCGTCGCGCATGCCGGCTGGCGCGGGCTGGCCGCCGGGGTCGTCGAGGCAACGGTGGCGGCCATGGGCGAGCCGGGCGACCGTCTCATGGCCTGGCTCGGGCCGGCGATCGGAGCGCAAGCCTTCGAGGTCGGCGGCGAGGTGCGCGAACTGTTCCTCGCCGGCGATGCCGCAGCGGCTGATGCCTTCCTCCCCGCCGCCGGCGGGAAATGGATGTGCGACATCTATCGTCTGGCGCGCCTGCGCCTGCAGGCGCTCGGGATTCGCCGTATCGCCGGCGCCGACTTTTGCACGGTCAATGATGCGCAGCGGTGGTTTTCCCATCGCCGCGACGGCGTCAGCGGACGCATGGCCAGCCTGGTCTGGCTGGAATAGTGCCGTCGGCTTATTCGTCGGCCGCCGTGCGGGGCAGGTCCGGTGCGCCCGTGTCCGCCGCACGGCGCTCGGTAGACGCCCGGTTGCGCCGGCGCTGCGGGGTGCCGAACAGCCAGAGGAACAATGCCAGCGGCGCCACCCCGTATAAGGTGAACGTAAGCACGGCGGCGGTAAGATTCGCTTCCGTGGCCGCCATGAGCAAGGTGACGTAGAGCCAGCCGATCGCAATTACGTACATGCCACGATTTTACGGACATGCGACGGCGAGCGCCTTGCTTGACAGTGTTTATTGTGCAGTGCAAAATTGAGCCCGCTTTTTCAGGAGTCCCGGATGTCTTCCACCCCCGACCAGAATGCCGCGATGCAAGCCATGTTTCAGGCTGGAAACGCCATGGCGCAAGGTTTCAGCCAATTCCTCGCCGAGCAGCAGCAAAGGGCCGCGGCAACCCCGGGGGGCTTGAATCCCGCCGCATGGGCTCCCGAGTCGGAAGCGCTCAAGGCACTGCAGCAGGAATGGATGGGGCGGCATGCGCAGCTCTGGCAGGGCATGCTGGGCAAGGCTGCGGACCAGCCCGCGCCGCAGGTCGCCGCCGCGGAGCCCGGCGACAAGCGCTTCGACCATCCGTCGTGGAGCGCGAGCCCGGTCTATGACTACCTGCGCCAGGCCTACCTGATCAATGCCGAATACATGAAGCGCATGGCCGATGCGGCGCCGGTCGCCGACGGCCAGGCCAAGACCCGCATGCGCTTCATGGCGCGGCAGATGATCGACGCGATGGCGCCGTCCAACTTCCTCGCCACCAATCCCGAGTTCGTCCAGACCGCACTCGAAACCAAGGGCGAAAGCATCCAGCAGGGCATCAAGAACCTGCTGGGCGACCTGGAAAAGGGCCGCATCTCGATGACCGACGACAGCGCCTTCGAGGTCGGCCGCAATCTCGCGGTCACCCCCGGCGCGGTGGTGTACGAAAACGAGCTGATGCAGCTGATCCAGTATTCGCCGCAGACCGAAAAGGTGGCGGCGCGGCCCTTCCTGATGGTGCCGCCCTGCATCAACAAATATTACATCCTCGATCTGCAGCCGGAAAATTCCGTGGTGCGCTATACGGTCGAACAGGGCAACACGGTGTTCCTGGTTTCCTGGAAGAACGTGCAGGCCGACCTCGGCCACCTGACCTGGGGCGACTACATCGAAAAAGGTGCGCTGCAGGCGATCAAGGTGGTGCAGGATATCTCGAAGATGGACCAGATCAATGCCCTCGGTTTCTGCGTCGGCGGCACCATCCTCAGTTCCGCGCTGGCCGTCGCCAGGCAGCGCGGGGAAAGTCCGGTGGCCTCCCTGACCCTGCTCACCACGCTGCTCGATTTCGCCGATTCCGGCGAGATAGGCTGCCTGGTCGACGAAACCGCGGTGCAGGCGCGCGAAGCCACCATCGGCAAGGGCGGCCTGCTGCGCGGCAGCGAACTGTCGCAGGTGTTTTCCGCCCTGCGCGCCAACGACCTGATCTGGCAATACGTGGTCGGCAATTACCTGAAGGGCAACAAGCCGCCGGCCTTCGACCTGCTCTACTGGAACTCCGATTCGACCAACCTGCCCGGCCCCTTCCTGGCCTGGTATCTGCGCAACATGTACCTGGAAAACAACCTGCGCGTTCCCGGCAAGCTGGAAATGTGCGGGGTCAGGGCCGACCTCGGTCGCGTCGACATGCCGGCCTTCATCTTCGCCAGCCGCGAAGACCACATCGTGCCGTGGAAATCGGCCTACCAGAGCCGCAAGCTGCTGGGCGGCGAGACGACCTTCGTGCTGGGCGCCTCGGGGCATATTGCCGGCGTGATCAACCCGGCGACCAAGAACAAGCGCAGCCACTGGCTCAACGACAGCACCACGGCGAACGCCGACGAATGGTTCGACACCGCGACCGAGGTCAAGGGCAGCTGGTGGCCGGTTTGGGCGGATTGGCTCAAGCGGCACAACGGCGGCGAAGTGCCGGCGCGTTCGCGGCTGGGCAGCAAGGACTACCCGCCGGGCGAGCCGGCGCCGGGAAGCTACGTGAAGGAAAAGGCATAATGGATCGGCCGGGGTTCGCGAGGGGCGCGCGTTCCGGCCAGGCTGTGCACGCCCCGACCCAACGATAAATCGAGAGGAGAAGAAAATGTTGCGAGTGGCACTGGTAACCGGAGGAATGGGCGGTCTTGGCGAAGCGATCTGCATCAAGCTGGCGGCACTTGGCTACAAGGTGGTCACCACCTACAGCCCGAGCAACACCAAGGCGCAGGAATGGCTGCGCACCATGAACGACATGGGCTACGGCTTCAAGGCCTATCCTTGCGACGTTGCCGATTTCGATTCGTGCAAGGCGTGCGTCGCGGATGTGGTGAAGGATGTCGGCCCGGTGGAAGTGCTGGTAAACAATGCCGGCATCACCCGCGACATGACGTTCAAGAAAATGGGCAAGGCCGACTGGGATGCGGTAATCCACACCAACCTCGATTCAGCCTTCAACATGACCAAGCAGGTGATGGACGGCATGATGGAACGCGGCTGGGGTCGCGTCATCAACATCTCCTCGGTGAACGGGCAGAAGGGTGCCTTCGGCCAGACCAACTATGCCGCGGCCAAGGCCGGCATGCACGGCTTCACCAAGGCGCTGGCGCTGGAAGTGGCGAAAAAGGGCGTCACGGTGAACACCATCTCGCCGGGCTACATCGGTACCAAGATGGTCATGGCGATCCCGCAGGAAGTGCTCGACAGCAAGATCCTGCCGCAGATTCCGCAGTCGCGCCTGGGCAAGCCGGAGGAAGTCGCCGGCCTGGTGGCCTATCTGTCGTCCGAGGAAGCGGCGTTCGTAACCGGCGCCAACATATCCATCAACGGCGGTCAGCACATGTACTGACCGCCTCCGGGTGGGGCGCCGGACTTGCAGCCGGCTCTCCGTTCGGAGCAGGGTTTTTTCGTATCAAAGGGAGCAGCAAAATGAAAAAGAAAGTGGCATTGGTGACGGGCGCCATGGGCGGCCTGGGAACGGCAATCTGCAAGGCCTTTGCCAACGACGGCTACCAGGTGGTGGCCGCCTATCACCCGCAATTCGACAACAAGGACGAGTGGCTGAAGGAAATGGAGGCCGCCGGATACAAGGATATCTTCTGCGTTTCGGGCGACGTGTCCAAGCTCGAGGACTGCCAGGCGATGGTCGCTGAAGCCGAAGCCAAGGCGGGTCCCATCGACATCCTGGTGAACAACGCCGGCATCACGCGCGACAAGTTTTTCTCCAAGATGGAGCGGGACCAGTGGGATGCGGTGATCGACACCAATCTCTCCAGTTTGTTCAACACGACCAAGCAGGTCTCGGCGAAGATGGTCGAGCGCGGATGGGGGCGCATCATCAACATCTCCTCGGTGAATGGCGTCAAGGGGCAGGCGGGACAGGCCAACTACTCGGCGGCGAAGGCCGGCGTGATCGGCTTCACCAAGGCGCTGGCCCAGGAACTGGCGGCCAAGGGTGTCACCGTCAATGCCGTCGCACCGGGCTACGTCGCGACCAGGATGGTGATGGCGATCCGCGAGGACATCCTCAAGGGCATCGTCGATACCATTCCGATGAAGCGCCTTTGCAAGCCCGAGGAAATCGGCGGAATCTGTTCCTATCTGGCCTCCGATCTCGCCGGCTACATGACGGGCGCGACGCTGAACATCAATGGCGGACTGCATTTCAGCTGATTTGCCGCATCGCAGGTCGATCCCTCCGCCAGTGGCGGAGGGCAAGGCCGACGGCATGGAGTAGTACCACGGTTTCATGGAGGAAGTGACAATGGCCGCACAGAGCCGACTCATCAAGAAATACCCGAACCGCCGCCTGTATGACACGCGCACCAGCACCTACATCACGCTGGCCGACGTGAAGCAGCTGGTTTTGTCGCACGAGGCCTTCCAGGTCGTCGACGCGAAGTCAGGCGAGGATCTGACGCGCGCGATCCTGTTGCAGGTCATCCTCGAAGAAGAGGCCGGCGGCGCGCCGATGTTCTCCTCCGAACTGCTCTCGCAGATGATCCGCTTCTACGGCAATGCCATGCAGGGCATGATGGGTACCTACATTGCCGACAACATCCGGTCCTTCACCGAAATCCAGGCCAAGCTCAAGGAGCAGGCCAAGGGGCTGTATGGCGAGACCGCGGGCGACAGCCAGGATCTGTGGGCGCAGTTCCTCAAGTACCAGGGGCCTGCCATGCAGCACATGATGGGCGCTTACGTCGAGCAAAGCCAGAAGATGTTCCAGCAGATGCAGGAAACCATGCAGGAACAGACGCGCAAGATTTTCCCCGGAATTTACGTCGTGCCCGAGGACAAGGGCGAGAAAAAGTAGGGCCTTGGTGACGCGACGACCCGCCCGCGCGCCGACCGTCGGCTTCGTGTCGCTGGGCTGCCCCAAGGCGGCGTCCGACGCGGAACAGATCCTGACCCGGCTGCGCGCCGAGGGTTATGAAATCTCCGGCACTTATGACGGTGCCGACCTCGTGGTGGTCAATACCTGCGGCTTCATCGATGCCGCGGTCGAGGAATCGCTCGACGCCATCGGCGAAGCGCTGGCGGAAAACGGCAAGGTCATCGTCACCGGCTGCCTCGGCGCCAGGAAGGACGCGGCGGGGAATGAAATCGTGCGCAACGTGCATCCGAAGGTGCTCGCCGTCACCGGTCCGCATGCCACCCGGGAAGTGATGGAGGCAGTGCATGCGCACCTGCCTCCCGCGCATGATCCCTTCGTCGACCTGGTGCCGCCGCAGGGCATCCGCCTGACGCCCGACCATTATGCCTACCTGAAGATTTCCGAAGGCTGCAACCACCGCTGCACCTTCTGCATCATTCCCTCGTTGCGCGGCGACCTGGTGTCGCGCCCGATCGGCGAAGTACTGCGCGAGGCCGAGGTGCTGGCCGCGGCCGGCGTCAGGGAACTGCTGGTGATTTCGCAGGACACCAGCGCCTACGGCGTCGACGTCAAGTACCGCACCGGCTTCCATGACGGGCGGCCGGTGAAGACGCGGCTGCTCGAGTTGTGCCGCGAACTGGGCAAGCTCGGACTCTGGGTGCGCCTGCACTACGTCTATCCCTACCCCAGCGTCGACGACCTGATCCCGCTGATGGCGGAAGGAAAGATACTTCCCTACCTCGACGTGCCCTTCCAGCACGCCAGCCCGCGCATCCTCAAGCTGATGAAGCGCCCGGCGTCCGCCGAGAAGGTGCTCGACCGCATTGCCGCCTGGCGCCGCGAAGTGCCGGACCTGGCTATCCGTTCCACCTTCATCACCGGTTTTCCCGGCGAGACCGAGGCCGAGTTCAACGAACTGCTGGATTTCCTCGACGAGGCGCAACTCGACCGCGTCGGCGCCTTTTCCTATTCGCCGGTCGAAGGCGCCGGCGCCAATACGCTGCCCGGCGCCCTGCCCGATGCCGTGCGCGAAGAGCGCAAGGCGCGCCTGCTGCGCCACCAGGAAGACATTTCCACCCAGCGCCTGGAACGCATGATCGGCCGCCGCATCCAGGTGCTGGTGGACGATATCGACGAGGACGGCGCCATCGCCCGCTCCCGGGGCGATGCACCGGACGTCGATGGCCTGGTATACATCAGCGATGGCCAAGACCTGGATATCGGCGAATTTGCCGAAGTCAGCGTCATCGATTGCGACGTGCACGACTTGTACGCAACAATTGCCGTACCGTGAGCGCCGACTTTCTTGATGGCCTGCGCGCCATCGTCGGCGCGACTCGCGTACTGACCGGCGCTGAAGACGTCGCGCCCTTTTGCACCGACTGGCGCGGCCGCTACACCGGCGCGGCATCGTGTATCGTGCTGCCCGGGACCGCGGACGAAGTCGCCGCCGTGGTGCGCACATGCGCCGCGGCCGGCGTTGCCATGGTGCCGCAGGGCGGCAACACGGGACTATGCGGTGGCGCCACGCCGATTGGCGGCGAGGTGGTGGTGGCGCTGACGCGCCTGAACCGCATCCGCGCCATCGACGCGGACAACAACTCGATCACCGTCGAGGCCGGCTGTACCCTGCATGTGGTGCAGGAGGCGGCGCACGCCGCCGACAGGCTGTTTCCGCTTTCGCTCGCCGCCGAGGGCAGCGCCACCATCGGCGGCAACCTCGCCACCAATGCCGGCGGCGTCCAGGTGCTGCGCTACGGTAACGCGCGCGAACTGACCCTGGGCCTGGAAGTGGTGCTGGCCGACGGCCGCATCTGGAACGGCCTGCGTGCCCTGCGCAAGGATAATACCGGCTATGACCTCAAGCACCTGTTCATAGGCGCCGAAGGCACGCTGGGGCTGATTACCGCAGCGACCCTGAAGCTGTTCCCGCGGCCGCGGGCGCGGGCCACGGCCTGGGTCGCGGTGCCGGGGCCGGCGGCTGCCGTGGCCTTGCTCGGCCGTTTGCGCGATGCCGCCGGCGACAACGTTACGGCCTTCGAGATCATCGGCCGCCCGGCGCTGGATCTTGTTCTCAAGCACATTCCCGGGGCGCGCGACCCGTTATCCGGCAAGCCGGCCTGGCAGGTGCTGGTCGAATTGTCCGGCGCGCGGGCCGACCTCGCGGCAACGCTGGAATCGGCGTTGGCCGATGCGGTCGCGGACGGCCTGGCCGCCGATGCCGTGCTTGCCGCCAGCGAGGCGCAGGCTGCCGCGCTGTGGGCCTTGCGCGAGAATATCTCCGAAGCGCAGAAAATCGAGGGTGTCTCGATCAAGCACGACATCGCCGTGCCGGTCTCGCGCATCGCCGAATTCATCGCCCGCGCCGATGCAGCCCTGGCGGCGGCATTTCCCGGCGTGCGCATCGTCTGCTTCGGCCACATCGGCGACGGCAACCTGCACTACAACCAGTCCCGGGCCGAGGCCGAATCCAACGCGGAGTTCATCGCCCGGACCGGAGCCGTGAATCGCGTCGTGCACGACCTGGTGCATGAGCTGGGCGGCTCGATCTCGGCCGAACACGGGCTCGGCCAGCTCAAACGCGAGGAAATCCTGCGTTACAAGAGCGGCATCGAGATGGACATGATGCGCGCCGTCAAGCGGGCGCTCGATCCGCGCGGCCTGATGAACCCCGGAAAGCTGCTGTAGTTTTCACTTTCAGGGCTTTACACGGGGGGCCCGCATCCCTATAATGCGCGCTCTCTTGTGGGGGTATAGCTCAGCTGGGAGAGCGCTTGCATGGCATGCAAGAGGTCCGCGGTTCGATCCCGCGTACCTCCACCAAACGATATGTCCCTATCGTCTAGAGGCCTAGGACAATACCCTTTCACGGTATGAACCGGGGTTCGAATCCCCGTGGGGACGCCAGC
>Ga0268298_10001576_pt1 | contig 26549 bp, 21 predicted proteins | sample WWTPWeurt_MetaG_FD_194462 | JGI IMG/M metagenome (GOLD analysis project Ga0268298, IMG submission 194462) | Activated sludge microbial communities from WWTP in Nijmegen, Gelderland, Netherland - WWTP Weurt | ecosystem: Engineered > WWTP > Aerobic digester > Activated sludge | place...
ATCATGCCCGCCCCTTTGGACATGCCGGTGACGGTGACGGTGCGCCCCACTGCCTGAACCTGGCGCGAGGCCGCCTTGGCGACGGTGTCCGTGGTCATGATGGCGTGGGCCGCGGCATGCCAGTTGTCGGCCTTGAGGTCGGTCTGGCAGGCGGGCAGGCCGGCGACGAGACGCTCCACCGGGAGGGCTTCGAGGATGACTCCGGTGGAGAAAGGCAGCACCTGTTGCGCCTCGACTCCAAGGAGCTCGGCCACCGCGCCACAGGTCGCCTGGGCGGCCAGACGGCCGGGCTCGCCGGTGCCGGCATTGGCGATGCCGGTGTTGATGACCAGGGCGCGGATGGCACTGCCGCATTCCAGATGGCTGCGGCACAACTGGACCGGAGCGGCACAGAAGCGGTTCTGGGTAAAGACACCCGCGACGGTGCAGCCCGGGTCGAGAGCGATGAGGGTCAGGTCGCGCCGGTTCTTTTTGCGGATTTCCGCTGCGGCAACACCGAGGCGGACTCCGGGGACGGGGAAGAGCGCTTGCGGAGCGGGGGTCTGGTAATTCACGGGCATGGGCGATCCTCGAACGATGAAGCGGAGCGGGCCACTGCGCTCCGTCAAGCCGGCCGGCGACTCGGCATGGAGTCAGTTACGGCCGGCGCAGGCAGAGACGCCGGGGCGAAGCTGCGCTTACGACAGCTTTCCGTGGCACTGCTTGTATTTCTTGCCGCTGCCGCAGGGGCAGGGGTCGTTGCGGCCCACCTTGGGTCCGGTCTGGACGGGCTGCTGCGGCATAGGCACGGGTGCCTCCCCTTCCTGCGCGTCGTCCTGGGGCTCGTCATAGTCGGCATGGCGGTACTGGACGTTCTGCACCTCGTTGTGAGGCGCGGTTTCCTGCACTTCCTCGGGAGAGGAGATGCGGACCGTAAACACGATGCGGGTCACCTCCCGGCGCACGGAATCGAGGAGGTTTTCGAAGAGCTCGAAGGCCTCGCGCTTGTATTCCTGCTTGGGATTCTTCTGGGCATAGCCGCGCAGATGAATGCCCTGGCGCAGGTGATCGAGGGCAGCCAGATGCTCGCGCCAATGGGTATCGAGCACCTGGAGCATGACATTGCGCTCAAACTGATGGAAATTGCCGGCACCGACCAGCTCGACCTTCTCGGCATAGCTGGCGTCGGCCTGGTGGACGATACGGGCCAGCATGTCGTCGTCGGCCAGGGTCGGCTCGGCCCTGAACCACTCGGCCACCGGTGCGCTGATCTGCAGGGTGGATTCCAGGGCCAGCTCCAGGCCGGGCAGATCCCACTGCTCTTCGACCGACTCGGCGGGAACGTGATTGCGGAAAATTTCGGCGATGACCCCATGGCGCATGGCGACGATGGTCTCGGAAATGTCCTCGCTCTCCAGCAGTTCGTTGCGCTGCTGGTAGATGACCTTGCGCTGATCGTTGGCAACGTCGTCGTATTCGAGGAGCTGCTTGCGGATGTCGAAGTTGCGCGCCTCGACCTTGCGTTGAGCCGATTCCAGGGAACGGGAAACCAGGGGATGCTCGATGGCCTCGCCTTCGGGCATCTTGAGCTTGTCCATGATGGTGCGCAGGCGCTCGCCGGCGAAGATGCGCAGGAGCGGGTCGTCCAGGCAGAGGTAGAAGCGCGATGAGCCCTGGTCGCCCTGGCGCCCGGAACGGCCACGCAACTGATTGTCGATGCGGCGGGATTCGTGGCGCTCGGAACCGATGATGTGCAGGCCGCCAGCGTCCAGCACCCGCTGGTGCAGGGTCTGCCACTCCGCTCTCAGGGTGGCGATGGAAGCGTCCCGGGCGGCGGGGTCGAGGGAGGCGTCGTCACGCAGCGCGGCGATGCGCTTCTCCACATTGCCGCCCAGGACGATGTCCGTCCCGCGGCCGGCCATGTTGGTGGCCACGGTCACCGCGCCGGGCAGGCCGGCCTGGGCGACGATGTCCGCTTCCCGGGCGTGTTGCTTGGCGTTGAGCACCTGGTGGGCAATTTCTTCCTGCTTGAGCATGGCCGAAAGCAGCTCGGAATTTTCCACCGACGTCGTGCCCACCAGGGTCGGCTGGCCGCGCTGCACGCAGTCACGGATGTCGGCGATGATGGCCGTGTGCTTTTCCTGGGCGGTCTTGTAGACCAGATCGTTCATGTCCTTGCGCACCATGGGGCGGTGGGTGGGAATGACGACGGTTTCGAGCCCGTAGATCTGGTGGAATTCGTAAGCTTCGGTATCGGCAGTGCCGGTCATGCCGGCCAGCTTGCCGTACATGCGGAAGTAGTTCTGGAAGGTGATCGAGGCCAGGGTCTGGTTTTCCGCCTGGATGGCCACGCCTTCCTTGGCCTCCACCGACTGGTGCAGGCCATCCGACCAGCGCCGGCCCGCCATGAGGCGGCCGGTGAATTCGTCGACGATGACGATCTCGCCGTTCTGCACCACGTAGTGCTGATCCTTGTGGAAGAGGGTCAGCGCACGCAGGGCGGCGTTCAAGTGGTGCATGAGGGTGATGTTGGCGGCTTCGTAGAGGCTGCGCCCCTCGGCCAGCAGCCCATGCTCGGCCAGCAACTGCTCGGCGTGCTCGTAGCCCGCCTCGGACAGGTGAACCTGATGTCCCTTCTCATCCACCCAGTAGTCCCCCTCGCCGTCTTCCTTCTCGGCCCGGCTGAGCTTGGGCACCACGTCCTTCATGCGCAGGTAGAGGTCGGTGTGATCCTCGGCCTGGCCGGAGATGATGAGGGGGGTGCGGGCTTCGTCGATGAGGATGGAGTCCACCTCGTCGACGATGGCGTAATTGAGCTTCTTCTGTACCCGGTCTGCCGCGCCGTAGACCATGTTGTCGCGCAGGTAGTCGAAGCCGAATTCGTTGTTGGTACCGTAGGTGATGTCGGCGACGTAGGCAGCCTGCTTGGCGTCGTGGTCCATCTGGGACAGGTTGACCCCCACGGCCAGCCCCAGGAAGCGGTGCAGGCGGCCCATCCACTCGGCGTCGCGGCTGGCCAGATAGTCGTTCACCGTGATGACATGGACGCCCTTGCCGGAGATGGCGTTGAGGTAGGACGGCAGGGTGGCGACCAGTGTCTTGCCCTCGCCGGTACGCATTTCGGCGATCTTGCCGTAATGCAGCACCATGCCGCCGATGAGCTGGACGTCGAAATGCCGCATGCCCAACGCCCGCTTGCCGGCTTCCCGCACGACGGCAAAGGCCTCGGGGAGCAGATCGTCCAGGGATTCGCCCTTCTCGTGGCGCGCGCGGAATTCGTCGGTCTTGGCCCGCAGCGCGTCGTCGGACAAGGAGGCCAGAGCGGGCTCCAGGGCGTTGATACGACGCACCGTCGCGGAATATTGTTTAACCAGCCGGTCGTTGCGGCTGCCGAAAATCTTCTTGAGGAGGCCGGGAATCATCGCAGGAGAATAGGGGGCCGCAGAAACGGCAAAGGGCCGATTCTAGCACGCCCCCCCGGCCCGAAGATGACGGCCCGTTACGAGGAAACCGTCTGAAAGTACGGGAAAATCCCCCCCACTCAGCGGCGGCGGGCCTGGGCGTATTCCGATCCCTGCTTCAGGAAGTGGGCCGGATCCTGCGCGACGCCCAGCATGCGCACTTCGAAATGCAGGTGGGAGCCCGTGGAACGCCCGGTGCTGCCAACATCGCCGAGGCGCTCGCCGCGCTGCACCATCTGCCCGATCTTGACCGCAGTCCTGGACAGGTGGGCGTAACGGGAGATCAGGCCTTCGCCGTGGTCGATGTCGATCATGTTGCCGAACTCGGGATGATATTCGACGGCCAGGATCACGCCTCCCGCGGCGGCCACCACGGCAGTGCCGGTCTCCGCGACAAAATCGATCCCTTCGTGCATGGCGCGGACACCGGCAATGGGGTCGGCACGGTGACCGAAGCCGGAACCGATGGCCCCTTCCTTCACCGGCAGCGTCGTCGGCAGGAGGCGGTCACGCACACGCTTGTCCAGAACGCGGGCCTCGAGCTCCGCCAACTGGTCCGCCCGACCATCCACCACACTGGCCAGACGGTCGATTTCCTTTTGCAGTTCAGCCGCCGAAAGGGGTGCCAGAATCAGGGGGCCGCCCTGACCGGCGGGGCGCTTCTCGTTCGCCGCCGCTTCCCTCTTCACCCCTGCCAGCCGATAGAGGCGCTCCTCCAGGTCGTCCAACTGGAGCACCTGGGCCTGAAGTTCGCCGAGGCGGGTCGCCATGAGCTGGAGATTGTTCTGGACGAATTCCTGGGTCTGGCGGGTTTCACGCTGTTGCAGGGAAAGCACCAGTTCCTGGACCAGGGGAAGGCGCAATTGCACCGAAACCCAGGAAAATGCCATCGACGCCGCGATGACGAGACCGACGAAGGCGCCCACCGCGAACAGCACGTGTCGCGGCATAATGGTCAGGGTCTTGGCCGTCTTGAAACGACCAGAGACAAGAATAATCTGCACGGATACCTCCTCCTATGCCTACTTCGCCTGAGGAATTCCTCGATACCGCCGAGGGTGCAGGCAGGGTCATGGCCCATGCCCGTCTGATCCTCAAACTGGCCCGCCGGCTGGAACGTAGCCTGCCGGAACCCCTGGGCACCGTTGCCCGGGTAGCCAACTTCAAGTCGGGAAGAATCGTTATCCACGCCGACAACGGCGCGGTCGCTGCGAAAATCCGGCAAATGAGCCCGCGATTGTGCAGCGAGTTATCGGTTGAAGGGGTCGAGTGTAACGGCATCGACGTCAAAGTTCAACCCCGCCAAATTCCTTGGCAATCAAGGGCTTCACAGCAGAAACCCCTGTCTGGCGGGGCTGTCGGCAGCCTGCGCGCCATCGCCACCGACCTTCCCCCGGGGCCGCTGCGGGCCGCGCTGGAAACGCTGCTGGCCCGGTCAGGAAACCCCTGAGCCGCAGGCCTCACAGGGGAATGAGCAGCACCCGCTCGAAGAAGAGCAGCCCCAGAAACACCAGGATGAACAGGAGACCCCAGCGAGCCAGACGCCAGGCAAAGCCGAGATAGCGACGGTCGCCGGTAAAGGCGTAGGCGACAAAGCCGACCCCGATGGCGATGACCGCCAGGATGGCCAGAATCCGGACGATCAGCATGACGGAGACCCCGGGCGCCCCGGTCCCGACTCAGGCCGCCAGCTCAAGCCAGCGGGACACTCCGGCAGGTGCGCGCTCGGCTTCCTCGAAGCTGACCAATTCCCAGGCGTCACGCCGGGCGAGCAGTTCCCGCGCCAGGAGGTTGTTCAGGCCATGGCCGGACTTGTGGGCCGAAAAGGCCGCCAGAAGGGGATGCCCGAGAAGATAAAGATCGCCGATGGCGTCCAGGATCTTGTGTTTGACGAACTCGTCGCCGTAACGCAGGCCGTCGCCATTGAGCACCCGGAACTCGTCCAGGACGATGGCGTTTTCGAGACCGCCCCCCAGGGCCAGGCCATTTTCGCGCAGGGTTTCCACTTCCTGCATGAAGCCGAACGTCCGGGCCCGGGCGATTTCGCGCACATAGGAGTGCTGGGCGAAATCCATCTCGGCCGACTGGGCAGAGCGGTCGATGGCGGGGTGGTTGAAGACGATGGAAAACGCCAGCCGATAGCCATCGTGGGGTTCGAACCGGGCCCACTTGTCGCCGTCGCGCACTTCGATGGGCGCCGTGACACGGATGAATTTCTTGGCGGCGTTCTGTTCCTCGATACCGGCAGACTGGATGAGGAAGACGAAGGGCGCGGCGGAGCCGTCAAGGATGGGCACTTCCGGCGCGTCGAGGTCCACCCAGGCGTTGTCGATGCCCAGACCGGCAAAGGCGGACATCAGGTGCTCTATGGTTCCGACGCGGATTTTTCCTTGCGGGCCTTCCTGCTCCAGGCAGGAACACATGCGGGTGTCGCCCACCAGAAGGGCATTGGCCGGCAAATCAACGGGCTCGGCCAGATCCACGCGGCGAAAGACGATGCCGGTATCCGGGGCCGCCGGACGCAGGGTCATGGTGACCTTGACGCCGCCATGCAGACCGACGCCGCAGGCGCGGATGAGGGATTTGAGCGTGCGCTGCTTCAGCATGCCAAGTCCTTGAATAATGTGGGAAACGGCGCATTGTAGCACAAGGCGCCGCCCCCTTTTCAGAGAAGGGTCTTTCCCGGAAAACGGACCGTCAATCGGCCTGTTTGCGCAGGAAAGCGGGAATGTCGTACTTCTCCACACCGCTGTTGGCCAGGGCCTCGACGGTGCCGTTGCGTTTACGCACCACGGCCGGCACTTCGGCCATGACGTTGTAGTCCACCGCGGTGGGGGCGACCATGTCGTGGGTTCCCGTGGCCTGCAATACCGGCGTGTTGATGACCTCGAAAGTCTGGCGCTTGGCGGCCGCCTGGCCCAGGCCGGTGGCGACGACGGTGACGCGCAGGGCATCGCCCATCAGTTCGTCGTACACGGCACCGAAGATGATGTGGGCGTCTTCCGCGGCAAAGGCCTTTACCGTGTTCATCACCTCGTTCACTTCCTTCATCTTGAGGTTGCCGCGGGAAGCCGTGATATTGACCAGCACGCCGCGGGCGCCGGAGAGGTTGATGCCTTCCAGCAGCGGCGAGGCGACGGCCTGCTCGGCGGCGATGCGTGCCCGGTCGACGCCTGCGGCAACGGCGGAGCCCATCATGGCGCGGCCCATTTCACCCATGACGGTGCGCACGTCTTCGAAGTCCACGTTCACCAGACCCGGGTAGGTGATGATCTCGGCGATGCCGCCGACCGCGTTCTTCAGCACGTCGTCGGCAGCGCGGAAGCATTCGTCCACCCCGGCGTCGTCGCCCATGACGTCCATCAGCTTGTCGTTGAGGATGACGATGAGGGAATCGACGTGCTTGGAGAATTCCGCGATGCCCGCTTCGGCGGACTTCATGCGCTTGCCGCCCTCGAAGGAGAAGGGTTTGGTGACCACGCCGACGGTAAGGATGCCCATTTCGCGCGCCACCTGGGCCACGACGGGAGCGGCGCCGGTGCCGGTGCCACCGCCCATGCCAGCCGTGATGAAGGCCATGTGGGCACCGGTGAGGCAACTGCGAACTTCCTCCCGGTGGGCTTCGGCGGCGGCCTGCCCGGCCTCGGGCTTGGCGCCGGCACCCAGCCCGGTCTTGCCCAGGGGAACCTTCACGTGGGCGGTGTTGCGGGCCAGGGCCTGGGCGTCGGTGTTGGCGGCGATGAACTCCACCCCCTGCACGCCCTCCTGGATCATGTGCTCGATGGCGTTGCCGCCAGCGCCGCCCACGCCGATCACCTTGATGACGGTCCCGGTCTCTTCCTTGTCGATAATTTCAAACATAGACGTCTCCTCTGAAAAAACGGTCAAACCACACTCAAAAGTTCTTTGCGAACCACGATCTCATGCTGGACAGGACGTCCCTGACGCCCTGCTTTTCCTTGATCTTCTGTCCCCGCTTGTGCTGGGCCTGGGCCTCCAGCAGCAAGCCAAAGGCGGTCGAGAAGCGGGGGCTCTGCACCACGTCGGCCAGGCTGCCGCCGTATTTGGGGGTCCCCAGGCGCACCGGCATGTGGAAAATCTCCTCGCCCAGCTCGATCATGCCGGGCATGACGCTGGCTCCGCCCGTAAGCACGATTCCCGAGGACAGCACTTCCTCGAACCCCGCCCGGCGCAATTCGGACTGGATCAACTCATACAGCTCCTCCACCCGGGGCTGGATGACGTCGGCCAGGGCACGGCGGGACAGCTTGCGGCTGGGGCGGTCGTCCACGCCGGCCACCTCCAGGGTTTCGGCCGGGTCGGCCAGGGCAGCGAGAGCGCAGCCGAACTTGCGCTTGATGTCTTCGGCTTCCCGGGTGGGCGTGCGCAGAGCCATCGCAATATCGTTGGTAACCTGGTCGCCGGCGATGGGAATCACCGAAGTGTGGCGAATGGCACCCTGGGTCCACACGGCAATGTCGGTGGTGCCGCCGCCGATGTCGATGAGGCAGATGCCGAGATCCTTCTCGTCCTCCGAGAGCGTGGCGTAGCTGGAGGCCAGGGGTTGCAGCACCAGGTCGTTCACTTCCAGGCCACAGCGGCGCACGCACTTGACGATGTTCTGGGCCGCCGACACGGCGCCGGTGACGATGTGCACCCGCACTTCGAGGCGCATGCCGCTCATGCCGATGGGCTCTCGGATGCCATCCTGGCCGTCGATGACGAACTCCTGGGTGAGGATGTGCAGGATTTCCTGATCGGCCGGGATGGGCATGGCACGGGCAGTTTCGATGACGCGCTCGACATCGGTCGGGGTCACTTCCTTGTCCTTGATCGCCACCATGCCGTTGGAGTTGAAGCTCTTGATGTGGCTGCCGGCGATGCCGGTGTAGACGTCCCGCACCTTGCAGTCCGCCATCAGCTCGACTTCCTGGATGACGCGGCTGATGGTGTGCACCGTCTCCTCGATATTGACCACCACGCCCTTCTTCAGGCCGCGGGAATCCTGCGACCCCATGCCGATGACGCTGAGGCGCCCTTCCGGCGTGATTTCGGCCACCAGGGCGACGATTTTCGACGTGCCGATATCGAGCCCGACCACCAGATCCTTGTTGTCCCTGCTCATGTCCCTACTTTCCCTTTCCCGCCACAGCCGCTCCCCGCAGGGCAAAGCCGTTGGGATACCGTAAATCCACCACCGCCGGCAGCGTTTCCCGCTGCCCCACGGTTTCCCCGTACACCTTCACAAATCGCTCCAGCCGGGCGCCCACCGGCGACTTGGGCTGGTCCCGCCCCAACTCGATGGCCATGCCGCTGTCCAGGCGCATGTGCCACGACAGCCGCGGCGACAGCAGCACCTGGATCGGTCTCTGCCCCAAGGCCCGGAAGGACTCCGTCCAGTCGCCGTGGCGGCGCAGCAGGTCCGGCGCCGTGCCCGCCGGGCCGTGCAGGGCGGGCAGCAGCGCAGCCTCGGTCCTGGCCAGCGGCGCCGCGAAGACCTCGCCATAGGTGTTCACCAGTTCGTTGCTCGCCGCCGCCCCGCTTTCCCAACGCGCGGCCGCCCGATGCTCCTCGACGCTCACTTCCAGCCGGGCCGGCCACACCCGCCGCACCTGCACCCGGCGAATCCAGGGCAACTTTTCCAGAGCGGCGCGCACGGCATCCAGATTGACGCTGAAGAAATTGCCCTTGAGCGCCGTAGGCAGCGCCTGCTCCACTTCCAGGCGCCGCACCTGATGCAGTTCCTGGGTGAACACCACCTGCTTTATGGGCAGGGAGGGCACCCGCACCAGCCAGACGACCCCCACCGCCAGCAGCGCCGCGACCCCTGCCAGAAGCAGGAGATCGGCCAGGGCGTTGAGGGCGTCGGGCTTGTTCCACATGGCTCATACCTCCCCCTGGGGCAGGCCCCGGGGGGTGAGAGAAGGGGCGGTGGCCGGCGAGATCATGTCAGTCGTGGGAAGCCAGTTCGAGCACCCGGCGCACCAGGGTAGGGTAGTCCATGCCGGCCACCCGGGCCGCCATGGGCACCAGGGAATGGTCGGTCATGCCCGGCGCCGTGTTGGCCTCAAGGAAGTAGTGCTGCCCCTCCTCGTCCATGAGGAAATCCACCCGGCCCCAGCCCCGCCCCCCAAGGATGCGAAAGGCTTCCAGGGCCCCCTTGCGGATACGGGCCTCCTGCTCGGCCGGCAGGCCGCAGGGGCAGAGGTACTTGGTGTCGTTGCGGATGTACTTGGCTTCGTAGTCGTACCAGTCGGTGGCCGGCTCGATCTTGATGATGGGCAGGGCCTCGTCGCCGACGATGCCGACGGTGTATTCGCCGCCCAGGACGCCCTTTTCGGCGATCACCAGGGAGTCGTGTCTGGCCGCCTCGGCATAGGCCGCGGCCAGATCCCCCCGGGCCCTGACCTTGGTAATGCCGATGGAAGACCCCTCCCGGGCGGGCTTGACGAAGAGAGGCAGGCCCAATTCCTCCTCGATCTCGGCGAAGTCGGAATCAGCCTTGAGCACCGCGTATTCCGGGATGGGCAGGCCGGCGGCACGCCACATCAGCTTGGTGCGGAACTTGTCCATGGCCAGGGCGGAGGCCAGCACGCCGGGGCCGGTGTAGGGGATGTGCATCATCTCCAGGGCGCCCTGGATGGTGCCGTCCTCGCCGTGGCGACCGTGCAGCGCGATGAAGGCCCGGTCGTAGCCCTTCAAGGCGTCCAGGGGCTGGTTGGCGGGATCGAAAGCATGGGCGTCGATGCCCTGCCCCTGCAGGGCGGCCAGCACCCGCGACCCGCTGTTCAAGGACACCTCCCTTTCGGCGGACGTTCCGCCGAAGAGCACCGCGACTTTACCGAAATTGCTCACGAGGGCTTTCCTTCAACCAGCTTGCCGGGTACCGCGCCGATGGAACCGGCACCCATGGTCAACACCACGTCGCCGTCCCGGGCGACATCCAGAATGGTTTGCGGCATGGCCGCGATGTCCTCGACGAAGACCGGCTCCACCTTGCCCACCACGCGCAGGGCCCGGGCGAGCGACCGGCCGTCGGCGGCGACGATGGGCGCTTCGCCGGCGGCGTAGACCTCGGCCAGCAGCAGCGCATCGACCGTCGACAGCACCCTGACGAAATCCTCGAAGCAGTCGCGGGTGCGGGTGTAGCGGTGGGGCTGGAAGGCCAGCACCAGGCGGCGGCCCGGGAAGGCCCCGCGGGCGGCGGCGAGGGTGGCGGCCATTTCCACCGGGTGGTGGCCGTAGTCATCGATGAGGGTAAAGCTGCCACCCTCCGGCAGGGCCACCTCGCCGTAGCGCTGGAAGCGGCGGCCGACGCCCTTGAATTCGGCCAGCGCCTTGATGATGGCGGCGTCCGGCACCTGCACCTCGGTGGCCACGGCGATGGCGGCCAGGGCGTTCAGGACGTTGTGCATGCCCGGCAGGTTGAGGGTGATGGGCAGGCGGGAGACGCTGCCGTTCACCCTTACCGCATCGAAATGCATCTGGCCGTCCACCGCCCGCACGTTCTCGGCGTGGACGTTGGCCGCCGGGTCGAGGCCGTAAGTGACGATCTGCTTGGGCACCGCCGGCAGGATGGCGCGCACGTTGGGATCGTCGGCGCAGAGTACCGCCACCCCATAGAAAGGCAGGCGGTTGAGGAAATCGACGAAGGCGCCCTTCAAGCGCTCGAAGTCGTGGCCGTAGGTTTCCATGTGGTCAGCGTCGATGTTGGTGACCACCGAGATGACCGGCGACAGGTAGAGGAAGGAAGCGTCGGATTCGTCGGCCTCGGCCACCAGGAAATCGCCCTGCCCCAGCTTGGCGTTGGCGCCGGCGGCGTTGAGGCGGCCGCCGATGACGAAGGTGGGATCGATGCCGCCCTCGGCCAGGATGCTGGTGACCAGGCTGGTGGTGGTGGTCTTGCCGTGGGTGCCGGCGATGGCGATGCCCTGCTTGAGGCGCATCAGCTCGGCCAGCATCTGGGCCCGGGGCACCACCGGCACGTGACGCTCACGGGCGGCGACCACTTCCGGGTTGTCGGCCTTGACGGCGGTGGACACCACCACCGCGTCCGCCTTGGCAACGTGCTTGGCGGCGTGGCCGACGTGGACCTTGACGCCCTGGGCTTCCAGGCGGCGCGTCGTGGCGCTGGCGGCGAGGTCGGAACCGGAGACCTTGTAACCCAGGTTGGCCAGGACCTCGGCGATGCCGCTCATACCGGAACCGCCGACGCCGACGAAGTGGATATTCTTGACCTTGTGCTTCATTTCGCCACCTCGGAACAGATATTCGCCACTTCCTCGGTGGCGTCGGGCTTGGCCATGCTCCGCGCCTTCTCGGCCATTTCCAGGAGCTGGCTGCGGCTGTAGTTGCGGATCAGGGCGACGGAATCGGGGCTCAGCTCGCCCTGGGGCAGCAGGAAGGCCCCGCCCACATTCACCAGGAACTTGGCGTTCCCCGTCTGGTGGTCATCCACCGCGTGGGGGAAGGGCACCAGGATGGCCGGCACCCCGGCAGCGGCCAGTTCGGCGATGGTCAGCGCGCCGGCGCGGCAAATTACCACATCGGCCCACTCGTAGGCACCGGCCATGTCGTCGATGAAAGCGACGCAGTGGGCGTGGATGCCGACGGCGGCGTAGTTGGCCTTGAGGGCTTCCAGATGCTGCTCACCCGCCTGATGCACCACCTGGGGCAGTTCGTCGGCATTGAGCTGGGCCAGGCCCTGGGGAATGACCTCGTTGAGCACCTTGGCCCCCAGGCTGCCGCCGATGACCAGCAGGTGCAGGCTGCCGCTACGCTCCTTGAGGCGCTCGGCGGGCGCCGGCAGGGCCGCGATCTCCGGGCGCACCGGGTTGCCCACCCAGGCGCCCTTTTTCAAGACCTCCGGGAAGCCGGTGACGACCCGGTCGGCAACGCCGGCCAGCACACGGTTGGCGAGCCCGGCGACGGAATTCTGCTCATGCACCACGAGGGGCTTGCCGAGCAGCACCGCCATCATGCCGCCGGGGAAGGTGATGTAACCGCCCATGCCCAGCACCACGTCCGGACGCACCTGGCGGATGGCCTTCAAGGCCTGCCAGAAACCCTTGAGGAGATTCAAGGGCAGCAGCAGCTTGCGCAACAGCCCCTTGCCGCGCAGGGCCTCGAACTTCACCCACACCATCTCGAAGCCGTGCTGGGGTACGCGACGGGCTTCCATGCCCTCCGGATTGCCCATCCAGACGACCCGCCAGCCGCGTTCGCGCATCTTCTCGGCGACAGCGAGAGCGGGGAAGATGTGGCCGCCGGTACCGCCGGCCATAACGAGGAGGGTCTTGCTCATAGCTTCCCTCCACGCCTGAGATGCCTGTTTTGTCTCCGGCCGCGCTGCGCGCTTAACACCGGCTGCGGCGGGTGAGTGGCTACGACGTCACATTCGCTACGCGAATATGAGTCTGCGCCGCAACGAGCCGCTTTGCGGCGCGTTGTCTGCGCCGAAACAGGCAGCACGAACGTGGTCATAGTTTTCCACCTCGCATGAGCTGCCGGTTCTCCCAGTCGACACGCAAGAGGATCGCCACAGCCACGCAGTTCGCCACAATTCCCGAGCCGCCGAAGCTCATCAGCGGCAGGGTCAGGCCCTTGGTGGGCAGGAGCCCCATATTCACACCCATGTTGATGAAGGACTGCACGCCCATCCAGATGCCGATGCCCATGGCCACCAGGGCCGGATAGAGGCGGTCGAGCTGGACGCAGCGGCGGCCGATGGCGAAGGCCCGCTGCACCAGCAGGGCGAAGAGCAGGACAACAACCAGGACACCGACGAAGCCCAGTTCCTCGGCGATGACGGCGAGGAGGAAGTCGGTATGGGCTTCCGGCAGGTAGAACAGTTTCTCCACGCTGGCGCCCAGGCCGACGCCAAAGAGCTCCCCCCGACCGAAGGCGATGAGGGAGTGGGACAGTTGATAACCCCGGCCGAATTCGTCACCCCAGGGGTCCATGAAGCCGAAGATGCGGTCCCGCCGGTAGGGCGAGACGATGATGAGCACGGTGAACGCCACCAGCAGGCCCGCCACCAGGACGACGAAGAGGCGCGCCCGCAGCCCCCCCAGGAAAAGGATGCCCATGGCGATGGCGATGATGACCACGAAGGCACCGAAGTCGGGCTCCTTCAGAAGCAGCATGCCGACCACGAACATGGCGCCGAACATCGGCAGAAAGGCCTTCTTGAGGTCGTGCATGACCGAAATCTTGCGCACCGTGTAATCGGCGGCGTAGAGCACCGCAAAGAGCTTCATCAGCTCGGAAGGTTGCAGGTTGGCGAAGCCCAGGGACAGCCAGCGCCGGGCGCCATTCACGTCGCGCCCGATACCGGGGATGAGCACGATGGCGAGGAGGAGCACCCCCCCGAGAAAGAGCAGGGGCGCGGCGCGCTGCCAGACAGCCAGCGGTACCTGGAAGACGAAGCCGGCGACCACCAGGCCGATGCACAGGAAAATGGCGTGGCGGAAGAGGAAGTAAGTGGGCTGGTGCCCAAAGGCGCGGCTGGCCTCCGCCGTGGCGATGGACGAGGAATAGACCATGACCAGCCCGGTAAACAGCAGCAGCAGCGCGCTCCACAGGAGAGCGTGGTCGATCTCGGCCACTTCGCGGCGGGGGGAGTCGAGGGCGGCGAGCATCATGAGGGCAGCCCCTGCACCGCGTCGACGAAGGCTTGCGCGCGGTGGGCGTAGTTCTTGTACATGTCGAGGCTGGCACAGGCTGGCGAGAGCAGCACGCAGTCGCCCGCCAGCGCCTGGCTGGCCAGCCAGCGGACCGCCTCGCCCATGTCGGCACAGCGCTGCAGCGCAATGCCTGCGCCGGCGATGGCCGTCTCGATGGCTGCGGCGTCGCGGCCGATGAGCGCGGCGGCACGGCCATGCTTTTGCAGTGCCGGCAGCAGGGGAGAGAAATCCTGGCCCTTGCCGTCGCCGCCCAGGACGATGTTCACCGGCCGCCCCAGACCTTCGATGGCGGCCAGGGTGGCGCCGACGTTGGTGCCCTTGGAGTCATCGACGTAGAGCACGCCGCGCTTCTCGGCCACGGCTTCGACGCGATGGGGCAGGCCCTGGAAGGCCTTCAGCGCTTCCATCAGGCGGTCCGGCGCCACGCCCACCGCCTCGCACAGGGCCAGGGCGGCCATGGCGTTGGCGGCGTTGTGCAGTCCGGCGATCCTGAGGTCGGCCAGGGCCACCAGGCGCACCTGGCCGCGGCAGAGATGGCCATCCGCCAGGCCGTAGTCGGTACCCCGGGGAGCCGCGTCGAGGCCGAAGGTCACCAGGGTGCGCCCGCAGCGGCCGTTGGCCATGGACCAGTCGTCGTCCCGGTTGAGGACCAGGACGCCCTTGCCCTGGAAGATGCGGGCCTTGGCGGCGGCATAGTTGGCCAGGCTGCCCTCGTAGCGGTCGAGATGATCTTCGGAGACGTTGAGCAGGGTCGCGGCGGCGGCGTTCAGGTGGTCGGTCGTCTCCAGCTGGAAGCTGGACAGCTCCACCACCCACACCGCCGGCAGCTTGCCCGTGTCGAGGGCGTCCATGAGGGCATCGAGGGCCGACGGCGAAATGTTGCCGCAGGCCACCGCCGGCACTCCGGCGCCCTTGAGCAGGTGGGCGGTGAGCGCGGTCGTGGTGGTCTTGCCGTTGCTGCCGGTGATGCCGACGATCCGGCTGCCGGGCGCGAATTGGCGGACACCGGCGGCGAACAGTTCGATTTCGGAAATCACCGGCGCGGCGGCGTTCTCCACCTGAGGCGTGGCCTTGGGCACGCCCGGCGACAGGGCGATCAGATCCACGCCGGCGAAGGCCGCATCGGCGAAGGGGCCGGCAATCAGCTCGGCACCGGGCACGGCAGCGAAGAGAGCGTCGACGTTGGGCGGATTCTCCCGGGAGTCGGCCACCCGCACGCGGGCGCCCAGCCGGCCCAGCCACTTGGCCATGGCCAGCCCGGATTCACCGAGCCCGACGACGAGGATGGTTTTGCCCTTGAGTTCCATCAGGCCTCCTGCCGGGCCGTCCCAAAGGGGGCCTGCGCCCCCGCGGGGGGCAGTGAGCGAAGTGAGCGTGGGGGCCGTTTCATCTCAGTTTCAGGGTGGAGAGACCGAGGAGGACCAGCATGATGGTGATGATCCAGAAGCGCACCACGACCTGGGTTTCCTTCCAGCCGGACTGCTCGAAATGGTGATGCAGGGGCGCCATGCGCAGGATGCGGCGGCCTTCGCCGAATTTCCGCTTGGTGTATTTGAAGTAGGCCACCTGCAGCATCACCGACAGGGTTTCGCCGACGAAGACGCCGCCCATGATGAGGAGCACGACTTCCTGGCGCACGATGACCGCCACCGTGCCCAGGGCAGCGCCCAGGGCCAGGGCGCCGACATCGCCCATGAACACTTCCGCCGGATAGGCGTTGAACCACAGGAAACCCAGCCCCGCCCCGGCCATGGCGCCGAGGAAGATGCACAATTCGCCGGCCCCCGGCACGTAGGGGATGAAGAGGTACTTGGCGTACACCGCGTGGCCGGTGACGTAGGCGAAGATGACGAAGGCGGCGGCCACCAGCACCGTGGGCATGATGGCGAGGCCGTCCAGGCCGTCGGTCAGGTTCACCGCGTTGGAGGTGCCGACGATGACGAAGTAGGTCAGGGTGATGAAGCCGACGATGCCCAACGGGTAGGCCACGGTCTTGAAGAAGGGGACGATGAGTTCGGTCTGGCCCGGTGACTTGGCGGAAAAGGCCAGGAACAGGGCGGCACCGACGCCCAGCACCGACTGCCAGAAGAATTTCCAGCGGCTGGCCAGGCCGTTCGGATCGCGGTAGACCACCTTCTTCCAGTCGTCGTACCAGCCGATGATGCCGTAACCCAGGGTCACCACCAGCACGGTCCACACGTACTTGTTGCTGAGGTCGGCCCACAGCAGCGTGGTGATGCCGATGGCGATTAGGATCAGCACACCGCCCATGGTGGGCGTGCCGGACTTCACCAGATGGGTCTGGGGGCCGTCGGTGCGCACCGCCTGGCCGATCTTCTTGGCCGCCAGCCAGCGGATCACCGCCGGACCGGCGGCAAAGCTGATGATGAGCGCCGTCATGGCCGCCAGCACCGTGCGCAGGGTGATGTAGTTGAAGACGTTGAAGAAGCGCACGTCCTGGGCAAGGTACTGGGCAAGGGCGAGGAGCATTACGCACCCTCCGGATTTGTGTCGGCGCACCGCGCCGCGGTTGTCTCCCCTCGCCCGCCTGCGGGAGAGGGGTCGGGGGTGAGGGCGGCGATGGCGTCGGCGACCCGTTCCATCTTCATGAAGCGCGAACCCTTCACCAGCACGGTTGCGTCGGGGGTGAGCTCGGGGGTGAGCGCGTTCAGCAACTCTTCCGGGCTGCGGAAGGACTGCCCGCCGTCGCCGAAGTTGTGAGCCGCCAACTGGGAAGCCTCACCCAGGGTATAGAGACGGTCGACGCCCTGGCTCTTGGCATAGCCGCCGATCTCGTCGTGGTACTGGGCGCTGGCCTGACCGATCTCGCCCATGTCGCCCAGCACCATGATCTTGTGGCCGATGGTGGAGGCCAGCACGTCGATGCCGGCCCGCACGGAATCCGGATTGGCGTTGTAGCTGTCGTCGAGGATCACGGCGCCGTTGGCACCCGGGCGCCGCTGCAGGCGCCCTTTGACCCCGGCAAAGGCGGCCAGCCCCTGGGCCACAGCAGCCAAGGGAATGCCGGCGGCGAGGCAGGTCGCCGCCGCCGCAACGGCGTTGCGGGCGTTGTGCCGACCCGGCACGGCCAGGGCAATGTCGGCCTCGCCCTGGGGAGCGATGAGATGCAGGGTGATGTCCAGCCCGTGCTGGCGCACCTCGCCGCGGACGTCGGCGGGGCTGTCGATGCCGAAGGTGAGGACGCTGTGCGGGCCGGCGAGGCTGCGCCAGTAGTCGGCGTAGGCGTCGTCGGCATTGACCACGGCGACGCTTTTCCCTTGCAGCCCGCCGAAAATGGCACCCTTCTCCCGCGCCACTTCGTCCAGGTCGCCCATGCCTTCCAGGTGGGCGCGCTGGGCGTTGGTGATCACAGCCACCGTCGGCGCGCCGATGGGAGCGAGATAGGCGATTTCGCCCGGATGGTTCATGCCCATCTCGATCACCGCCGCCCGATGCCCGGCGTTCAGCCCCAGCAGGGTCAGCGGCAGGCCGATGTCGTTGTTGAGATTGCCACGGGTGGCCAGCACGGCGTCGCCGAAGGCTGCCTTGAGGATGGCGGCGATCATTTCCTTGGTCGTGGTCTTGCCATTGGATCCCGTCACGGCCAGCACCGGCAGGGTGAAGCGGCTGCGCCAGGCGGCGGCCAGGCGCCCCAGGGCGAGGCGGGTGTCGTCCACCACCAGGGCCGCGGCGCCGGCCGGCAGGCGGCTCGCGTCGCTGACCATGAGGGCGGCAGCGCCGGTGGCGACGGCCTGATCGAGAAAATCGTGAGCGTCGAAACGCTCGCCGCGCAGGGCCACGAAGAGCATGCCGCCAGCGGCGGCGCGGGTGTCGGTGGACACGCCGGTCACGGCCTGGTTGGCGCCGACCTGACGCGCACCTATGGCTTGAGCGATTTCGGAGAGGAGCCAATTCATTGTTTTTTCTCTTGGCGTCTGGCGAGGGCGGCACGAGCTTCGGCCAGGTCGGAGAAGGGCGTGCGCAGGCCGTTGCGCTCCTGGTAGGGTTCGTGACCCTTGCCGGCCAGCAGCACCACGTCGACGTCGGTGGCGGCCGCCACGGCGGCATGGATGGCCTCGGCCCTGTCCTCGATGACGCGGGCGCCGGGCGCGCCGGGCAGAATGTCGGCGATGATGGCGGCGGGGTCTTCCCGACGCGGGTTGTCGCTGGTGACGATGACGCTGTCGGCGCCCCGGGTCGCCACCTCGCCCATCAGGGGACGCTTGCCGCGGTCCCGGTCACCGCCACAGCCGAAGACGACCGCCAGCTTTCCGCCTCGGGCCGCAGCCACGTCGCGCAGGGCTTGCAGGGCGTTGGCCAGGGCGTCGGGTGTATGGGCGTAATCCACCACCAGCAGCGGCTCGCCCTCGCCTCCCAGGCGCTCCAGGCGCCCTGGAGGAGGGGCGAGGGCCTGGAGCCGGGCGGCGATGTCGGAGGCCGCGAGGCCCGTGTCGTACAGCACCGCAGCGACGGCCAGCAGGTTGGAGACGTTGTAGCGCCCCAGGATCGCGGTGCGCACGGCGACCCGACCGTTGGGCAGGACGAGGGTGAAAGACTGTCCCTCGGGCGTCGCCTCCAGGTGCTCCGCCCGCACCGCGGCCCGGGTGGCCTGCTCGCCTTCGCCCACCGTGGTGCCGAGGATGCGGCTGGCGGAGGAGGCGCTGAACAGAAGGCGCCCGAAGGGATCGTCCAGATTCACCACCGCGGCGCGCAGGCGCGGCCAGTTGAACAGGCGCTCCTTGGCCGCCGAGTAGGCCTCCATGGTGCCGTGGTAATCGAGATGGTCCCGGGACAGATTGGTGAATACGGCCACGTCGACCCGCAGGCCGTTCATGCGTCCTTCCTCGATGCCGATGGAACTCGCCTCCAGGGCGCAGGCCCGCGCCCCCCTCCCCTGGAAGTCGGCCAGGGCGGCCACCAGGGCGGTGGCTTCCGGCGTGGTGAAGCCCGTTTCCTGCAATTCATCCGGAAAGCCCGCGCCCAGGGTACCGATCACGGCGCAGGCCCCGGGATAGGCCCGGGCCAGCCACTGGCTGACGGTGGTCTTCCCGTTGGTACCGGTGATGGCGACCAGGGAGAGCCTTTCGCTGGGCCGGCCGAGAACTTCGTGGGCCAGGGGACCGGCCAAAGCGCGCAGGCCGCTGGCCGAGCGATTGGCAACGCGCCAAGCGGCGTCCCAGGCGAAGTCACCGCCGGGCTGCCAGAGGACCGCCGCCGCGCCTCGGGCAAGGGCGTCGGGAATGTAGCGCCGGCCATCGGCGAGGTCGCCGGGGTAGGCCAGGAAGATATCCCCCGGGGCCACCCGACGGCTGTCGTCGGTCACCCCGCTGGGGCGGATGCCCGCGGCTTCGAGGTCGGCCAGCAATTCGCGCACCGCGGTCATAGGTGCCCTCCCCCCGCTGCGCGGTCCTGCTGGGCCACCTGGAGCGGCAGATCGGGCTTGATCCCCAGGGTGCGCAGGGCGCCGGCGGTGATGCCGGAAAAGGCAGGCCCCGCCACGTCGCCCCCGTAGTGGCCGCCCGCGGTCGGCTCGTCGATCATCACCGCCACCACCAGGCGTGGATCGCTGAGGGGCGCAACACCCACGAAGGACGACACGTACTTGCGGGCATAGGCGCCGTTCTCGATCTTGTAGGCGGTGCCCGTCTTGCCTCCCACGCGGTAGCCCACGACGCGGGCCTTGGGCGCCGTTCCCTCGGGCTGGACCGCCATTTCGAGCATGGCGCGGATTTCCCGGGCGGTCTCCGGCGAGAAGACCTGGACGCCCTTGGCCGGCGGCTCATCCAGGCGCAGGAGCGAGAGCGGAACGAGGTCGCCGTCCCGGGCGAAGACGGTATAGGCCCGGGCGATCTGAATCAGGCTGACCGAAATGCCATGGCCGTAGGACATGGTGGCCTGTTCGATGGGCCGCCAGTTCTTCCAGGGGCGCAGCCGGCCGGAAACTTCGCCGGGAAATCCCAACTGCGGCTGCTGGCCGAAACCCACCGCGTCGTACATTTCCCACATTTCCCGGGGCGAGAAATTGAAGGCCAGCTTGGCGGTGCCCACGTTGGACGACTTCTGGATCACCTGGGCCACGGTCAGGGGGCCGTGGGGATGGGCGTCGGAAATGGTGGCGCTGCCAATGGTCATGCGCCCCGGGGCGCAGTCGATCACGGTGTCGAAGCGCACCTTGCCTCGCTCCAGGGCCAGGGCGGCGGTAAAGGGCTTCATGATCGAGCCGGGCTCGAAGGTATCGGTCAGGGCCCGGTTGCGCAGTTGGGCGCCGGAAAGATGCTCGCGGTTGTTGGGGTTGTAGGTGGGCAGATTGACCAGGGCGAGCACTTCGCCGCTGCGGGCATCGAGGACGATGGCCCCGCCGGCGCGGGCCTTGTGCTCGGCAACCGCTGCCTTGAGATGGCTGTAGGCCAGGTACTGGATCTTGGAATCCAGCGCCAGACGAACGTCCTTGCCGTCCCGCGGCGGTTTGAGGGCCCCCACGTCCTCGACGATGTGTCCGCGCCTGTCCTTGATGACACTGCGGCTGCCGGCGCGGCCTTCGAGGCTCTTCTGGAAGGCCAGTTCGACCCCCTCCAGGCCCCGGTCGTCCACGCCGGTAAAGCCCACCATATGGGCGGTCATGTCTCCGGCCGGGTAGTAGCGGCGGTATTCCTTTTCCTGGTGTACCCCAGGCAGCTTGAGGGCCGAGACCTGATCGGCGACATCGGGCGGCACCTGGCGCTTCAGGAAGGCAAAGGTCTTGTCTCCCGCCAGACGCTGCTCCATGTCCCGCGGCGGCACGTCGAGCAGGGCGGCCAGACGCCGTTTCTGCTCCGGCCCCATCTGGCGGGCATCTGCCGGGATGGCCCAGATGGACTTCATGGGCGTCGAGACCGCCAGCAGATCGCCATTGCGGTCCACGATCCTGCCCCGGGAGGCGGAAACCTCGATATCGCGCAGATAGCGGGATTCCCCCTTGCCGCGGAGAAAGTCGGTATCGACGATCTGGAGATAAAAGCCGCGCCCGGCCAGCAGCGCGAAGGCCCCCATGAGCACCAGCCCGACCAAGCGTGACCGCCAACCCTGCAAGGCCAGTTGCAGGACCGGGCTTTCGGCGAAACGGTGGGCGGCGCGACCGCGGCGGCGAACGACCATCAGCGGCGCCCTCCGCGCGACGCGGCCGGAGCGGTGGCAGGCTCGATGACGCGACCGAAGGCGTCAGGCTGGCGCATGCGCAGGCGCTCCCGCGCGATCTGCTCGATGCGGGGATGGGTCGCCCAGGTAGACATCTCCAGTTGCAACTGGCCGAACTCCACGTCGAGTTGCCGCGCCCGTTCCTGCTCTGCCTCCACGTCCTGGAATAGCTTGCGGGCCCGGTGCTGGGCGGTGACCACCCCCAGGGCGGAGAGCACCAGGACGATGAGGAGAATGGTATTGACGCGCAGCATCAGAGCTTTTCCGCCACACGCATGACGGCACTGCGCGCCCGCGGATTGGCCACGACTTCCGCCGCCGACGGACGCAGCGCCTTGCCGACCGGGCACAGCACGGGCTGCGGCAACTGGTCGGCCCGCAGGGGAATGTCCCGCGGCAGGGCGTCGGGCACCGCCAGGGCACGCAGATAGCGCTTGACGATGCGGTCCTCCAGGGAATGGAAGGCGATCACCACCAGCCTGCCCCCCCGGCGCAGGAGCTGGGTCGCCTGGGGCAGGGCTACCTCCAGCTGGCGGAGCTCTTGATTGATATGAATCCGTAGAGCTTGAAAGCTGCGCGTCGCCGCGTCCTGCCCTGGCTCACGGGTGCGCACGGCCGCGCGTACGAGGGCCGCGAACTGGCCTGTTGTGACAAGAGCTTGCTCGCTCCGAGCAGCCACAACCTTCTTTGCAATCTGGACAGCAAACCGTTCTTCGCCATAATTTCTTATCACCTCCACGATGTCTCGCTCATCGGCCCGCGCCAGCCATTCCGCCGCCGTCTCGCCGCGGGTGGTATCCATCCGCATGTCGAGGGGGGCATCGTGGCGGAAGCTGAACCCCCGCTCCTTGTCGTCGATCTGGGGCGACGACACCCCTACGTCAAACAGCACCCCGTCCGCCGCTGCCAGACCGGCACCGGCTACCGCAGCAGCCAGATCGCCGAAGGCGGCGTGAACGAGACAAAAACGGGGGTCGTTGATCGCCTCGCCCGCGGCGACGGCCTGCGGATCCCGATCCAGGGCGACCAGGCGGCCGGCACTGCCCAGGCGGGCGAGAATGGCGCGGCTATGCCCGCCCCGCCCGAAAGTCGCATCGATGTAGGCGCCGTCCGGCCGAATCGCCAGGGCTTCGACGGCCTCGTCCAGCAGGACGGTCACGTGGGCGCTCAACGCAAGCCCCCCGCCACGGGGACGCCGCCTACCGACAAAGGGGCCGCCGCGCGCTTCCGCCGGACCCCTGTGCGACCGTGAGCCGGGCGGAGGTGGGGACCGATCACAGCACCAGGTCTCCAAACCCGGCCGGCAATTCGCCGGACAAGGCCTCGGCCGCCAGATCGTTCTGTTTCTGCCAACCCGCTTCGCTCCAGATTTCGAAGTGGCTGCCCATGCCCACCAGATAGACGGTCTTCTCCAGGTGGGCATAGGTCCGCAGTTCCGGGGCCAGCAGGATGCGGCCGGCGGAATCGAGCTCCTCGGTGCGGGCATTTCCCACCAGGACGCGCTTGAGCGATGCCGCCCGGGGATCGAAGCTGGGGACACGAAGAATCTGGTCCCGGATCGGCTCCCAGACCGGCGTGGGATAGAGGAGCAGGCAGCCGTGAGGGTGGGAGGTGAGCGTGAGGGAGCCTTCGCCGGCGGCCAGGAGCGCATCCCGGTGGCGGGCCGGAATGGCCATGCGCCCCTTCGCATCCAGATTCAACGCCGCCGCGCCTTCGAACACTCGCCTCCCCCTATTACCCACTTTTTGACACCTTTTCCCACTTTAGTGCATGCCTTCGGGGGGAGTCAAGGGCAAACGCAGGATTTTTTCTGTGAAGACAAGGACTTACGACACTTTTCCGTGGAGATTTTGGAGAATTTTTTTCCTTAAAAATCAATGTGCCAATATGAACACTTAATGTAGTTTGTTACGAGTGGGGAAAACCTGCCCAGCGGCACCATCAAGTATCAGGAAGGCATCATTTCCGCACCCGGCCATACCCCCGGTCGGGTCTACGGGTAAACCGCAGTTGCACGATACGAATTACGGTTTTACCATGTGAAATGTGAGTGCGCCCAGCCCTACCCGGCGGAGGCGCCAGGCGTTAGAGTTGTCCGGCCCACCAGGCTCGACGGAATACAACCCAATCGAGGAGACGAACCATGGCAGACCCCACCCCCGCCCGTGCCGCCGACGCCGACCCCCAGGAGACCCGCGAGTGGGTCGATGCCCTGGAAGGCGTCATCGCCCAGGAAGGCCCCCAGCGTGCCCATTACCTGATCGAAACCCTGATCGGCCAGGCCCGGGAAGACGGCATCGACATTCCCTACTCGGCCAATACCGAGTACATCAACACCATCCCCGCCGACCAGCAGCCCAAGTACCCGGGCAACCCGGATCTGGAACTGAAAATCCACTCCTATATCCGCTGGAACGCCATGGCCATGGTGGTGCGCGCCAACAAGGACACCAACGTGGGCGGCCACATTGCCTCCTTCGCCTCCGCCGCTGCCCTCTACGACGTGGGCTTCTCCCACTTCTGGCACGCCCCCGGCGCCGAGCACGACGGCGACCTGATCTTCTTCCAGGGCCATTCGGTGCCCGGCATCTATGCCCGCGCCTTCATGCTCGGGCGCCTGAGCGAGGAGCAGATGGACAACTTCCGCCAGGAAACCGGCGGCAAGGGCATTTCCTCCTACCCGCACCCCTGGCTGATGCCGGATTTCTGGCAGTTCCCCACCGTCTCCATGGGTCTCGGCCCCATCCAGGCCATCTACCAGGCCCGCTTCATGAAGTACCTCGCTTCCCGCGGACTGATCGACGCCAAGAAGGCCGAGCAGCGCAAGGTCTGGGCTTTCCTGGGCGACGGCGAGACGGATGAAGTCGAATCCCTGGGCGCCATCGGCATGGCCGGCCGCGAACAGTTGGACAATCTGGTCTTCGTCATCAACTGCAACCTGCAACGCCTGGACGGCCCGGTGCGCGGCAACGGCAAGATCATCCAGGAGCTGGAAGGCGAATTCCGCGGTGCAGGCTGGAATGTCATCAAGCTGGTCTGGGGCACCCACTGGGACGCCCTCTTCCAGCGCGACAAGAAGGGCATCCTGAAGAAGCGCATGATGGAATGCGTCGATGGCGAGTACCAGACCTTCAAGGCCAAGAACGGCGCCTACGTGCGCGAGAATTTCTTCAACACGCCGGAATTGAAGGAACTGGTGGCCGACTGGACCGACGACGAAATCTGGCAACTGAACCGCGGCGGCCACGACATCTTCAAGATCTTCGCCGCCTACAAGGCCGCCACCGAGCACAAGGGCCAGCCCACCCTGATCCTGGCCAAGACCATCAAGGGCTTCGGCATGGGTCAGGCCGGCGAGGCCATGAACATCTCCCACCAGCAGAAGAAGCTGGACCACGAGGCCATCCGCCGCTTCCGTGACCGCTTCGGCCTGCCGGTGCCCGACGACCAGCTCGACGCCCTGCCCTACCTGAAATTCGCCGAGGATTCGCCGGAATACCAGTACCTGCGCCAGCGCCGCCTGGACCTGGGCGGCTTCCTGCCCCAGCGCCGGCGCAAGGCCGCTCCCCTGGCGGTGCCGGGCCTCGATACTTTCGCCGCCCTCTTGAAGGCTTCCGGCGAAGGGCGCGAGCTGTCCACCACCATGGCCGTGGTGCGCATCATGAACATGCTGCTGAAGGACAAGCAGGTCGGCAAGAACGTGGTGCCCATCGTGCCGGACGAATCCCGCACCTTCGGCATGGAAGGCATGTTCCGCGCCGTCGGCATCTGGAACCAGCAAGGCCAGAACTATGTGCCGGAAGACCACGACCAACTGATGTTCTACAAGGAGTCGAAGAGCGGCCAGGTGCTGCAGGAAGGCATCAACGAAGCCGGGGCCATGAGCGACTGGATTGCCGCCGCCACCGCCTACTCCGTGCACAACGTGCAGACCATCCCCTTCTATATCTGCTACTCCATGTTCGGCCTGCAGCGGGTGATGGATCTGGTGTGGGCCGCCGGTGACCAGCGTGCCCGGGGCTTCCTGGTCGGCGGCACCGCCGGCCGTACGACGCTGAACGGCGAAGGCCTGCAACACGAGGATGGCCACAGCCACATCCTGGCCAACCTGGTGCCCAACTGCATCTCCTACGACCCCACCTTCCAGTTCGAAGTCGCCGTCATCGTCCAGGACGGCCTGCGCCGCATGCACGTGGAGCAGGAGGACGTCTTCTACTACCTGACGGTGATGAACGAGAACTACGAGCATCCGGACATGCCCAAGGGCGCCGAAGCCGACATCATCAAGGGCATGTACGCCCTGCGGCAGGGCGCCAAGAGCAAGGGGCCGCGGGTCCAGCTGCTGGGGTCCGGCACCATCTTCCGCGAGGTCATCGCCGCCGCCGATCTGCTGAAAAACGACTGGGGCGTCGAAGCCGACCTCTGGGGCTGCCCGTCCTTCAACGAACTGGCCCGCGAGGGCCAGGACGTCGCCCGCTGGAACCTGCTGCATCCGCTGGAGACGCCAAAGCTGTCCCACGTCGAGCAGAAGCTCAAGGGCGCCGAAGGCCCGGTGGTCGCCGCCACCGACTACGTCAAGCTGTTCGCCGAGCAGATCCGCCCCTTCGTCAAGGGCACTTATGTCACCCTGGGCACCGACGGCTTCGGCCGCTCCGACACCCGCGAGGCCCTGCGCCACCACTTCGAAGTGGATCGCCACTGGGTGACCCTGGCCGCACTGAAGGCCCTGGCCGACGAAGGCAAGATCGAGCGCGAGAAGGTCGCTGCCGCCCTGGTCAAGTACAAGCTGGATCCGGCCAAGCCGAATCCGATGGCGGTTTGAGGGGGAGACGACCATGAGCCAACTCATCGAAGTCAAAGTCCCCGATATCGGCGATTTTTCCGACGTGCCGGTCATCGACCTGTTCGTCAGAGTGGGCGACCCCATCAAGGTCGACGACGCCATCGCCACCCTGGAATCCGACAAGGCCACCATGGACGTGCCAAGCACCGTCGCCGGCGTGGTCAAGGAAGTGCTGGTGCAGGTCGGGTCGAAGGTCAGCGAGGGATCCTTACTGATCAAGGTGGAAAGCGGCGCAACCGCCGCTGTCGCTGCCCCCGCGCCCCAGGCGGCAGCCTCTTCCCCCGCCCCGGTCGCTCCCGCGGCTGCTGCGGCCCCGGTGGCCGCACCTGCCGGCGCTGGCGGTGTGGTGGAAGTGAAGGTGCCGGACATCGGCGACTTTTCCGACGTGCCAGTCATCGACCTCTTCGT
>Ga0268298_10001577_pt1 | contig 26532 bp, 28 predicted proteins | sample WWTPWeurt_MetaG_FD_194462 | JGI IMG/M metagenome (GOLD analysis project Ga0268298, IMG submission 194462) | Activated sludge microbial communities from WWTP in Nijmegen, Gelderland, Netherland - WWTP Weurt | ecosystem: Engineered > WWTP > Aerobic digester > Activated sludge | place...
AGACCAACTACAGCTCGGTGCCGGTGGGCCTGCTCTACCGCGGCCGCTACCACAGCGTGGTGCTGGCGCCGGCCACCTCCAACACCGTGGCGAAGTGCGTCATCGGCCTTTCCGACTCACTGGCCACCAACATGGTCGCGCAGGCCGGCAAGTGTCGCATTCCCTGCATCGTCTTCGCCTGCGACACCGAGCCGGTGGTGGTGACCGACGCGCCGGGCGGCCGCGTCGTGCTCTACCCGCGCCGCGTCGACCTCGACAACAGCGAGCGCCTGCGCGGCTTCGAGGCCACCACCGTCGTCGCCAATCCGGCCGAGCTCGCCGCCGCGCTGCGCGCGCGGCTGGCCGAATGGGAGGAGGCATGCAGCGCATCCTCTTCCTGACCGGGCGCCTGGCCGAGCCGGCCCTGCGCGCGATGCTGGAACGCCTCGCGCCCGGCCGCTTCGAGTGGGAGGTACGCCAGCTTGGCGTGCAGGTGGCGGCGCTGATGACTGCCGATCTCATCCGCCGTCGCCTGGCGCCGCCGCGCGGCTTCGACTTCGTCATGGTGTCGGGCCGCTGCCGCGGCGACCTCGAGGCGCTCTCCGCCGGGCTGGGCCTGCCGGTGCGGCGCGGCCCCGAGGAGCTTGCCGACCTGCCGGAACATTTCGGAGAAGAGAAACGCAACCGTGACCTTTCGCGCTATTCGGTGAAAATCTTCGCCGAGATTGTCGACGCGCCGCGCCTCTCCGTCGAAGCCATCGCCCGCCGCGCACGCGAGCTGGCCGCCGACGGCGCCGACGTCATCGACCTCGGCTGCCTGCCGGAGACGCCCTGCCCGCACCTGGAGGAAGCCGTCGCCGAGCTGAAGCGCCTCGGCCACGCCGTCAGCGTCGATTCGGTCGACGAGTCCGAGCTCCGGCGCGCGACGCGCTGCGGCGCCGACTACCTGCTGTCGCTCAACGAGCACACCCTGCACGTCGCCGACGCAGGCGCGGCGATCCCGGTGCTGATCCCGGCGCGGCGTGGCTCCTACGCCTCGCTAGAACGCGCCGTGCGCGCCATGCGGAAACGCGGCCGGCCCTTCCTCGCCGACCCCATCCTCGAGCCGATCCACTTCGGCCTGGCCGATTCGCTGTACCGCTACCGCCGCCTGCGCCGCCAGTTCCCCGACGTCGCCATCCTGATGGGCGTCGGCAACATCACCGAGCTCACCGACGCCGACACCAGCGGCATCAACGCGCTGCTGTTCGGCCTCGCCTCGGAGCTCGGCATCGACGCCGTGCTCGCCACCAGCGTCAGCGGCCACGCCTGCGCCGCCGTGCGCGAGGCCGACCTCGCACGCCGCCTGATGCACGCCGCGCGCGAAGAGGGCGCCCTGCCGCGCGGCTTCGGCGGCGGCCTGATGACTGTCCACGACAAGCGGCCCTGGCCGCAGGCCCTCGAGGAGATCCGCGCCGTCGCCGCGCGCGTGCGCGACCCCAGCTTCCGCATCCAGACCAGCGCCGAGGGCGTGCACGTCTTCAACCGCGACGGCTTCTGGAGCGCCGCCGATCCCTATCAGGTCTTCCCCCACCTCGGCCTCGAGCGCGACGGCGCCCACGCCTTCTACATGGGCGTCGAGATGGCGCGCGCCGAGATCGCCTGGCGCCTGGGCAAGCGCTACGTGCAGGACACCGCGCTCGACTGGCGCGTGGCCGACCTGCGCGGCCGCGCCGAAAAGGAGGACGCGTGCCCCTGATCCGCGAGACGCTGGTCGTCACCCGCCGCGCCGACGGTGGCGCCCACGTCGCGCCGATGGGCGTCCAGGCCCTCACCCTGCCGGATGGCGCCGAGGGCGTGCTGCTACAGCCTTTTCGCCCCTCGGCCACGTTGGAGAACCTGCAACGTTGGCCCTACGCCACGCTCAACCACGTCGATGACGTGCGCCTGTTCGCCGGCTGCCTCACCGGCCGGCGCGACTGGCCGATGCGCGACGCCGAGCGCATCGCCTGCGCGCGCCTGGAATGCGCGCTCGCCCACGAGGAGCTGGAAGTCGAGCGCGTCGAGGACGACCCCCGGCGCCCGCGCTTCGTGCTACGCCTGCTCGCTCGCGCCAGCCACGCGCCGTTCCCCGGCTTCAACCGCGCCAAGGCCGCCGTCATCGAAGCTGCCATCCTGGTGAGCCGCCTGCACAGGCTGCCGCCGGAAAAGGTCGCGCGCGAACTCGAGTATCTGCGCATCGCCATCGACAAGACCGCCGGCGCGGAAGAGCGCGAAGCCTGGGGCTGGCTCATGGAAGCCGTTGCGTGCCAAGGCGAAAAGCTGAGCGCGTGATGAACGACCCCCGCCCACGTTTTCTGGCCAGCGTGCGCGACCGCCACGAGGCCAGGCTCGCCGCCGCCCTCGGCGCCGACGTCATCGACCTCAAGGAGCCGCGCCACGGGGCGCTGGGCGCCGTCGCCCGCGACGAGCAGCGCGCCATCCTCGCCGCGCTGGGCGAGCAGCGGCCCGTTGTCTCCGCCACCGTCGGCGACCTGCCGCTCGACGCGGCGCCGCTTGCCGCCGCCATCCGCGCCACCGCCGCCACCGGCGTCGACATCGTCAAGTTCGGCGTCTTCGCGCGCGGAGAAGCGGCGGCGGTCGGGTTACGCGCCCTCGGCCGCGCCCTGCGCGACGAGGCGACCGCGCTGGTCGCCGTGCTGCCCGCGGATCGCTTGAGCGGCATCGGCGAGATTCTCGACCTCGTCCGCCGCGCCATGGGCGACTGCGACGTGGCGGGCGTCATGCTCGACACCGCCGCCAAGGCGAGCGGCAGCCTGCCCGAGTTGCTCGCGTCGGAAGACCTCGCGCGCTTCGTCGCCGAAGCGCACACCGCCGGTCGCTTCGCCGGCCTCGCCGGCTCGCTGCGCGTGGAGCACATTGAAGCGCTTGCCGAAGCCGGCGCCGACCTCCTCGGCTTCCGCGGCGCCCTCTGCGCCGGCGACCGCAGTGCCGCCCTCGACCCCGCCGCCTTCCGCGCCGTGCGCGAGCGGCTGCTCGCCGTCGGATCGACTCCGCTCGTGCCCGCCTAGCTGTCCTGGCGGGGCTGACTTTTCTGTTTCCTGAAAAGTCAGTCGCTGTAATACGGCGGTTGATCAAATTTGGAGGGATGCTACCCGCCACATTGCCGGCCGACACCGGCGACCGGGCGAACGGCTGGTCAGGCCGACTTGTGTGAAATGACCGTCAGTCAGGTTTCAGAGCGGACGAGTCGCTCGGATGACGACCTTCTAAGGGCAGGTCAAGCCGCTGCTGACAGCTTGCTTGGACGAATCAGGCTTTCGGCGGGAATGCCGAACTTCTCGTGCAGCCGCCAGATCATATTGAGCGTCAGGGGGCGCTTGCGGGCGAGGATTTCATAAACCCGGTTCAGGCGGCCGATGGCCGGCACCAAGTCCTTCGGTGTCAGACCACCTTGCTCCATGCGGAACTTGATGGCCTCGACCGGATCGGGCAAGTCGATCGGGAAGTGCTTGGCCTCATAGGCCTCGACCAAAGTTAGCAGCACTTCGAAGCGATCCCCATCCGGCGTGCCGGGTTCCGGTTCGTTGTCGAAATACGCCGACACCTCGCGTAGGGCGGCCTTGTAGTCGGCTTTGGTGTGAATCGGACGAATTTCCATGTCAGTGCTCCATCACAACGGTTTCGGCATCAATTCCATCGTACTCGGCATGGGTGCCGACGAACTTCACATACACGGCCTGGAAGCGGTATGCCACCGAGACCACCAGACGATAGTCATTGCCCTTTATGTTGAAGACGATACGACGGTTCTTTAGGACGCTGGCGGTACGGTAGTGATCCTTGATGTCCGCTGGCTGGCGCCATGTCGCTTTCTTTACTTCATCCACCCACGACTTCAACGGCTGCTCGGCGTCTTGGTTGTCTTCCCAAAAAGCGCGCAACTGGCTAACGGCAATGATTTGCATGGGTGAAGTTTAGTCCCATAACGGGACTATAGCAATATCCCTCGGCGTGTTTTGCAGAAAAATCGGATCCCGATCAACCACTAAGGAGTTCGAGATGGAAGCCAGCGTCGACCACTCCGACGCGGACATTCGCGTACTCCTGCGCCATGCGCGGGAATAGCTCATCTACGATTCCCGCCTCCGCCAGCGACGGCAAATCCGTCGCCGGGATAGGGCAAGATTTGAGCAGCACGAGGCGGCGAGCGCCGAGGCGGTGGGCGAGCCAGAGGGCGAGCGAGTCGCCGGTGACGCGCCAGGAGCGCTCGACCTCGGGGGCATCGACGGCGGGGTCGGGCAGCCAGACGAGCGGCGCGTGTAAGTCGTTGCGCGCCAGTTCGGCGACGAGCCGTGCGGCGCTCCAGGCGACGCGGAAGCCGGCTTGCGCGGCGAGCACGCGGCCGAACTGGGCCATGGCGAGGAGCGCCATGTCGTGCGCGGCGCCGTCGTCGAAACCGCGTTCCTGCTGGGCGCGGCGTACGGCGTCGGCGAACGGGCCGCCGCCGGGGGCGATGACGAGGTTCGGCGTGCGCGCGAGTTGTTCCAGCAGGCGCGGCAGCCGCGGCGATTCGGCGAGGCTGCCGCCGAGCTTGACGACGACTGTCGCGTTCATGCGCCGTATTCGGCGGCGAGGCGCGCCATGGCGACGGCCGGCGCGCAGCGCGCCGACCAGGCGCGGGTTTCGTCGTTGGCCGCTTCGGTGCCGGGCAGGTCTTCCCAGCGCAGCAGCGGGCGGCCCGCGCGGACGGCGAGTTCCGCCACCAGCGACGCGCCGATGCCGGCGGCGACAAGCGGCGCCCGCGGCGGCATGGTGTTGCACAGCAGGACTTCCTCCAGCGCGACGCGCAGCTCCTCGAGCAGGCGGGCGCGGTACCAGCGGGCGAGTTCGCGCGCGCGTTCGAGACCGACGTCGGCTAGGTCCTCGGCCACCATGCGCAGCAGGCGGCGCGCGCTGGCCTCGACGCTCTTTTCGCCCTGGTCGGCGGCGGGCAGCATGTCCGTCGACTCGTCCAGCTCGTCGCACACGCGCATGACGTCGGCGGTGGTGGCGAAGTGCTCGTTCATGGGCCGTCGCAGCAGACCACCGAAGGGCACGCGCTGCGCCAAGGCCATCAGCGGCGTGCGCAGCAGGCCGAGGTAGATGAGCTCGCCCGTCTCGAGCCGCTCGGCGTCGCTGCCGCCGATGGCGCGGATGCGTCCGCCGGCGAAAGGCACGATGTCGGTGGTGGTGCTGCCGAGGTCGACCAACACGCCGTCGCCGACGACGGCGGCACACCAGGCGGCGCTGGCCAGCCAGTTGGCCGAGGCGATGGCGCGGTGGGCGGCGGCGACATCCGCGAGTGGCAGCAGGGCGGCGTTGCCGGCGAAGAAGCGCAGTTCGTCGCGCGGGCGCCGCCGCGCCAGCGCGCCGGCGAAGGCGACGGCGATGCCGTGCACGCCGTGCTGGCGATCGGGAAAAAGGTCGGCCAGTTCGCCCGTCATGGTGACGGCATGCAGCAGCGGTGCCTCCGGCAGGGCGTCGAGCACGATGGCCACGGCGGCTTCGAGGTGTTGCAGGCCCAGCCACAGCGGCGTCGGCAGCTGGCGCACTCGCCGCAGCTTGCCGCCGGCGCAATGCGCGGCCTTGAGGTGGGCGCCGCCGATGTCCCAGCCGACGGCATCACGCATGGCAGTCCTCCGTCGTGAAATCCGCGAGGATCTCCGCCGCCAGGTTGCGCCCAAGGCGCGCCGAAAGCCCGACGTAAGCGCTGGTCAGGCGCGGGTTGACCTCCAGCACCGTGGCGCGGCCGTCGATGCCGAGCACGAAGTCCACGCCGACGAAGCCGCGCAGACCGGGGATGGCGGCGGCGATGCGTCGGGCCAATGCCGCCACGTCGGTCGGCGCCGGCAGCGCGATGCAATGGGTGATGCCCTGCAGCGAGAGGGCGCCGTCGGCGGCGACGGCAATGTGCTGGCGGTTTACCGAGAGTAGATCGGCGCGCCCGCCGGCGATGCGCAGCGAAAGGCTCAGCGCGAGTCCCGCCAGCCAGGGCTGGGCGATGCGGCCTTCGGTTTCCTCTTTGCGGCGCTGCGCCTCCGCCTGGGACGCCGTCAGGCGGCGCGCCTCCTCGCAGCCGCAGCCGCGGTCGGGCTTGACGGCCCATTCGGCGTGACGAGCCAGCGGCGCCGAGGCGAGCGGCCAGGTCGGTGCCGCGCGGATGCCCGCCTCCGTGAGCCGCGTCAGCGTGCGCGACTTGCTCGAGGCCAGTTCGACCGCCGCGCTGGTGCAGCCAAGCACGGGGATGCCCGCGCCTTCCAGCGTGCGTGTGTGGTACAGGGCGATGCCGGCGGATTCCGGCGCGACGAGCCAGACGGCGTCGGTCCCGCGCGCGGCGCGCAGCAGGAAATCGGTGTCGCGCTCGTTCGCGCGCGGCGTGACGCGTTTGCCGCGGGACGGCGGCGGCAGGGCGGGGGCGGCACTCGCCAGCAGTTCGATGCCCGGCACGGCGGCGAGGTCGGCGCACAGCGCGTCGCGCATGGCGCAGCCCTCGGCGACGATGGGCCGCGGCAGGGCGGTGCCGCTGCCGCTGGCATATTCATGCACCAGCACGCGCATCAGGCGGCCACCCTGCCGAAATGGGGGCGCAGCGCAACGGCGTCGAGGCTGCCATCGTGCAGCGCCGTGGCGACCAGCGCGCCGGCCACGCCGGCCGTTTCGAGGCGGCGCAAGTCGGCGGCATCGCGCACGCCGCCGCCGGCATGGAGTTCCACGTCGGCGCGCCCGGCGGCCTTGGCGCGTTCGCGCAGCGTGGCGAGTAGTTCCAGCGGCGGGCCGCGCCGCATGCCGACGCCGGCGAGTTCCATGGCCAGCACCCGCCGTGGCCAGAGATGCGCCGCGCGCGCCAGCGCGGGCGGGCCGATGAATGCCCCGGCGCGGTGGTCGAGCGAGAGCGCGAAGTCGGTGTGCGCAGCGGCGAGGTCCCGTGGCCGCTCGTCCTCGGCGAGGCTTTCGCTGCCGATCACCGGCACCAGCTCCACGCCCAGCGCGGCGAGATGCGCCGCGAGCTCGCCGGTCCACGCGGCGCGGCCGGCGTCGAGCCACAGCTCGCGTACTCCCCGGCGGCGGACGACGGCGCCGAGGCGAAGCAGGGCGTCGACGTTGCGTCGGCTGCCGTCCCGCGTGATGGCATCCAGGTCGGCGACGTAGACGGCGGCGAAGGGTGCCAGCTCGAGCAGGGCGGCGCAGACGGCAACGGGGTCGGCGTCGACAGCCAGACGCGAACGCACCGGCCGGTAGCGCGCGCGCTCCCCGGCCACGGCGCGCACCACGTGGCCGTCGAGCAGGTCGATCACGGGGAGGATGCGCATGCGCCTGTCCTCCCTTCGCTCCCCCGCGCGCGGGGGAGCGCAAAGCGGCGACCTAGACCTTGGCCGCGAAGGGATGCGTGGAGGAGCGCTTCTTGGCGACGACTTCGGCGGCACGCGGCTCGCCGGCCACGGCGCGGCTGATCGCCTCGCGGGTGGCGCGGTAGTTGAAGTCCTGGATCTTGGCGTCGTCCTCGGCTTGCCAATGGATGAACACGCCGACCGAGACGAAAATGTCGTCGGCTTCGTCGGCGGGGATGGTGCCGTCCTCGACCGAGTCGGCCACCGCCATCGCCACCGCGCGCTGCGCCGGGCCGAACATCTGCACCGCCTGCTTGGCGCCCTTGATGGTGACTTTGTTGAACATCACGGTGCTCGGCTTGCACATCAGGTTGGGCGCTACCACCGCCAGCAGGGCGGTGAAGCCGTCCTTGTTGTTGGTCAGGCAGTTGCAGAAGGCGGTTTCCGCCGCCGAGCCGCGCGGCCCCAGGATGAGGTCGATGTGGGCGATCTCGTTGCCGTCGCCGACCAGGGATTCGCCAACCATGAGGCGATTGATCTTTGCCATTGCATTCTCCAGTATGGGTTGAAGGAACTGCGCGGCGCGATGCCGCCGGCAAGACAAACGCAGGAATCATGCTAGCCGTGCTTCCGCGCGCGCCAGGCCTTGGGCGAACAGCGTCGCCACCGTCAGATCGGCGCTGGTGCCGGGGTTGAATCCTTGCGTCTTCAGTGACTTGTCCCAGTCCAGCAGCAGCCCGTGGCGAGCCGGCGCGGTGCTCGCGGCGCGCCAGCGGCCGAGGATTGCCGCCGCCGCGCGGGTTACAGACTGTGCGGCGCTGTCACCGAACTTGCGCACCAGGTGGCTGTCGGGCCAGCGTGCCAGTATCGAGAGATAGAGTACCGTCATCGCCGCTTCGAGGTCGTCGCCGGCCTCGAGGCGGCTTTGCAGCAGCGGCAGGGCGAACCCGAACAAGTCGGCGAAGCCGTCGGCGTAGCACTGCGCGATGCGGTCGCGCGGCGCGGCGAGCGCCATCGCCGCGACCAGGCCATGACGCGGCGGCCGGCGCACGTCGTCGTCGCCGGCGTCGCCCAGTCCGCCCGGGTCCGCCAGGGCGATGGCGCGATAGGCCAGTTCGGCATCTTGCATGTCGAGCCGGCGCAGCGCGGCGGCGACGGCGATGCCCGACTCGGCCGCCACCGCCAGCGGCGCGCAGAGCAGGAGGATGCCGAGGTTGGTGTTGCAACCGACCGCCGCGCGCGTCGCCGTCACGGCGTCGAGCAGGCGGCGGCCGAGCGGGCTGCCGGGGCGACACAGCGCCGGCGCGGCGGCCTCGGCGCTGGCGATGAAGTCGGCCACCGTCATGCCGTGGCCGTCCGCGTGGCGGTGCACGTTGCCGGGCTTGAGCGCCGCCACGTCGAGCTTGCAGGCGGCCAGGAAAGCTGCACGGATGGAGGCCTCAACCATGGGCCGTGATCGCGCGCGGCTCGATCATGCGGCGGACGATCAGGTCCTCGGCCAGCGCGCCGGCGATGTCGAGATCGGTGACGCCCTGCAAGCCCTTCCAGGCCGGGGCGCCGTTCACCTCGATGACGCAGGGTCGGCCGTCGGGGTCGCGCATGAGATCGACGCCGGCGTAATCCATGCCCAGCGCGCGGCTCGCCGCCGCCGCCCAGTGCGCCAGGTCGGCGTGTTCCGCGTCTCCGAGGTCCACCGGATGCGGCTTGCCGCCCTGCGCGACGTTGGTGACCCAGTGCCGGCTCTCGCGCCGCATGCCGGCCACTGTCCGACCGCCGACGACGAAGACGCGCCAGTCGCGGAAGAGCTTGCCGCACGGCGGCAGCCAGCGCTGCAAGTACGCAACGCCGGCGGCCAGCGGCGGCGAGGCTGGCACGACGTCGATGCGTTCGAGCCCCTTGCCCTGCGAGCCGAACAGCGGCTTTGACACCAGGGCGTGTCCGGCGGCAAGTTCCTTCATGACGACGCGGCTGGCGCAGGCGGCATCCTCGGCGGCGAAAGTCAGTGGTGTCGGCACGCCGGCGCGATGCAGCAAGAAGCTGGTCATCGCCTTGTCGACGCTCTTCTCGATGGCGCGCGCGTCGTTGTAGACCGGCACGCCGAGCTCGCGCAGGGCGTGCAGGATGTCCAGGCGCAGCACCACCTGCTCCAGCGTGCCGCCGGGCACGCCACGCACGAAGGCGGCGTCGGGCAGGGCGCGCGGGAAGCCCGGCAGAAACAGGCCGTGCGGGCGTAGCGACAGGTCGATGCGGCACTGGCGCAGGTCGACCGCGCGGCATTCGTGCCCGCGCGCGACGAAGGCGCGCCGGAGCTCGCGCGTGTGCCAGGCGCTGGGTTCGTCGGTGACGATGGCGATGGTCATGGCTGCCCCAGCCAGAATCCCAGCAGCCGCTCGCGGTCCATCGCACCGGCGGTGAAAGTGCGCCCGCTGCGCAGGTTGCCGACGACGGCGCGCGCCGGCGCGAACAGCATCGGGTCGAGTTTGTAGAAGTCGTGGCCGGCAGCCTTGAACAGCTCGCCGAAGGAGCGGCCATGGTCGGGCGAGCAGGAGGAGGGCAGGCGCCGGCAGAGCGTTTCGGCGGCGTCGTCGTCGCAGTCGACCAGCAGTTGCACGGCGCCGCCGTAGAGAATGGCGTCGTTGGTGCGCGCCATCGCCGTCAGGAAGTCGCGGCCGGGCGTCGGCAGCGGCGCCGTGCCCATGCCATCGACGACGGCGCGCGGGTCGAAGCCGAGCGTGTGCGCCTTGTGCAGGGCGACTTCCAGCACGCGCGCCACCACTTGCGTCGTGCCGGCGAGCGAGCGCGTCGGCGTGAGGACGATGGTCAGCCCCGCGGGCGCGAGGCCGGCGTCGGCGAGCACCTTGTCGACGACGGCCTGCGGCGGCGGCTTGTCGGTTTCCAGCACCAGCACGCTCGCGTCGTGGCGGTCGGCGTAGCCCAGCTCGGCGAAGAGTTCCTCCTTGCGCGCCAGCGCCCGCACCGGACCGGAGCCGAGGCTGAACCAGGCCTGCTGGCCTTCGCCGTGGGCGAGGCTCCAGCCGGCGTACTGGCTGGCGAGGCAGGCCAGCGCCGGCCGCGAGCTCGTCACCGTGAGCTGGAGTGGCCAGTCGTTGCCACCCGCGGTGACGCGCACGCGGCCGAGTCCGCCCAGGCAGATCTCGGCGATGCGGCGGCCGGCCTCGATACCGCCCAGGCAGTCGATGCCGGCATCGACGACGATGGGGCCGTCGCCACTCACTTTCAGGCGCAGGAGGTCGGCGTCAGCACGCAGCGAGGCGGCCAGCGGCGCGGCGAGCGCGTTCAGGCTTGGGGTCATGGAAGTCTTCCAGTTTCGATGAGAGCGCCATCACGCGGCGCTGGAGTTTCGCGAGCAGCACGTGCGTCGAATCGGCCGAGGAACGCACGCTGCATACCGGCTCGCCGGGCGCGAAGTCGGTGGCGCCCTCGGGCAGGTCGGCGCAGTTGGGTGGCCAGCGGTGATCCGCCGGCACGGAAAGCGGTATCTCGGCGTACAGCACCGCCTCGCCGCAGGGTCGCCAGGCGTGCGGCAGCGGCGCGGTGGGCAGGCGGCCGGCGCAGGCGTCGAGGTGCAGGGCGAAGAGGTTCGAGGCGGGATAGAGGGCGAGGCTGGCGGTCGGGCGCGGGTTGAGCTCGAGCACCCGCACGTCCCCGCCGTCGGCCAGGAAGTCCAGCCCGGCCAGGCCGCAGAGCGGCAGCCGGCGCGCCAGTGCCTCGACGATGGTGGCGATCGATGCCTTGGCCTTCGTCGGCAGGGCGTCGTCGCAGGCCACGCCGCCATGGCGGAAGGGCAGCGCCGCCGATGGCGCGATGAGCTGGCGCTGCCAGCCGACGATGCGCGCCTCGCCATCGGCGGCGAGGAACAGCGCGGAGCCGGGTTGGCCCGAGGCGCGCTGCTGGCAGTAATCGTTCTCCTCGAGCGCCATGCCCGGGCGCCACGGCCGCACGTGCAGGCCGCCGGTGCCGCCGGCGTGCTTGACCAGCCAGCCGGGACCGTTCGGCGTGCCGCCAAGACTGACTTTCGGATGCGGCGCGCCGATCTCGTCGAGCAGGGCAAACCAGCGCGCCGGCGTCGCGGCAACGAGCACGGCCTCCTTGTCCGCGTTGGCCAGCGGTGCGTGCCGACGAAGCACGTCGAGCAGTTCGGGGCAGGCTTCGAGTCCGCCGCCGGCAACGGCGCCGGCAAAGCCGCGTGGTGCGTGACGGCGCCGCATCTCGCCGATGGCGTCGTCGAGCAGCGCCCAGTCGGGAACGCAGCCGCGCGCGGGCAAGCGCAGCGCGCGGCCTTGGCAGGCGAGCCGCGTATCGCGGTCGGCGAAGCCGTCGATGGCGCAGGGCGTGAAGCCGGCGCGCGCGGCGGCTTGCGCCAGCGCGCGCACGCTTACACCCACGAGAAGAAAAGGTTTACTCACGACACACCGCGCGCGCCATTTCGAAGCACTCGGTGAGCCCGAGCGTCACCGCCTCGCCGGCGAGCATCCGTTCGAACAGTCGGCGCTGCGTCTGGTACTTGATCTGGCCGACGGCCAGCGCGCCGATGCCCACCGCCCGCCCCGAGGCGGCGGCGAGCGGCTTGCGGTCGTCCAGCACGCCGAGGCCTTCGATGCCGTCGGGCGGCACGGCGTTGAGGTCGGCGGCCGCGACGAGGCGGCCGGCGGCGCCCAACTCGTCGCGGCTGACCACCTGCACGCCGGCCTTGGCCGCGCCGAGCAGGATGTCGGTCTCCGCCAGCAGGCCGCGCCGGCGCGCGTCGTCGGAACAGACCGGCTCGACGGCGGCGCCGAACGTTGCGGCGACCATGTCGGTGAGCTTGCTCGCCCGGTCGAGCGACGCGTGGCTGGCGAGTTGCACGCTTGCGCCGCGGCCGGCGGCGAGCACGGCTGCGGCCGTGCCGACCGGACCGGCGCCGAGGATGAGGAAGCGCTTGCCGGCCAATCCGCCTTCGGCGGCGGCCACGCGCTCGAGGGCCGCCACCGCGGCGGCGGCGGTGGTGAAGCCGCCGCTCGGGTCGCAGAACAGCGAGACGACGAAGGGCGGCGTCATCGCCTCTTGCGCCCCGCGCAGCATGTCGACGGCGACGTCGATCTCGCGCCCGCCGATGAAGATGCCGGTGCGGCGCACGCCCTTCGGGCCGCGCGAGAAGATGGCGTCCTGGGTGAGGCCGGCGACGTCGCCCGGCGTCACGCCGCCATAGGTCTGGGCGTGCTGGAAGCCGGCGTCGATGGCCATGTTGACGTCGAAGGGGCTCATGTTGCGGGCGGGGGTGAGCATGTGCAGGATGGCGGGCTTTTCCATTGTTTCTCCGATGTGACTTGATTCAGGAGGCGTGCATTGGCGCGCCGTCGCGCGATTCGACGATGCGCGCACCGGCGTTGCGGCCAGCGACGATGCGGAAGCGCACGGGATCGTCCGCCGCGCGCGCGGCCTTGGCCGCCTCGATCAGGATGCGCGCTTCCTCCGCCGAGGCCGTCATGACGAAGCCGGTCGGCCCCCACGAACTTTGCCCGTGACAGGCGGCGCCGCGCGCGGCGAACCAGTCGAGCCAGCGCGCCACGCGCGGGCTGGCGTAGCGGCCGCCCTGCGCCGGCGCGAAGTGGTCGCCGACCCGGGCCTGGATCTCCGTGACGGCCGGACCGAAGCGCTCGAAGTCGACCTCGGCCAGCGCGGGCAGGACGTGCATCAGGGTGAGCGCGGCGATGCGCTCGGTGTCGCGCGCGGGGAAAGGCGGCAGGGCGCGAAAGGCGCTTGCTTCCGCCTCGCCGGAGAGGCCGGCGTGCATGGCGTCGAAGACCAGCAGCACGCGCCAGGCGGCGGGGAAGGGGTGACGGGCGACGATGGGCGGCACGGCAGTCTGCTCGGCACGGCCGCCATCCACGACGAAGCCGCCCTGCTCGAAGACGCCGATGCCGATGCCGGAGCGCGCGCCGCGCTCGGTGTGTTGGGCGATCCGGCGCGGCGCGGCATCGCGGCCGGCTAGGCGCGCCACGGCGTAGCCGAGCGCCAGCGCCAGCTGCGTGCCCGAGCCGAGGCCAGCGTGCGGCGGGATGGCGTCGAGCAGCTCGATGGCGAGCGGCGCGTCGAAATCGAAAGCGCGGCGCAGGCGCGCCAGGCAGGCCAGCGCGCGTTCGCGCTCGGCCCCGGCCCGCTCGCCGGCGGCGAAATACGCCTCGCGCGCCGTGCGCACCCGCTGCACGCGCAGATGCGTGCCGAGGCCGTCGAGCGCCAGGCCGAGGCTGCCGAAGCGGCGCCCCGAGCTGGCCCCTGGGTCGATGAAACCCAGGTGCAGCCGGGCCGGGCATTCGATGTCGATGGCGTTCATTGCGCTGCTCCAGATTCGTGACACTGTGTTGCGCCGGCGTCGCGGCATTGCCCGCGCCGCCGTGCTGTAGCGGGCTGGCGCGGGGCTTGCATGGCGGTGCGGCATGAATGCCCCCCACTTTGTCTGCCCCTTCTGCGGCCTGCTTTGCGACGACCTGCCCTTTCCGGGCACGAGCGGACTCCTGCAAACGGCATGCCCGAAGGCGGCGGAGGGCTGGGCGGCGATTCGGGCGACGGGCGATGCGCGCGTCGACGGCGTTGCGGTCGCGGAGGCGGCCGCCGTGCGGGCTGCCTCCGCCGCGCTGGCGAAGGCGCGGCGGCCACTGATCGGCGGGCTGGCGGGCGACGTGCAAATGATGCGCGCCGCCCTGGCGCTGGCCGACCGCTGCGGCGCGCGCGTGGTGCACGCCAATCAGGCGGCCGCGCAGCGCAACCTCTTCGCCCTGCAGAGCCGCGGCGCCGTGGCGACTACCCTGGCCGAGGCGCGCCAGCGCGCCGACCTCGTCGTCGTCGTGGGCGGCGACGTGACGCGGCGCTTCCCGCGCATCATGGAGCGCCTCTTCGCGCCCGCGCCGGTGTTCGTCGATGCGGCGCAACGGCGACTCGCCCTGCTCGGCGTGGACGCGCTGGAGTATGCGCCAGCTGGGGTGTCAGCGGAGCGCGTCGACTGCGGCGGGCTCGATCTGTTCGATGCGGTGGGCGCGCTGCGCGCCTGCTGCGAGGACAGGATCGATGCGCGCATGGCGCCGGCGGGGCTCGCCGCGCTCGCCGAACGCATGCAATCCTGCCGCTACGGCCTGCTGCTGTGGGCGGCGGGCGACCTCGATTTCGCCGGCGCCGACCTGCTCGTCGAGCAACTCCAGCAGCTCCTGCAGGACCTCAACCGCGAGACGCGCTGGGCGGCACTGCCGCTCGCCGGCAGCGGCGGCGACCTGACGGCGAACGCCGTGGCGGCCTGGCAGACCGGTTTCGCCCTGCCGCTCGAATTCCGCGACGGCGAGGTGGCGGGCGATGCCTTCCCCGATTACTCGGATGTCGACCTGCTGCTGTGGCTCGCCGTGCTGCCGGGGCTGACTTTTCCTGACTGGGCGCGCGACGTGCCGGTGGTCGCCATCGGCGCGCCGGGGTTGGCGCCGCCGGGCGCGCGCGTCTTCATTCCCGCCGCCGTGCCGGGCGTCGAGGCCGCCGGTCACCTGGTGCGCACCGATGGCGTGGTGACGCTGTACGCGCCGGCGCAAACCGCCTCGGCGCATCCGGCCGCCGCGACGCAGCTCGAGCGCATCGCCGCCGCCCTGGAGCCGCCATGCTGACGCGCCTGAAGCGCGGCCGCGTCGTCGATCCGGCCAACGGCGTCGACGCCGTCGCCGACCTGTGGTTCGAGGACGGACGCATCGTCTCGCCGCCCGCCGGGGCCGCCGCGTGCGAGATCGACTGCACGGGCATGGTGCTGATGGCCGGCGGCATCGACCTGCACACCCACATCGGCGGCGGCAAGGTGAATATCGCGCGCACCCTGCTGCCGGAGGACCACGTGCCGCTGCACCTGGCGGCGGACATGGCGCTGCGCAGCGCCTGCGGCCACGCCGCCATGCCGACGCTCGCCGCCGGCTACCGCTACGCGCAGATGGGCTACACCGCCTGCTTCGAGCCGGCCATGCTGCCGACCAACGCCCGTCAGGCGCACCTGGAGATGGGCGACACGCCCATCGTCGACCACGGCGCCTACGCGCTCCTCGGCAGCGACGACTTCCTGCTGCGCCAACTGGCGGCGGACGCGCCGCAGGCGAAGATCAACGACTATGTCGCGTGGACGCTCGCCGCGACGCAGGCGATGGGCATCAAGGTGGTCAACCCCGGCGGCATCTCGGCCTTCAAGTTCAACTGCCGCGCCTTCGACCTCGACGACGCCCATCCGCACTACGGCGTGACGCCGCGGCGCATCCTGCAGGCGCTCGCGCGCGCGGTGGCCGAGCTCGGCGTGCCGCATCCGCTGCACGTGCATGCCAGCAACCTCGGCGCCGCCGGCAACCTCGCCACGACGCTGGCCACCATGGAGGCGGTCGAGGGGCTGCCGCTGCACCTCACCCACGTCCAGTTCCACAGCTACGGCACGGAGGGCGAGTTCAAGTTCTCCTCCGGCGCGGCGCAGGTTGCCGAGGCGGTGAACCGCCTGCGCCACGTCAGCATCGACATCGGCCAGATCCTGTTCGGCCAGACCGTGACCTGCTCGGGCGACTCGATGGCGCAGCATCGCAACGCCGACCTCGCTGCGCCGAGGAAGACGGTGTTGATGGACATCGAGTGCGACGCCGGCTGCGGCGTGGTGCCGTTCCGCTACCGCGACCAGAGCTACGTCAACGCCCTGCAGTGGGCCATCGGCCTCGAGCTGTTCCTGCTTGTCGAGGACCCCTGGCGCATCGTGCTCACCACCGACCATCCCAACGGCGCGCCGTTCACCAGCTATCCGCACCTGATCCGCCTACTCTGCGACAAGGGCTTCCGCGACGAGCAGTTCGCGCGCCTGCATCCGGCGGCGCAAGCGATGTCGATCCTGCCGTCGCTGAAGCGCGAGTATTCCCTGACGGAGATCGCCGTCGTTACGCGCGCCGCGCCGGCGCGCCTGCTCGGGATGGCCGGGCGCGGCCACCTCGGCGCCGGCGCCGCCGCCGACATCGCCATCTATCGCGAGCAGGCCGACCGCGAGGCGATGTTCGCCGCGCCGGCCTGGGTCTTCAAGGACGGAGAGGTCGTCGTGCGCGAGGGCCGCATCCAGGCCGCGCCGCGCGGCGCCACCCACGTCGTGCGGCCGGAATACGACCGCGCCATCGAGCGCGATCTGGCGGCGCATTTCGACAGCCATATGACGCAGTCCTTCGCCGGCTTCGCCATCGGCGAGGCCGAGTTGTGCGAGGCCTGCAACCACGGCGGGCGGCTGCACGTGCATTCGTGCCACACACGATGAATCTGAACGGCGTATTCATCGAAGACACGTTTGCCGAGGCCTTCGGCATGAAGGCCGCGCGCGTGGTGGTGACGGCCTGCGATGTCGTGTGGGCGCGTCATGCCGGAGTGGCGGCGACCGGTTTCGCCACCTCGGTGATCGCCTGCGGCTGCGAGGCGGGCATCGAGGCCGAAATCGACGCCGCGCGGACGCCCGACGGCCGCCCCGGCGTGGCGCTGTTGTTCTTCGCCGTGTCGACCAAGGAACTGACGAAGCAGATCGAGCGGCGCGTCGGCCAGTGCATCCTCACCTGCCCGAGCAGCGCCGCCTACGCCGGCCTGGCGGAGGGCGAGCCGCTGCCGATGGGCAAGGCGCTGCGCTACTTCGGCGACGGCTTCCAGATCGCCAAGGTGATCGGCGGGCGGCGCTACTGGCGCGTGCCGGTGATGGACGGCGAGTTCCTCTGCGAGGAGACGACGCCGATGGTCAAGGCCGTCGGCGGCGGCAACCTGATCTTCGTCGCCGAGAACGCTGCGGCCGCGCTCGCCGCGTCGGAGCGGGCGGTGGCGGCGATCCGCCGCGTGCCCGGCATCATCGCGCCCTTTCCCGGCGGCGTGGTGCGCTCCGGCTCCAAGGTCGGCTCGAAGTACAAGGCGTTGCCGGCGTCGACCAACGATGCGTACTGCCCGGGCCTGCGCGGCCGGCCCGCCAGTATGTTGACGGCGGAGGAGAACTGCGTGCTGGAAGTGGTGATCGACGGCCTCACGGCCGAGGCGGTCGCCGCCGCCATGGCCGCCGGCCTGCGCGCCGCCTGCGAGGTCGCCGGCCTGCGCCGCGTCACCGCCGGCAACTACGGCGGCAAGCTCGGCCAGTTCCACTTCAAGTTGCGCGAAATCCTGGAAGCGCCGCCGTGTCCCTGAGACTGACTTTGCACCGACCGCCGCCGGGGCGGATATCGCTGGCCGGCATCGTGCCCAACAGGCTGGCAGCGCTGGCGATGGCGGACATCGAGCGCCTGCCGCTCGCCTGGGGCAAGGAGACGCCGGCGCTGGGCGAGTTCTTCCGCGTCGCCGGCGCGCCGGGACCGCATCTCGTCTTCGAAGGCATGGACGCGCGTTTCTGCGATGTCGCGCGCGGCATGGCGGCGGGCGAGTGCGAGATCCACGGCGCCGCCGGCGATTTCGTCGCGGCGGACCTGTTGGGCGGGCGAGTCGTGGTGCGCGGCAGCGTCGGCGCCTTTGCCGCCTCGGGCATGCGCGGCGGCGAGTTGCATGTGCAGGGCGACGCCGGTGAGCGCCTCGGTGCGGCACTGCCCTGGCAGGCGGCCGGCATGCGGGGCGGGCGGGTCATCGTCGATGGAAGCGTTGGCGCGCGCTGCGGCGACAAGATGCGGCGCGGCGAGATCCTCGTCGCCGGCGATGCCGGCGACTTCTGCGCGGCGCGCATGGTGGCCGGCACGCTCGCCGTGGCCGGCCGCGTCGGCGCCCACGCCGGCTACGGCATGCGGCGCGGCACGCTGCTGCTACTACCCGGTGCGGCGCCGGCGCTGGTGCCGACCTTCGTCGAGACGGCCTTCGCCGCCGACGTCTTTTTGCGCCTGCTGCGCCGCCACTGGCTGGCGACGCTCGATGCCGGCGGCGCTTTCGCCCGCCGCGCGGGTGCGGCGGAGTGGCGCGCCCGCCGCTGGCTGGGCGACCTGGCCAGCGACGGCCGCGGTGAGGTCATTCACATCGTCTAAGGGAACTCCCTTATCGTTCGCCGGGAACTCCCTTATTGTGAGCCGCTGGGTGCAAACCTAGTATCGCCCACTACGCGCAGCGGTTTAATGGGGGCGGAAACAATGTTGGATCTCGCGGCCAGGCGGCATGCCGACTTCGTCATGCGATCGGTGGGCGATGGCTTGCCTGGACAGCCGGGTTTTGTCGCCCGTTCTTGGCATCGCTGCATCAACGACTACAGCCTGGATCCCGCCGGAGCCTTTGCCCTGGCCGGGCTGTCGCGCGACCGGCTGGAAGCCTGCAAGGAACGCAACGCCCACCTGCTTGCCAGCGCCCGTTCCGAGGCGCATAGCCTCTACCGCCAGCTTCCGGACCGCGACACCCTGGTGGTGATCGCCGACGCCGACGGCACCGTGCTGGAGACGCTTGGCGACGGCGTTTTCGTGCGCCAGGCGGCGCGCATCGGCATGTGTCCCGGTAGCGACTGGAGCGAGCGCGCCTGCGGCACCAACGGCATCGGCACCAGCCTGGCCGAGCGCCGTCCGCTGGTCATCGATCGCGCCGAGCATTTCTTCCCCAGCCTGATCGGGCTGTCCTGCTGCGCGGCGCCGATCTTCGACGAGTGCGACGCGCTGGTCGGCGTGCTCGACGTCACTTCCGAATCCGATCTGAGCGCCGAGCATTTCCGCATGCTCATCGGCATGTCGGCCAATACCATCGAGAACCGCCTCTTCGAGGCGCGGCACGGCCACTTGCACCTGGTGCGCCTGCACAGCCGGCGCGAGCTGCTGCATACCTTCCACGAGGGCCTGGTGGCGCTCGACGGCGGCGGCACGGTGGTGGCCGCCAACCGCAGCGCGACGCTGCACCTCGGCCGCGCCGGCCTGGTCGGGCGTAATGCGCGGGACGTGCTGGAGACCGGCTTGGACGAGCTGCTCGGTCGCGCCGCCGAGAGCGCCGGTTATCCGCTGCCGCTGACGGCGGCGGGCGGTCGCTCGATCTTCGTGCACATGAAGCCGCCACGTCGCGGCGTCGCCGCGCGGCGCGCGGAAGGGCGCGCGGTGGCGACCACGGCGCCGCGGCGCGACTGGGGCGACCTCGGCATCGAGCGCGACTTCGCCCGCGCCGCCAGGGTGTACGAGAAGGGCATCTATGTGCTGCTGCAGGGCGAGACGGGCTGCGGCAAGGAGGTCTTCGCGCGCGCCTTGCACGAGGCCGGCGCGCGCGCCGGTGGCCCGTTCGTCGCGGTGAATTGCGCGGCGCTGCCCGAGACCCTGATCGAGAGCGAGCTGTTCGGCTATCGCGGCGGTGCCTTCACCGGCGCCTCGCGCGAGGGCCGGCGTGGCCGCATCCTCGCCGCCGACGAGGGCACGCTGCTGCTCGACGAGATCGGCGACATGCCGCTCGCCTTGCAGGCGCGCCTGCTGCGGGTGCTGGAGGAAAAGGAGGTTACGCCGCTCGGCGGCGAGACGGCGGTGAAGGTCGACGTGCGCGTGATCTGCGCCACGCACCGCGATCTGCCGCGGATGGTGGCCGAGGGCAGCTTCCGCCGCGACCTCTATTTCCGCCTCGCCGGCTTCGCCGTCGAACTGCCACCGCTGCGCCTGCGTGGCGGGCGCGCGGGCCTGATCCGCGCCCTGCTGGCGGAGCTGGCGCCGGGCGCGACACTGTCGCCCGCCGCACTGGACTGTCTTGCCGCCTATCACTGGCCGGGCAACCTTCGCCAACTGCGCAACGTGCTGGAAACCGTTGTCGCGCTCGCCGGCGGGGCGACCATCGGCGTCGCCGACCTGCCGCCGGAAATCGGCCCGCGGGACCGGTTGGGGGCGCTTCCCGAGATGCGCGAGCCGCCGCCGCATGACGACGTCGCGAACGAAGGCGAGGGCGCGGAACTCAGCTGCCTGGAACAGGCGGCGCGCGAGGCCATGCTGCGCTTGCTGGAGCGGCACCGCTGGAACATCACTCGGGTGGCGGACGAACTCGGCGTGAGCCGCAACACCGTCTATCGCAAGGTCGAACGCTATCGTCTGGTCCGGGACTGAAGCGGGACGGCGGCGTGTCCGCCGGTAGTCAGTCGCCGACGCGCAGGACGATCTTGCCGATATGGCGGCCGCTTTCCATCAGGCGATGCGCTTCGGCGGCCTCTTCGAGCGCGAACACGGCATTCACTTCCGGCAGGCAGCGGCCGGCGGCCAGTGCCGGCAGCACTTTCTCGCGCAGGTCGTCGGCGATCGCCGCCTTTTCCTCGGCGGTGCGCGAACGCATGGTCGATCCGGTGAGGATGGCCCGCTTCTGGATGATGGCGAACAGATCGACCTCGCGGGCGACGGAGCCGCCCAGGAAACCGATGAAAATCAGCCGGCCATCCTTGGCCAGGCAGGCGATGTTGCGCTCCAGATATTTGGCGCCGACGATATCGACGATGGCGTCGACGCCCCGGCCGTGGGTCCAGGCCAGCACTTCCCGGGCGAAATCCTGATCGCGGTAATTGATCGACTGTTCGGCGCCGAAGCGTAGCGCCGCGGCTGACTTTTCCGGACTGGAATCGGTCGAGATCGCGCGCAGGCCGAATTCGCGGGCCAGCATGAGCGCCGTCGAGCCGATGCCGCTGGCGCCGCCGTGCACCAGGACCGCTTCGCCGGGCTTGATGCGACCCATCTGGAACAGGTTGGCCCAGACCGTCCAGAGCGTTTCGGGAATGGCGGCGGCCTGGAGCATGGTGAGGTTGCCCGGCAACGGCAGCGCCTGGCCCGCCGGCAGCAGGCAGTATTCGGCGTAGCCGCCGCCGTTGGTCAGGCCGAAGACAGGATCGCCGATCGCGAAGCCGGTGACTGCTGCCCCCATTGCCGCGACTTCGCCGGCGATTTCCAGCCCCGGCGTGGGCGCCGCGCCGGGCGGCATCGGATACAGGCCCTTGCGCTGGAGCACGTCGGGGCGATTGACACCGGCGGCCCGCACCCGGACCAGCAGCTCGCCGTCGCCGGGCACCGGCGTCGGGGCGCTGCGCGGCTGTAGCACTTCCGGTCCGCCGGGCGAGGTAATCACCACTTCGGTCATGGTGACGGGAATCTTGGGACTGGTCATGGCGTGCTCCGCGGATCGACGGGTTCGGAGCGAATCTTATCGCCCCGGCGCACCCGCCGGCGCCGGTTCAGAATCTTCCGGCGTCCAGGCTGGCCGGCATGTCCTTCGTCACCTGCTCGAAGCCGAGCGCGCGGGCGCCCTTGTGCTCCTTGAGAAAGTCCTCGGCATCGGCCTTGCTGGCCAGCGGCACGAGCTCGTGGCCCATCGGGCCGAGCACGTCGGAGCCGGTGACGTACCAGGCCTTCTTCGCATCCATCTTTTGCAGGTTGTAGAAGTCCGTGACCCAGATCGACGCGATCATGTCGCGACCGTGGCCGGCCACGTACCTGGGTGGGTCGAACCAGAACTTGAACATGTCCTTGGCGCCGTCGAAGTGATGCGCGTGACCATCCTTGTAGACGATGGTGGCGACCCAGTTCGGATACTTGGCGACCTGCATGCCGCAGACCGGGCACAAATCCTTCGCGCCCGGCTTGGGCGGCATCGCCTGGGCGCCGGCCAGCAGCGCCCAGGTCGCGAACAGCAGGAAGACGGCGAAACGTCTCATCCCTTTTGCTGGGCTTCCATCATCTTGCGGCGGCGTTCCGCGCGGTTCTTGCGGATGCGGCTGACGTCCTTCGACATGTCGGTGTACGCGACGAGCAGCGCCTGGTCGAACTTCGCCAGTTCGCCGCCGTTGCTGGCCTGCGCGGCCTTGGCGGCATCATCGCCGCCGTAGGCCACCTTGCTGTTGGCCGTCATGACACCGGGAATCTTGCTGCCGATCAGGAAGGTGGCCTTGTCGACCTCGACCAGCGGCTTGACGTCGCCGGCGGCGGCGTTGTCGCCGACCCACAGGGCTTTCGGCTCGCGGTCGACGTTGAGCGACAGGCTGATGGCGGCGCAATGGAGCGAGCAGGTGCCGTCGGCGAGATCGTCGCTGTATTGGACGAGCATGCGCGAGTGGTGGTACTGCTTGCGGTCCATGCCGCAATAGGGGCATTTGGCGTACTTCTCGATGTCATTCACGTTGGCCTGCGCATCGGCCGGTTTTTTCGGGACGAACTGCATCGGCGTGCCGTCGCCTTCGCATTGCGCGGCGTGGACGGAACGGCTGCCGGCCACCAGGCCGGCGCTGGCAAATAGCGAGAGTTTCAGGGCTTCGCGACGGTCCATGACGAATTCTCCTTGCGTGGCTTATCGGGGGATGCTGCATGGCAATATTAGTCTTCGCCAATGCTTCTGCCATGCGACAAGATGTCGCACGAAAGTCAGGCGTGGCGACACGCCGCCCGCTTCCCGCCTGATTCCTACTTGAGCGCCCGCCAGCCCGGGTGGGCGAAATGCTTGCCGTAGCGGTTGAGCGCCATGACGGCGTGGTGTGCCGCCTCGGCGGGATCGCCGGCCGTCTTGCCCTGCATGACGTCAGCGGCGCCGCCCAGTTCGCCGATCACGATGTGGAGCATGACGTCGGCCTTCGGCTCCAGCTTGCACTGGCTGACGATGGCGCCGATCTGGGTTTCGACGGAGCGGCCGAGGGCGGCGTAGTCGCCCGGGGCGAGGCTGCCCTTGTGGATCGCGGGCAGTTTGCCGGCGAACTCGGCGCGCAGCGCCGTCATGGCCTTGCGCAGCGGCGCGTCGGTCGGCCACTTCCGGCCCTGGTTGAGCTCCAGTTGGGTGGGGCTCGCCTCGTGGTGATGATCGTGCGCGTCGGCGGCGAGGACGGCGGGCGCCGAAGCCATGGCCATGCTCGCGACGAGAGCGGCGAGGGGATGCTTCATGGAGCGGTTTCCTTTCAGGGTTGGGGAAAAAGCACGAAAACGTCGGCATCGTCGGCGTGATCGAGCAGCAGGCGCCGTACCCGATCCTGCCAGAGGGCGCGGAACTCGGCGGTCTGCGCCTCGCTGGCCCGGCCGGTCAGGCATAGCGGCATCAGTTCGCCGGTGCGGGCGCTGCCCGCCACGCGGGAAAGATCGGCCCGCACCTCGACGGCCGCGCCGCTGTCGAGCCGTGTGAAGCGCAATTCGCCTGCCTTGAGCGCCTGAGCGAAGAACAGCTTGTCGCGCCGGTTGAAGCGTCCGGCCAGCCCATGGAAGCCGCTGTCCGCCGTGGCGCCGGTGATCAGCGTGGCGACGCTAGCGATGACCCCGGTGACGCCGGCATCGCGGGGCTGCGCCAAGTCGACGCGAATCTCGCCGCGCACCGGCAATTCCTCGCCGTATAGGGCTTTTAGGGCCGTGCGCGTCATCAGGAAGGCCGAGGCGACCGTCGGGCAGCTATGCCCGGCCAGCCGCACGGCATCCTCGTAACGGTAGTCGATGATGCCGCCCTCGGCGGCGCCGAGGAATTCGGCCAGTGGATCGCGCATGCGGATCGCCGGCGCGGCGGCGAAAAAGTCGGGAGATCTCATATTGAAAATATTCGACGCTTGATTGTCGGCAAAAGTGCCTTAAGATAGTAACAGGTTACTTACTTATTGGAAATGCCGCAATGAAGGATTCGACGACGGTGGCAGCGGAAGTCGCCAGCAACAAGCGCCAGCGCTTGTCCGGCGACGAGCGGCGCCAGGAAACGGTGGCGGCGGTCATCGACCTGGCGCGCGACCACGGGCCCGAGGGCATCACCACCCAGGCGATCGCCGACCGCATCGGCGTCACCCAGGGTGCGCTGTTCCGTCATTTTCCGGACAAGGCGGCGATCTGGAGCGCCGTGATCGAGTGGGTGGGGGGGCGCCTCGGTCGGGTCATCGACGGCGCCATCGACGCCGGCGGCGCGCCGCTGGCCGTGATCGAACGGCTGTTCCACGCCCATGTCGACTTCGTCGCCAGCCATCCCGGCGTGCCGCGCATCCTGTTTCATGAATTGCAGCGCCCCGCCGACAGCCCGTTTCGCAAGGTGGCGCGGCTGATTGTCGGCACCTACCGGCGGCGCCTGTGCGCCCTGTTCGCGCAGGCGAAACAGGCCAAACAGTTGCCCGCTTCGCTTGACGAGCAAGCCGCGGCGGCGCTGTTCATCGGCACGGTGCAGGGCCTGGTCGTGCAAGGCAGCCTGTTCCCCGGCGAGACCGACATGCGCGAGGCCGCCCGACGCATCTTCCCCCTGCTGCTCGACGGCTATCGCGGAGCCCGGCCATGAAACGGAACCAGACACGCTCGATTCTCCTCGTCATCGCCGCCCTGCTGTTCCTGGCCGCCTTCGGCTGGGTGGTCACCACCCAGGGACCGTTGGCGCCGGTCAAGGTGACCGTGGCGAAGGCGGCCGAGGCAACTTTGCAGCGAAGCCTGTTCGGCATCGGCACCGTCGAGGCGCGGCGCGCCTACGCCATCGGCCCCACCGCCGCCGGCCGGGTGGCGCGCGTGCTGTTCGATCAGGGCGACCGGGTCGCGGCCGGACAACTCCTGGCGGAAATGGACCCGGTCGATCTCGATGCGCGCCAGGCCGCGGGCGCTGCCGCCGCCGCGCGCGCGGCCGATCTGGTGCGCTCAGCCGAGGCGGCCCTTACAGAGGCAAGCAGCCGCGCCAAGGTCTCGCAGGCCAGCGCCGAACGCTACGCGGACCTGCGGCGCCGGAACTTCGTCAGCCAGGAAGCGGCGGACGGCAAGGCGCATGAAGCCGCCGCCGGCCGCGCCGCGCAGGATGCCGCTGCCGCCGCCTTGGCCGCCGCCCGTGAGGAGGCGCGCCGCGCGAAGTCCGATGCCGTGGGCGCGGACAAGAGCCGCGCCAACCTTCGCCTGCTCAGTCCGGTCGACGGCGTGGTCAGCGCGCGCTCGCTGGAGCCGGGCTCGACCGCCGTGGCCGGGCAGGCGGTGTTGCAGGTGATCGACCCGGCGACGCTGTGGCTGCGCGTGCGCGTCGACCAGGGCCGCTCGACCGGCTTGGCGGTCGGCCTGCCGGCCGACATCGTGCTCCGCTCGCGGCCGGGCGAGGTGCTCAAGGGCCGCGTCGAGCGCGTCGATCTGATTGGCGACGCCGTGGCCGAGGAACGTATCGCCAACGTCGCCTTCGAGGCGCCGCCAGCCGGGCTCTCGGTCGGCGAAATGGCCGAAGTGACGCTGCGCCTGCCGCCGTTGGAAAAGGCTCTGGCGATTCCCGCCGCCGCGCTCCAGCGGCAGGGTTCAGGGGAGGGTGTCTGGCGCATCGACGCCGGTCGCGCGCGCTTCGCGGCCATCGTCGCCGGTGTTGTCTCGTCGGACGGGCTGGTACAGGTGGGCAAGGGACTCGCGGCCGGCGACGAAGTGATTGTGCACAGCGCGCGCAGGCTGGCGGACGACATGCGCGTCAAGACCATGGAATCCCTGAAGTGATCAATCTCGCCACACGAGACGTCCTGCACGGCTGGGGCAAGTTCCTGTTCACCGGCATCGGCCTCGGGCTGCTGATCGGCGCCACCCTGACCATGGCCGGCGTCTATCGTGGCATGGTCGACGACGGCCAGGTGCTGATCGACAACAGCGGCGCCGATCTCTGGGTGGTGCAGCAGGGTACGCTAGGGCCCTACGCCGAGCCATCCAGCATTCGCGACGATGTCTGGCGCGGCATCGCCGGCATCCACGGCGTCGCCGAAACGGGCAACGCCGCCTACCTGGCCATGCAGATCGAGCAGGGCGGCCATGAGGCGCGCGTAATGGTGGTCGGCATCGAGGTCGACCGGCCCGGCCGTCCCGGCGCACCGCCATACCTGACTTTCGGCCGGCCGATCCTGCAGGGCCACTACGAGGCCATCGCAGACGAGAAGACGGGCCTGAAGCTCGGCGAGCGCGTGCGCATCCGCCGCCACGAATACGTCGTGGTCGGCCTGACCCGGCGCATGGTGTCTTCGAGCGGCGACCCGATGATCTTCGTGCCGCTTAAGGACGCGCAGGAAATCCAGTTCCTCAAGGACAACGACGCGTTGATCAACGAACGCGCCCGCACCGCCGCCAACCCGGCCTTCAATCGTCCCGGCGTGCCCGGACTGCTGGAAGCGGCGCAAGCCAGCGCCACCCAGGCGCGCAACGTCAATGCCGTGCTGGTGAGACTTGCGCCCGACGTGGATCCCGACACGGTGGCCGGCGAAATCCGGCGCTGGAAGCGGCTTACCGCCTACACCCGGACGCAGATGGAGGAGATCCTGGTCGCCAAGCTGATCGCCACCTCGGCCAAGCAGATC
>Ga0268298_10001578_pt1 | contig 26531 bp, 14 predicted proteins | sample WWTPWeurt_MetaG_FD_194462 | JGI IMG/M metagenome (GOLD analysis project Ga0268298, IMG submission 194462) | Activated sludge microbial communities from WWTP in Nijmegen, Gelderland, Netherland - WWTP Weurt | ecosystem: Engineered > WWTP > Aerobic digester > Activated sludge | place...
TTAAGAACCATATTAAAAATAAAGCAACATTATTTATAAATTCTATTTTATTTTCGCCACTTTAGAAAAATAAATTTATGAAACTTCAATTAATTAATCCAATTGCGTTTATTGATTTAGAAACAACTGGTATAAATATAAGTTCTGATAGAATTATAGAAATTGCAGTTGTGAAAATTTTACCAGATGGAACAAAACAAGTAAAAAGAAAATTAATTAATCCTGAAATGCCTATATCTGCTGGTGCAACACAGGTTCATGGTATAACAGATGAAATGGTAAAAGACGCTCCTACTTTTAAACAAGTAGCTAATGAAGTAAAACAATTTATGGAAGGCTGTGATATAGGAGGGTACAACAGTAATAGATTTGATATGCCATTATTAATAGAAGAATTTTTAAGAGTTGGAATAAGTTTTTCTGTACAAGGAAGAAAATTTGTAGATGTACAAAAGGTTTTTCACATGATGGAGCAAAGAACTTTAAGTGCCGCATATAAATTTTATTGTAATAAAAATTTAGAAGATGCTCATAGTGCAGAGGCTGATGCAACAGCTACTTGGGAAGTGTTAATTGCCCAAGTGGAAAAGTATGAACAGCTTGGCAATACTATAGAAAGTATTGTAAAATTCACTGGTGAAGATGATATTGTAGATTTTGCAAGAAGATTTATAAAAGTAAATGGGGTAGAAGTTTTCAACTTTGGAAAACATAAAGGTAAACCTGTAACACAAGTAATTAAGGAAGAACCTCAATATTACGATTGGATGATGAAAGGAGATTTTGCAATGGATACCAAACAAAAATTCACTGAAATTTTAAATCGCACTTTGTTAAAAAAAGGCTAAGTAATAGAAAGGGTATAAAGTAATTGCCTCTAAATTTATTTTGATAAAAATGATTAGCTACTTTAGTGCCTTTAAAAAAATGGATACCCCAGATTGGAAAAAATTGTAATTATACCTACTTATAACGAAAAAGAAAATATTGCCAATATTTTACAAGCTATTTTTTCTTTAAACCAACAGTTTCATGTGTTGGTTATAGATGATGGAAGCCCAGATGGCACTGCACAAATTGTAAAAGATTTATTTGCAAAATATCCTAATCAATTATTTATTGAAGAAAGAACAGGAAAACTTGGTTTAGGTACAGCTTATATTCATGGGTTTAAGTGGTGCTTAAAAAATGGGTACGAATTTATTTTTGAAATGGATGCCGATTTTTCTCATAACCCAAAAGATTTAATAAACTTATATAATGCCTGTAAAGAAGGAAATGCAGATGTAGCCATTGGTAGCAGGTATGTACCTGGAGGTAAAATTGAAAATTGGCCTTTAGATAGGCATATTTACTCAAGAGGTGGGGCAATCTATACAAAACTAATTACATGGATGCCTGTAAACGACCCAACTGCTGGTTTTGTATGTTATAAAAGAAAAGTATTAGAAACAATTAACTTAAATACAATAAATTTTGTGGGGTATGCTTTTCAGATAGAGATGAAGTTTGCTGCATGGAAATTAGGTTTTAAAATTAAAGAAGTACCAATTGTTTTTATTGATAGAAAAGAAGGTGTAAGTAAAATGAGTAAAGGCATTATTAAAGAAGGTGTTTTTGGTGTATTAAGTATGCAATGGCAAAGCATTTTAGGTAGTTATAATAAACTTAAAAGAAGAAAATAATTTTTTACTACTAATTGTTGTATTTTCAACTAACAATTACAATTATCTTATTTTTTAAATGAAAGCAGCATTAATAAAACTACATATAGCTGTTTTTCTTTGGGGGTTTACCGGTGTGTTAGGCAAAGCAATTCATTTAAATGAAGGCTTGCTTGTTTGGTATAGATTAATTATTACCATTTTCACACTTGCTGTTTTTTTTATCTTCTCTAATAAAAATATAAAAGTACCCAAACAATCTATTGTACACTATGCTGCCATAGGTGTAATTATTGCATTTCACTGGGTTTGTTTTTATGGTAGTATAAAATATGCCAATGTTTCTATTGCTTTAGTTTGTTTATCCTCTGCAGGTGTAATGACTGCTTTTTTAGAGCCTATTATGACAGGTAAAAAAATTGTTATAAATGAAGTAGTGTTAGGCTTGGTTGCAGTTGCAGGTATTTATTTAATTTTTCATTTTGATGTACAGTACAGAACAGGAATTATGTTGGGTGTTTTAGCAACTTTATTTAGTGTAATTTTTTCTATTTTAAATAAAAAAGCTATCCTTAAAGTTGAACCTAAAACGCTAATGTTTTATCAGCTTATAGGAGGGTTTGTAGTTCTATCGTTGCTGCTTCCAGTTTATTTAAATTATTTTCCTGTTAAAACTATTTTGCCTTCTTTATCAGATTTAGTTTGGCTTATAGTTTTAAGTTTAGTTTGTACCATACTTGCAATGTATCTTTCATTGCAAGCACTCAAAAAAATATCGGCATTTACACAAAACCTTACGCTAAATTTAGAACCAGTATATGGTATTATTTTAGCCTTTGTTGTATATCAGGAAAATAAAGAATTAGGCAGTAGCTTTTATATCGGGTTTATTTTAATTTTCTCTACAGTAATTTATCAAATGTATAGTTTGCTAAAAAAAAGAGGTTAATTTTTTTAGAATTACAAACCTAATTTACCACTAATTCTTTTTAATTCAATTTCTGAAAGTTTTATGGTGTAAAGTAAATTAGTTAAACGATAGCCAGCACTTTCAAAACTTCTTAATGCCTCTTGCAACTCTAAAATTGTTGCTTGCGATAATTGATAACGTTGTAACACAAGATTTACTAATTGAGCCGAAATGTTATAAGTATTTTGTTGTGTACTTGCCATTTCTAAATTTGCTGCATAAGCTTGATATGTTTTAATAGTATTACTTTTAAAACCTGCTACGGAACTTTCTTTTTGAAGTTTAGCATTATTAGTGTTTATAGTAGCTACTTGTTTTTGACGTTTAAAACTACTGCCATTATATATTGGAATGGAAACACCAATATTGATGAATGGCCCATAAGATTGGTTTAAAAGTAATTGCCCTGCAGAAGCTTGATTTCTTCCATAATTAAACCCTGCATTGGTTCTTACAGAAGGAATGCTTAATGCTGCTGTTTCTTTTTCAACTAATTGGTTAATTTTTATTTGTTGCTCTAAAGAGATAATTAATGGATTTTGATGAATACCATTTAGTACATCATCTAATAAAATATGTTGATCATTAATTATTGTATCATTAATAACAATTAAACTATCTGGATTAAGGTTAAGTAAATTAAGAAAATCGGTTTTTGCCTGGTTAATAATTAGCTGCTGTAATTTAAGGTCTTGTATTCTTGTATTTAATGCAATTTCAGTTTGAAATAAATCAGCATTATTAGCCATGCCAACTGCTTTTTGAGCCTCTACAAGTTCAAGTTGTTTTCTGCTTAGCTCAATTGCAAGTTCTAAGGTTTTAATATAACTTTGTTGTTTTACAATATCATAATATTTTACCATTACATCTGCAATGGTATTTTGAATTTTAGCATTTAAAAGTTGTTCACTTTGTTTTTGTAATTCTGCTAATTTATTTTTTGTAGCAACAACTCTATTACCATTATACAAAAGCATTGTGCCGGTAATGTTGGCAGTTAAATTATTACTAGTTGCACCACTTCTGTTTATGGTTACTCCGGTATTTAATTTTTGATTAATTCCAATCATACTTTCCTGATCTGAAATGGTTGCAGATACAGTAGGTAAGCCACCAGCAATACCTATATGATTATTGATGCTATTAATAGTTACTGTATTTTTTGCTATTTGAATATCGAAATTATTTTTAAGTGCAATATTAATTGCATCGGGTAAACTTATTTGCTGTGCATAAGTTGAAGAAGTGATAAGTATAAGTAGTAAGTTGAAAAAATTTCTCATGTTGCTAAAACTTATTGTAACAAAATTTATTCGGTAATATTAGTTTGTTTGGCTGCATGTTTACCACTAATAAATGTATAAACAGCAGGTATTACAAACAATGTAAGTATAAGTGAAAACAATAGCCCACCAACAATTACAATACCTAAAGGAATACGACTTGTACTTGCTGCTCCTAAGCTTAATGCAATGGGTAATGCACCTAAGGCAGTTGCAAGGCTAGTCATTAAAATTGGTCTTAATCTTTGTTGTGCTGCTTCTAAAACTGCTTGCTTTTTAGGCATTCCAAATTCTCTTTTTTGGTTAGCAAACTCAACAATTAAAATACCATTTTTAGTAACTAACCCAATAAGCATAATCATTCCAATTTGAGAGAAAATGTTAATGGTTTGGTTAAATAAATATAAACTTAATAATGCCCCTGTTAGTGCTAAGGGTACAGTAATCATAATTGTAAAAGGGTCTCTAAAACTTTCGAACTGTGCTGCCAATACTAAGTAAATTAAAACCAAAGCAAGTATAAAAGCAAAGGAGGTATTGCTGCTACTTTCTGCAAAGTCTCTACTTGGCCCACTTAGCTCTGTTTGAAAGGTTTCGTCTAATAATTTATCAGAAATGGCTTGCATTGCTTTCACTCCATCGCCAATTGTTTTACCTTCTGCTAACGATGCAGAAATGGTTGCTGCTTTAAAACGGTTGTAGTGATAAAGTGTTGGAGGGCTAGAACTTTCTTCCATTTTTGTAACTGCAGATAATGGAATATTTTCTCCTTTATTATTTCTAACATAAAGTTTAGAAATATCTTTAGGTGCTTGCCTATCGCTGTATTCAACCTGCGAAATTACTTCATACTGCTTTCCATTCATAATATAATAAGCCAACCTTCTACCACTAAATGCACTTTGTATTACCTCTGCAATATCGGTTGTACTTAAACCTAAATCTTTAGCTTTTAATCTATCTATAGTTAAATGTAATTCGGGTTTATTAAACTTCAGGTTCACATCAACATTTTGAAAAGTTTTGTCCTTTCTTGCTTCTTCTAAAAACTTTGGTATAACCTCTTTAATTTTTTCAAAATCTAAATTTTGCAGAATGAATTGCACTGGTAAGGAGCCCCTGCTACCTAAACCAACAGATATAGTTTGCTCTTCAATAGGAAAAACTCGAATGGTATTTATTTTGGCTAATTTTTGCGTAATTTCTTTTGCTAATTGGCTTTGAGATTTTTCTCTAAATTCTGGTTCAACAAATTTAATTCTTGCAACACCTGAGTTAACACCAGAGCCTCCCCAACCTGGTACAGAAATAAAAGCAAATTCTTTTTCTTTTACACTGTCTATTAAAATATCTGATAGCTGATCTCCTGCTTTAAGCATATAATCGTAGCTAGCACCTTCTGGACCTATTAAACTAAATCTTACACTACTTTTATCTTCTAGTGGTGCTAATTCAGATTGTAAATTGGAGTAAATGAATATTGTTGAGCCTACACAAACTGCTACTATAACCCAAGCCATCCAACGAACTTTTAAAAAGCCTTGTAATAGGTTTTTGTACCCATTTTCCATTCCTTTAAAAAATGGTTCTGTTTTATCATAAAACCAACCATGCCCTGCTTTTTTTCTGTTTAAAACTACGTTTAATACAGGTGTTATAGTTAGCGAAACAAAAGCACTAATTAACACAGCTGCTGCTACTACAATGCCAAACTCTCTAAACAAACTGCCCACAAAACCTTGTAAAAATATAACTGGTAAAAACACCACTGCCAAGGTTAAAGAAGTAGAAATTACAGCAAAGAAAATTTCTTTACTGCCTTCTAAAGCAGCTTTTTTTATTGGCAAGCCTTGCTCTAATTTTCTAAAAATATTTTCTGTTACAACAATACCATCATCTACTACTAAACCTGTGGCTAATACTATACCTAAAAGAGTTAGCACATTAACACTAAACCCTGCAAGGTACATAATAAAGAAAGTAGCAATTAATGAAATAGGTATATCTATTAAAGGACGAATGGAAATTAATATATTTCTAAAAAAGAAGAAAATAACCAATACCACCAAGCTAAAAGATATGAGTAAGGTTTCTTCTACTTCTTGAATACTTTTTCTTACATTTTTTGTACTATCAAATAAGGTTACTAATTCAAAATCGCCTTTCATTGATTTTTTAATATTATCTATCCGTTTATAAAACTCATCGGCAATTTTTATATAGTTTGCCCCTGGCTGTGGAATAATTGCTAAACCAACAGCTGGTAAGCCATTTAACTTCCAACTATATTCATCTCGTTCAGGTGCTATTTCAACTTTTGCTACATCGCCAAGTCTTACAATTCCATTTTCATCTTCTCTTATGATTAAATCTTTAAAATCTTTTTCTGTTGTTAATCTACCTAATGTTCTTATAGTTAACTCTGTATTGCTACCATAAATTTTACCCGATGGAATTTCTACATTTTCGCTGTATAGTGCATTTCTAATATCTTTAAAAGAAACATTGTATGCATTCATTTTATCTGGATTATTCCAAATACGCATACTTGGTTTTTTTTGCCCAAAAATATTGATGCTACTAACTTCTGGTATAGTTTGAAGTTTTTCTAACAATACATTTTCTGCATAATCGCTAAGCTCTAATAAACCTTTGGTATGGCTTTGCAAGGCAAGTATTATTATGAAATCGCTGTTTGCATCGCTTTTTGTAACTACTGGTGGTGCATCAATATCTTCTGGTAAGTTTCTAATAGCTTGCCCCACTTTATCTCTTACATCATTTGCTGCAGCTTCTAAGTTTTCGTTTACATTAAACTCAATTGAAATGCTACTTCTACCAACCTGGCTTGATGAACTGATAGATCGGATTCCAGGAATTCCATTAACTGCTTTTTCTATTGGTTCGGTAATTTGGCTTTCAATAATATCGCTGTTAGCACCAGCATAAGAGGTACTAACGTTAATCATTGGTGGGTCAATAGCTGGATATTCTCTTACAGATAAAAATGAATAGCCTACGGCACCAAATAATACAATCAGAATATTCATTACTGTTGCTAATACTGGGCGTCTTAATGATAGTTCGGATATATTCATAATTCTTAGAAAAATCTAAAAAAATATTTTTAATAAAGTATTAATTTTCGTTGAAAAGTTGGTCTAAAGTTTTTACACTTCTCACTTTTACATCTGCATTTGGCCTAACAAATAATACACCAGTTACAACAACCGAATCTCCAACTGTTAAACCACTTAAAACTTCTACACCGGTTGCTGTTCTATTTCCTGTAACTATTTCAACAAATTTTCCTTTTCCATTTTTTACTACAATTACTTTTTTAGCAGAAGCTTCGGGTATAATGGAACTTGTAGGAATAACAATATTGTTTGAAACGGCACCTTCTTTTAAAAATACTTTTACAAATGCACCAGGATTTATATTTGAATTATTTGGAATTGCTCTCACTTTTAAATTTCTTGTATCTGTATTTATCTCTGGCTCTGTAGCTATTACAGTGGCTTTTTGTTGTACTTTATTTTCCGTAGTGGTAAATAAAATTGTGTTGCCTTTTTTTATTAAGCTTGCAAATTGTTCTGGTACAGAAAAATCAATTTTAATTTTGTTGGTTTCTTGTAAAGTTGCAATAGTTGTTTGAGGGGTAACATAGGCACCAGGGCTTGTTTGCCTTAAACCTAAAACGCCGCTAAAAGGTGCTTTAATTAAAGTTTTATCTAACTGAGCTTTTACTAGTTCAATATCTGCTTTAATGTTATTTACATTGTTTAGGGCTATATCATAATCGGCTTGGTTAATGCCATTTATTTGTAATAGTTTTCTTAAACGCTCTTCTGTTTTTTGAGCAAGTTCTAACTGCACTTTACTTTTATTAAATTGAGCTTGTAATTCAGCATCGTTAATTTTAGCTAATAATGTACCAGCAGCAACTTGTTTTCCATCTGGCACATTTAAGTAAACCAATCTTCCACTAATTTCCGGATGTAGTGTTACTGTTTCGTTTGCTATTACGGTACCATTAACCTCTATTACATTTTGAATAGATTTAGTACCTGCTAATAACACATCTACTATTGTGTTTTGTGCTGCTTTTCCTTTATTCTGTTCTGCTTGCTTATTTTCTTTGCAAGATGCAAATGCCGATATTACGATGATGATTAGAAGATTTATACGCATAGGTCAAAGTTGGAATGGCTAAGATAACCAAATAAAATTTTTATTTAACGAGGCTTTTATAAGTGGCGAAAATATATTTTAAAGTTGTTTTACTTCCAATCAATAGAGATGAACGGTGAATTTTACCTTAAGTTATATATATTTTTCCTTTATTCATAAAGTTAATGGTAAATATGAAGTACAAAAAGTGGTGTTATGTTTAATCATGAATAACCATTAAAGGTACATGACTATGAAAAGCCAACATTTTAGTATGGCTTTTATTAAACAACCTGTCGAAAAAGCCATGTTTTTTAGGAATGACAATTAATAAATCTACTTTATTATTATCAATGAAATGATTGATACCTTCTACAAAATCTGGATTATACACAACTTGATGCTTAGTATTAAACATTTTAAATAAGGAATCAACAGTGGTATTTAAAAAATCTTGATCATTATACTTCTTATTTAAATCCTTTTCTATATGAACAATTCCAAAGTTAGATTTAGATTTTTGCAGAAAGTCAACTATATTAGTATGTGGTAAGTTTTCGTTTAAACCTTGTAAGCTACAAGCTAAAAAAGTATTTTGAATAGATCTAAAAACAGCATTTGGGGGTATAATAATTACAGGTACATTGGCTTCTTTTGCAACATCTATTGTATTACTGCCAATTAATGATTGTTCTATTGCAGAGCTACCAGTAATGCCCATTATAATGAGTTTTGCATCTAATGTTTTTACAGCATGTTTCACACCATTCATAACTGTATTGTAATCACTAAGTGTTTCAATTTGTAAGGAGGGATGTTTATTTTCTGCAAGTAATTTTTCTTGCATTTTTTGTAAAGCCTTAGTGCTATTTTCTTTTAGTTCATCTAAATCTATCATTATAGGTGCTGTTAAGCCACCATTTGCCATCACTGGTAATTCATAAGCATTGTACAAAATTATTTTAGAAGCATTGAGTTGTGCAGCTAATTCTATAGCATATTTTGCAGCATTATAAGATGTAGAAGAAAAATCAACTGGAACTAAGATGGTTTGCATACAAATATTTTTATAGTAGTAAAGATAGCACTATAAAAAAATAAGGTAAGTAAATTTATTGTTGAAGAGATTAAAACAAGAATTAAACTTATTTAATTAGTTACAAATTTTATCGGCACAACAACTGCTTGCGAATGCTTCTGGTTTGGCTTTAAAAGCAAAACCCATTCCTAAAATATAGCCCATTGCCTCTTTTAGAGCATCGTTACTTTTAAAATTTGGGTTGGTATTTATATCTGCATGTACTTCCATTTCAACACCAAATTCAATAAACAAATCACATAGTTCATAAGCAATTTCAATGCTTTTGGCAACCTCTAGTAACATTCTTTCTTTTATATGATATTGCAGTTTTGTTTTTTCGTTATGTATATACATAAAGCCACCATTGTGCTCTCTTAAAAAAACAATTACCGTTGCAAATTCTGTTTCTGCACCTTTAACCTGGCTATCGGTGCCAATACAAACTTTTAATTTTACACCATTTTCAAATTCTTTTTTTATGGTATCTGCAACTGCATCTTTAATTGGTAGCTGGATTGATTCGCCATTAAATTTTCTCCAATGCATAAAATTTAGGTTTATTGAAGTTAATATTATTTTCATGTAATTATTTCTAAGTTATTATACACAAAAGGTGCATAACCATTGTATTTATTAAAACTCAGGTTTTTATACGCCCATTTATTGAAATACAATTCTGTTTTCTTTATTTTTAATTTAGATTTATTTTATGTATAAAGCAGAAAAAAATACTATTCAAATTTTATTGCTTTGCATAGTATTGATAGGTGTTTATTATTACAGGCCAACTAATTTATATTTTTTAGGTGATGATTTTTTTCACATACCAGAGAGTGTAAAGAATATTTGGATTCAACAAAACTCTGTAAGGCCAATTGGTAATATCTCTCTTCTTATTGATTATTTTTATAGCAACAGTAATGCCTTGGGCTATCATATTACTAATTTACTTATTCATACCTTAAATAGCTTTTTAGTAGCTGTACTAAGTAAAAAATTATTTAATTATTTTTTAATTTTACCCTCTACAAACTGGCTTACTTGGATAGTTGGAATTTTCTTTTTTGTATATCCATTTCATAGCGAAGCTGTGTTTTGGATTATTGGCAGATCTGGTAGTTTAGGAGCATTGTTTTTTGTTGCTGCATTAATTTGCTTTCTCTTAAGAGAGCGTTCATTATTATATTCTATTGCTTCTATACTATTTTTTCAACTTGCAATTTTTAGTTACGAATCGTCTTGGCTGTTTCCGTTATTTATTTGCTTAATTTATTTTTTTAAGCAAGGGCTTAAAAAAATATTAAGAAGTGATATTATTTACTTTGCTCTTGTTTGGCTTTTGTTATTGATTAACTTATTCCTCATTTCTAAAGCAACACTTAATCTTTTTAGTAATTACGAAGCATCGGCATTTATACATTTTAATATAAAACTATTATTTCAAAATTTTATAAAACTATTTGCTAGAACATTGTTACCACCCTTTTTTAGTAATCTTTATTTTATTGTTGCTTTAATTGTTACCTTTCTTATTTGTGTTTTATTAATTATTTTATTTTTTAAGAAGAAAGCGAATACTAAGTTCTTTTATTTGTTAAGTGTATTATGGCTGTTGAGTTACCTACCATACTTGTCTATTGGTATTGATACCCATGGAACAGAAGGTGAAAGGTATTTATATTTACCATCTGTATTTTTTTGTTTATGGCTTGTTTATATCTTATACAGTATAAGCAATACAAGGCATTTTTTTATTTCTATTATTTTACTAATGAGCTTTCAGCTTTATTTTTTACAAAAAAGTAGAGCATATTATGTAAAAGCAAGCGATATAACTAAAACAACAATAAACCAGATTAAATTATTAGAAAGCAAAGAAAAATTGTATTTCGATAATTTACCACAATACAATAAAGGGGCTGTTGTTTTTAGAAGAGGGCTTTACAACGCTATTAGATGGTTATATCCTAATCAAAAATATGATGTTGTAGTAGTTAGTATTGATGATAGTGATATTAAACCAAGAGATAAGCATATAAATGTTTTTGAAGTATTGTATAGCGATAAAAACTTTCCTAAAGCAGTTACTGCCATTAAAGAATGGAATGGTATTGAACAAAATAAAATAAGAGGTGGTGGAATTATTTTTAATCCTAAAAAAGATGCATGGTTTAGTTTTAATGAATGGTCTTTAACTATTGTAAGATAATCTAATATAGGAATATGAATTGCCCTAAATTAACTTTTAAATGTATTATCCTTCAGTTCTAGTTAAATAAGTAATTCTAAATCTATCAGTATTTAAACCATTTTTAAAACTACAATTTTTTATTACAAATTCTTTACCATTATGTAAACTGATAGGAATATCTAATCTATTAGGGTTTACATGTGTGGCTACTTTGCTACTTTCATTAATTATACATTATCCTATAATTGGGGTAATGTTATTTAGCTTACCACTCAAGTAATCTGTATAAAAATCTATTTGTTTTAATAAGTTTATATTGATATTATAAAAAAGGTATTGCATTGCTGCAATACCTTTTAAGGAGTAATTATTATATATTACAATCTCCTACATTTTTCTTTTTTTGTCTCTTAATTTTTTAGCACCATAGCCTGCACCTGCTGCTAGTAATAAAGTTAATCCTCCATCAATTGGTATATCATCTTCAGGATCTGGAAAATTATCTTGTGCTATAACTGGCATTGCTATTAACATTACTATTGCTAATAAGCCTATTACTCTTAAAAATTTTGTTTTCATATTTTTTTACTTTTTATACTTTTCAGAACGAAATGAAGAATCTGTTTGTGTTCTTCCTATTGTCATTTTGAGCGTAAGCGAAACATCTGCTTGTGCATTAGTACATTTTTCAGCAGATCCTTCGCTTCGCTCAGGATGACATTATATATTATTGTTTGATTAATTTTTCTGTTATTCTGCTGCCTTTGCTATCTGTTATTTCCACTAAATAACTACCAGTTGTTAACTTATCTATGTTTAATTGTTGTGTACCTTTCACTGCCTTATATACCTTTACTGTTTTACCTGTAATATCAGTTACGTTTATGCTATAATGTTGGTTGTTATCAGCACTTGTAGGTAACATTATGGTAACTTTATTTCTTGCAGGGTTAGGATACATTTTAATGCTTTGGGTTACCACAGGTTGTACCCTTTGGCTAAATACTACACTAAACCTGCTACTTCCTTTAGTAGCTGCATTATTAATATCTACACTAAATACATACTCTGGGTTTTGTTTTACATCTTGTGTAATGTTGGCTAAATGGTCTATTAAGTATATATCTGTTCCAATTAGTTGGTCATAATCGCTAAAGTTTAACTTGTAGTTGCCGCTTTTGGTTGCACCTATATTTAACCAAACCTCATCGTTGCTAATAGTATTAATGTCTCTTGTTTGTACTGATGTATGTGTTGCACCTTTTAAGCTTGTTATATAAGTGTCATGGTTCATACTTGGTATATCTAATTTACCAATGGTATTATTACTGATGGTTGCATCATTTGCAAAACGAACCACTATTTCATCTATTTTATTATTATTATCATTTAAATAATTTACTTTAAAACTTTGTGTATTTGAATTAGGTCGAAAATATCCAGCAGTAGTATTATCTGTTTTATGTGATTCAGAAAAGTTTAGGTTTAAATCACCAGACCCAATTGCTTGTACAAATATTGCCTGACCATTGGCAATAATATTGCCTGTTAAATTATCGTATCCAGAACCTCCAGTAAATGTACTACCATCCCAATAGCTATATACACCAGCAGCATTGGATGGTATATATATGGCATAGGTATTATTTATATTGGCCATATTGCTAATATACAATGCACTAAAGCTAATAGCACTAGGATAAGGGTTGCCAATAAATACATAATTAAGAGGATCGGTATTGGAGTAATTGATTGTAAAATCTCCTGCATTTTTATTGCTTAAATTAATATTACCAGTTGCACTTAAAGTAGTGGCAGTTGGTGCTAAAAATGCTGGATTACCATTTATTAAATCGCAGCCTAAGCTTCTGTTGCCACGTACATTTAATCTAAAGCCTTTTCCTGCAGTTAAGTTATCGGCATTGGTGGTTGCAGGTTTTTGCCAACGCATACCAGCAGTTGCAGAGGCATTGTAGGTATAAATATTAGATGCACTACTAATAGTAGGATCATAACCATTAGTATGTGCAGTAAGTGTAGGGCAAACAGTTCCTCCTGTGCCAGCACCTGTTAAATGTATTTGTTGCTGCCATGTATTACTTAATGTGCCAGTTATTGGGCTTGTAACAAATAGCCATTTTCTACTTGCTTTGGCTGGTATATATTTTTCTACTGTTACATCACCTACTATATAGGTGCCCGCTACATCGCCTTGCAAAATAGAAGCTGTACCAGTTGCTGTTGATTTTAATACTAAATTATTATTGGTGGTAAGTGGGCCATCACCTGGTGTTAAGGAATTAGTAATATTAATCGTATTTCCAATACCTGAAGCTATTACAGTACTTGTAGTTGTATTGCTAATCAAGTTTCTAACAGTTGCACCACCAGAGATGTTTGCTGTTGAACCATTTATTTCTAAATCTGCATTGGTTGCATCTAACGAATTTCCACTATTATTTACAATGTTTCCTAATAAATGTAAGGCAGTAACCCCTCCTGCATTTGTTACTAATGCGGAGGCATCGCTTCCTAATATTGCTAATGCAATATTGGACGGCATGCTATTAGCGTAAATATTATTTTTCAATACCATAGAAACAGTTGCATTATTAGTGTTTGCCGCATCGTCTCTTATTATTATTGCAGTGTCATTTGATAAAATACTAACACCATCAAGTTTGTAGTTACTTGATTCTGCATTTGCATTATATCCTAAATAATTATCTGCGACAATTCCATTTGTAGAAGAGATAAAACCTCCTGTTATAGTAACTGTATCTGTTGTAGGGTTACTATACAAATAATATCCATACTTTGCTCCACTTATAGAATTATTACTAAGTGTAACTCCAACGGTTTGCTGTAATGTAGAAATCATAATACCCCTATTGGCTGTACCTGTAACATGTGTTGATATGTTATTGTTTGAGATGTCAAATTTGGAAGCTGCATTATAATGTAGATTATGCCAAATACCTCTGGCAACGCTTTCAATATTGTTTCCTGTAATAGAATGACTGGTTCCAGGGTCCGTCTGAGAAAAATTACCTGTTTGAACGCCAACTCTTACACCCAATATAGTATTGTTTGTTATACTTGTATAGCAGTTGTTATAAAGTAAAATTGCCATTCCGTATTCTGAAGGTCTAATACCTTGAAATAAATTATTAGCTATTAAATTTCCTGATGTTGCAGTACCACCATTAGTATAGTTATAAAAATCAATTCCGCAATAGTTGATATTTTGTATAATGTTATTAGAAATACTAACATTCGAAATTCCGTCGTATGATGAAATCGCTTCACAAGCATCTACATCTACACTTCCTTCATTAATAAGAACACCACTAGTGCTATCCGGATTATTTCCATCAAAAGTAAATCCATCAATTGTAGAGCCACTACCAGTTGCTGTAATATATAGCATAGTAACTGCAGTAGGACTATTTGGATCAGGATCTGAACTTTTAGGAATTAAAGTAGTTTCTGGCATTCTTGGGCCAGAAGGACTTATTCCAAAATTTGCACCCCTAATGGTTAGTTTCTTATCTAAATATAAATCTTCGGTATAAGTTCCACTTGCCACATTTATAACATCATTGGTAGATGCAAAGTCAATAGCAGATTGAATAGCACAAAAATATTCGCCTGTATTTATATTTTGTATTCCGGATAATGTTGCTGTACTTGTAGAAACATCTGTTACCAACCTTGGAGCACCAGACATATTAATTGTATTGCTTGAAACTATAGCACAAGAATATTTTGAATTATCTCTACTAAAATAGTAGTTGGTTAATGCTTGATTGGAACTATTGTTTGTTAAATAATTATCGTTTTGGGTTTGAAGTTGTATCGAGACTTCTGTATTGTTAATTGTATTTCCATATACAATATGACCTGTTCCTCCAACTACTATACCATAAGCGTCGTTTGCATTTACATGTATGTTTTCTACATTAACGGTATTATTATAAATAACTACTCCTTGTGGTTGGTCATTAATACATAGTGCACCAGAATAACCATCTTTTCTTCTAATTACTACTATACCTCCCATATCTCTAGTTGCACCAATATGTGCACTTGTTGTAATAGTGTTGCTAGAAACAAAAATACTTCCTACACCTGTAGAGTCTCCACTACCAGATGGGTTTTTAATTTCAATGCCAAACCTTACAGCATTACTTAGTGTTATATTGTTATTTTTAATAACCACTGCAGCACTGGTATCTTTATTGTTATTACCCAACCATACACCAAGTTCATCATCTCCATTTCTTGCTAAAGTATTATCAGAGATGTTGATACCATCTGTAGATCTGTTTAAGTTAATATCTATACCAACCAAGCTATTGTCTGTAACTACATTATTGGTAATAGTCACATTAGCTATATCGCTACTGCTAGATTGTGTCATTATACCTCTTCTTGTACCTCCACTATGAATATTATTTTTATAGCCATTGTTTTTAAAGGTTGAATTGGTAATACTTAATCCATTAATAGATTTATTACTGTAAAAACCAGATCCATAGTTTTCAATTGCAGTAATTTGAGATAAAGAAATATTACTTGCATCTATAGTATTAGAAACTCCATTATTGTAGTTGCGAATTTTAAATTTAGAAATAGAAACATTATTTGCAGTAATAGTAAACCCATTACCACCTAATGCAGTATAGTTAGCATCGCCTTTATCTAGTTTTACTAAAGCACTATCTTCTCCAACAATAGTTAAAGATTTATTTACAGTAACATTCTCCGCATAAATACCAGATGTTACAAAAATATTTGCTCCGGAGTTAGAGGCTGTAACTGCTGCTTGTATAGTTGAATACCAACCAACTGGATTATCTGAACTTACTCCACAAGAAGGTAATGCAAAGCTAATTTCAGATGATGCATACGTAGCACCAGATATTGCAGTTACACCAACACCACCAATTTCTTTTGGATAATTTGGTTCGGCAACCCCATTTAAATCTGTAAAATTATATGGATATGAAGAAGGAACATTATGAGCATCTACACTAAAGCCACCATTTAAAACACCTAGGTAAATACCAACTGTTGGTGTTCCGTGCCAATTGTTTGTAAGTGTAATACCACTAGTTGCACTGCCTTCTATACCAATTCCTGCAGCTAAATTTCCTGTAATATTATTATTTGCAATAGAAATATTTGAAAGGGTAGTGGCAGCGGTAAAAATTATTCCAAAACTTCTGTTATCTACAATATTATTATTAGATATAGTAATATTAGAATAAGTAGCATCTGCTAAAACAAAACCAGTTCTATTATCATCAAAATCGTTATTGCTTACAGTTAAAGCATTTGCTGCGGTTGTAGAGTTTATATAAATTGCAGTTCTGCATTTTGTAAAAAAGCAATTATTTATTTTCATATCTGCACCACCAGTTGTTGTAGCTAATGCAACACTTGGTACATCACTTCCTGATTGCCTTGTGATGGTAAAACGTGTTAGTTCTGAGGCGGAGCCTAATGTAATTGAACTAACTTTAACTACTATAATACTTTTAGATGCACATACACCACTTAGTTTTACACCTGCTGTAATGGTAAAACCATTTTCCTCGTAGGTGCCAGCATCTGCAATTATTAAATCACCACTAACAGCTAGGGTTAGTGCTTTTGTAATGGTGGCAAAAGGTGCAGTATTGGTGCCTGCATTTAAGTCATCGCCAATTGCAGTTGTTGCAATATCTCCTGTTAAGGAACCATCATTTACATAATAAGTTGTTTGGCTTTGTACCTTATTTACAACCGTAAATAGTAAAATGGTTAAACAAAAAATACCAATTAATTTTTTGGGTAAAGATTTAGTTGCCATAAATTGTAGTTTTAAATAAATAATTTTTTTTTAAAAAAACAGTTTAGGATACTCGATTTTAAGTTGATAAGTTTTAAGGGGGGAACTCAAATATATAAACTTTTAATAATTAAAAAAAATAAATAATAAAAAAGCTACCACTTACTGTGATAGCTTGAGTAATAAAATAATTAAGAATTAACCTTACAATTTGCTTTTTACGTAATCTGCCTTTTCTTTATCACCTGCCGCTTCTTTTTTATCTGCAATGGTTTTAAGAACCATATTGTTAATATATGCAGTAATTTGTGCTTTGTAGGCTTCTGGTATTGAGTCTCTAAACTCAACAATTAAATCAACGCCTTTTATAAATTTTTTAAAATCTGTTACTTTAACCAAAATATCAGCTAAAGCCTGCATGGTTTCAAATTTAGCTTGAGAAAAGGGGGCTTTTTCAAAATTTTCAGCTACAAAATCAAATGCTTCATCGCCACCATGTTTAACTAACACATTGGAAATGGCAGCAGATAATCGTCCTTTAGCTGGTTCTTTCATTATTTTTTTTGTAATAGCTAATGCAGCTTCGCTATCAATGGCTTCTAATGCTTCTAAACTTGCACCAGCAATACTGTAAGATGAATCATATACACTTTTTTCAAAAATGCTTCTGTATTTTTTATTTTCTAATTTTGCTAGAAAGTCAATTGCACTGGATCTTACTTTACTATTCTTATCTTTTATTGCCATTTCCTCTATTCTTTGTATAATATTTTCTGGTACAGTTGTTTTTGCTAATGTTTGAATAGCTTTTATTCTAAATGGAGCATAAGTATCATTTAATACTTCTTCTAAAAAAACAATTGACTCAGCATTTTTAATTTGCTTACTTGCAAAATCAATAGCTTCTCTTCTGTCTAAATATTTACCAGCATTTTTATATTGATAAATATATTCTTTAAGTGTTTTATTATCTTTTTTATTACATAACAATATTTTATCTCCATCAACATTAATAAGATCTGGTTTGCTTGATACCGAAAAGCTAACGCTATCTTCTCTACTATTAAGCAAAAACTCGTACCTGTTTTTTTCTTTACCTAAATAAACATCTATGCTAAATGGTAAGGTAAAAATTTTATCTCCACTCTGTGTTTGTTTAATATATACAGTAGCTTTTTTATTATCCTCATTATAAGCATAAGAAATATCTAATTGTGGGTGTCCACTTCCGTAAAACCACTGATTCCAGTACCAATTCAAATCTTTACCTGTTACTTCTTCAAAAGCTAATCTTAACTTATCGGCATTACCAGTGCCAAATTTATTATTGGTTAAATATTTATTTAAAGATTTAAAAAAAGCATCATCACCAACAATATTTCTAAGCATGTGTAAAATTCTGCCCCCTTTATTATAGCTTACTGCATCAAACATATCTTCTTTATCTTTATAAAAATACCTTACCAAGTCCTTCTTAGAGCTGCCACTCATTAAATATCCCTGCATGTCATTATAATTCTCTTCATCGCCTGCATCTTTTCCATATTTATATTCTGCCCATAAAGTTTGACTATAGTTTGCAAAACTTTCATTTACCGTTAAATTACTCCAACTTTCAGCTGTAACATAATCGCCAAACCAATGATGAAAAAGTTCATGAGCAATGGTTCCTTCCCAATGATTTTCATCAACAAGTTGCCTTGCATCTTGCTGTGCAGACTCTTGGTGTAGTGTAGCTGTGGTATTTTCCATAGCACCACTTACATAATCTCTACCAACAATTTGTGCATACTTATTCCAAGGGTATTCTACACCCAATATTTTCGAAAAATATTGCATCATTTCTGGTGTGTTGCCAAATATTTTTTTGGCTACTTTTTCATATTCGTGTTCTACATAATAACTCAATTCTTTGCCCTTATAATTATCTTTTACTACTGCATAATCTCCAATACCCATAAAAAATAAATAGGGTGCATGTGGTTTATCCATTTTCCAATAATCTGTTCTTGTGCCGTCCGTATTTTTAACTTGGCTAACTAATTTACCATTACTTAATGTTACATATTTATTTGGGACAATCATGTAAATCTCTTGAGTAGTTTTTTGGTTTGGCCTATCAATTGTAGGCACCCAAACAGATGTAGCTTCTGTTTCACCTTGTGTCCATACCTGTGTGGGTTTATTCTTCTCTTTACCCTCTGGGTTTATAAAATATAATCCTTTAGCATCAGTTATAGCAGAACTGCCTTCCACTTTCAGTTCATTGGGTTTTGCAGTATATTCAATATAAACAGTATATTTTTCTGTTCTTTTATAGGTTTTATCTAAATTTATTTTCAATACCATTCCATCATAATTATATTTCAACTTTTCACTTTTGCCATTTTTAATAATGTCTAATTTATGTATTTCCATTCCTTTTGCATCTAATGCTAAAGAATCGGTAGCATAAAAATGAGGCTGAAGTGTTATCCAAGCCTTGCCAAGTAAGTAGCTTTTACTGTAATCAAATTTGGCAACCAACTTGGTATGCACTAAGTTGTTAATTTTTTCTGGAAATGCTCTGTACTGTACTTTCCAGCTATCATCTTTGGTTTTTTGGCTTCCAGAGTGTTGTGCCAATAAAACAGTGTAACAAAATAAGCTAAAGAATAGAAAAATTTTTTTCATGAATTGTGTTTTGTGTATAAAGATAAAATTGTTGCAAAGTAACGGATTGGTTATTTTACGAAAGGTTAAATATTAATCATTTAATTATCAAATTATATGTTTATCGGTATATCCATATTTTTACATAAATTCGTCTATCGTTTACCAATTTCAATGAAATACTTTAAACTTAAAACTTTAATTTGTTTAGTTATTGTTCTATTAGCCTTTTCGGATGCTAATGCACAAAAAAAACATTTTATTTTTGTACAGTCAGAGAATAATGAGCCTTTTTATATTATGATAAATAATAAAAATTATAGCTCTACTTTATCTGGTTACCTTATAATCCCAAGGCTAAAAAATGGTAAATATTTTTTTATTACAGGCTTTCCAAAAGACAAATATCCTGAGCAAAAATTCTCCTATATAATCAATGATAAAGATGCAGGCTTTGTTTTAAAGCAAAATGGCAAAAGTGGCTGGAGCCTTTTTAATGTAGTAGATTTTACAAATATTATGGCAAATGCCCCAGATTGGGAAACTGATAAAATTAAAAATGATACAATACAAATAGAGGATATATATGCTATAAATACTTCTTCAAAACCTTCCACCCACAGTTCATCAGAAGTCATAATAAATTCAACTACACCAACAACAGAAAATATTTCTCCTAAACCTTTAGCCCATGTAAATAAGGATACTATAAAATTTCAAACAAATACCGTATTAAGTACAAATAATAGCACCAATCATACAGCTAAAGAAGTTGAAAGTACCAATACAACAAATACTCAAACAAGTACTTCAAAAAATAATATCTCAGTAAATTCTGAAAAGAAAATAATTAAAACCTACCAAAAGAACGACATCAACGGAATAGATGAAATGTATATTGATTATACAACTAACCCTTCAGATACAATTATTATTTTTATTCCTATAAACGCACAAGAGGAAATTCAAGATACTCAAGAAAAACACAATACAGATAAAATAAATTATTCCAATTCACCAAAAAGCAAAAATAGTTCAAATACAATTTCTGCTTCCAATTCAACTCAATATAATACCTCATGCGTATATTTAGCTACAGAGGCGGATTATTTGAAAACTCGTAAAATAATGTCCTACGAAACATCTGATGATAAAATGATAAAAGCTGCAAAAAAATCTTTTACTAATAAATGTTATTATGTAGAACAAATACAAAAACTCGGACTATTATTTATATCAGAACAAAGCAGGTTAAAGTTCTTCAAAGAAGCCTATCCAAATGTGTACGATAAATCTAATTTTGCATCTTTAGAAATACAATTTACAATTTCAAGCGTAATTAATCAATTTAGACAAGTTAAATAAAAATGCCTCGTTATTTTATAGAGTTAGCCTATTGTGGTACAAACTATAGCGGATTTCAAATTCAAAAAAACGCAAGCACAATTCAAGAAAAAATCGAACAAGCTCTTAAAACCATAATCAAACAAGAAATAAATCTTACTGGATCATCACGTACAGATGCAGGTGTACATGCACACCAAAATTTCTTTCATTTCGATATTGAACAAAAGATTAACCAACAAATTATTTATAACCTCAATGCCATTCTCCCTAATGATATAGCCATAAAAAAAATACATTTAGTAACTCCCAATGCACATTGTAGGTTTCATGCAACATCAAGAGAGTATCAGTACCACATTTATCAGCAAAAAAATCCATTCCTTCAAAACCAAGCTTGGTTTTACCCCTATCCACTAAATATTAATATACTCAATCAAGCCGCAACTATAATAGCGTCCCAAAATAACTTTTCAACTTTTTCAAAAAAGCATACACAAGTAAACAACTTTAATTGTACAATTTTTAAATCTCAATGGGCACAAAACAACAATATAATTACATATACAGTAGAGGCAAACAGATTCTTAAGAGGTATGGTTAGAGGCTTGGTAAGCACAATGCTTTTGGTTGGTATAAATAAAATAACACTACAACAATTTCAAAATATTATTAATTCACATAATTGCTCCAATGCAAATTTTTCAGCACCAGCACAAGGTCTATTCCTCATAAATGTAAAATACCCTTCAGACCTTTTCTTATAAAATATTTATGAAGCAAGCTAAATCAACTCTAAGCATCAATAGTTGCGTCGCACCCTTGTACTTTTAGTACACTTAGCAGCAAATGTTTTTAAATTAAATTGGCATATTTCAATTCAAAGTTTTTTATAAAAAAATTTCTAACGTATTTTAATTAACCAACAAACAAATTAAAATCTATTTTCTTTTTTAAACCTTATTAAAAAACAACCAGAAAAATAAATTGAAATAAAAAAACGCTTAAAACACCTACAAACATTGGGCTTTAATTAAAACTAAAAATTATTTCAATAAAAATATTTGGAAGTAATTAATTCACGCTTATCTTTGCACCCCACTTTTGAAAAAGTAAGTATTACAAAAGCAAAAGTTCTTTAAAACAAAAAACATTAGAATATAATTTTACTATATTTTTAAAATTAAATTTGGTAGTAAAAAAAAATACTTCTATCTTTGCCGCCCGTTCAACAAAAACGGGTAGTTCTAAAAAATAAATTATTTAAATTTTTTTTAAAAAATCTTAAGAAAAATTTGGAAAATAAAAAAAGGCTCTTACCTTTGCAACCCCAAACAAAAGGGGTGGTAAAAAAGCCACAAAGTTCTTTGAAAGTTTGAAAGTAACAGCACTCTGAATTTTAATAATTCAGGGTAAGGTTTTACAAGCATAAATTTAATTATATCCGACGTTAATTTTAATTTGAAGTTAATAGTCAGATCAACTCATTTACAATGGAGAGTTTGATCCTGGCTCAGGATGAACGCTAGCGGCAGGCTTAATACATGCAAGTCGTGGGGCAGCATGAGTAGCAATACTTGATGGCGACCGGCAAACGGGTGCGGAACACGTACACAACCTTCCTTCAAGCGGGGAATAGCCCAGAGAAATTTGGATTAATACCCCATAATATATATAAGTGGCATCATTTGTATATTAAAGCTTCGGCACTTGTTGATGGGTGTGCGGCTGATTAGGTAGTTGGCGGAGTAATAGCCCACCAAGCCTACGATCAGTAGCTGATGTGAGAGCATGATCAGCCACACGGGCACTGAGACACGGGCCCGACTCCTACGGGAGGCAGCAGTAAGGAATATTGGACAATGGACGAAAGTCTGATCCAGCCATGCCGCGTGAAGGATTAAGGTCCTCTGGATTGTAAACTTCTTTTATATGGGACGAAAAAAGGGAATTCTTTCTCACTTGACGGTACCATATGAATAAGCACCGGCTAACTCCGTGCCAGCAGCCGCGGTAATACGGAGGGTGCAAGCGTTATCCGGATTTACTGGGTTTAAAGGGTGCGTAGGCGGATAGGTAAGTCAGAGGTGAAAGCCTGGAGCTTAACTCCAGAACTGCCTTTGATACTATCTATCTTGAATATTGTGGAGGTTTGCGGAATATGTCATGTAGCGGTGAAATGCTTAGATATGACATAGAACACCTATTGCGAAGGCAGCAGGCTACACATATATTGACGCTGAGGCACGAAAGCGTGGGGATCAAACAGGATTAGATACCCTGGTAGTCCACGCCCTAAACGATGATTACTCGACATACGTGATACACTATGTGTGTCTGAGCGAAAGCATTAAGTAATCCACCTGGGAAGTACGACCGCAAGGTTGAAACTCAAAGGAATTGGCGGGGGTCCGCACAAGCGGTGGAGCATGTGGTTTAATTCGATGATACGCGAGGAACCTTACCTGGGCTAGAATGCCGGGGGAATATGGGTGAAAGCTCATAGCGTAGCAATACGTCGCCGGTAAGGTGCTGCATGGCTGTCGTCAGCTCGTGCCGTGAGGTGTTGGGTTAAGTCCCGCAACGAGCGCAACCCCTATCTTTAGTTGCCAACAGGTAATGCTGGGAACTCTAAAGAAACTGCCGCCGTAAGGCGTGAGGAAGGAGGGGATGATGTCAAGTCATCATGGCCTTTATGCCCAGGGCTACACACGTGCTACAATGGGGCGTACAAAGGGCTGCAACATGGCAACATGAAGCTAATCCCAAAAAACGTCTCTCAGTTCAGATCGTAGTCTGCAACTCGACTACGTGAAGCTGGAATCGCTAGTAATCGTATATCAGCAATGATACGGTGAATACGTTCCCGGACCTTGCACACACCGCCCGTCAAGCCATGGAAGCCGGGTGTACCTAAAGTCGGTAACCGAAAGGAGCTGCCTAGGGTAAAATCGGTAACTGGGGCTAAGTCGTAACAAGGTAGCCGTACCGGAAGGTGCGGCTGGAATACCTCCTTTTAGAGAATGCTTAAACTCATGCTGTTACTTTCAATTCTTTCTTATTTAGTTCTTAATAATATTATTTGTTGACCCGTTCAGACCCGTAGCTCAGTTGGTTAGAGCGCTACACTGATAATGTAGAGGTCACCAGTTCAACTCTGGTCGGGTCTACTTAATAAATTTGGAGGGGGGTTAGCTCAGTTGGCTAGAGCACCTGCCTTGCACGCAGGGGGTCATCGGTTCGACTCCGATATCCTCCACTTTTATAGATGTGTTTTGATAGGCAAAACAAATGGTTCAAGTCCATCACATCAACAATTCACTTTGGTGAAAAGTTCTTTGACATATTGGGAAAGTTAAAATCAATCAAATATTATAATTTTATGCAAGTTATAATATATTAAATTTTTTAAAGCAACTAAGAGCACATGGTGGATGCCTAGGGTCTGAGAGGCGATGAAGGACGTGGTAAGCTGCGATAAGTTTCGGGGAGCTGCACACAAGCGTTATATCCGAAAATTTCCGAATGGGACAACCTGACATGTTGAAGACATGCCACTCGAAAGAGAGCCAACCTCCTGAACTGAAACATCTAAGTAGGGAGAGGAAAAGAAAACAATAGTGATTCCCTGAGTAGTGGCGAGCGAAAAGGGAATAGCCCAAACTATAATAGCGTGCTGTTATAGGGTTATAGGACTACATTTAGAATAATTCATCAAACTGAACCTTCTGGAAAGTTGGGCCAAAGCAGGTGATAGCCCTGTAAGTGTAAATTGAATTGGACGAGTAGTATCCTGAGTAAGGCGGAACCGGAGGAATTCTGCCTGAATTTGCCAGCACCATCTGGTAAGGCTAAATACTCCTCAGACACCGATAGTGAACCAGTACCGTAAGGGAAAGGTGAAAAGTACCCCGAACAGGGGAGTGAAATAGTATCTGAAACCGTGTGCTTACAAGCGGTCGGAGCAGATTTATCTGTGACGGCGTGCCTTTTGCATAATGAACCTACGAGTTGCTCCTCACTGGCGAGGTTAAGTTCTTAATTAACGGAGCCGAAGCGAAAGCGAGTCCAAATAGGGCGAATAGTCAGTGGGGGCAGACGCGAAACTTTGTGATCTATCCATGGGCAGGTTGAAGGTTAGGTAAAACTAACTGGAGGACCGAACCCGTTGACGTTGAAAAGTCTTGGGATGACCTGTGGATAGGGGTGAAAGGCCAATCAAACTGAGAGATAGCTCGTTCTCCCCGAAATGTTTTTAGGAACAGCGTCGCATATAGAAGTTTATTAGAGGTAGAGCTACTGATTGGGCTAGGGGGCTTCATCGCCTACCAAACCCTGACAAACTCCGAATGCTAATAAATATCTGCGGCAGTGAGGCTGTGGGCGCTAAGGTCAATGGCCGAGAGGGAAATAACCCAGATTAGCAACTAAGGTCCCTAATACATAGTTAAGTTGGTTAAACGAGGTGAGACTTCACTGACAGCCAGGATGTTTGCTTGGAAGCAGCAATTCATTTAAAGAGTGCGTAACAGCTCACTGGTCGAGAGGTCTTGCACGGAAAATAATCGGGCATCAAACTATGAACCGAAGTTCTAAACATCCACTTTAGGTGGATTGTGGTAGGGGAGCATTGAAATCTGCATAGAAGGTGTATGGCGACATATGCTGGAGCGATTTCAAAAGAAAATGTAGGTATAAGTAACGATAAAAGGAGTGAAAAACTCCTTCGCCGAAAATCTAAGGTTTCCTGATCAACGTTAATCGGATCAGGGTTAGTCCGGTCCTTAGGAGAACCCGAAAGGGGTATCTGATGGAAAGCAGGTTAATATTCCTGCACCTACTATACAATAAAAGTGACGAAGAATGTAAGCTATATAGACAGACGGATGTTGAGTGGATCCTTCGGGTGAAGCGTAATAGTGTAAATTCTTCCAAGAAAAGCGAGTATAGCAGCCGGTACCGTAAACCGACACAGGTAGATGGGATGAGTATTCTAAGGCGCTCGGGTGAGCCGTGGAGAAGGAACTAGGCAAATTAACGCTGTAACTTCGGGATAAAGCGTTCCGCAGTAATGCGGACACAGTAAAATGGTTCAACCAACTGTTTAACAAAAACACAGGGCCCTGCAAAATCGTAAGATGACGTATAGAGCCTGAAACCTGCCCGGTGCTGGAAGGTTAAGGAAGGGTGTTCGACGTAAGTCAAAGCTCCTGACTGAAGCCCCAGTAAACGGCGGCCGTAACTATAACGGTCCTAAGGTAGCGAAATTCCTTGTCGGGTAAGTTCCGACCTGCACGAATGGTCTAATGAGTTGAACACTGTCTCCTCCACGAGCCC
>Ga0268298_10001579_pt1 | contig 26518 bp, 20 predicted proteins | sample WWTPWeurt_MetaG_FD_194462 | JGI IMG/M metagenome (GOLD analysis project Ga0268298, IMG submission 194462) | Activated sludge microbial communities from WWTP in Nijmegen, Gelderland, Netherland - WWTP Weurt | ecosystem: Engineered > WWTP > Aerobic digester > Activated sludge | place...
TGTTGCGGCTAAACGGTTTTTGACGCTTCGGGCGCGGTCTCCAGGGCTGCGAGCGCGGCGGATTTTTTGGCCTGCACGGGGCGGTCGGGGATGACGGTGTGGATCTCGGTCTCGGACAGGCCGCCCAGGGTCCGCTTGACACTTGGTTCTTCGGGGGTACTGTTCGCGGGCCATGCGGAAGCTGTTGGATGTGTATTGCAAGCATTTGTTGCAGGAGGCGCTCGATCCGGTCGATGAGGTGGAGCTGGAGAAGCCGATTGCGTCGCCCGATTCTCAGTTTGTGGATGTGTTTTGTGTGCCTCGTCCGAACCGACCCGCGCCGCAGGACGTGCCGATTCTGGGAGTGGTTTGGAAGATGTCCGCAGAGACGTGTTCCTTTGAACCGTGCTCGAAATCGCCGACGGTGCATGACCTGCGCACGCTGGGCCGCAAGCAGCTGAGTCTGCACCTGCAGCTGTGCAAGGAGTCGGGGAACAGGGAACTCCCCCTTCCGAAACAATGGGTGCTGTCGCCGGGGCGACCCCATGGGGGGCTCAAGGGGCTCAAGGCGACGCCGATGGAGGGCTGGCCGACGGGGTTTTATTCGAGCGGCGCGTTTCTGGACATGTGGATTGTCGTCTTGTCCGAACTCCCCCTGACAGAGGAGACGCGGCTTCTGCGACTCCTGGGGCCGAAGAAAATGCAGCAAAAGGTGCTGGCCGAAATCCAGGGCCTACCGAAGAACGATCTGTCCCGGGAATGGTGGCTTGAGATCGTGGGGGAGATGGTTTATTTCTTTGACGAAAACAGAGACCGGCGGAAGCCGTCCGAGGAGCAGCTCGCCATGACGAAATTGCGGCAAGAATTCGAACAGTTCAAAGAAAGCCTCATCCGCAAAGGCGAAGCCAGAGGCGAAGCCAGAGGCAAAGCCGAAGGCAAAGCCGAAGGCAAAGCCGAAGGCAAAGCCGAAGGCAAAGCCGACGCGCTGTTGGCTGTGATGGCGGCGCGGGGCGTGGCTGTGACGGACTTGGTGCGCAAGGCGGTGATGACGTGCCAAGACCCGGCCACACTCGACCGCTGGCTGGTCCAAGCCGCCACCGCTCCCTCGCCCGATGCCGCGATCGTGTTCGGCGCGTAACCGACCCCCAGCCCCCCAAAAGAACGCGCAGACCCCTGAGTCCAAAACAACAGGAAAAGCGCGACATGCCCACCAGACCCAAAACAGCTTTTACAGGAGGCTTTGTGATGGGTCATGGCGGCACGTGGTTTGGGTGAAAAAATTGTGTGGGGGGGCGGGGCGTGATACCGCAGACGGAAGATGTCTACCCAACAACTTGTCCGAAGACTCACCGCCGTGGATGCTGCCGCGCTTTTGGTCGGGAGCATGATCGGGTCGGGAATTTTTTTGGCTCCGTCACTGATGGCGAAGAACCTGTCGGCACCGGGGATTTACCTGGGCATTTGGGCGCTGGCGGGGCTTTTGACGCTGCTCGGGGCGTTCAGTTACGCGGAACTGGCCGCGATGATGCCCGAGGCGGGAGGACAGTACGTCTATCTGCGGCGGGCGATGGGACGGTTGCCGGGGTTTTTGTACGGTTGGACGTTGTTTCTGGTGATTCAGTCGGGTTTTGTGGCGGCGGTGGCGATTGCGTTCGCGAAGTATTTGGGGGTGTTCTTTCCGTCGATTGGGGAAGGGAAACTGCTGTTTCAGCTTTCGGTCACGCCGGCAGGGCCGCAAGGTTTGTCCACGGCGCAGGGGGTGGCGCTGCTGGTGATTGCGGTGCTGACGGCTGTGAATGGCAGAGGGGTGCAAGCGGGGGCGTTTTTGCAGAACCTGTTTACGGGGCTGAAACTTGTGGGGCTTTGGGGGCTTGTGTTTCTGATCCTCTTTTTGGGGCACAGGTTGGGACACGGGAACGTGGCGAATTTTGCTCCGCTGTGGAGTTCGGAGGTTCCGAAGTTGCCGGGGGCGGTGCAGGCGGGCTTTTTGGCGGCGCTGGGGGTGGCGGCGTCAAAGGCGCTGTTCTGTTACGACGCTTGGAACACGGTGACGTTTGCGGCGGCAGAGGTGAAAGACCCACAACGAAACCTGCCGAAGGCGCTTATGTGGGGGAGTTTGCTGACGACGGTGACGTATGTGGGGGCAGCGGCAGGGTATCTGTATCTGTTTCCGTTGTCCGAGATGGCGCAGGTGCCGGAAAACCGGATTGCGGCAGAGGCGGCGCAAAAACTGCTTGGAAGCGTGGGGGGACAGCTTATCGCGGCGGTGATTTTGGTGTCCACGTTTGGGTGCATCAACGGAATGATCTTGGGAGGGGCTCGGGTGCTGTATGCAATGGCACACGACGGGTTGTTTTTTCAGGTGGCGGGGCGGCTGAACCGGAATCACGCGCCGGGGTGGGCGCTGCTGCTTCTGGGAGGTTGGTCGGGGGTGCTGGCTCTGTCGGGAAAATACGACGATTTGCTGACGTACACGACGTTTGCATCGCTTCTGTTCAATGCGGCCACGGCGGGTTGCGTGCTTTTGCTGCGCTGGAAACAACCCACTCTGGAAAGGCCGTACAAAGCGTTTTTGTATCCGTTTTCGACGGTGGCGTTTATCGTCGTGGCGCTGGGGTTTGCGGTGTACATCGTGCAGGGTGATCCGAGTTCGTCGTTGAGGGGGCTTCTGCTGGTGCTTTTGGGAATACCGGCGTACGTGCTTCTGCAACGAAAACTGGCAGCGACGCAAGTCATGACCGAAACAGACGTTGCGGGGTGATGTGATGCTGAAGCGAATGGGATTTTTTGGGTGTGGGGTACTGATATTGATGATGGGGTTTGGCTTTTTTGAGGGGGCGTTTGGGGCTGTGTTGTCGGACGCGCCAAATGCGCGAAATGCGCCAAATGCAGGAGACGCGAAAATTGTGAAGGTGACGGTGTATCCGGGGTTGTGCCGGGTGACTCGGGAGGCGGTGGTGCCGCTTTCGGGGGGGACGGTTCGGGTGGTGTTGCCGCTGTTGCCAGCTCACGTCGTGGCGGGGAGTGTGCGGGTGGAGGTTTCTGGGCCTTTGGAGAAGGACCGGAAGGCAGAGGTGCTGCGGGTGGAACAGACGATGGTTCCGGCGAGCGCGGTGAAGCTGCCGAAGAAGGAAACCGAAGCACTTTTGGACGAACTGAATGCGGTGGAAGACAAACTCGCGCAACTGTCTGCGGTCGAGCAGGCGTATGCGGCGCAGGCTCGGTTTTCGCAGCGGCTTTTGCCGTCAGCGCAGCAGTTGGCACCGGGCAGCGTGAACGCAAATGAGAAAATTCCGAGGCTCGATGCGGCGGGGTGGGATGTGGTGCTGGGTTTTGTGGAACAACTTGTGGGGGACACGCAAAAGAGACAGCGTGCGCTGCGGGAAGAACGGTACGTTCTGGAGAAAACGCGAGACGCGCTGCGCGAAAAGGGGCGGCTTTTGCAAGGGCTGCTTCGGCAAGGGGGTTTGGAGGTTGCAGCGACCGTGCAAGGGGAGGGAGAGGCGAGACTCCTTTTGAGTTATGTGTTGTATGGGACAACGTGGGAACCGGCGTATGACCTGCATTTTTCGCCAAGCACGGGGACGGTGGACCTGTCTTTGTTTGCGCTTTTGTCGCAGCACACGGGGGAAGATTGGACGGACGTGCAACTTCTGTTTTCGACGGCGACACCGCACGGAGCACAGGATGTACCGAAGTTTTTGACGTGGAAGTTGGGTGAAAAAGAACGGTTTGTGCCGACGCCGAGAAAGCCGGTGGAACGGATTGCTCCGCCTCCGCCGTTTGTGCGGGCCACTTCGCCGGTGTCTGCTGACGAAAGCAGAGCGCAGGAAGAACAGGCGGCGCTGCGGAATCGGTTGTTCGCGCACCTTGAGCAGGCAGGCGCGTCGAAATCGCGCACTCGAGATGCCTACTTGGATGCTCCGCCGCCTCCGCCGCCGCCTCCGCCGCCTCCGCAAGGTCAACCGGCGCAGGTGGTGCCAGCAGACGAGGCAATGGCAGAAGAAGCCCCGGCGATGCCGAAAATGGCTGCGGATTTGCAACCTCGCAGGGTTGAACTCAGCAAGATGCAGATCGAGGCTTCGACGGTTTCCACGGCGTCGCCAAGTTCGCCCTCTTCCATCGGCGGGCGGTCGCTGGAGGGGAAGTCGGGGGCACGCGAAGTGGGGGTGGGTCTGCGGCCTCCTCCGGGGTATCAATCGGCGACGACGGGGACCTCGGCGGCGTTTGGGGAGGCGGACCTTCTGTTCTTGTCTCCGGCCAAGGAAACGGTGCCAAGCGGGGAAGCCCTGCGGCGGGTGCCGATTCTGCATCGGAGTTTCCCCGTTCAAGTCACGCGAAAGCTGTTTCCTGCGTTGGCGAAAGAGGCGTTTTTGACGGCGCTCATTCGAAACACGCTGACCGATCCTTTGCCCTATGCTCGGGCGCAGCTTTCGGTGGGAAAAGACCCGGCGGGGATTGCACAGATCAAACTGATGGCACCGGGGGAAGTGGTGGCGTTGCCGCTGGGTTTGGACCGCGCGCTGTCTGCGGAGCGGAACGTACAAGTGAACACCTATGAAAAGGGGGTGTTCAGCAAAGACGAAGTGAGCGAATACGTGGTCACGCTGGAAGTGGTGAATCCGCACGCGGTGCCGGTGGATATCGAACTGCACGATCAGATTCCACTTTCGGGGGACAAGAACGTAGAGATCGAACTCTTGCGGGCGGAACCGCAACCGGGGCTTGACAAAAAGACGGGGGCGCTGGAGTGGCGGCAGACGCTTGGAGCGGGAAAAAAAGCAGTGGTGCGGTTTGCCTACAGTGTGAAAAGGCCAAAGGGCTACAGGCTGAGTCAGCACCCGTGAACATGGTTGTATTTTCCGGGCGGGGGGCGCGATATGCTCGCAAGGGCTCATGGAATGGCTCTTCCTACCTGGTGCGGCAATCGTCCTTTGGTTGCTGGTTCGCAGTGCGCGTCAGGAACAAGACGCGATCTCGCTTTTGCACAAAGTCCAGCACCTAGAGGCCGAACACGCGCGCCTTTTGGCGTTTGTCAAAAAGGAACTGGCTGAACTTTCGCAAAAGCGCACGGAAGCACAGGCCGCGCGACCGGTGGAGCCCGTTGAGCCTGCGCAACCGATTCGACCCGTTGAGCCTGCGCGACCGATTCGACCCGTTGAGCTTGCGCAACCGATTCAATCTGTCCAGTCCGAAGAGCCGGTTCCGGTTTCCGTTCCTTCTGTCCCTTCCTTTGAAGCGCAGCCAATTCCGATCGCGGAAACGGCACAACCCTTTCCTGTTGCGCTCCTTTCGGAGTCTGTTTCGGAAACCGCTTCTCTGTCTTCTCCCCCTTCTGCGTCTGTCGATCAGATTGGGCCAACCGGGCCGATTGCGCTGGCTACTCCCAAAAAGGCACCCGGACCACCGCCGACCACTCCGCCGACCACTCCGCCCGGCAAACCTTTCGATTGGGAGCAGCTTCTGGGCGTGCGGGGGGCGGCGTGGCTCGGTGGGATTGCGTTGCTCGTCGCGGGGACGTTGTTTGCGAAGTATTCGATCGAAAACGGGCTGATTGGACCGGAAATGCGGGTGGCGCTTCTGGTGCTGTTGAGCCTGGGGCTTTTGTCGGGCTCGGAATTTTTCATGCGGCCCAAATACACGGTGACGGCCAACGCGGTGTGCGGAGCGGGCATCGCGATGCTGTACGTGGCGTTTTTTGCGGCGCGGGTGCTGTATGACCTGTTGCCGACGTGGGCGGCGTTTTTGCTGATGCTGCTGACGACGGTGTTGGCGGTGCTTTTGTCGTTGCGATACAACACGATGTACATCGCGGTGCTGGGGCTTTTGGGTGGCTTCGCAACGCCGGTTTCGCTATCGACGGGACAAGACCAGCCGGTGGGCCTGTTTGCGTATGTGCTGCTGCTCAACTTTGGCTTTTTGTGGGTCGCGGTAAAACGGCTGTGGCACAAGCTTTTGTCGCTGAGCTTGGCGGCGACGCTGCTTTTGCAAACAGGTTGGGCGCTTGTGCATTTGTCGCCGGAAAAACTGCCGATTTTGGTGGGAACGTCGGCGCTGTTTGCGCTGCTCTATGTGGCGGTCACGCTGTTTGCGAAACGGTTTGATGAGGCGCAAAAACAGCGGCTTCTGTGGACGGCGACCTCGGCTTCGGTGTGGCCGTTTGTGTTTGTGTTCGTGCTTTCGTTGATGCCCAGGTACGCGCAGCACTGGCCGCAGCTGGTCGCGCTGTTGTTCTGTGTGAACGTGGGTCTTTTGGCGCTGGCAGTCGAAAGATGGGCGCTGCTCGCGTGGCCGGCGCTGTTCGGAACGATCGTGACGGAACTGTCGTGGGGGCTTTCGTGGCATGTGTACACGCAATCGGGGGCGTTTGTGTGGATTGTGGCGGGCGTGACGATTCTGTTTGCGGTGCTGTTCGGGGTGGGGCCGTGGGCCTACAGGTGGCGGAAGAAAACCGGCGACGTGCCGAGCGAGCTTCACTTGGCGGCAGCAGGCGCGGGGTTGTGGCCGCTTGTCGTCGGTGTTGTGCTGTCGAATGAGCGTTTCCCACAGAGCCACGGGGTGCTATTCACATGGCTGTTTGCGGCCTATGTGTGGCTGTGTGTTCTGGGTCTGCGCGAAAACCGAACGCTGCGGATGCTTCTGGGGGCGGGGTGTGCGGCGGTTGCGGGGACGTTGTGGGCGACGGATGGCCTGGATGCAAGCACGTTGTGGGGGGCCACCGGGCTTGTGTCTGTGTTTGCCGTGGTGGGAAACGCGCTTCCCCGGTTTGCGTCGCAGGTGCAGCGACAAGCGGACGCGCCCCATTCCAGTGCATGGACAAAGCGCGAGCACCTGTTTCGCGAACTGTCAGGGGCCGTGTTGCTGCTGGGTTTGATTGGTTTTGTGGGCGTCGAGCTGGCGCGTGAATTGGCGAATCCTCCGGGGGCGTTTTTGTGTGTCGAGGCGGTGTTGTTTGTGCTTCTGGGGGAACGGTCTCGGGTGTCGGGGGTTGCGTTTGTGCAAGGGGTGGTGTCGCTGCTGTATGCGGTGCTTCTGTCGTCTTGGTTGTTTTGGGTCTTTTCGGTCTTTGCGGCGGACGGGGATCTGTCGGGGTCGCGCGTGCTGTGGGAAGTGTCGTTTGTGCTGGGCTTTGCGGTCGCACTGGGAATCCGGGCCGCTGTACGGGCGAATAGGGGCCGGGCGCGCGGGGTGAATCGAGAAACGGCGCTTTCCATGGGTCCAAACGAAGTGGTGTGGGACAGCGAGTGGGCGGCGCTGCTTTTCACGGTGTGTGGGATGTTGGCGGTGGCGATGACGCTGGGTTTTGCGTCGCTCGGGCAAAGGCCGGCGCTGGGAATGGGAGTGCTGTTTCTGTATGCGGTGTGCCTGTGTTCGTTGGGACTGCGGCAGGTTTGGACGCCGGTGTTGCTTGTGGCGGAAGCGATCTCGGCAGTGGCGCTGTTTGTATGGCAGCGCGAGCAATTTCAGCGTGTCGATGTGTGGACTTTGTTCGCGTGGGCGGCGGTGTTTTACGGACTGTTTCTGCTGACTCCGCTTGGGGCGTTGTGGCGTTTTCCGACGTTGCGGACGCGCCGAGGTCTGTTTTTTGCGGCGGGTCTTGCGGGGCCCGCGTTCTTTTATCCTTTGTACAAAGCGTGGCTTGCGGGTTTGGGGGAAGGGATGGTGGGTGCGCTGCCGGTGGCGATGGGGGCGTCGTCTTTGGGGGCGTTGTTTGTGATTCAAACCCTCAAGCGACCGACGGCAACAGAGGACCTGCCCGAAACGCTTTTGGACGCGCGGCATTTGGGGAATCGGGCTCTGTTTGCGGCGGTGGCGATTGGTTTTGTGGCGCTCGCGATACCGCTGCAGCTCCAAAAACAGTGGATTGCCATTGCGTGGTCGGTCGAGGCTGCGGCGGTGTGGTGGCTCTTCCGGCGTTTGCCGCATCCGGGCCTCAAGTACTTTGGCGTGCTGCTGTACATCGGTGTGTTGGTCCGGCTGTTTCCGTCGGCGACGCTCCTGTCGTTTCATGAGCGGGGGTATCCCGTTGTGAACTGGCTTCTGTACAGTTACGGAGTGCCGTGCGCGTGTTTCCTTGTCGGAGCAGCGGGTCTTGCGAAGGTCGAACGGGAACGTGCATGGACGTTTGAAACGGTGTGGCCGCTGTCGAAATTGCGGCTTGCGGGGATTGCGTTTTATGTGGGTTTGGTGCTCGGGTTTGTCCTGATCAATGTGGAAATCGCGGATGCGTTTTCGACGGGCCGATACACGGAACTGTGGCCGCAAAGGAGTTACGCGCGGGACCTCACGCGGTCTCTGTGTTGGATGCTGTATGCGCTGTTCTTGCTGTTGCTAGGAATGCGTTACACGAGTCGAGGGGTGCGGTACTTTTCTCTTGGGCTTTTGCTCTTGACCGTTGGCAAAGTCTTTCTGTACGACCTGTCGAACCTGAGCGGCATGTATCGACCCCTTTCGCTTCTGGGTTTGGCGGCGGCGCTGATTGTCGTGTCGCTTTTGTATTCACGTTTCGTGTTCCAAAACAAAGCCACCCCACAGAGTCCAGAGACGGAACCAGAGCCAGAGAAAGAGCCAGAGCCAGAGCCAGAGCCAGAGAAAGAGAAAGAGAAACAGTCATGAGACTGCGTTTGTACGGAATGTGGAGGTTTGTGCTTTTGGGTGTGTTGGTGTGTGTGGGGGGGGCACGGGCACAGGAACTGCCGTCGGATGCGGCGTTGTCGAGCTTTCCGTTTCGCCGCGCAGTCACGGTGAGCAAGGATGCCGCGTCCGGTTTTGCTGTCGTGGCGTTGCCGCCTGAACTGTCCCGCGAGGGCGAGGGAGTGAACCATCGTTTGGTGTCGCGCGACGGCCAGGAAATACCATTTGTCATCGGTGCAAACCGCCGCAAAGTCGCGGTGCTTCGCCATGCCGGTCATCTGATCGACACGCATTCCCAAGAAACGCCGGAGTGGACCGTTGATTTGAACGGAATGGTCCGGTTCGAGCGGATCGAGTTTGATTTTCTGGCGGGTTTGTTTGCCGGACACGCGACAATTTCGGTCGCGAGCGAACAAGCGGGGCCGTATCGCACGGTGGCGAAGGACGTACCCCTGTTCGATGTGCCGTGGCAAACGGGGCCGGGCGGACGCTTGCAGTTTTTTTCGACTCAGCTTGCGCAGACCGAAACCGCGCGGTTTGTGCGCGTTTCGTTTGTCGAATCGGGAACGAAAGCCAAATCGCACCGAACGTCCCCTGTTTTGCGCATGTTGGTGGCGCTTCACAAAGAAGAACGCCCCGGCAGAACGTGGGAAGTTCCCGTCGAGTTGCAGCCGGTTCCTGCCGTTCCCTCTGCCGCTTCTGAGAAGCGGAAAACCAGCCGGTACAAACTCGTCGCGCCCGAAGACTTGCCCTTTGTCGAACTTGCGTTTTCGGCCCAAGATCCCGCGTTCGTCCGCACCGTCCGGCTGTTGCAACAAGAGGGCAACACTTCGTCCGGGACAGAGCCCAAGACCCTGCGCACGCTGCACGAAACCGTCCTCTTCCGAGTCAGCGAGTCAGCGCCGCTTCCCACCGATGGCAAACCGAAAGGAAAACGCGATTCCGATTGGCCTCTTTCCGTGTCGGCTCAGCGGCTTGCCCTGACGCTGGCTGCGCCGCCCGAACCGGGGCCTCTGTTTGTGGAAGTCGAGGACATGGACAGCCCCCCGCTTGCGTCGTTGTCCGCCCGCGCATTCGGCGTGGCTGCACAACTGTTTTTCCCGTTGGACGCGGCAGCCCAGCGTTCAACGCGGGAGGAGACCCCTGCTTTGTTCCTGTATCACGGCAGCGCGACGGCCAAACCGCAGCAGTACGACTTGGCCGATCTGTCGGATTCATTGGCGCAGCTTTTGCGGCTTGCCCCCGCCTCGCTCGCCCTTCCGCAGCCCAATCCTCGGTTTCGCAAGACGCCCCCTTTGCCCGCCGTGCCCACGCAAGGGAGTCCCCTTTCCGTGACCGATTTTCGGTATGAACAACCCCTTCTTCTGACTGGGGGCGTCGATTTGTATTCCGTGCTGCTTTCGCCTCTTGCGCTGTCGTTTGCGCAATCGAACTTGGCCGACGTGCGCATCGTGGATTCCGATGGGTTGCAAGTTCCCTATGTGCTGTTTCCGTCCGCGCGAAAGACCCGCGCCTCGTTCTCGATTTCGGAGGCTCCTGCCGCCGAAAAGACCACGCGCTTTCGGTTGACTTCCTCTTACAAAGGAAAGTCGGTGGCCCTTCCGCTGGCTGCGGTCGAATTGTCGTTCACCAGTCGATTTTACCGTCGCACCTTCCGTTTCTTGGACGGCAGCGATCCCAAACGCGACGCCCCTGTCCTTCTGCAAGGCACCCTGGAACGGTTGTCTGAGGAAGACGCCGGACTGCATCGCGTGCCCCTTCCTGAACAGTCCGTCAAGGACCTCCTTTTGGAGGTCGAAAACGGCGACAACCCACCCCTTCTCCTCGAACGCGCTTGGGGTGTCGTCTCTGCACCGCGCCTTCTGTTCAAAGCGGACGGAACGAAGACGTACAAGCTCCTTTTGGGCAATCCCGGTGTTGCGGCACCAAGCTACGACCTGGCCAGTTTGCGCGAGGTGCTCGCCGAACAACCGACCCAGCCCGCCACGGTCGGTGAGGTCGCCGCATTTCCTGGGTTCCGACCGCCCAGCGAAGCCAAGACCCACATGAGCCTGCTCATGTTCGGCGTGCTCGTGCTCAGCGTTTTTGTCCTCGCGGGCCTGTCCCTGCGCCTGCTGCGCCAACCGGCAAAAGATCACCCCGTTGAGAACGCGAGTGATTCTGGGGAAAAAGGGTCGGGGCAGAGCGACTAGAGTGGGGACAGCGCACGGTCGGTCCGCGCCAGCGATTGACCGAAACCTAACGCTTTGGTGACGACTGCGAGGTCGTGCTCTCAAGAGCACGGGTTCATGCTGCTAGAACACGAGGTCGTGCGGGATTTCGGGGGTTATTGCGGATAGCCAGGTTGGGGTTGGGGTTGGTATCCGGGCTGGGGTTGACCTTGGTATCCGGGCTGGCCTTGGGGCATGCCGGGGTTCATTTGGGAACCGGACTTCATTTGAAGCTGTTGGAAAAGCTGGTTGTACTTGCTTTGGGCTTGGGTGGCTTCGAGCTGTTTGCGCTCGGCGGTCATTTTGGCTTCGTCGGCTTTGCGCTGGGCGTTGCCTGCTTGCTCGTCAAAGGTGGACACGGCGAAGTCGGCAGAGGGTTTGCGGCCTTTTTGAGCGACAAGCTGGGCTTTGGCTTGCTCGTAGCGGGATTTGAGGGCGGCGATGCGCTTTTCGACGGACTCGACCTGGGCGTCGGCTTGGTTGCGGTGGGCTTTGGCCCAATCGATCTTGGCGTCGGCGACATCCTTGGCAAGCTGCTTGATTTCGAGGCTGCTCTTGGCGGCGTTGATTCGGTTGAGGTCTTTGGTGGATTCGGCGAGGTCGCGCTCGGCTTTGGCCATGTTCACGTCGGCCTTGGCTTTGGTGTACTCGGCCTCGGCGACGGCGAGCTCTTTGTCTGCGATGGCGGCGTCGCTTTGGGCTTTGTTTTTTTCTTCGGCGGCCTGGTTCAGGTCGGACTGGATTTGGAGCATTTGGGATTTCTCGCCGGGGGCCAGGTCGGCAAGCAGCGCATCATCAATGGTGTATTTGGGGCCAGAACTGCACGCGCCGAGCAGCAGAGATGCAAGAAGAAGAGAACGGGAAAAGGTTCGCATGGTTCCTCCAAGTTTTCTCAGACTGTAACCCGAAACAAACACGATGGCGCATTTCCCAAGCGGTCCCACCTCGGCCTGGTTGGGCCTGCTTGGATGGCAGCGGGGACAGCCGAGATCAGCCGATGATGAGGACTTCTTGCAATGTGGAGGCTTGGGCGAAGCGGGACAGTTTGCACTTGTCGAAGACTTCGTGTCGTTTGCCGCCGCACAGAAACTCGGCGTAGAGGCGCGCCATGACGGGGGCCATCATGAAGCCGTGGCCCATGAAACCGCACAGGAGGTGAAAGCCGGGGAGGCCGTCGGGCTCGCCGAGGATGGGAAGGCCGTCTGGGGATACGTCGTAGGGGCCGGCCCACTGACGAAGGACGCGGACCTGAGACAGGATGGGCATGACCTGCACGAGGGCGGCGGACATTTCCTCTAAAAAGCGAAGGCTGGAACCCAGGCGGACTTGGTGGGTGTCGGGCTCTTTGAGGGTGATGCCTCCGATGATCTCGCCGCGCATGGACTGGGAGAAATAGAGGCCGGAGCCAATGACGCTGCACAGGGGCTTCAAAAAGAACTTGAGGGGCTCGGTGGCGAGGATTTCGTGCCGGTGGGGGCTGTTGGGAAGGGTGACGCCGACCAGCTTGGCGACCTCGGGGGACCAGGCCCCGGCGGCGTTGATGACCCGCTCGGCGGCGATGGGACCCTTGGAGGTTTGGACAACAAAGGAATGGGGGCCGCGCACGTCGATGCCGGTGACTTGGGTGAAGGTGTGGATTTGCACGCCCATTTCAGCGGCGGCTTGGGCGTAGCCCCACAGGAACGGCCAGGGGAAGACGACTCCATCGAGTGGGTTATAGCAAGCTGCACTGAAGGCGCGGGCGTCGAGCTCGGGGACGATTTTTTGGGCTTCTTTGGGGGACAGGATGCGGGTGGGGACGCCGAGCTTGTTTTGCAGGGCGACGTTGCGCTCCATGTGGGCGAGTTCGGTTTCGGTGCGGGTCAGAAACAGGTAGCCGTCTTGGCGAAACCAGACGTTGATGCCGAGCTCGCTGGCGAAATCGCGGCAAATGTCGATGGATTCCTGCATGAGGCGGACGTTGAGCTCGGTGGACCACTGCATGCGGACGCCGCCGCCGTTTCGGCCCGATGCGCCGCTGGTCAGGTAAGACTGCTCCAGGACGTGGACATCGCTGCGGCCCCGGCGAGCGAGTTCATAGGCCAGGCCAAGGCCCATGATGCCGCCGCCGATGATGACGGTTTCGCCTTGCGGAGCCAAAGAAGCGGCGGACACGGAGCGGCGGGGGTTAGGGCTCACCTGCGATGTCCTTTCCCTTGCCTTGGGCGAGCACGCCAAGCGTGATGGGCACGACAGGCGGACGCTGCGAAAACGGATGGGGCAGGGGGTTTTGTTCGGGGCGTTTGTCGGGATGTTCGGTTTCGGCGGACAACGCCTCGACCAGAAGCAGGCAGGCGTGGACCATGCACTGTTTTCCTTGGCACGGGCCGGTTCCCAAACCGGTAAAGCGTTTGACCTCCTCGATGTCGAGGTATCCGGCCAAAAAGGCCTGCCGAACATCGGCGAGCGTGACATCTTCACACGGGCAGACGATGCATTTTTCCGACATGGCTCCTCTTAGACCGTCTAGGACACCACTTTTGGCCCGCCGAGGTCAACCTTTTGGCCCGCCGAGGTCGAGCGAGCAGACGAATGGGGTTGTTGTGCGAAAGAGGGCCCGAAGTGTAGCCTGGGCGGCATGGAGATGGTCTCGCTGTCGGATGGTTTGGAATCGAGTTCTTTGGCGTTGCTGATGCAGGGCGTGTTGACAGATTCGGCAGAGCGGCATGGCTTGGCAGCCAAGGGATTTGTCGGTCTTTCGAGTCGGCTGGGGTTTTGCGCGACGGATTCGCAAGAGGAAGTCACGCTGTGTTTTTCAGGCGGACGTTGCGTGATCGAGCCGGGCCTTGCGTCGCCGGATTTGACGTTCTGTGGGGAAAGCGACCTGCTGCCCCGGCTCCAGACGGTTCCGAAGTGGTTGGGCGTGCCGATTTTTGTGTCTCCGGCGGGGCTCGATTTGTTCTTGTCGCTCGTGCAGCATCCGCTGCGGTTGCGCGGTCTGGCGCAAGGTTTTTCGTCGCCGTCGCGCGTGGCGAAAGCGTTGTGGGACGCTGCGCGCATCCTGCGGCTGCTGGCGGGAACGTACTGATCGCAATCACGACGGGCGGGCGGTCAGGCTGAACGGGCGCTTGGGAGAGGCAGCGGCGCTTCGGGCAGTGCGACGGCGGGTTCGGAAATTGCGGCTTTCGCACGTCGCCCAAACGGTGTGCTCGGAAAGGCTGCGGCTCGCTCGTAACGGCGGCGGGCTTCCATGGGGGCGTTTTCGGCGCGAGCGATTTCCGCGAGCCAGAACCATCGTTCGGCGGTTCGGCTTGGGTCTATTTGCCATTCGGGATCGAATTGCAACGTGACGGATTCTTCTTCCCCGCGAAGTGCGGCCAGAAGCGATGCCTCGGCGGCGCGGTAGTTTTTTTGGTGAAGTTCGGCGATGCCTCGGGTGCCAGACAGGCACGCCGCCAACAGCGGATCTTTGGCTGCACCATCGTCGCCGTGCAGCAGCTCGAACGCATCCTCGATGTGTCCGATGGCGTCGTCCGGCTGCGACAAGAAAACCAGGGTGTAGGCGCGGTTGTTGAGCCACAGCGCGCCTTCTTGCGGGCTCAGCGTCGCAAGCTGCACTTTGTCGAGTTCTTCGAGGGCCGCTCGATGATCAAAGGTGGCGTTGAGCGCGCAGGCGAAATTGATGCGCAAAAGCTGTTCCTCGCGCAAAGGCAGCGTGCGAGAAAGAGCGACGCGGTAATACCGAACGAGGAGGGCGGGATCGTCCGAAGGAAAAGGGGTTCCGGCCTCGTCTTCTCCCGATTCGGCAAGGAGCAACGTCGAACGGTTGCGCTCATGACTTGTGAGCGCAGCGATCACCGTGACCCAGACCAGCATGAAGAAGATTCCCAGCACGATTTGATTTTACTCCGCGCGGTGGCCACGCGATGCACGAGTTTCTACGTGCGTTTCAGCGAAATCGGACGGCGCACAAGCGACGACAAAACGGTTTCCAATGTTTGCCAAAGTTCATCGCCAGAACTGCTTTTCCAGACTTCAAAAACGGTCTCTGCGTCCGATGAACCCGCCGAACTTTGCGGGGTGAAGTGCCAAGCCTTTCGCAACGCAGCCATCCACATTTGCCGAGCGGCGCGGTGGCGGTTGATGACGATTTTTTGTCCCGTTTGGTGGGTCAGCGTGAGCACGTCTTGCGCAAGCTCTGCCTCGATTTCATCGGGATCGAACACAGACACGGCGCGCTCGATTTGCCGAAGCACTGCGTCGGCGGCTTTGTCAAAAGCTGCGTCCTCATTTTCGCGTGGATTCATGGTGTACCTAGGCTCGCAAGGAAATCGGATGACGGTGGCCCAGCGCAGAAACCACTTTTTGGTGGGCTTTTTGCACTTCGTCATCGGTCAGCGTGCGTTCGTCCGACCGATATGTGAGGCTGAACAAGAGGGCCTTTTGTCCGACGGGCACATGCCCTTTTTCACGGTAGTCCTCGAGCAAAGAAACCCCGCGCAACAGAGGTTCGTCCGCGTGCCGCATGGCGTGGAACAACTCGGATACGGGCAGGTCTTCTGCGACAAAGCAGGACAGATCGCGGCTCGTGCCCGGAAAACGAGATGGCGCGAGGTAGGTCGGTTTTTCGGGCAGCTCATCGGGGATTTCAAGCTCGAACGCGAACACGGGGCACGGCAGGTCCAAAGACCGTCGGCAATCCGGGTGGATTTCTCCGAATACGCCGACCACTTGGCCTGTTTTTGCGCAACACAGCGCCGCCGCCGCGCCTGGATGAAACAGTGGGGCTTCTTGCGCGGTCGCTGCACGAACCGTGACCGAGCGTTTTTGGGCTTCGCACAGGGCCTCGACCAGACCTTTTGCATCGTAAAAGTCGAGGGCGTCGTGAGCGGTCGGTTTCAAATGGTGATCGCGGTTGCCGCACAACACTGCGGCAACGTGCGTTTTTTCCGTCGGCAAACTGCCCGTCTGGTGTTGCGTCTGGTGTTGTGCAGGTGAACCGGCGGAGGTCGGTGTGAACACTTCCCCTACCTCGAACAGGCGCACATCGGTTTGGCCGTGGGCCAAGTTTTTGTGCAGCACATCGAGCAAGCCGGGCAAAAGTCGGGTCCGCAGCACAGACAGTTCTTCCCGCAACGGGTTGTCGATGCGCAGCGGCTTGATGTGCGCAGACCCTTCGCCAAGCTGAACGCGCTCGGGGCTGGTCATCGAAAATTGAATCACCTCGAACAGGCCGAGCGAGGCACACAGCGCCCGCGCATGGTCGGCGTTGCGCAACCTGCACAGCGCCGGGGAAACAGGCGGCGCGTCGGACAGACTTTGGCGCGGCAGCGTCGCGGGAACGTGCTGCAGGCCGTGAATGCGTGCGACTTCTTCGATCAAATCGATTTCGCGCGTCAAATCGGGGCGTCGGGTGGGAACCTGAACTTGTAGCTGCGTTCCGTCGCTGGTCACGGGCAAACCGAGCGCGGCGAGACATTCTTTTTGTTGCTCGGTGGGGACATCGACGCCCAACACGGCGCGGGTTTTTTCGGGCCGCAACGCAAGAAACAGCGACGGAATCGGCTTGGGATACACATCGGTCGCAGACGCGGCGATGGTGCCCCCGGCAAGTTGCACAATGAGGGCCGCGCACGCATCGGCGACTTCGGGAATCGCGTTCGGATCGGTGCCACGTTCAAAACGATGGGACGCCTCGGTGTGCAGCTTGAGCCGTTTCGACGTGCGCCGAATGCTCGCGGGGGAAAAATACGCGCATTCCAACAGGACCCGCTGCGTCGTCGGGCCAACCTCGGCGGTTTCGCCGCCCATCACACCCGCGACAGCCACGCCCGCCTGGCCGTCGGCGATGAGCAAATCGCCAGCAGACACTTCGCGGTTCTGACTGTCGAGGGTTTTGATGGTTTCGCCCGGTCGTCCTCGGCGCACGACGATCTTTTGCCCGGCGAGTTTGTCCAAATCGAACGCATGCAGCGGATGGCCAAACTGCAAAAGCGCCAAGTTGGTCGCATCGACGACATTCGACAGCGCGCGGACACCCAACCGAGACAAACGCAGTCGATAAAAGAGCGGACTTTTTCCGACGTTTACGCCGCAAATCGCACGCGCAAAATAGCGCGGGCATCCATCGGGATCTTCGACGGTCACGTCGATCGGCTGGGAAACGCCTTCTGAGATTCGCAAGGCCGAAGGACCGACAGCGAGCGGTTTCCATTTCACGCCCTCGGCCCGAAAGAGCGCGGCAATTTCTCGGGCGACACCCATGTGGCCGAGCAAGTCGGGACGATTCGGCGTGATGTCGAGCTCGAAAATCCAATCGGGCAAACCTGCGGCCTTTGCAAAATCGCATCCGATCGGCAGACCATCCTCGGAAGACAACACCAAAATGCCCGCGTGGTCTTCGGACAAACCGAGTTCGTCTTCGGCGCACAACATGCCAGGAGACGCGATGCCTCGCACTTCTCGCACGGACAATTGCAAACCGCTGGGCAACGTCGCGCCCGGTTTGGCCCACACGACCCGAGGCGCACATCCCGATTCAGTCGGCGCGGGCACATTTGGCGCTCCGCAAACGACTTGCGTGACTTCGGTTCCGTCGAATACATCCACCAGCGTCAGTTTGTCCGCCTTGGGATGCGGCCTTTTTGCTCGGACTTCTGCAACCACACAACCCGAAAGGCCCCGTCCGAGCGCATGCAGCGCATCGACGGCGACGCCAGACACGCTGAGCCTGTCCGCAACGGTTTGTGCGGAAAGACCGTCTGGCACCTCGAGCAATTCACACAGCCAATTCCAAGAAACTTTCATCTCTGAAAAACCTCATCGAATGTTTTTGCGGTGGGCCTGAGTTACGTCGCTGGCTTGGGATTGCGCGGCAGGGATGCCGAGACGATCACGTCGGGCTTGATCCGAAGCGTTCCCAAGAGCGCGCTGTAGGGCCTGATCCCAAACTGGGGTTGGTGTAGCGACACCTCGCACATCCATGCGTCGTCGCGTCCGTGGATTTGGCCTTTTGCGTTTTTGCGTTCGCCGTGCAAAAAAAGCTCGCCCGCCACCTCGAAACCGTTGGGTCGGCGGTGAATGTTCGTCGATACAAAACGGATTTCTGGAAAACGGTCGGTGTGCAGCACGTCTTTTTGAATCCGCTGCTCGATTTCGGCTTTTTGGTCCGCAGACAACGCATCGGGCTGATCGCGACCGTCTCGCCGAGCGCAAACGACACGCACGCTTTTCGGGTCAAAAAAGGCCGAAATGAACGTATTTTCCGACAGATCGGCGGTTTCTTGCTCGTCTTTGTTTCGAAGTTCGAGGCGGCAGCGTTCGACGCGCAGTTTCAAATCGTGGGCAACGCTCGAGAGAAAACCCTCTTTGAACGTCAAAACGTGACACGAAAAGGCAGGGGCAGAGACGACGATCGTTTGGGCCATCGCGGCGGAGTCTATCAGCTTCCCGTTTGCGTCACAGACTCGGTTTTTTCGGTGAAGAACCGTTTTGTGAAAGGAGCCGCGCTTTTTGACGTTGCACGTCAATTTCCGTTTTCACCCGCGCGAGGTACGCCGGGATGTCCTCGTCAGAGGAAGGCGGCGGCAGCGGATCGCCGATGCACACGGCGACGCTTCCGGGATAGACGGGAAACGTGTCGCGCGGCAACACCAGTGCTGTGCCCGAAATGCCGACGGGAACGACTTCGATTTGCGCCGCCTGCGCCAGGATGACTCCGCCGCGTTTGAGCTTCAGCATCTCTCCTCCGTCGCCACGAGTGCCCTCGGGAAAGACCAGCACCGATCGGCCTTTGCGAATCAACTTTCCGGCGCTCTGCATTTTGGCCAGCGCCTCGCGGCTGTTCCGACGGTTGATGAAGATGAAACCCGCGAGCCACATTCCCCAACTGAACACCGGCAGGATGAACAAGGCCCGTTTGGCCACCATCACCACTTTTTGAGGCAGCGTTGCATAGAGCGCCAAAATGTCCGTCAGCGACTCGTGATTGGACAAATACAGGTAGCTTTTTTGCAAATCCAGCTTGGGGCTGAACTCGGTTTGGTACCGAATCCCGCCGACCCGAAAGATCGCGCGCGACCAGACCTTGGCCAAGGTCAAGAACAAGTCTCCTCGAGGAGAAAGCGGCCAAGTGAACACGGCCAGCAGCGACATCACACCGGTGAAAGCGATGATGAAAAAACTCGTACAGAAAGCCCGAAACCGCAGCATGGGGGCGCTCAGAATGCCCTACTGCTGGGTGCGCGTCTATCGTTTCTCGCAAACGAAAATCTGGCTGTGGTCCGACGATAAGGCCGTTATTAGAGAAAGAATTTTTAGAGATTCAAATTACAATGAAAAAGGTACAAATACGTGATGTTGTCTTCCCGTACATTTTTTTTCCTGCTGCCGTGGCTTTTGCCGGAATTGCCGGGGCAAACCGTCGCGCTTGCTCAGGCACCTCAGGCACCTGGGCCGACGGCGCAAAAAAGCGACGCGAGGACCGAATCGGCATCCGCAGGGCCTTCCCCCGAGACGCTGACGGCGGCACGAGCTTTTTTTGAAAAGGGGCAGGGATACTACAGTGTGGGCAACTACGGCGCGGCTTGGGTCGAGTTCACGTCGGCCTATCACATGGTCGAATTGCCCGATCTGTTGTTCAACATCGCGCGGTGCGAAGCCAAACTCGGACGGCGAGCCGAGGCGGCAAAGCACTTTCGGCAATTTTTGCAAGCCAAACCGAACGATCCAGAAGCAGAAAACATCCGCAGACAAATCGACGCCTTGGAAGGCAGAGCAGCGAGCCCGGTCGAAACGCGGTCAATGGTGCCGTGGGCTGCGACGGTGACAGGTGGGGTGGGACTTTTGCTGACCATCGGCGGTGCTGGAAGCCTGGGAGCGGCAAACGCGGATTTCTATGCGCTGCAAACGACCTGTGGCACGTCGTGCGAAAGAACTGCGACGGAACCCGGTCGCACAAAAAGCGCGGTCGGCTATTCGCTGATGGCGGTCGGTTTTGCGGCGATGTTCAGCGCGGCGGTGGCATTGCCGTTTGAACTTCGCAAGAAAGACCCAGCGCGTCCTGCTGCGGCTGCCTTGTCTCTTCAACTTTCGCCCGGAGGCGTGTCTGTCCTCGGGAGGTACTAAATGCGCGACCATTCCTATGCTTCGTTTGTTTCGCTTTCTGGGGTTTTTTCTGTTTGTTTGTCCGTTTCCTTGTCCGGCTGTTTTGATTGGGATGTGCTGTCCTCGACGGAAATCGAACCTGATTTGTCTGTAACAGAGGACTTGTCTGTGGCACATGACCTGTCGGTGTCCGATGGCTCGGCGCAAGATTTGTCACAACCAGATTTGTCGCAGCCCGACATGGCGCTCCCAACGGTGACGTTCACGAAACAGTACGCTGCGACCGGGGCCAAAAAGGCCAATCGCGCGCTGTTTGGCTGGGACTCCCAAAACGTCACGGCGGTTGGAGACGGAGGTTTTGCGACGAAAACCGTGAACGGCAAAGACTGGACCGACATTTCTGCGTCGTTCGGAACGACACAAAACCTGCGTGACGTGTGGTTTGGCGGAACTGGCGGAACAGGGTGGGTCGTCGGCGAGGGAAGTACGGCTTTTCAATGGAACGGCAGTGCTTGGCAGAGCAAAAACGGGGGTCTTTCGGGGAATCTGTTTGCGGTTTTTGGCACGCAAACTTCGGGAAATCGTGTGGTCAGCGCCGGGGACCAGAACAATACGGTTTATCGGTTCGGACCGAATTGGAGCGCGGACACAGGGGCAAATTTCAATACTTCGCAGCTCGGCATTTTTGGTTTGGGCCAGTACTTCTGGGTGGTCGGGGCCGGGAAAGACAACTGCTTGATCCTGTCCGACGCGACCAACAACAAGCTTTCTTGCGGCACGCCCGGTTCTTTGGAAAAAATCCATGGTTTCTTTCAAGGCACGACTTCGTATGTCTACGCCGCAGGGTGGGACAAAGCAGCCGGAGTGGTGGTCAAGTGGACCAACGGGGCCAACACCTGGAATGCGGTGACGGGTTTCCCGAGTGTTGGAAAACTTTATGCCGTGTGGGTGGCATCGGACAAAGACGTGTGGGTGGCGGGAGAAAAAGCGACGTTGGTGCAATTTGACGGCACCAAATGGACGCAGAAAAACGCGGTCGGAGTCGGTGCGAACGAAATCATCCGCGACATTTGGGGTTCGGACGCAAACAACGTCTTTCTGCTCACCGACCAGGGCAACATTTACAAAAAACAGTAGGAAATTCGCGATTTTCCACGGTTGACACGCGTGTTTGTGCAGAACACACTCGCCGCGAAACATGCCAAGTCGTTTTTGCAGGCGGATGAGCAGGCCGATGAGCAGGCCGAACGCTGCTGTGTGGCTGCTTCTTTTCGCAGTCTTGCTCCAAACGGGGTGCGCCGCTTTCGTCGAGAATTTTCGCCCGGTGATCTACGGAAAGACCGCGAAAGAAAACTATGAACGCGGGCTTCGTTCGCTCAAGGGTGAGAGCGCGCTCGACGCGACCAAGTATTTTCAATTCGTGCGTCAAACATGGCCGACTTCACGTTGGTCTTCGTGGGCTGAATTGGGACTTGCGGACGCAGCGTTTGGGAAAGAGGCCTATCTCGAAGCGATCGACGGGTACAAGACGTTCATCGCAAGCCACCCTCGCCATGTGAAGACCACCGACGGATATTGCGCGTACAAAATCGGGGAGTCGTACTTCAAACAAATCCCGAGCGATTTTTTCATCCTTCCGCCGTCGTATGAAAAAGACCAAGGCCCGGTGCTCGACGCACGACGCGAGCTGGCGGATTTCTTGGACCGATATGGCAAAAGCCAGTACGCCGAGGCGGGGAAAAAGCTGCTCGCGGATGTGATTCAGCGGCTGGCAGACCACGAGCTGTACGTCGCGCGCTACTACCTGGACAAAGGAAAGGCGCGGGCAGCGACGTGGCGTTTGGAGTACGTGGTGCGCGAATATCCGACTGCGCGGCGTGATGCGGAAGTGTTGCTTTTGCTTGGCCAGGTGTATTTGCGGCAAAACGAGCCCAAAGACGCGCGGGACACGTTTCGTCGGCTTCAAATTGAGCATCCAGACGACTATCGAATCGAGCAGGCGAAGCTGTTTTTGGACTACATCGCGAAAAATTTTGCGGATTTGCCGCCGCCGCCAGCCCAGCTTCCTCCGCGCAAACCGTCCAAAGCCAACGCGCCTGCTCAGGTCCCGAATGACAACGACCTGTTGCCGCCCGATTGAGTGTTTTTGCGCGCACGGCTTCGCCCCGTTTCCCCCTTTCACCCGACGACGCATGGCCCGTTTTGTGACGGGAAAACACCTTGACCTTTGCTGCTGGCGGAAACTACACTTTGACGCTCAGAACTTTCTCTTTTCCGGTTTGTGGACGTGGCCCAATCAGGTGACAAAGAAAAACTCATGACGCATGCCAAGGAGCTTGCCGACCAAGGCCAGCTCGACAAGGCGTTGCGCGAATACCTGAAGATCGCCGCTTCGGACGAAACCGATGTGCTCGTGTTTGTCCGAATCGGCGATTTGTACGTCAAGCTCAACCAAAAAGCCGAGGCCATCGCAAACTATCGGCGCGTGGCGTCGCACTACTTGGAACAAGGGCAGACCGACAAGGCCATCGCGGTGTATCAGCAGATTTTGCAGATCGACAGCAAATCGGCGGATGCGTATCTGGCGCTCGGTGGGCTGTACCGAGATGTGGGGAAAATTCCGCTGGCGATGCAGCAATTCGAGCTGGCCGCACAGCTTTTTTTGAGGGCGGGCAAAACGGCGCAGTCTCTTTTGGCGGAACAAGCCGTGGTCGATTTGGCACCGGAAAGTCTGCCTCGCCGCATTCGTTTGGCGGAACTCTATTCCAAAGAGAATTTGCCCAACGAAGCGGCTCGCGAGTTTGAAAGGGCCGCGCAACTGTTGCGCAAACTGGGTCGGTTGGATGAGTGGGTGAAAGTGCTCGACCGGCTGCTGTTTGTGGCACCGCAAAATGTCGCGGCCTCGAATGATCTGGCGCGGCATTTCCTGAGCCAAGGCGAGGCCCTCAAGGCGCTCGCGCGGCTGCAATCGGGTTTTAAGCAAGATCGCCAAGACCGCGCGCAACTGGAGCTTTTGGCTCAGGCGTTTTTGATTCTGCACAAGCCGGACAAAGCGGTGGCCGTGCTGAAGGAACTCGCGCGGCAAACGGCAGATCGTCAGGGCGCTGAATCGGTCTATCGCCGGGTGCTGGACATCGAGCCCTCTGACCCGGATGCCAAAGCTGCACTGTCGGGCGGGTCGCTTCCGTCTGCAAGTTCCGCGAAAACGAAATTTACTTCGGCGCTCATCCTCAATTCGCCAAGTCCGGGCCCGGTGCCCGCGTCCAAAACGTCGCCTGTGCCGCCTTCGACCGTTTCGGGGAGCCGTCTTCCGGCGGTTTCTGCTTCGACGAAGGTGCGTACAACGTCGGACAAGACGCCGGTTGTCGCGGTGCGCGTGGATGGGACACTGCCGCCGGTCAGTCGGGCTCCGAGTGAACCGCTCAGCGACGAAGAAGAACAAGAACGGGTGCTGGCGGAAGCCGAGTCGTATTTGCGTTTTGGTTTGCGCGGAAAGGCGCTCGAAAGTTTGCGGACCGCGCTTTCGTTGCGGCCTTCGCTGAAAAAAACGCGGGAAAAACTGGCTTCGGTGCTCGAATTGCTCGGGCAGCACAAACCGGCGATTGCAGAACTGCGCACGCTGGCCGATCAATCCACGAGTCACGACGAGCAAGCCCGCTATTTGCGAGACATTCTGCGCCTGGACAATCGCGACCCGGTGGCGTTTGAAAGATTGCGCCGGATCAGTGGCGAAATCGTACCGATTGCACCGCCTCCCGAGGAAGACGAGCCGGTGATCGAAATGAGCGCGGAAGACGATGGACCGACCTCGCCAAGCGCCGCGCCACCGAAAGTCAGTCCGTCTTCTCCGTCTGTTCCGCAGCAGGTGTCCGGGCCTGTGTCCAAACCTTCTTCCGCGCAATCGGTCCCGTCGGCGCGAAGCGGCACGTTGCGCGAGGAATTGGCCGAGGTCGATTTCTTCCGCGAACGAGGGATGTTTGACGACGCGCGGCGTCTTTTGCGTTCGCTGTCGGCCCGGTATCCACACAGCCAAACGGTCTCGAGCAAACTGGCCGAGCTGTCCGCCAGCGGGTCTTCTTCCGACGAATTGATCGAAATCGATGCGGATGAGATTGCTTCTGATTCGAGTCCCAAGCTTGCGCCGGTCAGAAAAGGCGTGTTGCCGCCGCCCGAACGCAAAACGCCGGCTTCTGCGTCGGCGCGAAGCATTCCCGTTCCTCCACCTTCTTCCGTGAGCGGCCAGTCGCTCGACAAAAGTGGTCCCGTCTACGAGGCCCGCGATCCCGCCGAGGCGTATCAACGTGGCATCGCGCATCGCAATCGAGGCCAGCACGCGCTGGCGATTTCCGAGTTCAAAATCGCGATGCAGGACCGCAAGCTCGCGGGGCGGGCCGTGCTGTTGCTCGGACAGTGTTATCGGGACCTGTGGCAGCTTCGCGAGGCCATTGAAGCCTTCAAAGAAGGTCTGTACATGCCGCAGGTGGTACCGCAAGACCTGGCCGAGATGAATTACCAACTTGCGCAGTGCTACGAGCGGCTCCAAAACCCGAGTGAGGCTGTGTACTTCTACCAGCAAACGCTCAAGACACAGCCCGGCTACAAAGATGCGGCGGCGCGGTTGACGGCACTTCGCAAGTAGTCGGTCCAAGTCGTCGGCCCCATGTGTGGCCAAGACGCTGCATCGGACCGGGTTGCGTCGCTGACGCGGTGCGTAACAAAAAAACTGCCGCTCGAATCACCAAGCACTGTCCTGAATTGGTCGAGCAAGCAGGCCGTTTTTTCGTCGCAGCGAGGGTTGGCTTCTGGCCCTTGGCTTGCACAATTGACGAGGCAGCAAGTCCAACGGACATCGAGTCCACGGAGTCTCTTCACATGCGCGCCAAGTCTGACACCGCTAGAGTGCAACCTGCTCTACACACCGTGAGCGTAAAACATTTCGCAGCGCGAATTCATTTGCGCGCTGTCTCTGTCGGTTACTGTGTGGGACAGCTTCAAAAAGGAGCTGCCGTCTTGGTTTCCCTGGTGGCTTGGGTGCTGTTTTTGGTCGGTTTGGCGCATTTTCTGATTGCCGCAATGCAGCAGCAAACGGAACAGCTTGGCGCGAGCCTTCTTTCGACGGCGCGCGGCACAAACTACGGTTTGGCGGCGTTGCTTTTGCTCTTCGTTGCGTTGCCGCAGTGGGTCATGGGCCAACGCCGTTTGGAGACCCTGCTTCGACACGGCGAGTCCGCGCGCCGGACTTCCTAGCTTGGCCACGGCTTGCCTCCTGCTGATCACCATCCTGCCTGCCCTGCCTGACATCACGGCGACACACGAAACGGCCCGTCCGGGTTCTGTGCGTCCCTCGGCTTGACCACGTTCACAATTGGATGCCATTGAAAAATGTGAACCGGATTGCGTAACCTGTCTCGTTCGTTTCTGAGCCCGGAAGACGTGTGCTGTTGTCCGGGGGCCTTGCGACCCGAACCCCAACCCAAAAGACGTGGAGAACCGTGGAGGTCCTTGGATACCTGTTGCTGTGCCTGATTTGGTCTACGACCTGGCAGGCGATCCGCATTTGTTTGACAGGCTATCCGCCGTTTTTCGGGGCCGGGTTGCGCTTTCTCGGGGCTGTCGTCGTGTTGCTCGGCGTCCTTGCGGTGCAGCGTCGCTTGCTGCGGTTGCCCGGAGGCCTGTGGCAACACTTGATGTTTCTCATCGCGGGCGTCGTGAACGGTTTTGGTTATGCGCTGGTGTATCAAGCCGAGACTCAACTCACCGGAGGCACGACCGCGATCATCTGTGCCACCGGCCCGCTTTTCACCGCCATTGCCGCGCGGCTGTTTGGCCTTGAGCCGTTGCGCCTTCGCCGCGTCGCAGGGATGTCGATAGGGCTTGTCGGCGTCGGTTTTCTGTTTTGGGAGGGTCAGACGTTTGGGGCCGCGCAAGTCTATGCGATGGTGTTTGCCCTGCTGGCCGCAGCGGTCGTTTGGCCTGTGTATGGCGCGCTGCTGAAGCGACATGCGCAAGACGTGGCCACCCTGGTTTCGACGCTGTATTTCCTGTTCTACTCGGCGGTGTGTCTGCTGCTGCTGTCTTGTCTGCGGCAGGAGCCGTGGACGAAATTTCTAGAAGCACCTTGGCAAGCGCACGGGGCGCTGGTGTTTTTGGCGATTTGGGGCAGTGTCGTCGCCTGGGGCGTGTATCTGTGGCTTCTGCGGCGGCTGGAATTGTCGGTGCTTTCGACGATTGGGCTTGTGCAACCCGTGCTCGCGCTGGTGTTGGATTGGGTGCTAGAGCAGCAGCAGCTTGGCCCTCGGGGATACGTCGGCGTGCTCTTGGTTCTGTTGGCGATGGCGTTGTCTTTGGCGCCTTTGCACCGCTTGCGCACCCGGACTAACCCCAGCACCCCCAGCACCCCCAGCACAATGACAAAGACCAGCACGCTCGACAGCCGCGACCAGACTGTCGGCGACGCGAACCCCGAACACGAGCCTCCTCCCGGCTAGTCAAAACACAAACAGAAGAAATCGTCCTCGCGGTATACTGCCCGGGATGGCCGAGTCGAAGCCGCCCACGCCCACCTCTCCGGGAAAGACCGGTGCCAAGGAGCCCAAGCGGCTGGTCGAGGA
>Ga0268298_10001580_pt1 | contig 26510 bp, 17 predicted proteins | sample WWTPWeurt_MetaG_FD_194462 | JGI IMG/M metagenome (GOLD analysis project Ga0268298, IMG submission 194462) | Activated sludge microbial communities from WWTP in Nijmegen, Gelderland, Netherland - WWTP Weurt | ecosystem: Engineered > WWTP > Aerobic digester > Activated sludge | place...
CACGTCATTCGTTGCCTGTATCCATTAAAGGAGTAAAAGACGGTGACTTTGCTATGGTGTACGGGTTTCCGGGCCGCACCAACCGTTATGAAACTTCGTACGGAGTAAAATTGGCCATTGACGAAAGCAATCCGGCTATTGTAAAACTACGCACCAAACGCCTTGAGCTGATGAAAGAACAAATGGATGCCGACTCGAGTGTTGATTTACAACTTTCATCGCGCTATGCGCAAATTGCCAATTACTGGAAATATTATATTGGCCAAACCGAACAACTGAAACGACTGAAAGTGTATGAGCAAAAAGCAGCCGAAGAAACCGAGTTTCAAAAATGGGCAGCCGATAAAGCCGAATACAAAAATGTGCTCGCCAATATTAAAGCCGCTACCGAAACTTTTCGCCCCTACAATCTGCATGGCACTTACCTGAGTGAAGGCATTTATGCCTCTACGCTGGTTAATGTAGCTTCTATGTTTTTAACCTGGGAAAAAGCAGCCACCGATACCTCGATGAAACGATTGGGAACCGATACCTTGGCCATGCGCAAAGCCATTGAAAGCATAAGTGCTTCGCTGGTTCCTTCATACAAACTCATGAACAAGGCTTCGGATAAAAAAATTCTGGCCGCTATGCTTTGGTATTTTTATAAAGACATTCCAAAAAACCAGCACCCGGCTCTTTTAAAAGCTATTTTCAAAAAAGGAGAAAAGGACGAGGCGAAAGAATTTGCCAAAACGATTTTTGAAAAATCGATGTTTGCCGACTCCGCTAAAGTGCGCGCCTTTTTAGCAAAACCATCATTGAAAAAGTTGCAGAAAGATCCGGCCTTTGCCTACGTAAAAGCATTTTCTGATAACTATAACCACAACTACCTGAAGTACGCTAAAGACTACAGCCAGATAATTACCACCGAGGGAAAAGCCTATATGAAAGCGCTGAGAGAAATGCAACCCAACAAAGTGTTTTACCCCGATGCCAACAGCACCCTGCGCCTTACTTACGGCACCGTAAAAAGTTACGATGGCAAAGATGCCGTTCACTACGAATACATGACTCACCTGAGCGGAGTAATGGAAAAAGAACAGCCGGGCGATGATGAGTTTGAGGTTCCGGCTAAGCTGAAACAACTTTACCAGAAAAAAGATTTTGGCCGCTATGCCGAGAACGGTGATGTACCTGTTGCTTTTATAACCACAACCGATATTACCGGAGGAAACTCGGGCAGCCCTGTGATTAACGGAAACGGAGAATTAATAGGACTGGCTTTTGACGGTAACTGGGAAGCCATGAGCGGTGATATTGCTTTCGACCCTAAATATAAACGTACCATTAGCGTGGATATTCGCTACGTTTTATTCATCATTGAAAAATATGGCGAAGCGTCCAACCTCATTAACGAAATGAAACTGGTAAATTAAGTTTTGCCGAAACGATACCTTAAAAACCCGGACCGTTTAGTGTCCGGGTTTTTTGTTTCTCTTTTAATGACCCGGACTTAAAGAGTCTTCCAGAAGGAGTTGCCTGCTTTAGCTAAATATTATATCTACTTTACCACCAGCCGCTGCATGTATGATTGCCCGCGGGTATCGGCTTTTAACAAATAGATTCCGGGGGGTAATTCTTCAATTGAAATGGATGTCTTTTTTTCGTTCATGGCATAATCGGCCACCTGCTCGCCTGCTATGGTAAAAATGGTAATCCGCTGTATGGCCTCTGCTGCTTCAACCGTAAGGTTTTGGTGTGCCGGATTTGGATACAGCCTTAAAACCGGAATTGCAGTATGGGCTTTGGCCACTCCGGTATTAAACAATACCGAAAGGTACACGTCTGCAGGCTCCGATAAACTCATCCCATCATACACGCAATACTGAAAATAATCGGGCCCGGTATATCCTGCATCGGGGGTGTAGGCAAACGAGCCGTTTTTATTCATGGTGAGATTTCCATGAGATGGTGCAGTAAACAAAGTTGCCTGTAGCACATTCCCGTCCATATCAAAATCGTTTTTCAATACCCCGCTGGCCGCGTTTACAAAATCGGGTTGCTGGGCATTTAGCAGGGTGTATTGGTCGCACAGGGCGTTGGCTTTGCTGTTGAACAAAGGCAACTGATTTTTCATTACATGGTACGAAGTTTTTAATTGCTCCTGCACATCGAGGGCGGTATTCCATAGCGGCCAGCTAAAGCGCGAAGAAGGTGTTAAGACAAATCCGTTGTGAAAAACCGTTACCGAAATTCCGTCAGAGGTAGTGTCTTTGGATCCGACAATGTTTTTATAATCATGAAACACTTTCATTTTATCGGGAGCAGTAAACTGCAAGTAACTCCACGGGAGTTTAATGTCAATATGGTCATCGTAAATGGTTACCGCATCTTTTGATGAGGCTAATAATCCGCCTTTATTTACCTGAAGATTTCCTATATACTGCACATCGGAGTACACATTATTGTTGCGCATACGTACCAGGTTCCATTTACCTCCGTTGCTCACTACCGATTGGAATACCTGCGCGGCTGTTGTGCTGTTATGCCATATACCAAACAAGTCATAAGCTTCGGTTACATATAACTCGGCAGAATAATTGGTAATGCGCAGTGCAAACTCTGCCCGGTTGCTCACCGTTTGTCCTTCGGGCAGGATGGATTCGCCCAGCGAAGCAGCATAGGTATCGAATGTAATCCATAGTGTATCGGGCAGGCCAAGGGCATTTGCCAAATCAAGCCTCAGTTTAAAAAAATCATAATCGGCTGCAGCTTTAATGGTGGTAACCGATGATCCGGGGGAAAAACTTTGCCAGTTTTGCAGGGTGTTTTGTTTTTGAAAACCAACCAACCCAAAATTCTGTTCGGCCGAGGTCAGGTTGTGCCATAAAATGCGGCTGTCGGCATCATAATCCAGCGGGTCGGCAATCCAGGTACGTTTAAACCATTCGTCAATCCATGCAAAGGTCATTCCTCCTCCGCAGCCTGCTGTTTGCATATTGCGCAATATGCGCATATTGTTTTCGCCCTGCTGCCTTTCGTCAAAACCACCATGATGCATTCCGCTTTGTGCAAAATGAGCCGACACCCAACTGGAGGGAACCCCATACTCGGCAATGATGAGCGGAAATTTCTTGTAAGCCTGTTTTAAAAATGTAAGATACCCCAGATAACTGTTTTGTCCTATATCGTCCGTAAAGTTTGCATACGCAGGGTCGTTGCTCATAAAATCGGGATAATACGGATAAGCATGATAGCTGGCAAAATATCCCGCAGGAGCATTGCTGATATCGAGGTTGGCAAGATTTACCCAAACAGTGTCTTCTCCCCGGTTCGGCTCTTCGGGGTGGGCAAGTGGGTCGAGCGTGGGCCAGCTTGAAAAACTTACGGGCCGCATGGTTTGATAATACTGATATTCGTATGTTACCAAATGATTCAGCCGCTCGGCAATCCACGCTTCGGTGGGTGTGGCAGCGCTAATGGAAATACGTGGCCCTGAAAACGAATTGGTTCCTGCGTGGTTGAGGTTTGCGTTTAATACTTCGTCAGGATAAACTTCGCGACCGGTGATATATCCCATTACCCATTTCGATACATCGGTGGCAAAAGATCCCCACGCCTTTCCCGGTCGCTGCGCAATAACCTTATTGCCGTGCATGCAATCAACATTATCATTTATCTCCTGATCAAAAACCGAAGTAAGTTCATACACGTCCTGATGGTAATTGGGAATATCTTCATCAAGCCACACGCCCTGAAAAATATACATGGGGTTTTGGGGGTTGGCATCGTTAATGGAGTCGAGCACCTGATAAAAATGGGGCATATGCAGGGTGTAAAGTCTTATCACATTAAAGCCGGCCTCTTTCATTCTTACAATCCAGTTTACATATTGTTGTTTGGTAACATCCAGTTCGCCCGGAAATTTTCCCGGTACCGATGCTCCCAGATTAATTCCCTTTACAAAAAAAGGAACATACTTAGTTCCGTTCCACACGGTAAGGCTAGTACTGTCAACACTAAAAGGAACCGAATCGTTCGGGTTGCAACCTCCGGCCGTTAATCGGGTAACAAAAAACAGCAGAAGGGAAAACAAACAACAAAACTCTTTCATGATGCAACAATAAAAAGCCAATATGACTATATTGTAAATTAGTCGGTTTCTTTTCGTAAAAGGGGTTATTTCTCGGCCTGGTTTCCCGTTTTCACTTTTCCACCGGACCGCACAGGTTATGTTCCACCATCCACTTGCTGCATTGTATCATGCTCATGGCATAGGTTTTCATGCTATCGGCTTTTGCCCGTTCGGCAGTAAAATAATTTTCGGGGTTGTTGGTTGTATAATCATAAAACGATTCTTCGCCATGCTGCCTCCATTCATAAAAACGATGATGGTCAATGCAACCTATTTTGTCATCGGCCGAAAACATGATATAAGGCCGTTTTTCTCTGAGCAAATCAATCCCGAATGTGTTATTTACATAGTTTAGTTTTAGCAACCCCATCACGGTTGGGAATACATCCAGTTGTCCGCCCGTCATATCATAAGCCCGTGGTTTTATAAACGCGGTGTCGGGCGAAAACACAATGAGCGGAACATGATGGTAACTCAGCGGCATATCGTAGGGTGAAGTTCCCACCACTCCGCCATGATCGGCAATAAAAATAAATACCGTATTGCTGTACCATGCTTCTTTTTTAGCCAGTTCAAGAAAATGCCTGATAGACCAATCGGCATATTCCACAATTTGTGTTTGAATGGCCCCCTGCTTGGGAGTAAACGGAATATTTTGGGGCAACACATACGGGCCGTGGTCGCTGGTGGTAAGCATGGTTACAAAAAACGGTTTTCCCTGCTGCCACACTTCCCGTATTTTAGGAATGGAAAACTCAAACATATAATGATCGGGCACTCCGAAAATGGAATGCGCCCTGCTTTTGGGATAATCCTTTTGCGCAATGATGCGGTCAAAATAGTTTTTGGTAAGAAAACCACCGGCATTGTCAAACGTTTCGAAGTGCGTGGTAAAATAGGTATTGGTGTAGCCGTATTGTTTCATCACCCACGGAAACCCGCTGTAGGACGGAACTTTTAATACACTCATTGAATGCTCGCGCATAAAAGCCGGATACGAAAACAATGTTCCGTAAATGCCGTTGTAGGTGTGTTTGCCAGCCGAGTAGATCTGATCAAAACTCAGGGAGATGCGCGCTAAACTGTCGAGCGTGGGTGTAAGGTTGAGTTTGTTTCCATAGCGTCCCATTTTGTTGGCCGACATACTTTCCATTAACACCAGCACCACATTCTTTTTTATGGGCTGCCCTTCGTAAGTCATTTGGCGCGCTACTGGCGATTCGTACCCCGAGTGCTGTGTGCCAAAAAAGGTGCGCACGTTGGCGATGGCTTCCTGCTCGTTTATGAGCACAATTTTGTCAAAGTAACTTACCATTAAGGTAAACACCGGATTTAGTCCCAGCTGATTGGGAAATGCGTAGTTGCACACAAAAGCGTTCTCAATGCGTATGGGCGCCTGCTTGCGGCCGCGTATACCCATAAACACCACAAACAAAAACAACAGCGCCACCGAAATGCGTTTCACATAAAACAGAGGCGGACGGGCAACAGCAACTTTGTTTGTTTCCTGCTGAAAAAACGGCTGCAATCTTTTTTTAGTAACCCGCACAAACACCCACAACAGCGCCACAAAAAGAAAAAAGTAAATAAAATAACTTGGTTCCTGCACAATCATGCTCACTACAAAACCAGGTGTGCCCATCCAGTTAAAAACGGCTGCCGTGAGGCGCGAAAAGTTGTAATGAAAATAAGGAATATCGGCCGCACAGGTAAAAAATGCCAGCGAGTACATCAGCACTAAATAATACCACGAAACGCGGTAAAGTTTGGAGGTGTTGGTGTGCCCCGCTGCCCAAGCTATAGTTAAAACAAGAGCAGGAAGTGCCAGCAAATAACAACTCACCACCGAGTCGAACAATACCCCTTTTTCAAAACCCCACCAGTTAAATAAAATTTTTGCTTTCAGTATCATTTCCTCCATCAGGCTAAGGGAGGTAACAAAAAACACCCCCCTGAACAGGGAGAAAATAATTAGTCCGCGCACATAAATCAGCAGAATGAACTGAACCGGTGCCGGTAAAAATTGAAATAGCCTGCTAAAAAATTTGCGGAGCATGCGTGGTAACGAGTAAGCAATAATACTAAAACATCGAGATAAGTTTAGCGGGCAATCACTTTATTTACTGTGGAAATTCTTTTAATTTTGACGGTGCATACCATTGAACCGCATTTTAACTGGAGGCATTTGTACCGGGCCGAAGAAGACCCCGACTCGCCTTTTTTCGAACGCGAATACAGCGAATTTGAATACACCAATCAGGTGTATAATTACCTGCTTCACCCGCAGTGGGACGATATAGGCTCTGCCACCCTTTACCTTAAAATTTTATTTACCGATTACGAAGAAGGGTACACCATTTTTGAATTAATAGGCGAATGGAACGATGCCATTAACAACGATGCGATGATGCTTAAGCGCGATGTGGCCGAATTGCTGATGGACGTAGGGATAAATAAATTTATTCTGATTGGCGAAAACGTACTCAACTTTCACAGCTCTGACGACAGCTATTATGAAGAATGGTTTCAGGATGTGGAGGACGGATGGATTGCCGCCATTAATTTTCAGGAGCACGTGCTGGATGAATTTAAACACCACAACTTAGATTATTACCTCAATTTTGGCGGAGAGCTTGACGACCTGCCATGGCGAAAATTAGCTCCGCAGCAATTTTACCTGAAAGTAAAAGAAATATTGAGTCGCAGGTTGCCTGCGTAAACGGGTTTAAACCGAAAAACTTTCTCCGCAACTGCAGGTGCGGCTGGCATTGGGATTAGAAAACGCAAAACCTTTTCCATTGAGTCCGTCAGAGAAATCGAGTTCTGTTCCAAAAAGGTATAACATGCTGCGCATGTCTACCACCACCTTTACTCCCTCGGTATTAAACTCCTGGTCACCGGCTTTTAATTCCTTGTCAAAATTCAAATCGTACGACAGCCCCGAGCAGCCTCCGCTCTTAACCGAAACCCGTAAAAAATGCTGCTCATCGTAATTCGACTCCCTGCGCAGGTCTACTAACCGTGTTTTTGCTTTTTCTGTTACTGTAATCATGGTGTGTTGCTACCAAACGTGGGCACAAAGATAGAATAATTCTAAATAACATGCGGGTTTCTCTTTCATTTTATCAATTTAACGTTACTTTGCTCTATGAACCTGCGTAAAATTGAACATTTGGGCATAGCCGTAAAAGACCTGGAGGCTTCTAAAAAACTATTTGCCGCCCTGCTGGGTGCCGCGTGCTACAAAGAAGAGGAGGTGGCCTCAGAACACGTGAAAACCGCCTTTTTTCATACCGGAGAAAGCAAGGTAGAGTTGCTGCAGGCCACCTCGCCCGATAGTGCCATTGCAAGGTTTATTGATAAAAAGGGCGAAGGCATACACCATGTGGCTTTTGATGTAGCAGATATTTACAGTGAAATAGACCGGCTTAAGGCAGCGGGATTTGTGTTTATAAATGAAACACCCAAAGCCGGGGCCGACAATAAACTTATTGTTTTTTTACACCCCAAAAGCACCAACGGCCTGCTGGTAGAGTTGTGCCAGGAAAGGAAATAAGCATGTTGTGGGGAGTGGTAAGGCGGGATATTGAAACGATAAGGCTCTTCAGAAGGAGCAGAATAACTATCTTTAGGGGGCGGCAAAAAAGAAACTATGCGCATTGTTAAGGCGGTATTTATATTCTACAAAAAGGTGATTGTGCCTGCCATTATCTTGTCAGGATTGCTTGGGTTTATCGGATCCGGTACCACCTTAGGGTTTTCATTCAGAAACACAGGATTAGCCTGTTTCATTTTAGTGCCCTTTTTCCATTATTTCATCTATGAGGTAAGAAATTATAATGAGTATTATTTTTACTACAACATGGGGCTGAGCAGGCTAAGTCTTTGGGTTCTTACCTTTGGCATAAGCGCTGTTATCGGGCTTATTTCTATTCTTGCATGAAAAAACTCTACATTGACAGCGTACGAAAGAATTTTGATACAAAACAGGTTTTGACTGACATTTTCATTACCTGTCAAAAAGGAGAAATTATTGGATTACTTGGGCGAAACGGAAGCGGAAAATCAACTCTGTTAAAAATTATCTTTGGTTCCTTAGAAGCCGATAACAAATTTGTAAAAGCGGGGAATAAGATATTAACCGGAGTTTTTGCTAATCGAAAATTAATAAAATATTTACCTCAGGAAAGTTTTCTGCCAAACCACCTAAAAGTCAAAACTATGATTGAGTTGTTTTGTGGTATCAACAAATCTCGAATGATAGAAGCCCATGATATATTATCACCGATGCTTGACAAAAGAAGCAGTCAACTTTCTAAAGGAGAAAAAAGAATATTGGAAATCCTGTTAATTATTTATTCCGATTCGGATTACGCGCTAATTGATGAGCCATTCAACGGAGTTGCTCCTATTGAAAGAGAGATGATAAAAGAGGTAATAAAAAAACAATCTGCCGATAAGGGGTTTATTGTTACCGACCATGATTATAGAAACATTATTGACATGGCCACTCAAATAGTAATAATTCATGATGGGGGTACGAAAGCTATAAAAAATAAAGACGAACTTAAAAATTGGGGATATATTCCGGAGACAGCATAATAAATAGGTGATCTAACAAGAATTTTGCTCTTCAGAATTCATAATCCCGAAGTAATTACTTAAAGGACCTACAATCCATTTTACCACAAGCAATAAAGGAATTTTTCGCATGATTACTAACTTCACTTCCCAAACACATATCCAAAATAATCAATATCCTCTTTGAATTTTTCGGCAATGAGGCGTTGTGTTTTGTTGGTGTAATATTCGGTATAGTGCCGCTGGTTTTTGTGGTTGTGGTTTTCGTGCGGCAGCGGTTGTGAAATATGAAGCCGGTTGCAAATAAACTCCCAGTCCTTTTCAATGGTTTCAAATTTTCCGATATAGTCGGCCACTACCCGGCCGCTGTGGTCCTTAAACCAGTCGAGCTGGTATTTGTGTGGCGTAGGATGCACACAGGTGTCGCTGCTTAGCTTTATCCATTCGGCAAATTCTTCAAAACTCATTTGCTCCCGCATTTTAATGCCCTCGTTTCGGTTGTACAGAGATACTACCCTGTCCCACGGGTTGCGCACAAAGCCAAACTTAAAATAAGAATGAAATATTTTTTCGATATACCTTTTTCTTGCTCCCGGCAGCAGCAGTTCTATCCGCTTTGGCAGCCACAAGTTTTTGTAAGTGTATTCAGGTATTTCTTCCTTTAGCTCCATCAGGTTTTGATGATGCCTTAAGGGCCACCCCACCACTTTGCGTATACTGGTAGAGCCCGTTTTGGGAACGGCAACAAAAATACAACGGTATTTGGCTGAAATCACGCCCGGCAGGGTTTTGCTTTTCCGGAACCTATTCTACCGTAACTGATTTAGCCAGGTTACGTGGCTGATCAACATTACATCCGCGCATCACAGCAATATGGTAAGCCAGCAATTGCAATGGAATGGTAGCAACCAACGGAGCAAGGGCTTCTTCCACTTCCGGAATTTCTATTACAAAATCAGCCATGCTGCGCACTTTGTCATCGCCTTCGGTTACAATGGCAATAATTTTTCCTTTACGTGCCTTTACCTCCTGAATATTGCTGATTACTTTTTCGTAAATACTGTCTTTGGTAGCCACTACCACCACCGGCATTTCTTCGTCAATCAGCGCAATGGGGCCGTGTTTCATCTCGGCAGCCGGATATCCTTCGGCATGTATATAAGAAATTTCTTTCAGCTTCAGCGCGCCTTCAAGGGCCACCGGAAAATTGTATCCGCGCCCCAGGTAAAGAAAGTTTTTAGCGTCTTTAAATTTTTCGGCCACTCCTTTTATGTATTCGTTGGAGCGCAGTACTTTTTCAATTTTTTCGGGAATTGATTCCAGTTCGGTCAGCAATTCCTGCATGCGAGTTTGGGTAATATGTCCCAGCTTTTGCGCAATGCTCAATGCCATTAACGTGAGCACCGTTACCTGGGCTGTGAAAGCCTTGGTTGATGCCACTCCTATTTCGGGGCCGGCATGGGTGTAGGCTCCGGCATGGGTAGCGCGCGGAATGGATGAACCTACCACATTGCAAATGCCAAAAATGGTTGCTCCTTTTTCTTTTGCCAGTTGAATGGCTGCAAGGGTATCGGCTGTTTCGCCCGACTGAGAGATGGCAATTACAAAATCGTTTTCGGTTATTACCGGATTGCGGTAACGAAACTCCGAGGCATATTCAATTTCAACCGGAATGCGGGTAAACTCTTCGAGCAGGTACTCGCCCACCAGGCCGGCATGCCACGAGGTACCGCAACCTACAATAAGAATGCGGTTAAGGTTTTTAAACTTGTGGTCGAACTGATCAATACCCGCCATCACAATTTGTGACGAGTTGGTGCGAATTCTTCCTCTGAAATTATCAATAATAGAACGGGGCTGCTCAAAAATTTCTTTCAGCATAAAATGTTCGTAGCCGCCTTTTTCCAAAGCCTCCAGATTCATTTCAAGCTCCTGTATATACGGGTTGCGCACTTTGTTGTCGATGGTTTTTACCACCATTTCTCCGTCCTGAATATATACTACCTCTCCGTCTTCGAGGTAATACACGTTTTTGGTAAATTCTATAATAGGCGAAGCATCGGAGGCAATAAAATATTCTCCATCCTTTCCAATGCCAACCACCATAGGGCTTCCTTTACGTGCACCTATCAGCATATTGTGGTCGTCTTTCGAAATAATCACAATAGCGTAGGCGCCTACCACTTCAGAGAGGGCAATGCGCACCGCTTCTTCAAGAGATACACTGGCTTTTTTCTGAACGTCTTCAATCAGGTGAATGAGTACTTCGGTATCGGTATCGCTTTTAAATGTGTGGCCACGTTTAAGCAACTCTTCTTTTAGCGAAGCATAGTTTTCAATAATCCCGTTGTGAATAATAGCTAATCCTCCGTCCTGCGACAGGTGAGGGTGTGCGTTGCGGTCGTTGGGTTCCCCGTGTGTGGCCCAACGGGTGTGGCCAATGCCAATATTCCCTTTAATATCTTTATCCTGAACAAAGTTTTCAAGCTCAGAGACCTTGCCGGCTTTTTTGTATGTTTTTATACCACCGTCAAGCAGCGCCACTCCGGCACTGTCGTACCCTCGGTATTCTAATCGTTTAAGGCCTTTTATCAGGATTGGATAAGCTTCCTGCTTACCTATATAAGCAACAATTCCACACATAGTAGTTTAATTTCTTTTAGTAATTAGAGTGTTTAGGATTAGGACTCGGCCCGAAGATAACTATTTTGCAATTGATAGTCTAACTTTCTGCCTATTACGTTTGCCAGCGGGCCTAGTTGACTCATCAGCTCATCTAACTGAGACGGTAAAATAGATTGCGGCCCGTCAGAAAGGGCTTTGTCGGGTGTGTGATGAACTTCTATCAGCAACCCATCGGCTCCGGCTGCCACAGAGGCCAGCGACATGGGGGCCACGCGGTTTCTTATTCCTGTACCATGACTCGGGTCGGAAAATACAGGCAGGTGGCTTAGTTCTTTTACAATGGGAATAGCCGATACATCAAGTGTGTTGCGGCCAATGGTGTCGAAGGTGCGTATTCCGCGCTCGCATAAAATTACCCGCTCATTTCCTCCCGATAAAATATATTCGGCCGCCATAAGCCACTCTTGTATGCGGGCCTGCATGCCCCGTTTAAGCAAAACCGGTTTATCCTGTTTGCCCAACTGAGCCAGCAGGTAAAAGTTTTGCATGTTGCGGGTTCCTATTTGCAGCACATCGGCATATTGGTACACTTCGTCAAGCAGACTTAAGTCCACCACCTCGGTTACCACATTCAGTTCATATTTGTCGGCTGCGGCACGCAGCATTTTTAGTCCATCTTTGCCTAATCCCTGAAAAGAATACGGAGAAGAACGCGGCTTATACGCCCCGCCTCTGATAAATTTTACGTTGCGGCTGTGCAGAAATTCAGCCATTTTAAATATCTGCTCTTCCGACTCAACCGCACAGGGGCCGGCCATCAGGTTTATAACCGATGTGCCCACCGGTGTTCCGTTTACTTCAAAAGTGGTAGGCTCTTTTTTCCAGCTTTTGCTGGCAATTTTGTAAGGCTCGCTTACCTCAAACACCTCTTTTATTCCGGGAAGTAATTTTAATACACGGGTATCAAAATCAACCGGAGCATTGGACACCGTAATGATGGATTGGCCGTTTAAATGAACGGCATGATTTTTCAACCCAAGTTCATGAAGCTTCCCAATTATTTGTGAAGTGGTTTCGGGGGTAATATCTTTTTCTAATACTATAATCACGGCTACTTATGGAACAACAGTGTAAATGAGTTTTAGTTTTGGGCGAATTACGCCAGTTTTTGCGGTATTTAAAACGATTCGCTCCATTCCTGCATAATTATATGAGGTAACAAAGAAAATTCCGTTGTCAGTAGCTACCCCTGTTTTGCGGTAATTGTCTAAAATGGTTTGAAAGTAATTTTTAGGCAGCAGCGAGTAAGTAAGGGATGTTTTTATCTGCGACTTGTCGGAATTATATGTTCCAAAAGGCACGACCCCCGATGTTTGTTTGTTTTTACCCAGCGAGTCGGACTCGATAAACATGGTTTGCAGCGGAAACGCATAGTCGGTAGTGCTGTTGATGGCGTAGGTAGGTAAAATTAACTCGGCACTAAGTATTGAAACCGCTTTGTTATTGTTGTTTTTAACCAAATCGAAAACCGTAGGAAACTTTATCAGGGTTTTAACTCCCGCCATTGATTGGGCATAGCAGGTATCTCTGTTTTGTTTCAGATTAAGTTGCCCGGCTAAAACGGTTCCGCTGTAGTCGTGGGTATGGTTATTAAACCGGGCCGAGTTTTCATTAATCGGAAAAAACTTGGATAGTGAATCGCTGTAATAAATAGTAAGCCCCGAGTAGCCGTTTAAAAAATCAATGCTGGCAATGGCTCCGTTTCCGGGAGAAGGCACTGGTGATACCGGAACAATGGCCACCCCTTTGAGGTATTGTAAAAAAGCTTCGGTGGTTGCAAAGTTTGGCCCTGCGCTCTTAAGTTTGGTAATAAAGGCAGGATTGGTGATATGAACACGCAACTGTGCCGGAAGTTTTTTGGCTGCCGATCCCTGCATCACCGTAACGCTATCGGTAAGGTTCATTTGCCCGGTCCAGCTACCCAATTCCTGCGGGTCAAAATTTACCCACGAGGTAGAATAATACAGACTATCGGTGCGAAGACTTTCCGAGAGCTCGTAAACTTTTATGGTTTGCGAGCTGCTAAGGTTTCCGCAATACGCTGTTTTGTTTTGATACCTGAGCGAGAGCACCACCGAATCAATGGTTACTGCTGAAAAATCGAGGTTGTTTTCGGGCAAACGAAACTGGGCAAAAATGCTAGTGGTGGTAGCACCAAAAACCGGGTCGTTCATTCTTCCCAGCGGGCTCACGGGCCGTTCATCTGTTCTGACTGAATCGTCTTTTTGGGTATACGTTACCAGCTCAAAGGTATCGGTCTCAATGAGCCCGATATTGTCTCCGTTGGGCAGAATGTCTTTTCCTATCACTTCGGTGTCAACCTTTTTACAGGCCAAAGCAATAGAGAAAAAAACAATAAGAAAAAGGAGTAGCTTAGTTTTGGCGGACAAGCAGCGAATCATATAACTCAGCATATTTTTCTGCAAACCCGTCTTCGGCATGATCTACCACCACAGTTCCTTTTTTGGTTTGTGCAGTTAATTGCTTGGCTACTTTAGGGTCAATATTTTCGCTGCATTTAACCACGGCATCCGAATGCTCAATGGCTCCCATATACAAACTGGAGCAGTTTCCGTCTTTAAATGTACCCATTTGGCCTTCATCAATATTATTGAGGCTTGCTTTGCGGGCAAAGTCTTTTCCAAGGTTCTCTTCAAATTCGTTATCGAATACAGAGAATACAACTTTGGCGTTACGGAAAACCGGCTCGTTTTTATAAATGGTTTTAATATACAATGGAATCAAACTGGTCATCCACCCCTGACAATGGATAATATCGGGAGCCCAACCAAGTTTTTTCACCGTTTCCAATGCGCCTTTGCAAAAGAAAATGGTGCGCTCGTCATTATCGGCATAAAACTCTTCTTTCTCGTTTGAAAAAACAAACTTGCGGTGGAAGTAATCTTCGTTGTCGAGAAAATAAACCTGCATTTTAGCTTCCGGAATAGATGCTACTTTAATAGTAAGCGGGTTGTCATTATCGTCAATTGTAATATTGATTCCCGATAGCCTCACCACCTCGTGCAGGCGGTTTCTTCGTTCATTAATACATCCGAAGCGGGGCATCAGCACACGGATTTCATTGTCTTTCTCCTGAATGGCCTGCGGCAACCTGCGGGCTAACTCTGAAACACTGGAAACTTTTAGAAAAGGACTCATTTCTGATGAAACGAAAAGAACTCGTTTACGATTAGAACTTTTTACCATAAGAATGTAGTTAATTTTGAAAACAGTGTGCAAAAATATAGAAAATTCTGGAGACTTTAGGTATAAATTTGTGAGATTCTTTTTATAATATGGCCGCGTTATTACCAATAAGGATTTGATATTCTATAAATTATCTGAAGATTTACGAGAAGAAATAAGGCATTTACGTGCCTCCGGTAAGCGAATTGGCTTTGTTCCCACTATGGGGGCCCTTCACCGGGGGCATATCTCTTTAATTCAGGCATCAGCAGCGTTGTGTGATGTAACCATTTGCAGCATTTTTGTCAACCCCTCTCAGTTTAACAATGCCGAGGACCTGAAGCATTATCCACGTACTTTGGTAAATGATCTGGAGTTGCTGGCCGCATTTAAGAACATTCTTGTTTACGCTCCCGATGAAGTAAGCGATGTATATAAAACGGATGAAGATTTTGCCGTTGAGCTTGGCAATATAGGGCTGGTAATGGAGGCCGCATTCAGGCCGGGTCATTTTAACGGGGTGATGAATGTTGTAAAGCGTTTGTTCGATATAGTCACCCCCGATGTGGCTTTTTTCGGACAGAAAGATTTTCAGCAATGCTTAGTAATTAAAAAACTCATACGGCACTACCGGCTGCCTGTTCAACTTGAAATATGCCCTATAGCCCGCGAAGAAGACGGTCTGGCTATGAGCTCGCGAAATGTAAGGCTCTCTCCTGCCGAAAGAGCCATTGCTCCGGCTATTTTTAAAGTGTTGACGCGCGCCAAAGAACAGGTAAACCGGCTTACCCCTGCTGAAGTAAAAAAACAGGTATTGAACGAACTTAAATCTCACCCTGAACTTGTGCCCGAATACATTGAAATTTCGGAAACAGAAAATCTGCTTCCGGTTGAAAGTTGGAACGATGCCCGAAATATTGTAGCTTGCATTACAGTTAAACTGGGTGCAGTTCGCCTTATTGATAATATTATTCTGAAGTAATGTCGCAACAGGAACGCTTTTTCGAAGAATCGGAGAAAAGGGCTTTTGATAAAGCCATGCGGCAGAAAATTGAAACCAGCCTAAGCAACTACCAGAAAAACCATGCGCTGGGTTTAACTCAGTTCGAAAACCTGACACTGGCCAAAGAGCGTGCTTCCTACTCGCGATGGAGAGCGATTGAAAGCCTTGATAAATTTTTGCTTGAGTTTGAAAATAATTTTGCGCGCAGAGGAGGAAAAGTAATCTGGGCCCCCGATGCCGAAAGCGCACTGCAGGAGCTTGAAAACATTATATCCGCTCTTAAACCCGATGAGGTAGTAATGAGCAAGTCGATGGCTACCGAAGAAATAGGACTGGCCGCCTTTCTTGAAAAAAAGAATATTGTAATTACCGAAACCGACCTTGGCGAACACATTCAGCAGCAGGCAAAGGAAAAACCACTTCATCCTGTGGTGCCGGCCATGCACCAATCGGTTGACGATATAGCAACCTTGTTGCATATGGATCCGGAAAATAATACCGCTGAAAAAATAGCTACGGAAACCAGCGAAAAAATCAGACCTCATTTTGCGGCTTCTTCACTCGGAATAACCGGAGCCAATTTTCTGGTAGCCGATATTGGTGCCATAAGCATTACCGAAAACGAAGGCAACGCCCGTATGGGAACTTCGTGGCCCGATGTGCACGTGGTAATTGCCGGGATTGAGAAAGTAATTCCGGCTGTGGGCGATTTAGAAGTATTGCTTCCAATACTGGCAACCTATGGCACTGGCCAGCGCATTACCGCCTACAACTCGCTGTTGCTTGGCCCGCGCATGAGTGATGAAACTGACGGGCCCAAAGAAATGATTGTGATTTTACTGGACAACGGCCGCAGCAATCTTTTAGAAAAACAGGAGCAGCGGCAGGCGCTTAAATGCATAAGGTGTGGCGCCTGCCTTAATGTTTGCCCCATATTTAAAACCATCGGAGGTCAGGCTTACGGAACTACTTACAACGGCCCCATTGGTGCAGTTATAACCCCCATACAGGTTGACAGCAAAGAATACAAACACCTGAGCCATGCTTCTACCCTTTGCGGGGCGTGTACCGATGTGTGCCCGGTGCAAATACCGCTGCACATGAACCTGCTGGCCAACCGCAGGGATTTTAATGAAGAGGGAATGGCCAAAGGTCAGGAAAAAATGATGTGGTATGCCTGGAAAAAAGGCGTGCTCGACCGCAAAAAAATGAACCGTGGTGCAGGAATGAAAAACTTTTTTCTGAAAACCATTTTTAAAAAACCCTGGGGCGAACGAAGAACATTTCCCGAGTTTGCCCCAAAATCATTTAATGAACTCTGGAGAGAAAAACATGGCGACCACAAATAAATTACTCTGGATTATTTTTCTGTTTCCGGCCCTTGTTGCGGCACAGATTACTTTCCCTAAAACGCAGGTAAAAGATCCGAAACTTACTACCATTGCCATTACCCATGCAACCATTTGGGTGGACGAAAACCTGCACTACAGCGATGCTACCCTGCTGCTAAAAGATGGTGTAGTGGCCGCCTGCGGAAACAATATTTCCATTCCGGCACGAGCTCTGGTGATTGATATAAAAGGCGCATATATCTATCCTTCTTTCATTGATCCTTTCAGCACCTATGGAATACAACCTGTAAAAGAGGCTCGGCATAAAAAACCCGCTACAAGTATAACCGGGTGGAATCCGGCCATACGCAGCGCCTGCGATGCTTTTGAGTTTTTTTCTCCCGATGAAAAACGTTCAGCGGCCCTGCTCGAAATGGGCTATGGCTGCACTTCTTCCCTGGTAAGAGATGGCATAGCCCGTGGTTCTTCTGCTTTGGTTCTGCTTGGAAACGGACTGGAAAACGAACTGATTTTAGCCAAACAAAGCGCAGCTCACTATTCGTTTAACAAAGGCAGTTCTCCCGATGTATATCCCGGTTCGCTTATGGGCAGCATTGCCCTTTTGAGGCAAACCTATTACGATGCCGACTGGTATGTAAAAGGGGGAAATAAACAAGAGTACAATTATGCCCTTGAGCGAATGAACCTGCTCAGGAATTTGCCTCAGGTGTTCGAAGCGGAAAACAAACTTTCTCTTTTGCGCGCGCAAAAAGTGGCCAACGAGTTTGGCCAGTCGTATATAATAAGAGGGGCGGGAGACGAATACCTGATTGCCGCACAACTAAAAGCCCTAGGAACAAGAGTAATTATTCCGGTGGCTCTTCCTAAACCTTATCGCATCACCAATCAAAATAAAGAACTCATAAGCACCCGCGACTTGCGCCACTGGAATAGTGCCCCGAATAACGCACAGCTATTGGCCAAAGCCGGAGTTCCGTTTTCGTTTACTGCCGAAGAGGTGGGCGACCCGAATACTTTTTGGAAAAACATCCGGCTGATGATGAAGCGCGGAATGGATGAAAAAACGTTGCTGCAGGCCATGTGCACCAACCCCTCGCTCTTTCTCAAAGCGGAGGCGCTTATTGGCAGTCTTAAACCCGGGCGCATAGCTAATTTTATTGTTTGCAGCGGTCCGCTAAGTGATGAACATTTTGTGTTGCTCGAGAATTGGGTAAAAGGGAAGAGAACAATTTTGAGAGGCGCTTCACAAAAAACATTTGAAGGGTCATACGCGTTTGCCGGAGGCAAATTAACCATTAGTAAAAACGAACTTGTTTTCATTTCAATCGGTGATACGTGTACCGCTCCATGGGTGGCCGTGAAAGGAAGGTCGGCCGCAGAGTTTGTGCTATTGTGTAACAAAACAACTCTTAAGCCCGGATACCTTTGGGTAAGTTTATATGGAGGCAACTACCCGCAGCAGGCAACAACACTAAACCTGATGTTTGATGGGAAAACCATTAAAGCAACCCGCGAAGAAGTACCTGCCGAAAAAACAAAATCGGCCGATAACTCCATAGTGCCGGCAGAAAAAACAGCAACCACCTGGTATCCGTTTGCCGATTACGGTTCGGTAAGCCCGAAGTCAAAGGAGTTTGTACTGTTTAAAAATGCCACCATATGGACCGGAGAGGCTGAAGGTATTTTAAGTGGCACCGACATGGCTATTGGGAATGGTAAAATTATAGCCATTGGAAAAAACCTTGACGGGGCAAAAGTTTTTGGCAAAACTCCCTTCGCCAGCATTGATGCCACCGGAAAACATATTACTGCCGGAATTATTGACGAGCATTCGCATGTTGCCATTGAAAACGGAGTGAATGAGTGCACACAGTCAGTAACATCGGAAGTGCGTATTGGCGATGTGATAAACAATGAGGATGTAAATATTTTCAGGCAACTGGCCGGTGGAGTAACCAGTGCTCACCTGCTGCACGGGTCGTGTAATCCCATTGGCGGACAAACCCAGCTTATAAAACTTCGCTGGGGAAATACTCCCGAAGAAATGAAATTTGAAGGATGGGGCGGCTTTATCAAATTTGCCCTGGGCGAAAACGTAAAACGGGGCAACTGGGACGACCCTTCGCGCAGGTTTCCGCAAACGCGCATGGGAGTGGAGCAAACCATTCTCGATGCATTTACGCGTGCAAAACAATATGGTAAAGAAAAAGAGCTGGCGCAAAAAAACAAAAGCCTTTTCAGGATTGATCTGGAGATGGAGGCGCTGCTCGAAATTTTGAATCGTCAGCGGTTTATTACCTGCCACTCCTATGTGCAGTCAGAAATAAATATGCTGATTAATCTGGCCGACTCGGTTGGGTTTAAAGTAAATACTTTTACCCACGTGCTTGAAGGATATAAAGTGGCCGATAAAATAAAAGCACACGGAGCGGCTGCCAGCACATTTGCCGATTGGTGGGCATATAAATATGAAGTGATTGATGCCATTCCTTACAATGCAGCTATCCTGAATAAAATGGGTGTGGTTACCGCCATCAACTCTGATGATGCTGAAATGGGACGAAGATTAAATCAGGAAGCAGCCAAGAGTGTAAAATACGGAAACATGAGCAGGGAAGATGCGTGGAAAATGGTTACCCTCAATCCTGCCAAAATGCTGCATGTCGATCATCGGGTTGGAAGCCTTAAAGCAGGAAAGGATGCCGATGTGGTAGTTTGGAGCAGCGAGCCCCTGAGTATTTATGCCCGCGTTGAAAAAACGTATGTGGACGGCATCTGCTACTTTGATTCGGCAACAGAAACAGCAGCGAACGAAGCACTGAAAAAAGAGCGCGAATTGCTGCTCACAAAAATGATAGAAGCCATAAAACTTGGCGAAGAACCTCAGGACGGAGTTTCGGCCCCCGAGGTAGAATACCACTGCGAAGATTAAACTTATTACAGTTTTGTAATCCGTAGCGAGTCGGTGTGGTCTGCGCTTTTTATAAGTACCGAATACACTCCTTTTGGCAATCCGGCCAAATCAATCAATCCCTTATTGGTTCCCTGCGTAGTCGCCACTTTTCTTCCGGTCATATCGTACACTTCGGCAACAAAGTCGCCTTTAGCTTCAACCGTTAACTGCTGTTGAGCCGGGTTTGGATATACTTTTACCTGAGCAGAGGTGGTTTTTGAAATTCCGGTATTGACCCTGTTCAGCAATACAATGGTATTATTTGTTTTTTCGCAAACACCCCGGTGCATACTGATATTTATATGCCCGGTGTCATTATTTCCCCACTGAATTTCTATTGCATTGGTGCCAAATCCTGAAATAATATTTCCGTTTATTACCTCCCAGTCATAGCTGTACAACGGAACAAACGGTACCGAATACGTGTGAATTTCGTATGGCACCTTTAATGCCGACACCCCATAAATATCAAACGGCTTGTTGTCGGCCACGTTCACCTTTACGCTATCGCGGGTTACATAAGATCCGCTGCGAATATCAACCCAGTAGTATGAATCCTTTGCCGGACCAACATGAATTTGCGGAACGGAGTCGTTGGTTGACCAGCGGTATTTTGCCTCGGGGCATCCATTGGAAACTGCAAGCGGAACCCCTGCGGAAGGATTGCACAAAAGTGTATCTTTTTGCATAAGCCGCGAAGTGTTAAACAGCAAAAGAGAAGAGTCGTAACTGAAAAAGTTTGCCGGGGTTACAAAAGACATGAACACTTTGTTATTTGGTTTCAGGTTTATTTCGGTGATGGAATCAAAAGGAGTTCCGTTGCTCAGGAAAAACGGCAGGTTCCCGGTAATGGTTGCTTCATTTTGATTACAAAAATACGAAGTGTCTTTTAATGATGACTTCGACTGGTTATCGGCAAGCAGTTTACTCAGGTCAAACTTAAATGCTCGATAAGAATAATATCCGCCAGGTAACTGCATTTCCAACACCACATTTCCCAGAGAATCTATTTCCGAAAGAGTTGGCAGGGTTCCGCCCCACCCAATCATGGTGTTCCCATTTGGCAAGCGCTGAGCATTCCCCATAAAATTACTGGTTACATCGGGGGAGTGACGATACTCCCACACCTTGGTGGCAATTTTATTTACCTCGTCAACCTTGTATTCTACAACCCTTGAGTAGCGTGTAGTAGGTCGGTAGTTGCCATTGTCAAATATCATAATATTTCCGTTGGGCAATCTGCGTGCATCATGCTGATAGGAAAAAGCGCCCATGTCGTTGGGGAACGCAAACTGATTGCCGGCATTTCTTCCCATTCTCCAAATTAGCTGGCCGGTGTAGGTGTTAATTTTTTCTATTTCGTTAAAGTGTCTTGAACAAAGTAAAATAGCCGAATCGCCATCAAGCTCTATGGAGTTGCTGTGAAGGTAATCAATAAAATTTGCCGTAAAACTTACTCCTACTGCCTGCAGAATTGGTAAATAGTCCAGCGATTTCCACTCGAACAAAACATTCTTTGCTCTGTCGAGTTTTTGCACCACCATTCCCATTACCAGCGCCTGAGGGTTGCCTCCGGTAACCTCATTTGTCATATCAACCACCACGTATTGGTTGGCCATTATGTAATAGTTGCCAAAACGGTCAATCACCAGGTCGTGTGCATCGGTTATGTATCCGTTTTGCGCCCTTACCGTATCAATCGGGTTCAGGTGTTTATCGAGAATATAATAACACAAATCATAATTATGAAAATAAGAATACGTGCTATCGCTTAGTTTTTTGAAATCGAGGGCCCCATCGGGTAGCGTTTTGCTGTAAAGTTTCCGTCCGTCATTGTCAACAATAAGCAGGTAGTTGGTTTGCTGCCCCCCGCTTATGGTAAGTGTGGTAAGCATTACTTGTCCGGGAGAAGGGTTTGTTTTTTTTCCTAACATTACCTGAGGTGTCTCATCGGGGGTGGTAGATGTGGTGGTGTAAATGGCTCCTTTAGTTTCAATAGCTATAGGGAGCAGATTAGCTGCTGCTGTTCTGTCTCCGGCCATTGCTTTCATCTTAAGTCCTTCAATGCTGTCGGAGGTATTTGTGATAAACGTGTAAGAAAATGGCTCCACCCACAAACCTCCGCTAAGTTGCAATTTTTCTGTTAGGGTAATTTTTATTTTTTGGTGATTGGGTAATTTACTAAGCGGGTCGAGCACCAAAATTTTTCCGTTATAAAACAAATAGGATTTGAAAAAAACCGGAGAGTTTTGCTCGGTTGTTATTTTAAATTTCCCCTGCACGTTTTCATCCGTTACCGATGCGTTTAGGCTTAAATATATATTCGTGTAAACGCTATTGTACACACTTCCCGATTTGGGATTCATGTAATTCACGTTGTTTGATCCCTGCGCCTGAGAAAAAAGCGGAAACAAAAACAGAATGACAAAAAGGGTTAAAGTTTGCTGGCAGTTAATGCGCGGCATTGCATTGCTCATGTTGACTAATTTTAAAGTTGGTGCTGCTGTAACTACCCCGCAAGTTATGGTTTAATTTTACAAAAACAACTTGCCCTGTAGTTGCTTTTGGGTCTTTTTACCCTTTATTTTGAGTGCACTTTAACATCGCCCAATGAAACATTTACTATTCTCCCTGTTTTCTGCCGCCCTCCTATTGGTTTTTTCCCTTAGCTTTTCACTGGCCCAGGCACCACGCAGCTATACCTCTTCCGAGATTTTGCTGCAACTGAAAAAACTGAACACCGTGGGTTCTGTGCTGTATATTGCCGCACACCCCGATGATGAAAACACGCGCCTGATTGCTTACCTCGCCAACGAAAAATGTTTGCGCACCGGTTACCTCAGCCTTACCCGCGGTGATGGCGGACAAAACCTGATTGGCCCCGAACAAGGAGTGGAGCTGGGGGTTATCCGCACACAGGAGTTGCTGGCCGCGCGCAGAATAGACGGGGGCGAACAGTTTTTTACCCGCGCCTATGATTTTGGTTACAGCAAAACCCCCAAAGAAACTTTTCAGAAATGGAACCACGATTCAGTGCTGAGTGATGTGGTTTGGGTTATCCGCAACTTCCGTCCCGATATTATCATTACCCGTTTTGCCACCGATGGAAGCGGAGGGCACGGACACCATACTGCCTCGGCCATCTTAGCCGAAGAAGCTTTTGATGCAGCCGGAGATCCGAAACGTTTTCCCGAGCAGTTGCAATGCGTGGAAGTGTGGCAGCCCCGCAGGTTGTTTTACAACGCCACCAACCGCTTTCGTGACCCCAATGCAGACATGAGTGCTTTTATTAAGTTGGATGTAGGCGGTTACAACCCCTTGCTTGGAAAAAGCTATGGAGAAATTGCCGCTGAGAGTCGCAGCATGCACAAAAGCCAGGGCTTTGGCAGCGCCAAACAACGTGGCGAATATTTTGAATTCTTTAAACCCGTTAAAGGTGACACAGCCGGACTGAAAGATATTTTTGAGGGAATGGATTTTAGTTGGAAGAGGGTGAAGGGGGGAGAGAGGATTGGGAAATTGGTTAATGAGGTAATTAGAAATTTTGATGTTGAGAAGCCCGAAACATCTGCTCCTCAGTTTGCGAAGGTTTATGAAGAATTGTACTCTCTATCATACGATTTTTACCATGTAAAACTTGCCCATGAAATTTTGTTAAATACAACCAGTGTAACCGTTGATGTAACAACTAGTTTAAGTCAATTTGGAAATGGTGAGGAATTAAAATTTACCGTAAATACTATTAACAGGGGTAGTGCAAAAGTTATATTAAAAGAACTTTCACTAAGAAGCAATAACATATTTTTATTAGACGAAAAGAGTATTTACAAAAGCGCACAAAACAACACCCCTTTAATACTAAATTATAAATCTTCTATAAACAAGAACATTGTGCCTTCAGAAGCTTTTTGGCTTGCTGAGCCTTTAAGAAACAATATGTTTGCTGCTACTGACCAATATTCAAATAGCACATCTAATAATATTTTGGTAACTCCTTGGTTTGAAATAAACGGATTGTTGTCCTCTACTTCTTTACCGGTTCAATACAAATGGGTTGACCCGGAGAAAGGAGAATTATATCGTCCGCTAGTGATTACCCCACCTGTTATGGTGAATGTGATAAACGAGGTGGTGGCCTTCAGCAGCACCGAGGCTAAAATGGTAAGCGTGGTAGTAAAAGCAGGAAAAGACAATCTGAAAGGGGTCGTGAAGCTTGATCTTCCTTCCGGTTGGAGATCTGAGCCTGCCATGGTTGATTTTATGCTCGCAAAAAAAGGAGAGGAGAAAGTGGTTTCATTTATCGTCACCCCTCCGACCAATCCATCAGATACTGTTGTTAAAGCTATTGTTGAAATGGACGGGAAACACTACTCCAAAGGCATCAAAGAAATCAAATACGATCATATCCCTATTCAAACGCTTTTCCCCGAAACAGAAATAAAACTCATTCGTTTAGATGTAAAGAAAAAACTGAAACGCATTGGGTATATTCCCGGTGCCGGAGATGAGGTAGCCCCTTGTTTAACCCAATTGGGTTATGAGGTGGTAACCATTACAGACGATATGCTGGCCAATGAAAACTTAAACCAGTTTGAAGCCATCGTGACCGGAGTGCGGGCCTACAACACCAATGAAAAAATGCCTCAGTTTAAACAAAAGCTGATGGATTATGTAAACAACGGAGGCAACCTGATTGTACAATACAATACCAACAGCTGGGCCGGGCCGCTCAGTAGTGATATTGGTCCCTACAAATTTAAAATAACCCGTGACCGGGTGACCGATGAAAATGCCTCAGTAAATTTTGAACTGCCCAATCACCCCGTGTTGAATTACCCGAATAAAATTACAGCCAAAGATTTTGAAGGCTGGATACAGGAGCGTTGCATTTATAGCGCGGGTGAGGTAGATTCCAATTACGTCATGCCATTGAGTATGGCCGATCCGGATGAAAAACCCAACAAAGGCTCCCTTATCATTGGCAAATTCGGCAAAGGATATTTTGTGTACACGGGTTTGGTTTTCTTCCGCGAATTGCCTGCCGGTATTCCCGGTGCATATCGCTTGTTTGTAAATATATTGGAGCTTGGAAAATAATTTCACGCAAAGCCCGCAAAGACGCTAAGCTATCTTCTCTTTGCGTTCTCTGCGCCTTTGCGAGACAACAATGAAAAGTAAAAATTGGACATATCGCTACGTACTGGTCATCGGCTTTTTGCTGCTTGAGGTTGTTTTGTTTTACTTTTTTACCCAATACTTCTCATGAGTGTACTTGACTGGCTGGTATTGTCGCTTACCCTGCTTTCGGTAATTGCTTATGGCATTTACAAAAGTAAACACGAGCAAAACCTGAACAGCTATTTTAAGAGCAATAATTCCATGAGCTGGTTTCTGATCCTGCTCTCCATTATGGGAACGCAAGCAAGTGCCATTACGTTTCTCTCGGCACCGGGACAGGCATATACCGATGGGATGCGTTTTGTGCAGTACTATTTCGGCCTGCCACTGGCTATGGTGGTGCTGTGTGTAACCTTTGTGCCCATGTTTCATAAACTGAAAGTGTTTACCGCCTATGAATTTCTGGAGCAACGTTTTGATAAAAAAACCAGAATCCTCACTTCATTGTTATTTCTCATTCAGCGCGGTCTTTCCACCGGCATCAGCATTTATGCGCCTTCCATTATTCTCTCCTCTTTGCTTGGCTGGAATATTTACCTCACTAATTTAGTGATGGGCGGACTACTTATTATTTATACTGTGAGTGGTGGCGCCAAGGCGGTTGCCTATACCCAGATGCAACAATTGTTTATTGTGTTTGTAGGCATGTTTCTGGCCGGTTACCTCATTGTACATTTATTGCCCGATGGTGTAAGTTTTTCGGATGCCCTGCAGGTAGCAGGTAAAACCGGAAAACTCAATGTTATTGAAACAAAAATTGATATCACAGACTCCGGCTGGTGGAAGGATAAATACAATATCTGGAGCGGATTGATTGGTGGTTTTTTTCTGGCCCTCTCCTATTTTGGCACCGACCAAAGTCAGGTGGGGCGGTATTTAACGGCTAAAAATATCAGCGAAAGCCGAATGGGTTTATTAATGAACGGACTGGTAAAGGTGCCCATGCAGTTTTTGATTTTGCTGGTTGGCGCTCTGTTGTTTTCCTTTTATTCGTTTTATAAAGCCCCTGTGTTTTTTAATCAGAAACAAACCGAGAAGGTGCTTTCGTCTCCCTATGCCTCTGAGTTTATTTCCTTATCGGCCCGATATGATTCACTGAACACCCTGAAGCAGCAACATACGCAACAGCTGGTACAGGCCTTGCACACCCATCAGGAAACAACCTTACACAAAATTTCCTTACACAACACCGAAGAGCAGGCACAACAAACCCGAAAGCAAGCCATTGACGTAATTAAAAGAGCAAGTCCGGCTGCCGATACGAATGATACGAATTACATCTTTTTATATTTTGTCGTTCACCATTTGCCCAAAGGATTAATCGGTTTGCTCATTGCCATGATTTTTCTGGCGGCTTGGGGAAGTATTGCCGCTGCACTAAACTCTCTTGCCTCCACCACCATCATCGATTTGTACAAGCGAAATCATGCCCCCGAAAAGTCAGAGATACATTAT
>Ga0268298_10001581_pt1 | contig 26487 bp, 24 predicted proteins | sample WWTPWeurt_MetaG_FD_194462 | JGI IMG/M metagenome (GOLD analysis project Ga0268298, IMG submission 194462) | Activated sludge microbial communities from WWTP in Nijmegen, Gelderland, Netherland - WWTP Weurt | ecosystem: Engineered > WWTP > Aerobic digester > Activated sludge | place...
AATGAGCCATGGCCGTTGAGAATCTTCCCGATTTCACCCGCCCCGCCCGCCAGCGTTGGGAGTCCATCCCCGCAGATATCCGCCAGCGCCTGCTGGCCAATGTCTGGTGCGGGCAATGCCGCCACGAAGTGACGATCACCAATTTCACCGGGACCATCAAGGGTGGCGACCTGCTGCTAGTGGGCAAGTGTGCCGAGTGTCACGGCGACGTGGCGCGGGTGATCGAGGGCTAGTGAGCACATTGCCGCAGCAACCCGCACCAGTGCTCATTGGCCCCAATAGCGAGTAATTCGGTTGTAAACTGCACGCCACCAGACCGAACGACAAGGGCCTGCACGCGCAGGCCCTTGTCACATCCGCTTGCCGCAAAGGCAACTGTCTGGATGTTTTTTGCACTGGCGAGGCGCCAGGCCGCCGGTGCCGGCAGCGCCAATCCGGCCGCGGAGCAGAACGTCACCCTCGGCTACGACGACGCCGACCGGCGCACCCGTGTCACCCTGCCCAACGGCATCCAGATCACCTATGCCTACGATGCCGCCAGCCAGCTCACCGGCATCACCTACAAGAAAGCCGACGGCAGCACGATCGGCGATCTCACCTACGCCTACGATGCCGCCGGGCGGCGCACGGCGATGGGCGGCAGCCTCGCCCGCACCACGCTGCCCGCCGCAGTCGCGAGTGCGACCTACGACGCCAACAACCGCCTGACGAACTGGGGCGGCATCGCGCTGGGCTACGACGACAACGGCAACCTCATCAGCGAAGGCAGCACGACCTACACCTGGAACGCCAGAAACCAGCTCGCGGCCACCAGCCAGGGCGCGGCCAGCTACGCCTATGACGCGGCCGGGCGGCGGCGCAGCCGCACCGTCTCGGGCGTGAGCCTGCAGACGCTGCATGACGGCTGGAACCCGATCCAGTTGAAGCAATCCGGCAGCGCGGTCGAGACCCGGCTCTACGGCACGGGGCTGGACGAAATCTACGGGCGCACCAACAGCGGCGCGAGCCAGAGCACCCTCACCGATGCGCTGGGCTCGGTGCTGCAACTGGCCAACGCCGATCAGAGTGCGCAGGCCGACTACACCTACGGTGCCTACGGGCAGACGACCGAGACCCCGCCCGGGGCCAGCTCGAACCTGATCCGCTACACGGGGCGGGAGCAGGATACGGCGGGGCTGTACTATTATCGGAACCGGTATTACTCGCCGATCATGAGCAGGTTCATCAGCGAGGATCCGATTGGGTTGGCGGGTGGGGTGAATCTGTATGGGTATGTTGGGGGGATCCTGTCTCGTATTTTGATCCTCTTGGGCTGAAGCAGTGGGGTGCCGAATCGCACGGTTGGCGCCCGCCCAGTCCGCCTGGTGCCAGTACCCCTAGCAAGACCCCTTGGGCCGACACGCCCTTCTATCCCAATGGCAATCAATCTCCAGGCTATACACCTCAAGACGGCGTCTGCAGCAACCCTGCTGGATTTTTCAACGGTTTCGCATGTACCAAACAGTGTTGTGTGGAACATGATGCATGCTACGAGAAGTACCAGTGCAACTCCTCTTCTTGGGGCGGCCCGCTGTCCAGTCCGTGTCAGCAGTGCAATATGACGGCGGCAATATGTATCGTCACCGGTAGCCCGAAGGAAGGGTGCGGGCCAGGATGCGACTCGACGTTCAATGGTGCGCCATGATTGAACCGCGTCAATCAAACGCTGTAACGTTCGTGCAGAAGGAGTGCTTCATACCATGGAGTGCAATGTCATCAGACAAATAGGCAAATTCAGTGAAATCCGTAGCGTCAGTCGAAATGTCTCGACGCGGTTGGCGATGTTCTTCATGCTATTCGCAATTGGTCTGCTTGCTGCAAGCTGCGGGTATTTCCCAGAAGCATCTTTTTCGCTCTCTAGCGAATCTAGAGTGCCAAAGTGGTTTCACCTAAAGCCGGACCAGGCAAGGGAATCTGTGTCGATTTCAGTCGACTACTACGTTTCATCATCGGGCAGGAGGGCGGAGTTCATGCTCCGCGATCGAAACGGAAGAGTTGTCTCTCGTGCGACCGGGACTATGGTCGGACTTCAGCCGCATCGCCTTTCACGTGCTGGGGCTCACCCGAAGTCTCCTTACGTCTACGAGATCGTGATCGTGGGCGAGATCTCAGAGGTTATTGAACATAGAGACATGGAGCCCGTCTTTTACGTCAATGACGACCCTCGTGTTCGCGCGGAGTTGGAGGAAGAGCTCAGACGGGGTTATTCCAGCGAGCGCAGGGAAAAGGCTACAGGCTCTAATTGAATTTCCGCTCGTCGACATCGCCCCGGGTGCTACTCGCAGGCACCGACGTTCGCAGCGTTGAAAAAGGTTCCAGGCTCGAATTGAATTTCAGCGCGCGTAGGGCGGATTAGCGCAGCGTAATCCGCCGTATGGAATCGTCATCGGCGCCCGCGACTGCACCCGGACCGATCGCCCAACCCGCTGCCCCGGAATCCACGACACCACCCCGCTGAAACCCGCATGGCATGGCGATCCCGGGGCAGGGTGCCGTGCGAGGTCCGACCCATGCGCATCCCGGGGCTGCATGGCTGGAACACGCTGTCCCTGCGCCACCCAGCCAAGCGGGAATCGGGGAAATCGGCGGCACCGTCACGGGCGTGAGCCTGCTGACGCTGCACGACGGCGAGAACCCGATCCAGCTCAGGCAATCCGGCTCCGCGGTGGAAGCACGCCTCTACCGCACCGGACTGGATGTACGGGAATTCGGTGCCACGGACGCATCGTTTCCACGCAGGCCGAACCCTGCGCCGCGCGATCGCGCTGAACTGGGCGCATCGTTGGCTGCGTGATCCAGGCCCGGTATCATGGGGCTCATTGAATCCATTCCGCACGAGGTGAGCACATGGGCTTGCCGCTCGCAAAGAAAACCCTTGCCGAATTCCTGGCCTGGGAAGAACTGCAGCCCGACCGACACGAATTCTTCCGTGGCGAAGTCTTCGCCACGGTCGGCGGCACCGCACGCCACAACCGGGTCATCATGAACCTGGGCAGTCGCATCGCGGCGCACCTGGACGGCAGCGGTTGCCAGGCCTTCACCGAGAGCATGAAGGTGCAGATCGCCGACGGCATCCTGTATCCCGACGTGGTCGTCACCTGCGACAAGGCCGAGGCGGGCGATGAGCAGATCATCACCGACCCCAAGCTCATCATCGAGGTGCTGTCGCCGTCGACCAAGGGCTATGACCAGCGAGACAAATTCGTGCTCTACCGGTCGCTGCCGTCGCTGCGCGAGTACGCGCTGATCGACCCTTCCGAGAGGCGGGTGGAGGTTTTCACCTTGGCCGATGCCGGCGCGTGGCTGCTGGTGGATCAGACGAAGTCTGGCGCACTCACTTTGAGTAGCATCGGCCTCACGCTGCCCATGGAAGCGGTGTTCAAGGGTGTGGCGCAGGCGGCATGACGAACGACTTTGCTCTACAAAGCAGCCTCCTGCGTCAAGCTGTCCAGTGTACACTTGACGGCCTTGCCATCGCGGGACGGTAACGCGCCCGCCAGCGCCGGCAAGTCTACGGACGGGAATCGGACGACCCGGCAAGTTAATGGATCGCCCGGCGTGTGACCCGCCGCGCAATCGACTGGACTCCCAGCCTTTTCCGGCAAGGTTATGCCTCTTGCGACCGGCAATCTTATGTGACGCGTCGCACCGGGCTTTTTTTCGTCCGTTCCCCCAGTGTTGGTGCGGCTTCCGTTTTTGGCCTGGCGAGCGTCGCACCGCCAAGCCTCGTGTTTACACCCCCGACGACGCCTCTCTGCGCTCTGTTTTCTCGGTCGGTCACGCGAGCGTTCTCGAGGCTACTTCCTTTGCTGGCAGGGGGTTGGAGGTAGTCGGTTGTAGTTGGCAACTCCTGAAGCGGTGGCGACCGATTTATAGAGTGCGTCCGCCAGTCCTTGAACGCTGGGCAGTTCACTGCCCAGCGGCGTCATGCAGACAAGCAGTCTCCTGAAGGCCCAGGCATCGGACAGCGCGACGATTCGGGTGCCTGCTCTGCAGTAACGCGCCGCGGCCTTGTCTGGCATGACCGCGGCACCAACACCCGTGGCAACAACCTGTGCGATAGCGTCAAACCCACCCAAGCGCACTCTGTGGCGCGGGATGCGGCCACTGCGACTGGCCTGTGTCGCCAAGAAGCGGCCTAGCCCGCTGTCTCGGGCCAACCCCACGAGCGGGTGCTCCAGTAGCTCGCCAAATGCGATCGAGCGCCGCCGGCCGATAGCCCAGCGACTTGGCAGCAGTACCACCAAACGATCGTCGAGCCACTGCCTCACCAGCAGGCCGGAGGTGTCGACGTAATTCGCGACAATGCCGATGTCAGCGGTCCCTCGACGCAACGCGTCGATCACCGCCTCGCTGGGCAGTTCCTGGACGTCTACATCTAGATCCGGGTTCGTGATAAGGAAGTGCCCGATTGTGCGCGGCAAGGCCTCCGACATCGCGGCAGTGTTACATAGCAGCCGAACGGTGCCGCGCAACCCGTGCCCGAAGCTCGCCATTTCGACGTGGAGTGACTCGAGTTCTGCGAGCACACGATTCGCGTGGCGTGCCAGCGCGCGCCCGGCATCGGTCGGGGCTGCACCAGTCTTCGATCGATCCAGCAAGCGAGTACCAGAAGCGTCCTCCAATGTCTTGATTCGCGCGCTCGCCGCGGCGAGTGAGAGGTTTACAGCGGACGCAGCGGCGGTGATCGTGCCGTGTTCAATGACGGCAGCGAAGAGGTGCAGATCGAAAGGGTCGATGCGGTAGTCGACGGTGCGGCGCGCCTTGTTGGTCATGGGGTCATTGCCTTTATCCTGCGGAATTGCCGAAGGATACGTGCAGGGCAATCAGATGGACAGTAGGTCTGTTCAGGCAACATCATCCGGATATGGACAAGTTGCAGCTTCTGATGGTGACGTTGGTGTTCTTTCTCGCAGGTGCGGTGAAGGGCGTCACCGGCATGGGTCTTCCGACAGTGGCGATGAGCTTGCTGGGTCTATGGATGGCTCCGGTTCAAGCGGCAGCACTGCTCGTGGTCCCCTCGCTTGCCACCAACGTTGCGCAGTGTCGCGGGCCGCACCTGTTGCCGCTCGCTGCACGCCTGTGGCCTGGCTGGGTTGCTATCGCGGTCGTGACGGTTATCGCTCCCGGGTTTGGGGGCCTGGCATCGGTTGAGTCGGCGAGGGCCTGGCTGGGTGTAGTGCTCATCGCCTACGGGGTATGGGGACTGTGGCGCCCCGTATTGCCAGACTTGGCGGCACGTGGCAGGTGGCTCAGCGCGATTGCAGGAGCGATGACCGGAGTGGTCACGGCTCTCACCGCCGTCTTCGTTCTGCCGTGGGTTCCCTATCTACAGTCAATTCGTCTGGGCAAGGAAGAGATGGTGCAAGCCCTGGGACTATCGTTCACCGTCGCCACGCTGGCCCTCGCGGTTCGAGTACAGACTGCGACACCGCTATGGTGGTGGTCAGCGTCGACCGCGCTCGCCGTATGCGTAGCACTGGCCGGCGCCTTCTCAGGACTGAAACTTGGAGCGGCGCTGAGGAGCCGTCTCGCCGGGCCTGCGTTCCAGAAGGCCCTGTTCGTCGTCTTCATCGCGCTAGGCTCTGCCAACCTCACACGCGCTGGCTGAGGCACATTGCAGCCCGCTGTACAGTTACCGCGAATCTGGTGATGGTAGGTAAGTCAGGCCGCGATGACTCAGGGAAACAGAAGCCTCGACCGCTCGCAACCAAACGACGGTGCAAACGACGCACCAAACGATGGGGTCGCCAAACGACGGGGTCTTGCCTTTTGCCTCCCAAGCACCGACGCGCAGGGTGGATCGGCGCAGGGGATCCGCCGCCCTGCAATCCGAAGCACCACCCCGCCACTACCCGCATGGCATGGCGATCCCGGGGCAGGGTGCCGTGTGAGGCCCATTCCATGCGCGTCCCGGGGCGACATGCCCGAAGCGCGCCGCTCCATGTGCCATCCGCCACGCCGGACACGCCACAAGCTGCGTGGGCTGGACTTCCGCAGGTTGCCGGGCCTGTGGGGTGCATGGATAGGCGTTCCGCGGCGTACCACCGCCCACAGCGCCTATCCATGAGCCTCGCAGACGGCTTGCGCGTTGCCTGCCGAGGTGCGCCGCTGCACGGCGTTCACGGGTGCAGGATGTAGTCGTAACCCTTCTTGAAGTCGTCGAGCGAGATCTCGCGTTCGCGCTGGCCGAGGGCGTCGTAGAGCTTGACCTTGCCGGCGTTCAGGCCGAGCACCGCATAGGCGTGGGCGTAGTTGTTGTCGATGTTGCTGCGGCGGGCGATGGTCGGCACCTTGGTTGCGTCGGCGAGGGTGGTGTTGAGGTCGGCGGCGGAGAGTTTCGCGACCTCCTTGACCTGCACGCTGCCGGTGACGAATTCGACCACCTCGTTGGCGGCAGGGCCGGTGTCAGCGCTCGCCAGTGTTTCGTAGCTGCCGCTGGCCTTGAGCACGACGAAGGCTTTCTCGATCACGCTCACCCACAGCACGTCGTCGCTGGAACGGCCGTACTCGGCTGCGCCGCCGCTGTTCGACCAGAGGAAGTTTGTGACCTCGGTCTTGGCGTTGCCGGGGAAGGTGACTTCGAAGGTGCTCTGCGTTTCGTCCTTCGCCAGCGGCGGATCGGTCTTCTTGTTGCTCTCCGGATAGACGGACTTGTCAGGGTAGGTGCTCTTTACCTTCTGCGAACGCGCGGTGATCGTCACCTTGGACGACAGCGTCTTGGTATGTACCATCGCCGCAAGCAGCGCCGGCAGCGGGCAGTTCAGGATGGCACCCTGTTTGACCTCCAGCACCTTCTTCTCGGTGCCGGCAAGCGCCTTGTCGTGGCGCGCGAGCTGGATGCCCCAGCTCTGGTCGTCCCTGCGCGGCGCGGGTTCCGCGATCTCCTTCAAGGCGCCGGCCTGCATTTCGTCCGGCCCGCCCTCGATGCCGAGCGGATGGTGGTCACCCGCGAACAGGCGCCGATCCTCCGGCTCTGCCGACATGCCGGCCACGCCGGGAATCGTGCCGGCGACCAGGCCGCGGTCGGGAAAGACGGCGCCGCCGTCGGCGTTGTTTCCGTTGGGCATGAATACCTCCGCGAACGCCTGGGATCTGGGCCAGGCAGCGCATCGAGCCCACCGGCCGACGCGCTGCGCAGGCCGTGGTCTCTGATTGCCGTATGCCTATGGTAGCCCACGCCCGGCGCCAATTCGATGCGCCTGACGGCATGCGTGCGGTGCACGTCGCTGTGCGGCGCATGCAGCGGTGCGTGCAGCGCCGGGAAGCCGCCAAGCCGCAGCGTCATCGCCCTCGCGGTCCGGATCGACTAGAATTCAGCCCTTTTCGGCAGCTTCGTGCGCCGAAGCATGCGGGCGAAACGCCCTTCCAGGATTCCGATTCCATGACAGATACGGCCGTCGATGCCGGCGCACCTGCCGGCGCGACCAATTCGCCCCAGTCCCCGCTCGCGCGCGATGTCGCGCGGCGGCGCACCTTCGCCATCATTTCCCACCCCGACGCGGGCAAGACCACGCTGACCGAAAAGCTGCTGCTGTTCGGCGGCGCGATCCAGATGGCCGGCACGGTGAAGGCGCGCAAGAGCGGCCGCCATGCGACCTCCGACTGGATGGAGGTCGAAAAGCAGCGCGGCATCTCGGTGGCCAGTTCGGTGATGCAGTTCGAGCACAACGACTGCGTGTTCAACCTGCTCGACACGCCGGGCCACCAGGATTTCTCGGAAGACACTTACCGCGTGCTGACGGCGGTCGATGCGGCGGTGATGGTGGTCGATTCGGCCAAGGGCGTCGAGGCGCAGACGATCAAGCTGCTCGAAGTCTGCCGCCGGCGCAACACGCCGATCATCACCTTCATCAACAAGCTCGACCGCGAAGGCCGCGAGCCGCTGGAACTGCTCGACGAAATCGAGTCGATCCTGCGCATCCAGTGCGCGCCGGTGACCTGGCCGATCGGCATGGGCAAGCGCTTCATCGGCGTCTACCACTTGCTGCGCAACGAGATACTGAGCTTCACGCCGGGCGAGGAGAAGGCCAACCAGACGGTGCAGGCGCTGCTCGGCCTCAACCATCCGCATCTCGAGCGCGACGCCGCGATGGAGATGGAAAAGCTGCGCGAGGACATCGACCTGGTGCGCGGCGCCTCGGCGCCGTTCGATCTCGATGCCTTCCTCGCCGGAACGCAGAGTCCGGTGTTCTTCGGCTCGGCGATCAACAACTTCGGCGTGCGCGAGATCCTGCGCGCACTGGCGGAATGGGCGCCGGCGCCGCTGCCGCGCGACGCCGGCGTGCGCAGCGTGCAGCCGACCGAGACGCCGTTCACCGGTTTCGTGTTCAAGATCCAGGCCAACATGGACCCGAACCACCGCGACCGCATCGCATTCCTGCGCGTGTGTTCCGGCCGCTATGCGCCCGGCATCAAGGTGCGCCACCTGCGCCTCAAGCGCGAGATGAAGATCGCCAACGCTGTCACCTTCATGGCCAACGAACGCTCGCTGATGGAAGATGCCGTCGCCGGCGACATTCTCGGCGTGCACAATCACGGCAACCTGCAGATTGGCGATACGCTGACCGAAGGCGAGGATCTCGGCTTCAAAGGCATTCCGTATTTCGCGCCCGAACTGTTCAGCCGCGCGCAATTGCGCGACCCGCTGCGCGCCAAGCAGTTGCAGAAAGGCTTGCGCGAGCTCGGCGAGGAAGGCGCGGTGCAGGTGTTCGAGTCGATGTTCGACAACACGCTGCTGATGGGCGCGGTCGGCCAGCTGCAGTTCGAAGTCGTCGAGCACCGGCTCAAGACCGAGTACGGCGTCGACGCCCGATTCGAGCGCGCCGAGATCCACACCGCGCGCTGGATCACCTGCGACGACGCGGCGATGCTGAACGAATTTACCCGCACCCAGCGCGCGCGCCTGGCGCACGACGTGGATGGCAACCTGGTCTACCTCGCGGACACGCGCTACAACCTGATGGTGACCATGGAGCGCTGGCCCAAGGTGCAGTTCCACGACACGCGCGAGCACGGGCAGAAGTTCGACGGTTGATCCGGTCGGATGGCGGCGCTGCCACCGGCCTGCAAGCCGCATGGTGCGGCGTTTGCCGGCAGGGCGGGCCGCAGGGCCCCATGGCGCCTGCCTCGCAGGCCGGTGCCGGCGGGATGCCTATCCCCGTGCGCCTCGTGGTGCCGTGGCACAATGTCAACATCATGATCGAACGGTCCGGGCATTCCGCTCCGACACAAGCTGCACGCCGCGAGGCGCAGCAGCGTGCCGACGAGATCCGCGCCTTCCGCAGCGAGCTGGCGCGGCTCGCAAGCGAGGGCGTGCTGGTGCTCGATGCATCGCGCCGTGCGGCGCTCGATGCGCACCACGATGCACTGCTCGCCGGCTATGCGCGCGAGTTCGACATCGACCGCGACGCTCGCGCCAGGCAACTCTCCCTTGGCATGAAGGTGGCCTCATTCCTCGGCGCGCTGGCCCTGGCGGCGAGCGTGTTCTTCCTCTTCTACCAGTTCTGGGGCCGTTTCGGCGAAGCGGCACAGGTGGCGATACTCGTCATGGCGTCTCTGGCCACGCTCGGCCTCACGGTGTGGATGCAGGGGCGCGATGCCAGCGGCTACTTCACCAAGCTCGCGGCGCTGGTTGCCTTCGCCTGTTTCGTGCTGAACATCGCGATGCTCGGTGCCATCTTCAACATCGCGCCGTCTGACAAGGCGCTGCTGCCTTGGGCCGCTTTCGCCTTCCTGCTCGCCTATGCCTGTGACCTGCGGCTGCTGCTCGGCGCCGGCATTCTGTGCGTGGCCGGTTTCGTCGCGGCGCGCGTCGGCACCTGGGGCGGCATTTACTGGCTGTCGGCCGGCGAGCGACCGGAGAATTTCTTCGTCGCCGCAGTGCTGCTGCTTGCCATCCCGCGAATCGCGCTGCATCGGCGTTACCCGGGCTTCGAATCGATCTACCGCGTGTCCGGACTGCTGGCGTTCTTCATTCCGGCGCTGGTGCTCAGCAACTGGGGCGGCGCGAGCTATCTCGATGCCGATGTCGGGACAATCGAAGGCGGCTACCAGCTCGCCGGCTTTGCGGGGGCGGCGCTCGCCATTTTCGTCGGCGCGCGCCGCGACTGGCACGACATGGTCAATACCGGCGTCACGTTCTTCGTGGTCTTCCTCTACACCAAGTTCTTCGACTGGTGGTGGGACGCGTTGCCCAAGTACCTCTTCTTCCTCGTGCTCGGCCTCGCGGCGGTGTTGATCCTGCTCGTGCTGCGGCGACTTCGCGGCGTGCTGGCCCATGCGGGGCGCGTCGGCGACGGAGGCAGGCCATGATCAGGGCCTGGACGCGCGCGCACACCCTGGTCGTCGGCGCGGCGCTGATCCTGCTGACCAACGCGGTCGCGCTGGGCGGCGTGTTCCTCAATCGCAGCGGCGAACCCGATGCGCGGCTCGCGCTGTCAGAACGCGAACTCGGGTTCGACCGGGGCGGCATGTCTCGGCGCGAGAACAGCGGCATGGCGTTGCGCCTGCACTGGCGCGTCGAGTCCGGCGATGGCGAGGACATCGACTACGGTGGCTACTACCGCCAGCCGGCGTGGCTCGACGAGGCGCGCATGGCCGAACTCGGCTTCGATACCCGTGTGCAGACCGAGTCGCAGGAGCGCCGCTACCAGCGCGGCTTGCCGCAGCCGGTTCTGCTGGTGCTCGAGTACGACGGCCCGGCCTGGAAGCGAATGCTCGCCCGCGCGCAGAAGACGGCGCAGGCGCATGCCGCCGCCGCGGCCGCCAACCCGGGCAATGCGGAGTTCGAGCGGCGCGCCAAGTCGGCTGCCGACCAGGCGCGACAGGAGCGCGACGGCAACAGCCGGCTGTTTGTGGTCGACGCCGGTGTCTATGCCGCCGCGCTGCGCGCGCGCTATCCGGATCGTGCCCGCCACCTGATCCTCGCCGGCATGGTGCGTCCGGCGGTTCGGCATCTCGACGGCCACGGCAAGCGCTATGGCGGCTTCATCAGCGAGGTTGCCGTCGACGAGATCAACGTGCCGCTCGCGTTCCGTGGCGAGCTGGACAGCATTCGCAACGGGCCGAGTCCTGCTGCGATCGGCCACCCGCCGCGCTACGCGGTACGCATCGCGACGGGGCAGCGACTCGAACCGTGGCTCGAACAGGTGAGTCCGCTGGCCGCAACGCTGGCGCCTTGAACGCCGGAGGCTATCCTCAATCCATTACACCTGCCGGCCTGCGACCCGCATGGGGGCTGGATCGTGGGCAATGCCTCGCCATGAGGCGCATGGACGCTCGATGGGCAGGCAGGGAGGCCGGGGAGGCCCAGCCCATGCGGCCTGCAGGCCGGTCAAGTTTTGGCTGGTCCGCGTTTCTTCTTCGCCGGCATGACGCTGCCGCGCCTGGCGAGAACCGGCACGAGGTAGCGGCCGGTGTGCGATTCGGCGACCTGGGCGACCTGCTCGGGCGTGCCGGTGGCGATGATGCGGCCGCCGCCGTCGCCGCCTTCGGGGCCGAGGTCGACCAGCCAGTCGGCGGTCTTGATGACATCCAGGTTATGCTCGATGACGACGATGGTGTTGCCGTCGTCGCGCAGGCGGTGCAGCACCTTGAGCAGCAACTCGATGTCGTGGAAGTGCAGGCCGGTGGTCGGTTCGTCGAGGATGTAGAGCGTGCGTCCGGTGTCGCGCTTGGAGAGTTCGAGTGCCAGCTTGACGCGCTGCGCCTCGCCGCCCGACAGCGTGGTCGCACTCTGGCCGAGGCGGATGTAGGCCAGCCCGACATCCACCAGCGTCTGCAGCTTGCGTGCGATGGCCGGCACCGCATCGAAGAACGCGTAGGCCTGCTCGACCGTCATTTCCAGCACGTCGTGGATGCTCTTGCCCTTGTAGCGGATTTCCAGCGTCTCGCGGTTGTAGCGCTTGCCGTGGCAGACGTCGCAAGGCACGAAGATATCGGGCAGGAAGTGCATCTCGACCTTGATCATGCCGTCGCCCTGGCAGGCTTCGCAGCGGCCGCCCTTGACGTTGAAGCTGAAGCGCCCCGGCCCGTAGCCGCGGTTGCGCGCCTCGGGCACGCCGGCGAACAGTTCGCGGATCGGCGTCAGCAGCCCGGTGTAGGTGGCGGGGTTGGAGCGCGGCGTGCGGCCGATCGGGCTCTGGTCGACGCTGATCACCTTGTCGAACTGCTCGAGGCCTTCGATCCCGTCGTAGGGTGCCGGTTCGCCGGAGGAGCCGTAAAGATGCTTGGCCGCGATGGCGTAGAGCGTGTCGTTGATCAGCGTGGACTTGCCCGAGCCCGAGACGCCGGTGATGCAGGTCAGCAGGCCGACCGGCAGTTCCAGCGTGACGCCCTGCAGGTTGTTGCCGCTGGCGCCGCGCAGCACCAGTTGCTGCAGTTCGTTGGCCGGCGTGCGCTGCTTCGGCAGCGCGATCTCGCGCCGGCCAGAGAGGTAGGCGCCGGTCAGCGAGGCCTCGCAGGCCGCGATCTCGGCCGGCAGCCCCTGCGCGATGACTTCGCCGCCGTGCTCGCCGGCGCCCGGCCCCATGTCGACCACGTGGTCGGCGCGCGCGATCGCTTCCTCGTCGTGCTCGACGACAATCACCGTGTTGCCGATGTCGCGCAGTTCTTCGAGCGTCTCGAGCAGGCGCGAATTGTCGCGCTGGTGCAGGCCGATCGACGGCTCGTCGAGCACGTACATCACGCCGGTGAGTCCGGAGCCGATCTGGCTCGCCAGGCGGATGCGCTGCGCCTCGCCGCCTGAAAGGGTATCGGCGCTGCGGTCGAGCGTCAGGTAGTCGAGGCCGACGTTGATCAGGAAGCTGATGCGCGAGGTGATCTCATGCACGATCTTCTCGGCCACCTGCGCGCGCTGGCCGGCGAGTTGCAGGCCGGCGAAGAACGCACGGCACTGCGCCAGCGGCAGGTGCGATACCTGCGGCAGCGTCCTGTCACCGATCAGCACGTGGCGCGCTTCTTCGCGCAGGCGCGTGCCGTGGCAGGCGGGGCAGGGCTGGCTGTTGAGGTATTTCGACAGCTCTTCGCGCACCGCCACCGAATCGGTTTCCTTGTAGCGGCGCTCGAGGTTGGGAACGATGCCCTCGAAGCTGTGCTCGCGCAGCGTGGTGCGGCCGGTTTCGGTGAGGTAGCGGAACGGTATCTGTTCGCGCCCCGAGCCGTAGAGCACGATCTTGCGGATGGCTTCGGGCAGCGCCTCGTACGGCTGCTCGATGTCGAACTTGTAGTGCGTGGCCAGGCTTGCCAGCAACTGGAAGTAGAACTGGTTGCGCCGGTCCCAGCCGCGGATCGCGCCGGCGGCGAGCGAGATCTCCGGGAAGGCGACGACGCGCGCCGGGTCGAAGAACTGCACCTGGCCCAGGCCGTCGCACTTCGGGCAGGCGCCCATCGGATTGTTGAAGCTGAACAGGCGCGGCTCGAGTTCCGGCAGCGAGTACGAGCACACCGGGCAGGCGAAGCGCGCCGAGAACAGGTGCTCGGTGCCGCTGTCGGTCTCGATCGCGATGGCGCGGCCGTCGGCGTGGGTCAATGCGGTCTCGAACGATTCGGCGAGGCGCTGGCGCGCATCGGCGCGCACCTTCAGGCGGTCGATCACCACGTCGATGCTGTGCTTGCGGTTCTTGTCGAGCTTAGGCACGGCGTCGATCTCGTGCACCGTGCCGTCGATGCGCACGCGCGCGAAACCCTGTGCGCGCAGTTCGGCGAACAGGTCGTGCTGCTCGCCCTTGCGATCGGCTACCACCGGCGCGGCGACCATCAGTTTGGTTTCCTCCGCCAGCGCGAGCACGTGGTCGACCATCTGCGACACGCTTTGCGCGGCGAGCGGCTGGCCGTGTTCGGGGCAGTGTGGCTGGCCGGCGCGCGCGTAGAGCAGGCGCAGGTAGTCGTGTATCTCGGTCACCGTGCCGACGGTCGAGCGCGGATTGTGGCTGGTGGCCTTCTGCTCGATCGAGATTGCCGGCGAGAGGCCCTCGATGAGGTCGACGTCGGGCTTTTCCATCAACTGCAGGAACTGGCGCGCATAGGCCGACAGCGACTCGACGTAGCGCCGCTGCCCCTCGGCATACAGCGTGTCGAAGGCGAGCGAACTCTTGCCCGAGCCGGACAGGCCGGTGATCACCGTCAGCCGGTTGCGCGGCAGATCGAGGTTGATGTTCTTGAGGTTGTGCGTGCGTGCGCCGCGGATGCGGATGCTGTCCATGCCCTGCGCGAATCCCGGGTGGCCGGCTGCCGTTGCTGCATCGCAGCAGGCAAGCCAAACCTGCTACTATAAGTCAAACACCCGACCCCTCGCCACGCTCAATCAGAATCGAATGCGCTCCTTCGGCAGCGACAAGATGACCCCGCTGGAAAAGCGCGCCGGGCTTTCGCTCACCTCCATCTTTGCCTTGCGCATGCTGGGCCTGTTCCTGATCCTGCCGGTGTTCGCCGAACACGCGAAGCACATACCGGGAGGGCAGGATCTGACATTGGTCGGCATCGCGCTCGGTGCCTACGGTTTGACCCAGGCCAGCCTGCAGATCGCCTTTGGCATGGCTTCGGACCGCTTCGGGCGCAAGCGCGTGATCATCATCGGCCTGCTGCTGTTTGCCATCGGCAGCCTGATCGCCGCCTGGGCACCGGATATCTATTGGACCATCGCCGGGCGCTGCGTGCAGGGGGCCGGCGCGATTTCGGCGGCAGTGACTGCCCTGGCGGCGGATCTCACCTCGGACGCGCATCGCACCAAGGTAATGGCGATGATCGGATCGTCGATCGGGCTGGTGTTCGCCGGTTCGCTGATTCTCGCGCCGCTGCTCTATGCGGCGATCGGCATGAGCGGCATCTTCGTGCTCACCGCGGTGCTGGCGTTCGCGGCCATCGGCGTGGTGCGCTGGGCGGTGCCGGAGCCGCCGCCACACGACCTTCATGCGCATCTGCCGAAAGTGCCTTTCGCGCAGGTGCTGACGAACCCGCAACTGCTGCGCCTGAACCTCGGCATCTTCATCCTGCATCTGATCCAGATGGCGATGTTTGTCGTCATCCCTTCGGCGCTGATTGCAAGCGGTGCTCTGCCGCTGCCGGAGCACTGGAAGGTTTATCTGCCCGTGGTGCTGGCGAGCTTCGTGCCGATGGTGCCGGCGATCATCGTGGCCGAGAAGAAGGCGAAGATGAAGCCGGTTTTCCTTGGCGCCATCGTGCTGCTTTTCGTCACCCAGCTTGGGCTGCTGCTCGGGCGGGAGCATTTCTTCGCGCTGGTGACGATGCTGTTCCTGTTCTTTGTGGCCTTCAACATCCTCGAGGCGACGTTGCCTTCGCTGATTTCGCGCATCGCGCCGCCGCAGGCCAAGGGCGCGGCGCTCGGCGTATACAACACGACGCAGGCCTTCGGCTTGTTTCTCGGCGGTGCGCTGGGTGGCTGGCTTGCCAAGCATGTCGGCCCGCAGGCGGTGTTTGCGATGGCAATGGGATTGTCGATGCTGTGGCTGCTGGCAGCGCTTTCGATGCGCCCGCCGCCGATCATCGCGCTGCGCGAGTATGCGATTCGCGGCCAGGTGGATTTGGCCGGGCTGCGTGCGCAGCTGGCGGGCCTGCCGGGTGTGCGCGAAGCCATCGTCGAGCCGGAAAAACGCATCGCCTACCTCAAGGTCAACCTCGACGGCTGGGACGAGTCCCGGCTGCGGCAGGTGTTGGGCGAAGCGACCTGATGCTGTACACTTAACCAGTATGCGCGGCGGGCTGCGCCACCGCGTCGATCAACCCAAAACACCATCCCGGAGACGACCATGGCATCGGTGAACAAAGTGATACTCGTCGGCAACCTCGGTGCCGATCCGGAAACCCGCTACCTGTCCAGCGGCGATGCCGTCACCAACGTCCGGCTCGCCACCACCGAATCGTGGAAGGACAAGGCGTCGGGCGAGAAGAAGGAAATGACTGAGTGGCACCGCGTGGTGTTCTACCGCCGCCTCGCCGAGATCGCCGGGCAATACCTCAAGAAAGGTTCCTCGGTGTACATCGAAGGCCGCCTGCGAACCCGCAAGTGGCAGGATAAGGACGGCCAGGACCGCTACACCACCGAGATCGAGGCGACCGAAATGCAGATGCTCGGCAGCCGCCAGGGCATGGGCGATGCGCCGCCGCGCGAGTATGACAGCGCGCCATCTGCGGCGCCGACCCGCAAGCCGGCGCCGAGCGCGTCGAACATCGCTGACATGGACGACGACATTCCGTTCTGACAGCAGCATTGATTCCGAATGTGAATTGCGCGGCGGGGAGGTGAAAACCTCCCCGTCGTCGCTTGCGCCCCCGGGATCTTCCGCCTACAAATAAGAATGAAGCGCGGATTCGGCCACCGAGGGCGAACATGAAACGATTGTGTCTTTTGCTGCTGCTCATGATGCTGGCACTGCCCGGGGTCCGGGCTGCCGGCGAGGCGCCGGATGGCGACGTGCCACGCGATGCGCTCGGGCGGGGGCTCGACGCGCTGTGGCGAGAAAGCGGTCAGGCAGCGCCGCCCGCGGGTTGGGATGTCGTCGAGCGCCGCCCCATCATCGAAGGCGACGAATTCATCGGTAGCACTGCAGCATTGCGCGGTGGCGAGCTTGGCGCGGCGGTGCCCGCGCTTCCGCCGGTGCGCGACAGCATGTCGTTGGTGGCGGGCACCGGATTTCGCGCTCGCGTCAGCACGGCCCGCGCGAGTGCCGGCTTGTACGAGCAGGCGCCGCCGAGCCGGTGGGCTTCTGCCGCAGCTTACGAGTCGGATTCATGGCGGGCTTTCGCGTCGGTCGAGCGAGCCGAAGGCTGGTCTGCGCCGAGTGCGACTGATCAGGGGCTGCGCGTCGGAGCGGCTTATCGGCGGGCCGGCACACAGTTGTCCGCCGGGTGGGAAACCGCGTCGCATGATGCGTTAAGCGGCGACGCTGAGCAGAAGGCCTGGTGGATCGGGCTGGCGCAGCGCGTCGGCGACGGCGCCTTCAAACTGAATTTCGCACGTGCGCTCGATGCCAGTGTCGGCGCAATGTCGCTCAACGGCGCGCGGCAGATCGCGCTCGGCTATGAGCACGGCCTTTCGGCGCAGACCGCGATCTATGCTTTCTACACGCGGCTGTCCAACGATCCCAATGGGGTGTTCAGGCTCGGCGGCGGCGAGGTCGACGGTGGGCCGCTCGGTTTGGGTCGCAGCGGGATCTCGCTCGGCATCCGCCACAGTTTCTGACGCCTGCGGCATCAGGCGCCGGTCAGAGGCGCCGGATCTTTTCCAGTAGCGCGGTCGTCGAGCGTTCGTGCTCGAACGGTATCGACACCACAATGCCGCCGCGCGCCCGCACCAGATCGTTGCCGACGATGCGCTCGACCGGCCAGTCGCCTCCCTTGACGAGGACATCGGGTTGGGCGCCGCGGATGCGCTCGATCGGTGTGTCCTCGTCAAACCAGGTCACGAGGTCCACACACTCGAGGGCGGCCATTACGGCCAGCCGGTCGGCCAGCACGTTGATCGGTCGGTCGTCACCCTTGCCGAGGCGGCGCACCGATTGGTCAGAGTTGAGCGCGACGATCATCGCAAGGCCCAGCGCGCGCGCCTGGGCCAGGTAGGTCACGTGGCCGCGATGCAGGATGTCGAACACGCCGTTGGTGAACACCAGCGGGCGGGGCAGATTTGCAACGCGCGCAACGAGCGAGTCCGGCGCGCAGATCTTTGCCTCGAAGGCGGGGCGGCCGTGATCGATGCCGTCGCGCATCAGGCTGCGGCAAGCGTCTTGCGATAGCGGCTCAGGTCGGCAGGCGTTTCGATCTTGTGCTCGAACAGGCTGGACAGGTTGCGCAGGATGCCGCCGATGACACGCGCTTCACAGGCCTTGTCGAAGCAGATCTGCTCCGACAGCCAGTGCTCGAGCCAGTCCGGATCCGGCAGGCGGCTCTGCACCGTGTCGCGCGGGAAATTGGATTTGCTGACGTGCAGGTTGGTCGGATGCAGCGGCTTGCCGGCTCGCGAAGAGCTGGCCATCAGCACGCCGATCCGGGCAAAGGCGGCACGCGCCACATCGCCGGTGCGCTCGATCGCGCGCTTCATGTATCGGAGGTAAGCGCCGCCATGGCGTGCCTCGTCGCGCGAGAGCAGGTCGTAGATGTGCTTGATCACGGGTTCGGTATGCCATTCCGCTGCGCGGCGATACCACTGTGTGAGGCGCACCTCGCCGCAGAAGTGCAGCATCAGCGTTTCGAGTGGCGGCGCCGGATCGAATTCGAAGCGGACCTCGTGGAGTTCCGCTTCGCTCGGCGCCAGGTCGGGGCGGAAGCGCTGCAGGTAGTCCATCAGCACCAGGGCATGCTTCTGCTCTTCGTAGAACCAGATCGACATGAAGGCGGAGAAGTCGCTGTCGTCGATGTTGTCGCGCAGGAACATCTCGGTCGCCGGCAGGGCAGACCATTCGGTGATGGCGTTCATCTTGATCGTCATCGCCTGATCGTCGCTCAGGCGCGATGCATCGAACGAGTCCCACGGCACGTCGTTCGCCATGCTCCAGCGGGCCGTCTCGAGCGATTTGAAGAGTTCTGGATAGAGCATTGGAGTCCTCGCCAAAAGCAGAATTCTACGAGCTTTGGCGTCCTGCGTCAGTGAGATTGCGTCGCAATACCGCTCGATCAGCTGTTCAGGTGGGCGTTATGCCAATCCCGCAGTGCCGCGAGAGTGTCATCGATCTCGGCAATCACGCGGATGCCCGGCAGGCTGCGCTGGCGGCCACAGATGCCAGCGCCGCCCGCCCAGATGCCGACTTCGCCCGCAAGCCGATCGCGCAGCGAGAGCAGCCCGTCGACCGCCTGCCGGACCGGATATGCGGACGAGAAGGACAGGGCCACGATGTCGAAACTGCCGCTGGCGGCGGCCATGCGGATGTCGGATAGCGGCGTCTGGGTGCCCAGCGAAATACAGTGCGCCCCCTCTGGCACGAGCATCGCTTCCGCCATGAGCAGGCCCAGCGTGTGCTCCTCGTCCGGAAACGTGGTCAACAGAACTCTCGGGCGCGTGCCGCGCGCCGCGTGGGCGTTGATTGCGGCGCGCAGCGTGTTCTGTATCAATTCCGTGTAAAGGTGTTCCTCCATCACCGCTATTTCGCCGCGCAGCCACGCTTCGCCGACATGCCGATTGAGCGGGGCGACGATTTCCGCAACGAAGCGCTGGAGGCCGAATTTCAGCAAGGTCTGCGACAACATTGCGCGCAGTTCGTCGCTGCGATGCAGTTTCAGCAGATCGATCAGGGCGGCGCATTCCGCGCTGCCGGGTAGTGCCGCCGCCGTCCTTGGCGTGTGCGCTTCGAGCAGCCGCAGCAGTTCCGCTGGCGCCGTTCCGACCACCTTGCCAGGGCGATGCCCCTGATCGAGCAGGCGTTTGATCAGGCGCAGGCGCTCGACATCGTCTGCTGCATAAAGGCGTTCGCCTGACGGATCGCGCAAGGGTTTCGGAAACCCGTATCTGCGCTCCCATACACGCAGGGTGTCCTTGGATAGCCCGGTATCGCGCTCGACCGCTGCGATGGTGAGTCCAGAAACGTCAGCCATTAGTTTGTCCAAGACAAAGCGTTGACAAGTCGCTTTCGAAATCATAATGTAGCCATATAAGGTAGTTTTGTCCACGACAAACGGAGGGTTTATGTCTAGGTCACTTCGCCGGGGGAGCCTTTTGGCGATTGCATTCTTTGCCTGCTTCAGCGCATTCGCTGCAACGGGTCATCCCGCCATGGACCCGCCGACATCTTTGAACGACCGCGGTGGCATGGCGGGGGGGCAATTGGTCGAACCCGTCCCGCTCGATCCGCTGCAACTGATGATCATGTTGCACCTGAACGGTGCTCGGGATTTGACTCTGAGATCGATTCCGCAGCCAGCTGATCGTGCCTGCTGCGAGACGACGGCGGTGAGCAATTGAATCTGCGTGCACTGCTCCTTTCTGCCAGCCTTGCAGCCATGGCGGGCGTTGCGCTTGCGGATGCGCCCGCCGGCTGTCCGCCGCTTCTGCAACACACCTTTGACCGCCTGCAGGACGAAACGCCCATGTCGCTCTGCAAATTCGCCGGCAAGGTCGTGATGGTTGTAAACACTGCGAGTTTTTGCGGATACACCCGGCAGTACGAAGCGCTGGAATCGCTGCACCAGAAATATCGGGACAGAGGTTTTGCCGTCATCGGATTCCCTTCCAACGATTTCGGACAGCAGGAGCCGGGGAGCAACACGCAGATTGCCGAATTCTGTCGATCGACTTACGGCATCCGGTTCCCGATGTTTGCCAAGACCAATGTGTCTCAGCCCAAGGCGAATCCCTTTTTCGATGAGCTGGCGGACCGCACCGGCGCGCGACCGAAGTGGAACTTTCACAAGTACCTGATCGATCGTTCGGGTCGGCGAGTGGTCAGTTTCCAGAGCGCGATCGAGCCGGATAGCCCGACTGTCGTCGCCGAGATCGAGACGATGCTGGCGGGCGGCCGATGAATCGGCAACGGCCCGTTGAAATGTCGTGAATGGTTGTGTGTCGCCAGACTTGTAAATGGAGGTGATCGAATGCGAATCGCAGTGATCGGGGCAGGCATATCCGGTCTGTCGGCAGCCTGGCTCCTGCAGCGACGGCATCAGGTTACCCTGTTCGAAGCCGAAGCGCGCCTCGGCGGGCATACCAACACGGTCGATGTCACCCTAGAGGGCGCGACGTACCCGGTCGACACCGGATTCCTGGTTTTCAACCGCCGGACTTATCCTAACCTTACGGCGTTGTTCGAAACGCTCGACGTACCGGTTGCATCGAGCGAAATGTCGTTTGCCGTGAGCCTGGCTGAACCGGGCATCGAATGGGCCGGATCGAGCCTCGCGACCTTGTTCGCGCAACGCAGCAACCTTGCGCGCCCCGCGTTCTGGCGCATGCTTCAGGACATCCTGCGGTTCAACCGCGATTCGGTCGCCGACGCGGATGCGGGGAACGCAAATCGCATTTCGCTAGGCGATTATCTGAACGCGCACCGCTACAGCGTCGAGTTCCGCGACTGGTACCTGCTTCCGATGGCCGCGGCAATCTGGTCGTGTCCGACGAAGGCAATGCTCGGCTATCCACTCGAAACCTTCGTGCGTTTCTGCCGCAATCACGGCCTGCTCCAGTTGTTGGATCGCCCGCAATGGCTCACGGTGCGGGGCGGTGGCAGGGTCTATGTGGACAAGATCGCTGCGCAACTGGCGGACATCCGACTGTCGTCGCCTGTCCGGCGCGTGGTGCGCGAGGAGGGTGGCGCCTGGATCGAAACGCCATGGGGCTCGGAGCGGTACGACCACATCGTTTTTGCCTGTCATAGCGATCAGGCGCTTGCCATACTCGGCCAGGATGTGACCCATCCGGAAGCGAGGCTGCTGCGGAGCATCGGCTACCAGCGAAACCGTGCCGTTCTGCACACCGATCGCTCATTGTTGCCGCGCAATGAGGCAACCTGGTCTGCCTGGAATTACCTTGCCGGCCGGGGCGAGATCGACTCGCGGCCGGTCAGCGTGTCCTATCTGATCAACAAGCTGCAGCCCATTCCTTTCGTCGGGCCCGTCATCGTTTCGCTTAACCCATTTACGGAGCCGGGCTCCGAGAAGGTCATCGCCGACTTCGATTACGCGCACCCGCTGTTCGACCGCGCTGCAATCGATGCGCAGGCTGGGGTCGCGCGTATCCAGGGGCAGCGCAACACGTGGTTCTGTGGCGCGTGGATGGGCTACGGGTTTCACGAGGACGGCCTGCGCTCCGCACTGGATGTGGCGGCCCGCCTCGGTGTCGCGGCGCCCTGGCATGCGCAGAAGAACGCTGCAGATCGCACTCCGGAGTTCGCATGACTCCCGAGTTATGCGTCGGTTCGGTGATGCATGTGCGCCATTCGCCAGCGACGAATCGCTTTTGCTACCCGCTGTTTTTCTTGCGGCTGCCCTTGTCGTCGCTCGGCGATCTACGCCTGCGCCTGCTTGGCGTCAATCGCCGAGCCGCAATGCGTATCGAGTATTCCGACCACGGGCCGCGAGATGGCTCGCATCCCCAGCGGTGGATTCGAACCTTGTTGCAGCACCATGGCATCCACGCGGATGGAGAGATCATCCTGCAGACCATGCCTCGCATGTTCGGATTCGTCTTCAATCCTGTCAGCTTCTGGTACTGCCACGATGTCGAAGGGGCGCTGCGCGCCGTGCTGTGCGAAGTGAATAACACCTTCGGCGAACGGCACAACTATCTGGTTGCCCATGGCGACGGCAGCGCGATCGGCGCCGGGGACTCGCTTTGGGCCCGCAAGGTTTTCCACGTTTCGCCCTTTTTCCCGGTGAGCGGCGAGTATCGCTTTCGTTTCACGCGGCGCGGGGCGGTACAGGCCGTCGCGATCGATTATTTCGAATCCGGGCGCATCGTGTTGACGACGCGGCTCGCAGGGCGCGCCCGGCCTCTCGATGACCGGTCGCTGCTGTCCGCGCTCGTTCGTTTTCCCCTGATGACCTGCGCGGTCGTTTTTCGCATTCACTGGCAGGCCCTTCGGCTGGCCGTGGTCTGCCGCGCATCCTTTTTTCGTAAACCCCAACCTCCGTTGGAAGAGACTACAACATGAGTGAATTCGAGGCTGTCCTGTCGCGCTCATTGCCGCGCATGCGCGGCGCCGTTCCGCGTGGTGCATCCGTGGTGTTGTCCCTGCTGGACCGGCTCGTCGATGGCAGCGTCGACATGACCTTGCCCGACGGACAGTCACTGCGGCTCGGTCGCGGCGCATCCGCAGCGCGCGTTCAGATCCGCGATTGGCGCATGTTCGATGCCGTTCTCGGCAAAGGCGACATCGGTCTTGCCGAGGCCTACATAGACGGGCTATGGGAAGCGGACGACCTGGCGGCGTTCCTCGCTTTGCTGGTGCGCAGCCGCAAGGTGCTGGAGCGTGCTGTCTATGGCAACGCGTTGCGTTTGATCGCCTACAGGGTCGGGCATCTGTTGCGTACCAACACGCGCGGGGGGGCGCGCCGCAACATCATGGCGCACTACGATCTCGGCAACTGTTTCTACGAGGCTTGGCTCGATCCGTCGATGAGCTACTCGGCGGCACTGTTCGAAGGCGATTTCTCTCGACCCTTCGACTATGCCCAGCGCGCAAAATACCGTCGGATCCTCGATCAGCTCGACCCGAAACCAGGGCAGACGATCCTCGAGATCGGCTGCGGATGGGGCGGATTGGCCGAGGTGGCCGCACGCGAATACGGGCTCAATGTTCTTGGCCTGACCCTCTCGCCGGCGCAGCTCGACTACGCGCGCACGCGCGCGGCAACGCGCGGCTTCGAAGACCGCGCGCGTTTCGAACTCTGCGACTACCGTGACATGCGCGGCAAGTTCGATCACATCGTGTCGATCGAGATGTTCGAGGCGGTTGGCGAGCGCTACTGGCCGACCTATTTCTCGCAGGTGCGGAGTTGTCTCAAGCCGGGCGGACGCGCAGCGGTGCAGGTCATTACCATCGAAGACGCGCTTTTTTCGCGCTACCGGCGCGGAACGGATTTCATTCAGCGGTACGTATTTCCCGGTGGCATGCTGCCGGCTCCTTCCGTGTTTCGCGAGAGGGCCGAGGAACGTGGTCTGGCGGTTGCTGACGAGTATCGCTTCGGTCAGGACTATGCGCATACGCTGTCGCTTTGGGCGACCCGGTTCGACGCGCAATTGCCCGCCGTCCGGGCGCTCGGCTTCGGTGACGACTTCATTCGACTGTGGCGTTTCTACCTCGCGTATTGCGAGGCGGCCTTCCGTGCCGGATCGACCGACGTCTGCCACTTCACGCTCGAGCACGCGGCGTGAGCCGGCATCTGCGCCTGCTGGCGTTCGCGCTATTGCTCCCCTTGGCGGCGCAGGCCGCGCCGTTGCCGGACTCGGTGCGCGAGCAACTTGTCGGGCGGCTGGGGTTCGATGGTACCCGGCTGCGCGAGCTCGGCAACGGAGAAATGCGCTGGCTCGGCCTGTCGATCTACCAGGCGTCGCTATGGTCGGCCAGCGTACAGTTCGACGATTCCGTGCCCTTCGCGTTATCGCTGCGCTATTCCCGCGACATTCCGGGCAAGCGTCTGGTGTCGACGTCGATCGACGAACTCAAACGACTCGGTTTGCGCGACGAGGTGACCCTGAAGCGCTGGGAGAAGCTGCTCGCCACCGTGTTTCCCGATGTCAGGGAAGGGGAGTCGATCGTTGGTGTGAGCCTGCCTGCGCAGGGTGCGCTGTTCTTCCATCAGGGACGGTTGACGGGCGAGATTTCCGACCCGGAATTCGCACGCGCTTTCTTCTCCATATGGCTGGATTCCCGGACGCGTGCGCCGGAATTGCGCGAGCGACTGCTCGGTATGCGCCGAGGGAGCTGAAATGCCTCGTGCCGCTGCAACCGTGCTGACCCGAGGCCAGCTTTGCACCTACGGCCTGCTCGGAATGCCACTGGCATTTGCGGCCCTGCCCCTTTACGTCCACGTGCCCAAGCTCTATGCCGATGCGCTGGGGATGTCGCTGTCGCTGGTCGGGGCGGTATTGCTCGGCGCGCGCCTTCTCGATGCGCTGATCGATCCCGTGATCGGGTGGTGGAGCGATCGCCTGGGATCGCGCAAGCGCATGATCGCAGCCGCAATGCCCTTGCTCGGGATCGCAATGTACGGCCTGCTTGCGCCGCGTGCCGAATGGGTAGGCGTAACCTGGCTTGCAGGCGCGCTGGCGGTGGTTTACCTCGGCTTCTCGATCGCGCAGATCAACTACTACGCCTGGGGTGCAGAGATCACGGCACTGCACCACGAACGCACGCGAATCACGGCGTGGCGCGAAGGATTCACGCTTGTTGGCGTGGTGGCGGCAGCGGCACTGCCCGCGATATTCGACACGAATCTTGCTCGAGGACTGGAGCGGCTCGCATGGATGTTCCTGCCGCTGCTTGCCTTCGCTTCGGTGATTTCGCTCCTGACGGGGCCTCCGTCATCCGGTGTCCGGCCCCAGCACGCGAATCTGCGTGAAGCGATCTCGCGGGCGCTCGGAAATCGCGCCTTCACGCGCTTGCTGGCGGTTTTCGCCTTCAACGGCATCGCGTCGGCCGTGCCCGCGACTCTGGTGCTGTTCTTCGTTGCCGACGTCCTCCAACTCGAGCACCTCAACGGGCTTTTCCTGGTGCTCTATTTCATTGCCGGGGTCGCCGCATTGCCGCTCTGGGTCGCGCTGTCGCGTCATGTGGGAAAGGGTTGGGCGTGGCTGGCGTCGATGGGCCTGGCCTGCGCGGTGTTCATCTGGGCGTGGGGAATCGGGCCGGGTGCGGCTGTTGCCTTCGGCATGATCTGCGTCTTATCGGGTGCCGCCCTCGGTGCCGATCTCGCGTTGCCTCCGTCGATGCTGGCCGACGCGATCGAGATCGATGGAAACGGCGACGTGGGGGCCGAGTCGGGCGCCTACTTCGGCATCTGGAATCTGGTGACGAAGCTCAATCTCGCTTTGGCGGCTGGGATCGCACTGCCCTTGCTTGCCGCGCTCGGCTATGAGCCCGGCGCGCGCGATGCGGATGCGCTCGCCAGCCTGTCATTTGTCTACGCGCTCGTGCCGGTGGTACTGAAAGTGCTGGCGGCGCTGTTCCTGTGGTACGGCTTGCTTCGTCGTCGAGGGTGAAATGCGCATCGGATGGATTGCACTGTTGGCGTTCCTGCTCGGGGGGTGTGCGAGCGTGAAAATCGAGGACTTCGCGGCGGAGCGGCCGCAACTCCATCTTCCGGCCTTTTTCGACGGAACGCTCGATGCATACGGGATGTTCCAGGATCGCGCCGGCCGGGTGGTCAAGCGGTTCCATGTCGAGATCCACGCGACCTGGAATGGCGACGTCGGAACGCTCGACGAGCACTTTACCTACTCCGACGGTTCGACGCAGCGCCGCGTTTGGACGTTGACACGCCTGGACGAGCATCGCTACCGCGGTACCGCCGATGATGTCGTCGGCGAAGCGGTCGGGACGGTCAGCGGCAACGCGCTGCGCTGGCGCTATGTGCTTGCTTTGCCCGTCGACGGAAAGGTTTATCACGTCGACTTCGACGACTGGATGTTCCTCATGGATGACAAGGTAATGCTGAATCGATCGGCGATGAGCAAATTCGGATTCCGCCTTGGCGAGGTGACGCTGTCGTTCCACAAGCGATGATGGGCGATATGACGGAAGCTGCCCTCGGCCGGTGCGCACGAAGATGCCGATGAACACGCCTGTTGCGGACTGGCAGGCTCGCCGCGTCTGGATCATCGGCGGTTCGACGGGAATCGGTGCTGCGCTTGCGCAAAGGCTGCATGCAGGCGGAGCGCGCCTCGCCCTGTCGGCACGCGGGGCCGAGAAACTCGAGGCCGTGGCTGCATCGTGTGGCGATGCGATCGTGCTGCCGCTCGATGTCAGGGATGCCGGCGCGGTCGCTGCTGCAGCCCAGCGACTGGTG
>Ga0268298_10001583_pt1 | contig 26451 bp, 24 predicted proteins | sample WWTPWeurt_MetaG_FD_194462 | JGI IMG/M metagenome (GOLD analysis project Ga0268298, IMG submission 194462) | Activated sludge microbial communities from WWTP in Nijmegen, Gelderland, Netherland - WWTP Weurt | ecosystem: Engineered > WWTP > Aerobic digester > Activated sludge | place...
AAAGGCGACCTCGGTCTGCCCGCTTCCTCCATCTACGCCCAGCCTCCTGCGGATATCACCGTCGTCCCGCTCGAATCTGACCAGGAATGCGCCCAGGCCCTCGCTGCCGGCCGCACCGACTTCGCCGCCTACTCCACTTCGGTCACCGTTGTGAATGCCAACATCGCCGCTGGCATCCCGGTCCGCCAGTTGGCTGGCGCGGTCTACTCTGAAGATCTCGCCGCTGCCTTCGACAAGTCCTCCAGCCTGCCCACCGACACCCTGCGCGCCGAAGTGGACAAGCTCTTCGAAGCCATGCACAGCGACGGCCGCCTTGCCGATCTCTCCAACAAATGGCTTGGTGAAGATCTCACCCAGGCTCCCAACTAGTAAAACCATCTGCAATTCAAAATGGAAGCGGCATCGTCTGCCGCTTCCATTTTATTAATTCCTCGCGGAAGGGTTGAACCCATGAATCTATTTGCAAGCAAGGAATCCGGCGCACCCAAGACACAGGCCGAACTCTTGTTCGCGGCTGCGCAGCGCAAGGAGCGCACGTTCCGTTTCAACGTCGCTCTCACCTGGGGGATTTTGCTCCTGCTTCTCGTTTATCTTTTCAGCGGTCCCATTAAAGTGGATGCGGAATTCATCCGGGAGAACATGCTCTTCATCGCCGGGGGTGTGGGAGAGACCATCCGTATCTCGATCCTCTCCATCATCCTGGCCACCCTCCTGGCGCTTCTGGCCGCCCTCGGACGGCTATCCACGTTCCCGCCTATTTATGCCCTGAGCACTTTTTATGTTTCATTGATCCGCGGTACGCCGCTGTACCTGCAGATCATGTTCTTCTTCCTCGCCCTGCCGCAATTGAACATCCGTCTACCGGGTCTATGGGCCGGTGTCATTGCCCTTGGTCTGAACTACGGCGCCTATATGTCCGAGATCTTCCGCGCGGGTCTCGCCTCTGTGGGCAAGGGTCAGCGTGAAGCCGCCGCCGCATTGGGGATGACTCCCGGTCAGACCATGACGCGTGTCATCCTGCCCCAGGCCTTGCGCTTCGCCATTCCTCCCACCGGCAATGAGTTCATCGCCATGACCAAGGATTCGGCGCTGGTCTCGGCCACCGGCTTCGTCCATGAGTTGATGTGGCGCGCGGTCAAGGTCGGACGCGCCCAGTTCCACAACCTTGAAGCGCTCATCATGGCCGCCATCTTCTATTGGATCATGACCATTATTCTCTCCTATATTCAGAACATGATCGAAGCCCGTCTTTCCAAAGGAGATCGATAGCCATGGGATCCCCCATCGTTCAAGTGTCACACCTCGACAAATATTTCGGCCGTCTGCATGTGTTGAAGGATATCAGTCTGGAGGTTCCCGAACGGCAGGTGGTCTGTCTCATTGGTCGCAGCGGTTCCGGCAAAAGCACCCTGCTGCGCTGCCTCAATTTTCTTGAAGAGCCATCTCAAGGCAGCATCGAAGTGGACGGTATCAAGGTCGCAGGTGGTGAGAGAGGCCGCGAACACCGTCAGTTGGTCCACGACATCCGCCTCAAGACCGGCATGGTCTTTCAGGAATTCAACCTCTTCCCGCACATGACCGTGCTCGATAATGTCATCGAAGCGCCGGTCATCGTCAAAGGCATGGACCGTAAAGCAGCCATCGAACTGGCCGAGCAGAACCTCGACAGCGTGGGCATGCTTTTCAAGAAAGACGAATATCCCATGCGCCTCTCCGGCGGACAGAAGCAGCGTGTCGCCATCGCCCGCGCCCTTACCATGGAGCCGCGCGTCATGCTCTTCGACGAACCCACCTCCGCGCTCGACCCTGAACTCATCGGTGAAGTATTGAACGTCATGAAGAAGGTCGCCCTTGAAGGCATGACCATGCTCGTGGTCACCCACGAAATGGGCTTTGCCCGCGAAGTAGCCGACCGCGTCATTGTCATGGCCGAAGGTGAATTGATCGAAGATGCCACCCCTGAAGACCTCTTCAAAGCGCCAAAGGATCCGCGTACCAAGGCCCTCATCGACCGCTACCGCTCCGGAGAACAATAAATGACCGTTGCCATCACCCGCAAGGTGAGTCCGCGCTTCAACGAATGCGAGATCACCCACATCGAACGCACGCCCATCGACGTCCATGTTGCCAACACCCAACATGAGGGATACATCAATGCGTTGGCGAAATTGGGCTGTCAGGTCATCGAACTGGACGCCGAGCCGAACCTGCCTGACTCTGTCTTTGTGGAAGACACAGCCTTCATCCTTCCCGAAGTGGCGGTCATCACCCGTCCCGGCGCTGATTCTCGCAAGCCTGAGATCGATACCATCATCCCGGCCTTGTCCTCTCACCGCCCGCTGGTGCATGTCTCCGAACCCGCCACCGTGGACGGCGGCGATGTGCTTGTGCTTGGAAAGAATATTTACATCGGCATGTCCACCCGCAGCAACCCTGAAGCGGTCGCTCAACTCAACTCCGCACTGGATAACTACGGCTACAAAGTACATGGCGTGGAGATGACCGATTGCCTGCACCTCAAAACGGCGGTCACCCGCGTCAACGACAACACCCTGCTCATCAACAAGAACTGGGTGGACCCTTCCTACTTCCCCGGTTTCAACCTGATCGAAGTCGACGCTTCAGAACCCTTCGCCGCCAACTGCCTGCCCATTCATGACAGCATCATCTACCCGACAACCTTCCCGCAGACCCAGAAGCACCTCGAAAGCAAAGGCTTTAAGGTTGTAAACGTCGATCTCTCCGAACTGGCTAAGGCTGAAGGGGCGGTCACCTGTTGCAGTTTGATCGTTGAATAAAATGGGCTATTTGATTCATTTAAGTTCGTAGGAAATAAAAAAACATCCCAAAGTTTGGGATGTTTTTGTGCTGAGTGCGCTGGAGAGGACTTGAACCTCCACGGCTTGCGCCACACGCCCCTCAAACGTGCCTGTCTGCCAGTTCCAGCACCAGCGCATAAGCAGGCAGTATTATAATCGTGTTACTTTTCTTGTCAAGCATATTTCAGAGGAGAATTTTTCATGACGCGAATCGTTGTAGATGCAATGGGAAGCGACACTTATCCGGGTCCCGATGTGGAAGGGGCGATCATGGCGGCACGGGAATACGGGGTGGAGATCATCTTCGTTGGGGATGAAGCGAAGATCAAACCAACGTTGGAGAAACAAAATACGCAAGGCTTGAACATTCGCATTGTCCATGCGCCAGAAATGCTGACCATGGAAGATAAAGGCGAGGCCCTGGTCTTGAAAGCAAGGGCCAAAGATGCGAAAAACTCCATGGCGGTCGGCATGGACATGGTCAAGAATGGCGAAGCGGACGCCTTTGTCACCGCAGGTAACACCGGCGCAGGCATGGTATCGGCTTTGTTCCGCCTGGGCCGCATCCGTGGCGTGGACCGGCCCGCGCTGGCGCCCATCTTCCCCACCGCAACCGGAAGTTGTGTAGTGCTCGACATTGGCGCCAACCCGGACTGCAAACCGGAAAACCTTCTGCAATTCGGCATCCTTGGCAGCATCTATGCCGAAAAAGTCCGCGGTGTGAAGAACCCGAAAATTGGCCTGGTATCCAACGGCGAAGAGGAAGGCAAAGGGAACGAACTGATCCGGGCCGCCACACCTTTATTCAAATCTTCCAGCCTGAATTATTTTGGCAATGTGGAAGGCAAGGAGGTCATTGGCGGCAAGGTAGATGTGGCTGTAACGGATGGTTTTACCGGCAATGTCATGCTTAAATCCTCCGAGGCGGTCGCCAAGTTGATCACAGACAAGATCCGCGAATTGATCAAGAACGGCAGTCTCATCACAAAGATCGGCGGCCTGCTGGTCAAACCGGCGCTGGGTGAGATCAAGAAATTGCTCGACCCGAGCGAACAAGGAGCAGCGCCCATGCTGGGCGTGAACGGCCTCGTGTTCATCGGCCACGGCCGCTCCGATGCCATCGCCATCAAGAATGCTGTCCGCGTGGCAAAGAATGCCGTGGAAGTAAAAGTGCTGGACGCCATGAAAACCGCAATCGAAGAGAGCCTGAAGAAACAATCATGAAGATCATCAAAAACGAAAAATTAATTACTCGCAATGGAAAGATCGGCAATTGGGTCAGCCTCGGCGCGCTGCTCGTGCTCGGTGCGGGCATGTATATTTCATTTGCAAAACCGGAGTGGATCACATATTCCCTCATCTGCCTGGCCGTTGGTTTTATTATGACCCAAGTGGGCATGTATATGGGGTCGCGCTGGGGACGCTCTCCCCGCCCGGATGAAAAACTGGATGCGGGACTGAAGGGTCTGCATAGCGAATTCAGTATCTATCACTACTCAACTCCCGTTTCGCACCTGTTGGTCGGTCCTTCCGGCTTGTGGGTTCTCATGCCTTACCACCAGGGCGGCAAGGTCTCATTTCAAAAAGGCCGCTGGAAATTAACCGGCGGCGGATTCTTACAGGGCTATATGCGCATCTTTGGACAGGAAGGTTTGGGTCGCCCTGAACTCGAGTCTGTAGGCGAGGCGAACACCCTGACCAAGTTCCTGGCAAAGAAAATGGAAGGATCCGCCATCCCTGAGGTAAAACCCATTTTGGTGTTCACCCATGATGAGGTCGAAGTGGATGCGGGCGATTCTCCCGTCCCGGCCATGAGGCTCAAACAACTCAAGGATTTCCTAAGACAGGGATCAAAGAACCGGGCCCTTACAAGCAACCAGATCGCAGAGATCAACAAAGTCTTGGAGTAGATTCAGGTCATGGTGAAATCTGTCTTCTCACAGAACGAAGACAAATACGGCAGGATCGGCCTGCTGATCGCGGTCGGTTTGATTTTGGTCGCTTCGTTTTTCAGACTGAGCCTTTATGGCGACCCGCGACTCTCCATCGCCGGGAACGACACCCAAAGTTACGTGGATGCCGCGCATGTTCCCCTGTTCTCCCCTGAGATCATGACCGGCAGACGTCTGCTCACAACGAACCTGATCTACAAAGCCCTCGAACCGACAGATGGATACCAAATCCTGGCCAACGGTTCCCTCGAAACCCAACGCAGGGTATTTCAGCCCGGCTTTGACCGGATCGTCCTTTTGCAGATCATTGCTTCCATTGCAGGTTGGGGATGCCTGGCGTTCATGCTCGCTCGGTATCTCCAAAACCCGCTGATGAAAATGCTTGGCGCGGTCATGGTGATGCTGTTCGCCTACCTGCCCCAAATGGCAGATTGGGACAGCATACTGATGTCCGAATCCCTGACGTTCTCCCTATTCGCTTTACTGACGGCAATCACTATTCATATCTCCTTTTCGCTTTACAAAGATCCGCATGCCAACCTGACCGTTCCAGTGATCGCCTGGGGGATCGTGTACTTCTTTTGGACCTTCCTACGGGATACCAACCTGTTCACTACCCTTGCAATCGTGATCATGATTGTGCCGGTCCTGTTATCCAAATCTTATCGAAAAAACAAGACCCTCCTGACAGTTTTATTTCTCATGACAGGCACGTTCATTCTGGGGTTAACCACGGCCAGCATGAGCGTACGTTCGACCGTGCAATTGAGAAATATCTTTATCGGCGATATTTTCCCCAGTGAGACACGAGTCGCCATCTTCCAGGAAATGGGAATGCCCGCCCCAAAGTCGGCGGAATTTGAAGAATGGCTGCCCAAACATGGAAGCGCCACACTGCTTCGCTTCATGCTTAAACACCCCGGGTATCCGCTACTGACCGTTGTCCAAAATTTTTCGATGTCGTTCGTCGAGATCAAACAAACCTATTTCCACATGCCCGAAATAAAAAAACTTCGAGCAGCCCTGATCGAAATCGGCGATGCCATTCATCCTGAAAGCACATCCGCATTTCTAATCAGCCTCCTTTTGCTAACGGGAATGCTCGCTTTCTCTGTCAAAGATACAGACGGTCGTCCATGGGCGTGGATATGCCTGTGGCTTTTTTTCACCGCAAGCATTACACTTGTCCCCACCATTCTGGGCGACACCTGGGCTTTAAACCGTCACGCGCTGTTCTCCACCATGATCTATCGCTTATCTATGTGGGTGTTTGCCATCATCGTCATGGATTTCGCTTTGAGACGCGCTCCCCAGTGATCCTCCCGCTCAAAAAAAGGCTCCAGGAGATTCGCGGAATCTTTTGGAGCCTTTTTGTCTCTATGGTACACTTGTTCTAATATGACCACCATCGTATCCTTGGATATCGAAACCACCGGCCTGGACGAAGAACGCGACGCGATCATCGAGATCGCGGCAGTCAAGTTCAATGGGCGGCGCATCGAGAGCGAATTCAATACCCTTATCAACCCCGGAAAACACATCCCGGATTTCATCACCGGCCTGACCGGCATTGACAATGCCATGGTAAGGCAAGCGCCACGCCTGCGCGATATCGCCCATGAGTTGACGGCCTTTGTCGGCGATGCCCCCATCCTGGGGCATAACGTCAAATTCGATGTAGGCTTCCTGCGCAAACAGGGACTCTTCGAATACCAGCAAACCCTCGACACCTACGAACTCGCCGCCGTGCTCATGCCCACCGCCAGCCGTTACAACCTTGGCGCGCTCGGCAAACAACTGGGCATTCCACTTCCTGCCACCCACCGCGCTCTCGACGATGCGCGCGTGTGTCAGGCCAGTTACCTGCGCCTGCTCGATATGGCCGTCGAACTTCCGCTGGAAACCCTGCAGGAGATCGTGGAACTTGGTAATCATGTGAATTGGGATTCAGGCTGGGTCTTTGAACAAGCCCTGCAGGCTCGTGTAAAAGAAGGCATCAAGCCCAAGCGGACCACACGCGCATCCTCCCGCAAGCCGATCCTTGATTCCACACCCAAAGGGGATGCGCCGCCGATCACCCGCACCGAAGAGCCCACCCCATTAGACCCGGAATATGCCGCATCTGTGCTTGAGTATGGCGGGCCTTTCTCTCAATACTTTGAATCCTACGAACACCGCATGGAACAGGTCGAAATGCTCAAGGCGGTGACCAATTCCCTCTCGTCCGGCGCCCACCTCATCGTCGAGGCAGGAACCGGCGTGGGTAAATCCTTCGCTTACCTTGTACCCGCGGCGCTGTTCGCCTATCAGAACAACACGCGTGTGGTCGTCTCCACCAATACGATCAACCTGCAGGATCAACTCATCAAGAAGGATATCCCCGACCTGCAAGCCGCGCTCAACCTTGATGTGCGCGCTGCTGTGTTGAAGGGCCGTGTCAACTATCTGTGCCCGCGCCGTCTGGATTATATGCGCACGCACGGCCCATCGAACGCCAACGAGATGCGCGTGCTGGCGAAGATCATCGTCTGGCAGTTGGAAAATGCAAGCGGCGACAGAAACGAATTGAACCTCACCGGTCCCATCGAGCGCGAGATCTGGTCGCGGCTTTCAGCAGAAGACGATAATTGCACCACAGATACCTGCCTCGGCCGGATGGGAGGCGCGTGCCCCTTCTTCCGCGCGCGGCAGGCGGCGCAGAGTTCGCACCTGCTCATCGTCAATCACGCCCTGCTGCTTTCAGACGTCTCCACCGGCAGCAAGGTCTTACCTGAATACGATTACGTGATCGTGGACGAAGCGCATCACATGGAATCGGCGGTGACGAACGCTCTCTCCTTCCGCATGACCCAGAACGATCTGGACCGCATGCTGAAGGAATTGGGCGGATCGTCGGCGGGATTGCTCGGCAGGCTGCTGACCGACACACACGACTCGCTGCGCCCCTCCGACTTTGGCTTGCTTCAACAAAAATCAAAACGCGCCACCGACCAGGCCTTTCGGCTTGAACAACTTTCGAAGGAATTCTTCGCGTACCTGGGACAGTTCATCGCCGCCCAACGCGAAGGTCAACAGCAAAATAACTACTCATGGCAATTACGAGTGGTCAACGCAACCCGCGCCATTCAAGGCTGGGATGAACTCGAAATGCAGTGGGGACAGGTCAGTGAGACGATGGAAGTTTTGCTTAAGACCCTCGATGAGATCTACAAAGCCCTTGGAGAGTTGGTCAGCGAAGGTCACGACAATGTGGAAGACGTGATGGGCAGCCTCGGCACGCTCATCCGGCGCATGACCGAAGCCGAAGTCGCCGCCTCCGGCATGATGCATAACCCATCCAATGAATTGATCTACTGGATCGAAGTCAACCCGCGCGGAGAGAGACTCTCGCTCAACGCCGCCCCATTGCGCGTTGGGCCGCTTGTCCAAAAACATCTATGGTACGAAAAAGCCAGTGTCATTCTTGCCTCCGCCACCATGACCACCCACGGCGAATTCACTTATATTCGCAACACGCTCGATGCCAATGAAGTGGATGTGCTTTCACTTGGTTCGCCATTCGACTACGAATCAAGCACCCTGTTGTACGTCGCCAACGACATGCCCGAACCGAATGCCTTCAACTACCAGCAAATGCTGGACCGCACCCTTATTGCCACAGCCAAAGCCACTGGCGGCCGGATGTTGGTGCTTTTCACCTCCTATGCCGCACTCAAGAAAACCGCACAAGCCATCACAGGTCCGCTGGCACGAGAGGATATTTTTGTTTATGAACAAGGGGAAGGCGCTTCACCGAATGCATTGCTTGAGTCATTCAAAACCACAGAACGGGCCGTTCTGCTCGGCACACGCTCCTTCTGGGAAGGCGTGGATGTACCCGGTGATGCGCTTTCGGTGGTGGTCATTACGAAACTGCCGTTCGAAGTGCCTTCCGACCCCATCATCGCGGCCCGCTCCGAACTATACGAAGACTCTTTCAATGAATATTATTTGCCTGAAGCCATTTTGAAATTCCGTCAGGGCTTTGGGCGTCTCATCCGCACCGCTTCAGACCGGGGCATCGTCGCCATTTTAGACCGGCGTGTGCTGACCAAGCAGTACGGACGCATGTTCCTCGAGTCTCTGCCGCCTTGCACCGCAAGACAAGGCCCAGCCGGAAATTTGCCGCGCGAGGCAGGAAAGTGGTTGGGGATGTAAAACGTCCCTGATAGATATCTATTACCCAACTGATTCAAAACTGGGGATCTCATCCAGCGAAAGGAAAGCCTCCACCACCTGCGGGTCAAAATGTGTCCCAGATTGTTGGCGGATTCTTTCCTTCACATCTTGGGGCTCCAACCCTCTGCGGTAGGGACGGTTCGAGACCAGCGCATCCCAGACGTCGGCGACGGCAAAGATGCGTGCTGCCAGGGGGATCTCCTCCCCTTTCAAGCGGCGCGGGTAACCGCTTCCATCCCATTTTTCATGATGACAAAAAGGAATATCCAGGGCGGGCTGAAGGAACCGGATCGGATTAAGCATCTCATAGGCATACATGGGATGCTTTTCGATATGTAATCGCTCTTCGGGGGTCAAAGCGCCAGGCTTGAGCAGGATCCCATCCGGGATGGCCATCTTGCCGATATCATGCAGCAGAGCGCCGCGCTTGATGTTCAAAAGTTCTTCCCCACCAATCCCCATGGCGGCCGCCAATTTTTCGGTGATCGCCGTTACGCGCCGGGTGTGGTTCTCTGTCTCCTTGTCGCGCAAGTCCAGAGCGCGCACCCAGCCCTCCAGCGTGGCCTGATACGCCTCCTGTAATTCCCGGTTGCTGGCTTGCAGGTCATCGAAAAGGCGCGCATTCTCGATCGCCACCGCCGCTTGATTTGCAAAAGAGGAGATCAGGTTTAAATCGTCGTTCTGGAAAATACCGGATTGGGCGCGGTTATCCACATAAATGACGCCGATCAGTTCATCCTTCAATTTGAGCGGGGCACATAATATGGACAGCAGGTGATATGCCGCCACACTGGCCTGCTCCTCAAAACGCGGGTCGACCTGCGCGTTCGTGGTGAGGACCGCCTCGCCATTCTCCACCACTTTGCGAACCACGCTCTTACTGATGGCAAAAGCATCCTCCGCCAGGTTGCGATGTTTGGCATCGCGCGCAAGACGGACGCGAAAAACTCCGTGCTCGTCCCGAAGCATCAAGAAGCCGCGCTCGGCACTCATCAACTTGATGAGGGAATCCATCACCTCTTCCAGCACGCGCGTCAGGCCCAAAGAAGAATTGATGGCACTGCCCACTCCCATCATCGCATCCAGACGCTGGCCATAGGAACGAAAATTATGGTGCACATCTCCCTTCAACTTGACCAGCGCACGGATCAACTGTGTCAGTTCAAGGTTGATCGATGAAACCTGCGGGTTCTCGATGCGCGTCAACCGAATCATGACCTGGGTCATCTCTTTTTGAATGGATGCGATCTGTTCAAGAATGTTATCTTCAGCGGTGATTTCGGTCATGGCCGTGCTCCTGGTCAGCAGTTAAAAAATTTCCCGGCACAGGGTAAACACCGGCCGGGAAGATGCGCAGTCTACAATTTGGGCAATACAATGGACTTCTGCCCCTGGTATTTGCCCTTCTTGTCAGCGTAGGAAGTTTCGCATTCCTCATCCGCTTCAAAGAAAAGCACCTGGGCCAGTCCTTCGTTGGCATAGATCTTGGCGGGCAGAGGCGTGGTGTTCGAGATCTCCAACGTCACAAACCCTTCCCATTCCGGTTCGAAAGGTGTTACATTGACAATGATCCCGCAGCGCGCATAGGTGGACTTCCCCAAACAGACAGTCAGCACTTTGCGGGGAATACGGAAATACTCCACCGTCCGCGCCAGCGCAAAAGAATTGGGCGGCACAACGCACACATCCCCTTTGAAATCCACCATCGAACTGGTATCGAAATTCTTGGGGTCCACCGTGGCCGAGAACACGTTGGTAAATATCTTGAACTCATCCGCAACGCGGACATCGTAGCCGTACGATGAAACCCCGTACGAGATCACCCCCTGGCGCACCTGCTTATCCACAAACGGCTCGATCATCTTATGTTCCAAAGCCATGTTGCGAATCCAATGATCGGGTTTCAATCCCATGAATGCTCTCCTCAAAGTTTGGTTGGTTCTGCACTTGCAGGCGTGATTTTATCAAAAACGAACGTGTAATATGCACAAAAAATCATTTTGGTATAATTTCAATATATGACCGATAAAACCTATCGACAGGCCCTCAAGGAATGGCGTCAGGAACGCGACGAGACTATCCGCAAAGAGAACGGCTGGCTCGCACTGGCCGGACTCTTCTGGCTCAAACTCGGCAAAAATCAGTTCGGCTCCGACCCGAAGTGCGAGATCCAACTTCCCGGACGCATCCCTGCCAGTGTTGGTTATTTCGACTACAACGGAAAATCCGTATCGCTGCGAGCCAACCCCGACCAAAAAGTAAAGGTCAACGACAAACTGACCGACTTCTCCCTGCTGCAACCGGATATCTCCGAGAACCCAAGTTTCATCATGCTGGAGGATATCCAAATGGTGGTGATCCAACGCGGGAATCGGATGGGCGTACGCCTTTGGGATAACCAGCGCGAAGAACGGCGATCCTTCCCCGCTCGAACATGGTACGAAATTGACGAGAAGTTCCGCCTCCCCGCAACCTTCACCGCCTACGAACGCCCCAAGATGGCCTACTTCCCTGACCTCACCGGCGAGAAGGCTGAGTTTCCTGTAGAAGGTTACCTGACCTTCGAGTTTGAAGGCAAGTCGCACAAACTCGACGTCAACAAAGAAGATGATGGAACTTTATTCCTGCGATTCCGGGACACGACCAGCCGCGAAGAGACCTACCCCACTGGCCGCTACCTCGTGACTGATGTGGAATCGGACGGCAAGGTCTTCATCGATTTCAACAAGGCTTACAACCCGCCGTGCGCCTTCACCAACTTCGCCACCTGCGTCTTCGCTCCAGAGCAAAACCATCTAGATTTCAATGTAACTGCCGGTGAACTTTACCCCCGGTATTGACCTAATCAAAACCGCCGCTTGAAGCGGCGGTTTTGATGTCCTTCAGTATCAAATAAACAAGTTGGCGAAGAAATCCGGAACAAAATAGCCGCCAATACCAAAACCCCATTTCAACACACAGCAGATGATAAAGATGGCAACGCCCAGCCCGAGCAGGACATAATCTCGTGGAGCATATTTGAGATCCTTCAGCCATGTGCGCGGTTTGGTACCGAAGGCGCGCAGATCCATTGCATCGACAACTTCCTCGCCGGTAACCGTGGATTGCATTACCACCGGGATGATCAACGGCGCAAGTTTTCGGATCTTTGCCGCCAAACCACCCTGTAACTTATCCATCTCATACCCGCGTGCTCGTTGCGCATCCATCGTGATCATGAAATCACGCGCAAAGGTCGGCAGAAAGCGGAATGCCAGGTCCATCGTAAAAGAGACTTTGTCCGATGCGCCCATGCGCTTGAACGCGGTACCATAGATGTTCGGATCCATTGTGTATGGGATCGGAATGACCAAAAGCGCCATTGTGAACATACGCGTGACCTGGGTCAGCGCAAACCACATCTTTGAAACCGTGATGGGAATTCCCCACAAGACCTTAAATACAACCGGCGAAGGAAGGTTGGTCACCGAGGAAGGACCGCCGCGCCCCGAAAGAAGACCGTTCAAACCCACGATAAAGAACACCAGGATGAACATGTAGGGCAAAATCCGCTTTACATCCTTCCACTCGACATGAGATATCAGAAACAGGGTCAGCGAAACAAAGAACAAGGGAAGGATGATGCGAAAGTCCCAGATATCGGGAACCGTCAGTGCAAGGATCACACACACAAAGAAGATCAGGCGTGTGCGCGGGTCCAGACGCTGAACGAAGGTATTACGCGGACGGTACTTCCAGGTGACCAACATAAGGGCTTAGCGGCCTCTGCGGGATGCAACTGCGGCAAACGCGATCATCAAGACAGGAACGAGGATGACCGTCACCACAACGTTACCAATGACGGCGGGCGTGAAATAACCAACCAACGCGGTATTGATATCGATGCCGCCAACGATCATTTCAGTCAACGAGGCGAATAGCATACCGACCGCAATACCGATCACACCATATATCACTGCTTTGATGATATCGGGGCGGGCGCGGAAGTCTTTGATCTGGGACATGGCCAAACCAGCGACAAGGCCCATCAAGCCGTTGCCGAGACTCCAGTTCCAGTAGAAACCCCAGCCGCTCAAGGCATCGCCAAGGGTGTTGCCGATGAACCCGGCCAACAGACCAACCCACGGACCGTACGCCGCACCAAAGAAGATCAACACAGCCACGGCCGGGCGGAAAGTCACATTACCGGCGGCGGGCAGAGGGAAAATATTGGTCGCCCAGGAAAACACACCGTACAAGGCGGCGCCAATCGCGCCGTAGACCACCTGACGTGTCCCAAACTCCCAAGTGCTTTTGTCGTTCATACTTCTCTCCTTTTGAAAAAATAGATTTGAACAGACGCTGACCTAGTATTGATAACCCTGCAGCCGCACCCGCGTTGCAGGGAAAATCACGCGGTAAAAGCAGCCAAAGATTCGGCGGGTAAAAATCTTCCCGTCTTGCCGAACAGGTTCAAGTTCAGGTTCAGAAGCGAGGTCGGGCGGACGCGATACTTGAGCAAACGATCCGCATCCTTCAATACATCCTCCGGCCTTCCATCGGCTACGATATGCTTGTCGCCGAACAACAACACACGATTGGCGTACGTGACCGCAAGGTCAACATCATGTGTGATAAAAAGCGTGGAGGCGAAGTTCGCAGTAAGGATGGATTCACGTCCATCAGATGTTTTACATAAGGCTTCCATGAAACGCGTGTAATTCGCAAAGTCCTGTCCGGCAGTCGGCTCATCCATGATCAATATCTTTGAACGCATGGCAAGTACAGCCGCAATGGTGGTGCGTTTCTGCTGGCCAAACGATAACCCCAACGGCGGATAAGTTTCAAAGCCGGTCAGGTTAACAGTCGAGAGGCTTTCCTTGACCGAGTTGGCGACAACATCTGTCTCGTAGTTTAAGTTCTTCGGGCCAAACTCCAGTTCCTCCTGCACAGTCGGCGCATACAGCATATGCGTGGGGCTCTGAAAGACGTAACCGAGCACGCGCGCGATCTGCGCCACGCTCATCTTGCGGGTATCCTGCCCTTCGATCAAAACACGTCCCTTGGTGGGCTTGAGCAAGCCAATGGCGTGCTTCACCAGAGTCGATTTCCCTGCACCATTCGGCCCCAACAAGGCGATCAAATCACCGCGGTTGATGGTGAGGTTAACGTTCTGCAAGATGAGCGGATATTCGTCGTCATAACGGAAATCCACATCTTCAAAGACGACGAGCGGTTCGCTTCTTTCTTCGACCTTGGGCCGGGGCGCTGCCTCGACGGAAATATCCAACGCCTTGACCCTTTGCACCACCCACGGCGCCGGAAGTTTGACCTGGGTGTGATCAATCTCTTTTGGCAGGTCACGGATGGGGCCGAGATATTTGATACGGCCATCTTCCATGTACAGAAGACGGTCTGGCTTGATATCGATGGCATCCTCCACGCGATGTTCGACGAGGATGACGGTCTTGCCTTCATCTGCCAGACCACGGAAGACCTGCAAAGCCTCATGCGCCGAAGCCGGGTCGAGCGAGGCCAGCGGTTCGTCCAGCAGCAGAATGGATGGGTTCATTGTCAGCACACCCGCCAGGGCCACTTTTTGTTTTTCACCGCCGGAGAGATTAAAGGTCTCACGCTCGCGCAGATATTCGATATTAAGGCGTTTAAGCACCTGATCCACACGGGCAACGATCTCCGCGCGCGGCAGGCCAAGGTTCTCGGGACCGAAAGCAATCTCATTGAAGACATTACTGGCAACGATCTGACGTTCCGGGTCCTGCAACAGTGTTCCCACTACCTGCGCCATTTCAGGAATCTGCATCTCGGCCACTTCCCTGCCCCCCAGCAGGACCTTTCCACTGCGCTCGCCGCGATAACTGCGCGGAATGAGGCCATTGATGCAACGTGCCAGCGTGGTCTTGCCACACCCGCTGGATCCGGCGATTAATAACAACTCACCCTGCTTGAGGTCAAAGGAAATATCTTCGATCGCAAGTTCAGGGCGGGTTCTGTATTTGAAGTTGAGATTTTCAACGATGATGGGTGGATTCGACATTGGCCTTATTTTACCCGGAAAGATGCACTTCAACCACATCCCCGGTCTTTGCATTTAAGCGCCGGGCCGCGTTCCCGTTGACCTCGGCCAGTTCGAGGAAATCCTCGCTATCCACGACGGCAACGAGTTCACCCGGAGAACGATTGCCATACGATTCCACCACCCCGACCACTTCAACTCCATGGAGCCTGAACAGTACCCCGGTCCGGTTTTGAAGCGCAGCGGCAGGCAGATCCAGGGTCAGGTTGCCAAAAACGTCTATCGCAGAGATATGCGCCTGCCAGCCAGCATCCGTTCTTATCGGCTTTGGCATTTCCACGCGAACAGGATCGGTGAAGAAGGAACCGAATTCACTTAACGAAACTCCGTTGGCCAGATGAGCCACCACCGGTGAAAAAATATCGCGTCCGTGAAAAGTATGGCTGACCTTCTCCAGCCAGAACTTTGGGTCTTGCAGCTGTACAAACTCCATCGGCTGGTTATCACGCTGCGCATCCTCCATGATGGGTGTGAGCAGGCCATTATCGGGGCCGACAAAGTATTGCCCGCCGATCTTTGCAGCAAGCGGCCTGCGCTTTGTGCCTACACCGGGATCCACCACAAAGAGATGGATCGTGCCGTTCGGGAAGAAAGGATAAGCGCGCCACAACGACATGGCGCCATCTCGAACGCTTTGCGGGGGAATACGGTGCGTGAGATCAACAAGTTGAACATCAGGCGCAATAGCACAGATCACGCCTTTCATGATGCCCACAAATTCGTGGTCAATTCCGAAGTCTGTCAAGAGTGTAATGATACGCATCATTCACCAACTACATCAATGAGAGCCTGGTAATTCGCAGGGATGATCTTGGGGGATGTAAACGATTCAGTGATCACGGAGGGATCCTTCATGCCGTGACCGGTGCAAACGACTACGACCTTTTTACCCTTCACATCCATCTCTCCGCGAGCGGTTTGAGCGATCAACCCAGCCAACCCTGCCGCCGATGCAGGCTCCACCCACACCCCTTCCGACGCAAGAATGCGCTGCGCGTCAAGAATCTGTGCATCAGAGACTGCAATGATCTTCCCATTGGATTCATGCGCTGCGTCCAAGGCTTGCTCACCACGCGCCGGTTTGCCGATACGAATAGCGGTGGCAATCGTCTCCGGTTTTTCAACGGGATGTCCCAACACTAACGGGGCCGCGCCTTCCGCCTGCACGCCCAGCACCTGCGGGAGACCTTTTTGATATTGTTTAAATCCCGCCCAATATGAAGTGATATTCCCTGCATTACCCACCGGCAGGCACAGCCAATCTGGCGCAGACCCGAGCACGTCGCAGATCTCGAACGGCGAGGTCTTCTGTCCCTCGATGCGAAATGGGTTGATGGAGTTCACCAATGCAATGGGCGTCTTCTGAGTGATCTCCACCACCAGGGTCAACGCATCATCGAACGACCCTTGAATTTGGATCACTTCTGCGTCGTAGGCAATGGCTCCGGCAAGTTTCCCGACCGCCACCTTTCCCTCAGGAATCAGAACAATGGAGCGTAACCCGGCCCGGGCGGCGTAGGCAGCGGCAGAGGCAGCGGTGTTCCCGGTTGAGGCGCAGATCACAGTCTTCGCACCTCGTCCCACGGCCTCGCTGATGGCGGCCGTCATGCCGCGATCTTTGAACGAACCGGTCGGGTTCAACCCTTCGAACTTTATGAATAATTCGCAGCCAAATTCCCGGCCAAGGCGGGGCATGGGAATCAACGGGGTATTGCCTTCAAGCAGCGAAATAGTCTGGGTATGGGCGGGCAGGTCGAGATACTGCCTGTAGCGATGGATCAGGCCCTGATAGGTCATGTCAACTCCAATGAGAGAGCGGTGTATACCCGCCCGATAAGATGCGCTGATTATACCTATCCAATGCGATTTTGCGTCTGCGCTGGGTATAATGTCCGCCATGATAAAAATCAGAGTCCCCGCCACCTCCGCAAATTTAGGCCCCGGCTTCGATTGCATGGGTCTTGCGCTCGATGTCTGGAACGAGATCACTTTCGAGCCTGCCGAAAGAATCACATATCATGTCACCGGCGAAGGCGAGGACAAGTTCAACAAAGGCGCTAAAAATTTATTGACCAAAGCGTATACTATCCTGCACGAAGTTTGTGACAAGCCCGTGCGCGGGGTCGATATCCGCTCCAAGAACCAGATCCTGGTCAGCAGCGGCCTGGGTTCGAGCGCGGCCGCCATTGTGGGCGGACTATTCGGCGCAAATGAAATATTGGGGCATCCGCTTGAAATATGCGACCTGTTAAAGATCGCAACAGAAATGGAGGGTCATCCCGATAATGTGGCTCCTGCGCTTCTGGGCGGACTGGTTGTATCGGTGACTACCAAGGATGAGATCCTGACGAAACGCTACGAAGTTCCGCCGCTGACTCTGGTCATTGTCAAGCCGCTGGTGGATTGGCCGACCAAACTGGCGCGGGCTGTGCTTCCAAAATCCGTTTCGCGGGCGGATGCAATCTACAATATCGGGCGCGCGGCCCTGGTGGTGGATGCGCTTCGCAACGGCGACCTGGACCTGTTGCAAAAAACGATGGAGGACCGTATCCATCAGCCTTATCGCCTGCGGCATATCTCCGGCGGATCTGCCGCATACAAAGTTGCATGCCAGTTTGGTGCAGCGGCTCTCTCGGGAGCGGGGCCATCCATCATTGCCTTCGTCAAGCCTGAAGCAGCAGATCAAGCCCGGGCGGAGATTCGAAGCGTGTTTGAAGAACGGGGGTTTAAAACGAAGAGTCTCATTACCCAGCCGGGCAGCCTCGGCGTTCACAAAGTATAAAAAAGCGGACTCAGTTGAGTCCGCTTTTTTATTTCCATCGTTATTTCTTTTTGCGCTTTGTCTTCGAGGTCACATTTGATGACTTCTTTGGCTTTGAACTCAAAGCAGGAACAGCGGCAGCCACAGGCTGCATTGCCATTTTGTTTTCCTTGTATGGGTCACGTAAATTGACAGGCTTTACTTGATGGTCCCGCATGCGCAGGTTGATCATCTCTACAAAGATCGAGAAGCCCATGGCGAAGTAAACGTAGCCCTTGGGGATGTGATATCCAAAGCCCTCGGCCACCAATGTGAAACCGATCATCAGGAGGAAACTAAGAGCGAGCATCTTAACTGTGGGGTGGCGTTCCACAAAATCACCAATGGGACCCGAAGTGAAGATCATCACCCCGGCTGCGATCACGACCGCAATGATCATGATCATGATTTCACTGGCCATGCCTACTGCGGTAATGACGGAATCCAGGGAGAAGACGATATCCAGCAGCATGATCTGAACGATGACGCTCCAGAAGTTTGCCACCACTTTGGCGGAAGCGTGGCCTTCCTTGCCTTCGAGTTTGTCGTGAATTTCAGAAGTGCTCTTGTAAAGCAGAAACAAACCGCCCAGCAACAAGATCAGGTTGTGTCCTGAAAATTCGAATCCAAACAATCCAAAAAGGGGTTCTTCCAGGCTGATGATCCACGAAAGGGAGAGCAGCAACAGGATACGAGTGATCACCGCCAAGGAAATACCCGTTGTACGCGCGCGGGGTTGATCTTCCTTTGGCAATTTGCCAGAGAGGATGGAAATAAAAATAATATTGTCCACCCCAAGCACCAACTCCAGTACGATCAAAGTGATCAGAGCGATCCAAGATTCAGGATTTGAGACCCAACTAAAATCCACGATTTTTCTCCTATGAAAAGATAATCGTAATTCTACCAAAATTCTAATCGCCCCCCTTGTATTAACAAACAAAAAATCCGGAGGTTTTACACAACCTCCGGATTTTCCAGCGTTAATTGAGTTTGAACATCTGGGTCAGTTTCATGGCCAGGTTCAGGTCCCCTGCCAGTTTGAGTTTGCCCTGCATAAAGGCTTGCATTCCATCCAACTCGCCGGTGAAGATCTTGACATAATCGCCGGAGTCGGCGGTGAGGGTCATCTTGGGAGAAGCGTGCGCGCCTTTCTCAACAAGCACTGCACCATCCTTGATAACCGCGTACCATTCGCCGGGTTCCGCGCCGGTGAACTTGAACTGAATGACAGCATCCAGCCCTGCCGCTTTTTCGGGAATGAACGCGCCGGGCATTTTGGACATGAGGGTTTCGATTGTGAGAGCCATTTTTAGGTTTCCTTTTTGTGATTAGAAAATTACCAATTACTAATTACGGTAATTAGTAATTGGAGATTGGTAATTATTGAAGGTTTTCAAAGATCGCTGCCGCACCCATGCCGCCGCCGATGCACATGGTGACCATACCATACTTGGACTTGCGGCGTCCCATTTCGTAGAGGAGTTGGGTGGTGAGTTTGGAGCCAGTGCAGCCGAGCGGATGTCCGAGGGCGATCGCGCCGCCGTTCACGTTGACCTTCTCCGGGTCCATTTCTAGAGTCTGCATCACGGCGAGGGATTGAGCCGCGAAGGCTTCGTTCAACTCAAAGAGGTCAATATCGTTCATGGACAGTCCCGCTGTCTTTAGGACTTTGGGGATGGCGGCTACGGGACCGATGCCCATCAACTCGGGGGCGACCCCACCCACGGCGAAGGCAACGAAGCGTGCTAAAGGTTTGAGTCCCAGTGACGCCGCTTTCTCCGCAGACATGACCATGACCGCCGAAGCGCCATCCGACATTTGCGAGGAATTTCCAGCCGTGACCATGCCGCCTTCTTTGAAAGCAGGCTTGAGTTTGGCGAGACCTTCCAAAGTCGAGTCGCCGCGCGGACCTTCATCACGCTTGACGGTGAAATTTTTCTTGACGACTTTGCCATCTACATATTCGTTGAGTTCAACATCGAGTGCAACGAGCTCGGGGTCGAAGAGACCAGACTCAACGGCTCGCGCCGCCTTCTGGTTGCTCTTGAGCGCGAACTCATCTTGCGCCTCGCGGCTGATGCCATACTTGGCGGATACGTTCTCGGCGGTGAGACCCATGTTGGTGTAGTAGTGCGGCAATTCCATCGCAAACTGCGGATTGGGCGAAAACTTGTACCCCATCATCGGCACCATCGACATGGACTCGACACCCGCGCCGATGCCGATCTCAATGTCGCCTGCTTTGATGGCATGAGCAATGTGCGCAATCGACTGCACGCCCGACGAGCAATAGCGGTTGATGGTCTCAGCAGGGACAGTATCCGGCAGACCCGCGCGAATGGAAATGGTACGCGCTACATTCATACCCTGCTCACCTTCGGGGAAGGCACAGCCAAAGACCACATCTTCAATTTGAGCGGGGTCAAGATTCGGGGTGCGGTTGAGCAATTCTTTCAACACAGCGGCACCCATTTCATCAGGACGAACCGTTGCCATCCCTCCACGCTTGGCTTTGCCCACGGGAGTTCGGACTGCACTAACGATAACGGCTTCATGATTTGTCATGGTAATTTCTCCTTTTGTAAATTACAAATTAGGGATTAGGAGGTTAGGAATTATTTTTTGCGTCGGTTCTGGTCAATGACTTTTACCGTGAGCGCAATGGTTTGTTGAATAACTTTGATGCGTTTTTCAAGAAGTTCACTTCCGAGAATATGCCTTGCACGGAAGTACCAACCTTGCGTTTCGCCAAGTTCGCCGAGCGAAATTCGCATGATGCGGACATAATCAGCGGTGCCAATTCCACGGCGATAGGCTTCTTCCATGTTAGCACAGACACTACCTGCCGACCTTACCAACTGGTGAACGATCTCACGTCCACGAAAATCCTTGTTGATGAGTTCTACATCGATCCACATCAAATCATACAAGTACATAGAAAGTCGATAATACGCTGACTTCCATAAAGGGTCATTCCGTAAAGAATCGGGCAAGGTCTTCACCCATTCTTCAAACGGCAACTCTTTCAATGCACTCATAATTCCTAATCCCTAATTTCCTAATTCCTAAGTGGTTTTCCACTCTGCAAAATTGACCACATTCTCGCCTGCGTCTTTTCTTCACCGCACAGCGACAGGAAGGCTTCACGCTCAAGATCCAAAATATATTGCTCGCTCACCCAGGTCGGCTTGGTGATGTCGCCGCCGGCGATGATGTGCGCCAGTTTGGTGGCGATGTGCGAGTCATATTCGGTGATGTAGTGACCTTCCTTGAACGCCCAGGCACCGATCTTCATGGCACCGAACATATCGCGCCCAGCGGCGTAGATGAGTTCAGGCGTAGGAGGTCTGTAGCCCGCACTGACCATGTGCAGCACTTCCTTTTTGGCTTCGGTGAGCAGATGATCACGATTGGTCACAATGCGGTCTTGTGGACCGAGGATTCCCATTCCGCGTGCTTCCTCCGCAGAGGTCGCGACTTTTGCCTGACCGATCTGCAGGAACGCCTTTTGAATGAACGGGAATGGTTCAGCATCAGGAACCTTCATCACAGGATTAATGATGCGGCGCATATATTCTTTTGTACCCGCACCGGCAGGGATCACCCCCGCGCCGAGTTCGACCAAACCAATATAAGTTTCAGAAGCCGCGACAACACGCGAGGCGTGCATGGTCACTTCACAACCGCCGCCGAGCGCAAGCCCAGCAGGAGCAACGACCACGGGCTTGGGTGAGTAGCGCATCCGCATGTTCATACTTTGCAAACGCTTAATCGCATCATCGAGTTGATCCCACATGCCTTGCTGCGCCGCAACCACCACCATGAATAAGTTCGCACCCGCACTGAAGTTATCCGCTTCACTGCCAACGACCAAACCATCAAAATCAGTTTCGAGTTTATCCAGCGCTTCAGAGGTGATCGCAAAAATATCATCATCGAGCGCGTTCATCTTGGTGTGAAATTCCACCAAGCCCACGCCGTCACCAATGTCAAACAGCGTCGCGCCTGCGTTCTTGCTGACTTCCTTCTTCGTGCCACGCAAATCCTTCAGGAACACAAATCCTTCGGGCTGCTTGAACTTCACATACTTGCCCTTGGCAACGTCATACGCGCCGATCTTATTCGTGCCCTTGTATTGATAGAAGGTCTCGCAACCGTTCTTCAACATTTCATCCACCCACTTCGCGGCGGGGTAGCCTTCCGCCTTCATGCGCTTGACCGTTTCCTTCACGCCGAGCATATCCCAAATCTCAAATGCACCTGCTTCGTGCATGAAACCCCAGCGGATGGCATCGTCAATCGGTTTCGCAGTATCTGCCACTTCGGGGATGATGGATGAGACGTATTGGAAACTTTGATACGTGAGCGCCTTGACGAGTTTGGCAGCCTTGTCATCCGCCTCTAACATGACCTTGAGCCTGTCACCCAAACCCTCGACATCTTTCGCCGCCTTGACAGAGTCGAAACGCGGCTTGCTCGCAGGGACATGCTCCAGCGTGTTCAGATCCAACGAGTAGAACTGCTTCTTCCCTTCCGCATCACGGACTTCCTTATAGAAACCGACTTTGGTTTTGTTGCCGAGCCACTTGCGCTCCATCAACGTATCCATCAGTTTCTGCGGTTTTTCGGCGGCGAGATATTTCTGCCCGAGTTTGTCGTGCGGAATCAAGGGAGCAAGATTCTTGCCCACGTGATGCCACACGTCCACACCGACCAGATCTATCAGCCTGAATGTGGCTGTTTTCGGGCGACCCATCAAAGGTCCAGTAAGAGCGTCCACTTCATCCACGGTGTATTCGTTGTTGAGGATGAAGTCCATGGCAAATGCGCCCGTACCGAACGCCACGCGATTGCCGATGAAGTTGGGCGTGTCTTTGCAAAGCACAATGCCCTTGCCCAAGCGATACTCACCGAAATGCGAAATGAATTCGGTCACTTCTTTGGAGGTGTCAGGCGTGGGGATGATTTCCAAAAGTTTCAAATAGCGCGGCGGGTTGAAAAAGTGCGTGCCGAGAAAGTGTTGCTTGAAACCCTTCGAGCGCCCTTCCGCAATCGAAGCGACGGGAATGCCCGAAGTATTGGTAGAAACAATCGCATTCGGCTTGCGGACTTCGTCAATGCGGGCCATCAAATCCTGTTTGATCTTGAGGTTTTCGATGATGGCTTCACAGATCCAATCCGCTTCGGCGACAGCGCCAAAATCATCTTCGAGATTGCCAAGTTTGACCAGGGTCTTCAACTCATCGCCCATCAAATTGGCAGGGCGGGCTTTGATACAGCGATCCCAACCCTCTTTGACAATTTTATTTTTATCAGGCGAATCTTTTGCAACAATATCGAGCAAAGTTACAGGCACACCGATATTCGCCAAATGTGCAGCAATGGCGGCACCCATTGTTCCCGAGCCGATGACAACTGCTTTGTGGATGTTGTATTTTGTCATATGTTCCTCCGTAGGGGCGCGGTTCTCGCGCCCGGGGCGGGAAGACCCCGCCCCTACGATTTATCGCAACTCCGCTCCCGTATAACCCAAAATCTGCCGCGCCACCACGAGCCGATTGATCTGACCCGTACCTTCATAGATATCGGTGATCTTCGCATCGCGGAACCATTTCTCAAGCAGGAACTCACGGCTGTAGCCAAGTGGTCCCATAATTTCGACGGCTTTCTGCGTGATCTTGGTGACAACATCACCCGCGCGGACTTTGCTCATGGAAGACTCAAGCGCATTGGATTTTTTGTTATCTGCCATCCAGACCGCTTTCAAGGTCAGCAGCCATGCCGAGCGGAGTTGGATTTCCATGTCAATGACATCTTTCTCAATCGAGGTCAACTTGGTGCGCGGCAACCCATAGCGGATTTCAACGCCGTTCTCCGCCAGTTTCTCTTTGAGGAACTCAAGCGCGGCTCTTGCTACACCGATACCTGATGCCGCCACGAGCGGGCGGGTCGCATCGAAGGTTGCCATGGCGCCCTTGAAGCCCGTTGTGGTCTTTTCCACGGTCGGTTTTCCCAACACGTTCTCAAATGGCACACGCGCATCTACAAGTGAAATGGAAGCCGTATCACTGGCGCGAATGCCGAGTTTATGTTCCAGTTTTGTGACCTTCACCCCAGGCGTCCCAGACTCGACGACAAAGGCACGCATACCAGAGCGCCCCGCAGATGGGTCAATGCTCGCCCAGACCACAATAAAACCTTTGCCAAGTTTCTCGTATTCATTGAACGACTTATCGCCGCCCGTGACGAAAATCTTCTCGCCATTGATGACCCATTCATTGGTCTTTTCATCGAGCACGGCGCGCGCCCGAATCGCAGATGTATCAGAGCCTGCGCCAGGTTCGGTCATGCACATGGCGGCATAGGTCGGCTTGTCATCATTAAAGCGGGCAAGGAATCTTTCCTTTTGTTCGGGCGAGCCAGCCGCCGCCACCGCCGCCGCGCCAAGTCCACCGCCAGGGGTGATGAGGTAATAGCCTACATCGCCCCACGCCAGCATCTCAATTTGTGAAGCAAGTTTTTGGTAGCCAAGCGGCGGGCGTTTTTCATCGCCTTCCTTTGGCTTGCCTTCGGTCACGGTCAAACCGCCACCGCCGCCCATCGAGCGCATGGCAGTGTGCATAAATTCAACGTAATCCCACGGAATGGCATGTTCGTTCTCGTCCATTTCACGCGAGGTGCTGCGCATCATATTCTCTGCAACAGTCTTCAACATCGCGTTCATTTGCACGATTGGTTTCGGGGTTTCAAATTCGATGGTCATGTTTACTCCTTTTGGTTGAAGGTTGAATGTTCAAGGTTGAAAGTTGCACGTTATCCTTCAACTTGCAATCTGTAACCTTCAACTCGTTTTACACAATCGCCAATCCCAACAGCATCAGGAACCCTCGCCCGTTGCGCATGAGCAATTCAACGGGGTTCTCGCGAATGTAGCCGTGTCCGCCGTAAATTTGCACGCCACGGTCAGTCACCATCATCACCATATCGCTTGCACCAGTAAAAGCGAGATAGGCAGAGGTGGCGGCATCTTCTTTGCCGTTGTCCAACTTCCAGGCGGCTTCCCATGTCAGCAGGCGCATGGACTCAAGTTCCACAGCCATTTCCGCCAGCATGAACGCAACGGCTTGCTTCTGCGCGATCTTCACGCCGAAGGCATCACGTTCTTTGGCGTAATTCTTTGCATAATCCAACGAGGACTTGGCTACGCCCAAAGCGGCAGCAGCGGAGGCAATACGCATCGAAGCGAGGATCAAGCCAAAGTCGTGTCCTGAAGCGCCGCCGAGTCGTTCGGCGGTCACATTCTCCAGTTTGACGCGGTACATGGGCAGGGCATTAATCCCCATCAGTTTTTCGCATTCAGCAGAGATGGATAACCCCACCGCCTCTTTCTTGACGATGAAGCCTTGAGTGACCCCATTGAGATTCGCGTACACGATCAGCGCTTCGGCATCCTTGGCGAATGGCACGAAAACTTTTTCGCCGTTCAACACATAGGCATTGCCTTCGGCTTTGGCAGTGGTCTTGAGTTCATTCGGGTCGAAGTTGAAACTGTATTCGATGAGCGCGCCAGTGTAAGGAGCCCACGCGCCTTCGATGATCTTGGTAAGGTATTCCTGCTTTTGTTCTTCGCTGCCGCCCAGCAAAATGGGAGTGGCAAACAGCGACGGGTTCATCACGGCAAGCGCGCCCGCCAGATCGCCAAACGCCATCTCTTCCACAGCGAGGACGTTGGTCACGGCGCTGCGATCACCGAAACCGCCATACGCCTCAGGCGTGGAGGCTTGCAGCAAACCGAGTTCCCAGCCCTTATTAATGAGCTTGGGTGGAAGAGCGTGGCTTTCTTCTGCGTCATGAGCCGCAGGGCGCAGATCGTTGGCAGCATACTTCCCCACTGCATCGATCAACATTTGTTGTTCTTCATTAGGTTCGAACGAATACATTTCTTTTCACTCCTTTTGGTCTGCAAGTAACTACCAAACTATCTAACCATGAAACTACTCAACTACTTCAACATCCCCTTCAAAATAAACTCTGAATATTCATCGGCGATCTGCTCGATGGATTTTCCGCCTTCGGGGCGATACCAGGTCAATGTCCAATTCATCACGCCCATAATCGCGCGGACAGCAAGACCCGTATCACTGAGTACAAATATCTTCTTCTGCACGCCTTCTTCAAGAACGTCGTGCCATAATTTTTCAAATTTATCGCGGAATGGCACATGGCGGGCGTGACTCTTCTTATCCAGCGAGCGGTGCTCGAACAACAAGACTGAAGTCAGGTCGGCATTTTCGGCGAGCCCTGTCAGGTAGCCGCGGATCATTAATCTCAATTTTTGGTCGGGGGTAATGTTTTGGGTGGCGATGGCAGAGATATGCTCCGTGAGCATTGCCAGAGCACGGTCAAGCAGTGCCAGCAGAATCTCCTGCTTGGAAGAGACATGGTGATACAGGCTGGCTTTTTGCACATTCACCGCCGCCGCAATATCAGACATGGACGCGCCATGGAACCCCTTCTGGCGAAAGACCTGTGCTGCAGCATCAAGAACATCTTCTCGAGTCATCGAGTCTCCTTCCCTACCGAACG
>Ga0268298_10001584_pt1 | contig 26445 bp, 27 predicted proteins | sample WWTPWeurt_MetaG_FD_194462 | JGI IMG/M metagenome (GOLD analysis project Ga0268298, IMG submission 194462) | Activated sludge microbial communities from WWTP in Nijmegen, Gelderland, Netherland - WWTP Weurt | ecosystem: Engineered > WWTP > Aerobic digester > Activated sludge | place...
ATAAAAAGGGTGACGATCACAAATTGAAATTCAACGGCGCGGCCGGAGATGCGTTTAAAGACAAATTTGCCGAGACGGGGCAGGCCGAAGACAACCACAAGCGCGAAGATCGTCAGCAAAATAATCAGCTGTAAAAAATAGCCCGCAGAAATACCGCCTGTTCTTGCGCCAAGCACAACCGCAAGAATTACGAAAGCACCGATATCAGTCAGAACGGTTGCGCCAGTCGTGACCGCAATGGCTTCGTTGCGGGTTACACCAAGTTTGGTAAGGATGGGAAATGCAATGAGTGTATGAGATGCGAACGCGGAGCCAAGCAGGATCATGCCTAAAAAGTCGAGCCCGAGAATATAACCAAGCCCCATACCCATCAACTGCGGGAAGATAAAGGTGATCACGCCAAAAACCAGAGCACGTCCGCGCACACGCAGGAATTGATTGATGTCCACTTCAAGGCCTGCGCTGAACATGAGATATACAAGGCCGATGGTGGAAAGGAACTCAATCCGGTCGCCCGCCTCCATGAGTCCAAATCCGTGCGGACCGATCAATATCCCGCCAATGATGATGCCGATAATGCCAGGTAGTTTTACACGCTCAGACAAGAGCGGCGTGACGAGAATAATGGTCATGACCAGCAGGAAGAATCCGACAGGCTTATTAAATAATTCGATCAACATCGATATTCCCTTGGGAGAAAATTAAATAAGAACTACTTCAACCATTTCGCCAGCGCTTAATCCTGTTGCGTCTGGGTGAATACGCAAGAGTCCATCGGCGGAAGCAAGGGTGAAGATGAGGTTTGATTTGCCAAAGATGGGTTCGGCGAAGAAGCCATCAGCCTGCCCTCTCCCGAGAGGAGAGGGTAATAATTTCACAGGCCACCAATCTTCTCTACCCGCTTGAGATGGTAAATTCACCGTGAGTTTTGCTTGAACGGTTGCCTTGGGTTTTGGCTGCGCGCCCAATAAGCTTTCGATGACTGGCACAACGAATAAATATCCATTGACCAAGGCACTGACTGGGTTGCCGGGCAGACCAATCACTACTTTGCCGTTGCACACGCCCAGGATCGTCGGCTTGCCGGGACGCGTGTTGATGCCGTGCACCAATACGCCAGGCTCACCCAATGTGCGGATGACTTCGGCAGTCATGTCTCTTGTGGATGCGGATGAGCCTGCGGTGATAATGATCACATCACACTCGGAAAGCGCCTTCGCCGCCGCTTCCTGCAAGACCTGAAAGCTGTCGCTAAAAATCCCATAGCGGATGGCTTCACCGCCAGTCTTTTCAACGAGCGCCCCAAGGGTGTACGAGTTGATATCACGCACCTGCCCGTAGCGCGGAGTTTGACGTGGGTCAATTACTTCATCGCCAGTGGAGAGCAGCCCAACGCGCGGTCTCTTCGCCGCTTGAATGGATGTAATTCCCAATGCCATTAATCCGCCAATTTCTGCAGGGCGGATCAGCGTCCCTTTTGGAATGACCAATTGTCCCTGAGCGACATCTTCGCCAATGCGGATCAAGTTCTCGCCATCCGCAACGGATTTGAAGATCTCGATTTCCTCTGCTGGGGCGGATCGTGATCCGCCCGTACCGGTTTTTTGTGTGTACTCCAACATCACAACAGCGTCTGCACCCTTGGGCAGCATGCCACCCGTGTGGATCAATGCACATTGGCCTGCGCCAATTTCAAAGGCTGGCGCGTCGCCCATTGGAACTTCACCGACCAATGTCAGATACGCAGGAAGCGAGTCACTTGCGCCAAAAGTATCTCTCGCGCGGACGGCGTATCCGTCCACTGTGGTGCGGGGGAAATCAGGCAATGGGTGCGGCGCAATTATGTCAGACGCGGTGAAGCGGCCCAAAGATGAGGACACTGCGATTGATTCGGAAACAATTTTCGGCGGGGATAGATGCGAGAGCAATAGAGTCCGCGCGTCATCTGGGGGAAGAAGGGTCAAAAATTCAGGCATGGTTATCTAAGCCAAAAAGTCAAGGTGATGAAATAAGTTGTGAGTCCAAAAACCGCAAGCGCGGTCGTGGTGAGAAAAATCCAATTTGGTTTGCCGCCGATCGAGATATGACGGAGATGAATGATCTGCAGGATGGCAAACGGCAGGGTGAGAAATGCGGGCCAGATCAGCGAAAAGGAGTAACCAAATAAAGGCACGGCAGCGAATATACCATAAGCAAAGATGATCAGGCTGTGATGGAATGGTACGGCGCGTTCCCATGTCAGGCTTCGCAACAGCGTAGCGCGTTGATATTTCTGGTCTGTCGTAAATGAGGTGAAATTTAGAATTAAAAAATATGCCAATGCAAGCGCGGTGAGCGGGATAACTAGGATGATAAGCAAGCGATGATTTTCCTTCGCCTGCAAAAGAAAACCAATCGACGGAACAATGTAGGCGATGTGCGCTGCGAGAGCTAATTCTCCAAATCCGCGATCAATGAGGCGAAAAGGATGAACTGCGTAGAGGATGACTGTCACTAGAGACGAAAGAAGAAAGAGTGATGATTCAAGCACGAGGCCATTATTGATGTAAAGCAGAAAAGCCAAAACCGCGTTGACTGTCAACAATCCGTATGAAACATAAAGCAGGTTGTTTCTGAGCATCTCTTTTTGTTTGGGCGTTTCGTTCTCAACCAGCGGTTCATTATGCGGACGAAACACATCGGCCAGCAGGAACATGCTCAATTGCGCGAAGAGAATCCCAGCCAGCCCAAGCCAGAACGCCAGAGCGGAAAATGATTTCCCAAGGTAGGCAGGAATGCTTGAGCCGAGAAGATAAGTCAGTGCGGCGAGGAGGAGATGGAGGGGGCGGGAGAGTTTTAGCAATTTATGATTCAGGAAAGGATGAAGGATGAATTGTGAAGGATGAAAAAATCATGCAATTATTTTTTTGAGAGGTATTCTTCCAAGCGCGTTACAGCTTGCGGGAGATTCTTCCTGCCCAGCCCCAATCGAAAGTGATTATTGGATTGATCATACATCGTGCCTGGGAGAAGCAAAACGCCTGCTTTTCGGACGAGGTCATCACAAAAATCTTCAACGTCACCTTTGAGTAGTTTTGGGAATCCCATTGAGCCTGCCTTTGGTCGAGTCCAGTTGAAAAGCGAGGAGTAACGAGTAAAAAGGTCATCAACAATGGTGAGATTGTGTCTGATAATGCCAAGATTCCGCTCGGCTAGTTTTACGCGGTGACGCATGGCAACTTCCGCGAGAAATTCACTGGGCGCGGAGTTACAAATAGTTGTGTAATCTTTAAGTGAAGCCATATTTTGATAGATCGTTTTATTTTTCGTCGCAATCCAACCAATTCGCAGCCCAGCAAGTCCGTAAGTTTTAGATGTGACTCCAAGAGACACGGCATGTTCGCCATAGTCACATGCGGCGGGCAGACGATCAGGCAAATCATATTCAGATTCTCGGTAGACTTCATCCGAGAAAAGAAGCAAATTCTTCTCCTGTGCAAATTTATTCAGCGCATCATAATCCGCACGGGACATTAAATAACCTGTCGGGTTGTGCGGCGTATTGATGACAATCCCTTTGGTGTTGGGACGCACAAGTTTCTTTAATTCATCCAGATCCAGCGTCCAACCCATTTCTTCACAAGCCATCCACGGACTGATATCACAGCCAACGGAGCGAGCCACTTCGGCAAGGGATTGGTAGCCAGGAGAATGAACAATGACATGGTCGCCTTTTTTGAAGGCGGCGTACATGAACAGATAGATCGCCTCCCCCGCGCCAGTGTGGACGAGAATATCCTCGGGTCGAATCGTCGTGTAGAGATTACAAATCTCTTTTCGGAGGGAAAGACTGCCTTGCGATTCGGTATATCCCAGCCAGACGTTTTGAAATTTATCCGCCGCTCCGTCTTCAAAGGCCAGCAAATCCGCAATGGACATCGCTTCACAATCGGAAGAACACAGCAGGAATTCAGTGTTGAATTCGTATTGGGCAAAATAACGTTCGAGTTTGAAGGGAGGAAGATGCATAGGAGAAGGATAAATTATGAAGGATGAAATATGTTCGCGCCAAAGGTTTTACTTTAGCACTTTCTTCAAATCGCGGTAATGGATCTGATTATGGAGATACAACATTTTCACCATCTCGCGAATGGTGGTCATTTCGAGAAATGGATGACGGCCTGTGATCTCAAGTTCTTCATCCTTCAAGCCAGATACCCATGCAACTGAGTTTGCGCGCACAGATTTATATTGTTCAAGCAGTTCAGCGGAAGAAAACTCTTTTGTCTTTTGTTGCTGCGCCTCGTTATAACGGTCAATGGAAAAGTCATCAGCCGCGCCTGCACCGCCCTGACGGATCAACTCGAACATCTTGACCAATCCGCGCTCCGAAGTGACAAAGTGCGCCAGCACATTACGGATTGTCCAGGTTGTGCCTTCAGTATAGACTTCGACAATCCATTGATCATCTGTTAACCCAGAAAAAATACCAATAAATTTTTCGCCTTCAGACTTTAGTTTTTCAGCAAGTTCTGTGATTTCAGACATAGTCAACTCCTAAAAAATTATTTACCGCACAGCACGCGAAGTGCGCAAAGAAAACCTTTTAAAATTATTAGCGGCCTTGGCGAGCTTCGCGGTTTTAAAAATCATGGTTCGGGGAAACCTGCGTAATTAATGGATTTCTTCCCTGTTGTTGGATAAAAATATCTTTTCATCGAAGATATCTGCTCGATCAAACGCTCGCTGTCTTCAAAATCTGCGCGCACATAATAATAATGGGTGTCATACGGGCTGTCACCAAAGATCGCGGCCAGCACATATCCATTCGCTTCGGCATAATCTTTCAGCAGGATCGTCATGCCAAACCATCGCTGCGCCAGATTCGCTTCGGTCAATTTTGGCGGGACCAATGGCGAGTAATAATCATGGAACATAATAATATGCGGTTTGTATTTATCAAGATATTCGACAGTGATAGCGCCATTATGTGCGATGAATTGGTCATTCAGTCCCCAGGTATCGATCGCTGTCCAGCCTGAATAATATGGCAGCAAACCTGCTTCGGTTGTCGCGATCACATAGCCTTTGCCGCGATATTCCGCCAGCAATTTTCCCATATCATAACGGCCATCCTCTTCATACGGGCGGTCGCAGCTTCGTTGATAGGATGTTAGAGAACAATTCTGTGCCCACGAATAATAAACCAGACTTCCACACAAGCCAATCAATGCGATGAAGTACACGCTTCTTTCTCTCGCTGATAATTGATTCAACCACAAGAAGTTTAATCCACGCACAAGCGGAGTCCACGACATGAGCACGATCGGCACAAGGGCGTATTGAAAGCGCGCGCCGTAATTCATTTCATCTGAGATCAAAATAAAGGCCGAAGCGAACCCGAGAATGGGAATTAGATACGCAAGAGTTTGCTTTGTCGTTTCGCGCGAACGAAAACCGAGCAAGGCAATGATCGCAAACGGCAGGCATAAACGCAAAGTATTCAACAGGGAATTGTCAAACGAGTCCCAATGCAAACCGCTGTCCCCTTTCTTATAAAACGGATTCGGCAACGGATAACCGAAATAATCCCATCTCCACAGGAAATACGCGCCGCCAAGCACAAGAAATACTGTGCCAAAAATAGCAATAATAGGGAAAACTCCCCTCCGCCTAGCCCTTTCCCAAAAGGAGAGGGAACTGTCAGTCATACGCATAAAGATAACGGACAATAACATCAGCGACACGAGGATGACTCCCTCTGGGCGGATGAGTCCAGTGACGAGTCCGCTCAGGGCGAAGGCGAGGGACAGCCAAAAGGGCTGATCTTCTCTTTGAATCAGAAGCAGACCCAAAGCCCAGGTGGAAGCGGCGGCTAGGGCAAAGAAAGGCGTCCCGAAGTAGGCAGAGACATAGGAGAGTCCCGTCCCAACAGCGAGGTAAAGTCCGCTTAAAAAAGAGAACGGAATATTTGAGTGATTGATGCGGCGGTTTGTCCAATAGACAATAAGAACGGTGAGCAAATGTGAAGCGAATCCAATACCGCGCACAGATTGACCAACGGTTAAGCCAAGTTTGATACATGCCGCAGAAACAGCCATGAAAAGAAAATCGGTCGCGCCATCTACGGGATGTTCGCCAATATTCCAAACAATGCCGTGGCCGCCCGCGAGGTTTTGAGCGTAACGCATGAGCATCGCGGCGTCTTCAAATGGCGGGATGGAAAAATCCACATAGCGCGACGCATAGTACAGTGTGGACGCAACGAGCAGGATGGAGATGAAGAGGTCGGGGAGGATTTTTTTGCTGGGCATTTGGGATTTGGTTAATATCAGTGATTAAATTAAAGAGTATCCACCATCAACAACAATAGTCTGCCCGGTAATATACTCGTTTCTGATGAGAAATTCGAGAGTGGATGCAATTTCTTCGGGCCGCGCGGCGCGCTTGAGCGGCAGGCGATTGACAAGTTTATCCCATTCTTCCAGAGTGACAACATCCGATTGCAAGACCAAGCCAGGCGCAATGGCGTTGACTCGGATGCCCGGGGCAAATGCGCGCGCCAGCAATTTGGTTAACGACTCTAACGCAGCCTTGCTGACCGTGTAAGATGGATAGCGGCTCCATGCTTTTTGCGCGCCTATATCGGTAATGTTGACAATGAGTCCGCCTGATGTCATTCGTTTGGCGGCTTCCTGCGCAAGCCGAAAAGGCGCGCGAAGATTAAGATCGAGAGCAGAGTCCCAATCTTTCAATTCAAGGTCGCGCGGATTTCCAACAGGCATGATGGCGGCGGAATTGACAAGCAGGTCGAAGGTCGAAAGTCGAAGGTCAGTATCGAGAATGGAGAATAGTGAATGGATTTCTTCAGGTTGAGTTAGGTCAGCTTTGAAGAGCTGGACTTTGACACCAAGGGATTCAACTTCACTTTTTGTTTTTTGCGCCTGCTCTTCGGCGGTGTGATAATGCAAAAGAAGATCGTATCCCATGCGAGCAAGAGTCAGCGCAAAGGCTTTTCCGAGTCGGTGTGCACCGCCAGTAACGAGAGCGAGAGGTTTGGTCATGCAGAGATTATAAGGGATTTGAGGATTGGACATAAGCAAATTGAACTTTACGAATATTTGTCTTTGTAAAATTAAAGAAATGATCGTATAGTTGGGATTAATGCAGGAGATGGTTATTCCGCATAAAACAGTAAGCTTATGGAGGTAACCGTGAACCAACAATTAAAAACCAAATTAGATCGATCATTCAAATTAACGCAAGATCTTGTAAACCATCTTGATGAAACTTCATTGACCCTGGATTTACCAAATCTGCCTTCCAATCGAATCGCGAGTCAATTGTGGTGCATCGCCGGTGCTCGTGAAAGTTATACCAAAGCAATCGAAACGGGCGGTTGGAAAGGATTCTCGTGCAGCCTGACAACGCCGCGTGTTAAACAATCCGTGCTTGCCGTTTTGGAGGCGACGCATAAGCAAATGAACGGAATCGACTTCACGGATCTTTCTTCTATGCAGATCGAACTCGCCTTCGACCTCCTTGAACATGAAATCCAGCATCACGGTCAACTTATTCGCTTTGTCTATGGTAATGCTCTGACATTCCCAGACAGTTGGAATCAACGCTACACAGTGTAGCAAAAGCATGAATTTCCGTCTTATAGTTGCTTCGGGCTGCCAAACCATTTGATATACTTTATAAATGCATATCGAGTTCACAGGCGAAATTTTCTATTGGCGCGGACCCGCCCCTTTTCTATTTGTTGCCGTCCCAGAAAAACCAAGCAGCGATATAAAAGCGATCTCCTCCATGGTCACTTATGGCTGGGGGGTGATTCCTGTTCACGTGCGAATCGGAAAAACCGAATGGCAGACTTCCCTTTTCCCAAAAGAGGGCCGCTATCTTGTGCCCATAAAAAAGAGCGTTCAAAAATCAGAAAATCTTGGTGTAGGCGACAAAGTGACGTTACAACTCCAAATTCATTGGTAAGCCACTCAACAAAAGCAAACCGTTAAAAAAGACAGCGGATACCAATTGGTATCCGCTGCTCGTACTTATCCATCTTTTTTACTTTCTAAAGAAATTCGAAATAAAGAACCAAATATTTGCGGGGCGTTCTGCAAGGCGGCGCATGAAATAGGGGTACCAATGTGTGCCGAAAGGAACATACACGCGCACGGGATAACCTTCCTTTACAAGCTGTTCCTGCAAGTCGCGGCGAATGCCGTACAACATTTGAAATTCAAGTCCGTTCTTGGGGAGACCCACCTTTTCGGCGTATTGTTTGGCAAACGCAATGCGCTTGTCATCGTGCGAGGCGATCGCAGGGATGGCTGGGATACGGCCATCTTCCGATAATTTCGTTTGATTGGCAAGGGAAGCATCGATCAGGATCTTGGTCAACAGATCGTAATTTGCATCCACATCCGCTTTTCTGGGGAAGGCTTTTTCGGCAGGTTCCATATACGCGCCCTTCACCAAGCGAATGGGCGTCCTGTCTTGAAGCAGTCGGTGCGTATCCGCTTCAGCACGGTATAAATATGATTGGACCGCCGTGCCGACGTTGGTATAACCCCTCTCGCGCATCAAATAATATAGATTGATCGTTTTGTCGGTATAGGGGGTATCTTCAATATCCACGCGGACAAAGGTGTTATTCTTCCTTGCCCGGGCGAGAATCCGCTCCAGGTTTTCGGCACACAGGTTTTCGTCGAGGCCAAGGCCGATCTGAGTCAACTTAATGGAGACATTTCCACGGGCCGATGGTTCTGCCCCAAGCGCATCCAGAGTCGCAAAAATATCATCGGTGGCCTGTTGTGATTCTTCAGGTGTGTTGGTATGCTCGCCAAGATGATCGAGCGTAACGTTTATCCCCTTGGCATTTAACTCACGGACGACACTCATCGCGTCGCTGAGTCTTGTCCCTGCTACAAAACGGGAAGCAGTACGCCAAGCAAAACTCCAGCCGGTAACCAGCTTTTGCGCCCAGGCGGCTTTCGAAAGATAAATGAGGAAAGAACGGAGCATATCGATCCTTTTTATAGAGGGATGTGCCGGCATGCCGGCAAACCTATTCTAGCACAATGCCCCATTTGGGTGTGTTATACTTTTTCTGTGATATTTGTCATTACTTTGGAGACCGTGTGAGAAATCGAAATACAAACACAATCCTTCGGGGTGTATCCATCCTTTTTTTGACCGGTGCACTTATCCTCTCCTTTATTTCACTGATCGGATACAGCCGCCAGCGTAACAACTTTCCCGCCAGCATGACAATTGCAGATGTGCCTGTAGGCGGGCTAACTCCCTCCAACGCCTCTCAAAGGCTGCTGGAAGTTTACACCTCTCCGGTCGAAGTCCAATATAACGGCGCTGTCATCCATATTGACCCAATCGTGGCTGGTTTTCAGGTGGATATTGAAGCCATGCTGGCCGCGGCAGAGCTAAACCGAACAGGCAGTTCATTTTGGGGTGGATTTTGGAACTACCTTTGGAATCGCACCTCCAATGAAACACAAATCCCCTTAAGCTCAAATCTAGTAGAAGAACGCCTGCGCGAATATCTACAGAATGAGATATCAGCCCGATACGACCTTCCGCCTTCACCTGCACAGCCGATCCCCGGCGGAACCTCGTTCCTGCCCGGCCAACCCGGGCAGATTCTTGACCTTGACCGAGCGATACAACTGATCGGGGATGCCTTTCGTTCCCCAACCAATCGCTCTGTGGCGCTCTCGTTCACACGCAGCTCCGCCGCACGCCCCACGGTTGAAAATCTGACAATATTGCTCAAACAAATTGTGACAATTTCCAAGTTTGACGGCTTAATCGGCTTCTATATGGTGGATCTGCAGACCGGCCAGGAAATCCATTTTTCCATGAACAACAAGGTGGAAATCCCCACTGAGCCGGATATTGCATTCACGGCATCCAGCACCATAAAAGTACCGATCGTGACCTCCTACCTGATCAACCGTGGCAGCGTGCTCGACACGGAAACATCAAACACGATCTCACGCGTACTGGGAAAGTCAGATAATTCCGCTACAGACCTGATACTATCCGCAATCGACAATAACAACGGCCCGTTAATCGTCACCCAAAACATGGAAGCGCTCGGATTTAATAGCACATATATCGGCGGTTTCTTCTATATCGGTGCGCCCAACCTGCTGCCAAATCGATTAACTCCCGGCAATCAGCGCATTGATGTTTTCACTGATCCTGATCCATATTCCCAAACCACCCCATCTGAGATGGGCGTCTTACTTGCCGATCTGTATCAGTGTGCGCAGAATGGCGGCGGCGCTTTGATTGCGGCATTCCCAGACAAGATCAGCCCGGCCACCTGCCAGCTTCTGATCGACTTCATGGCGCAGGATAAACTGGGATCTCTGATTCAGGGCGGAGTGCCAGACGGAACGCTTGTTCCGCACAAACATGGTTACGTGCCCGCCTCAGATGGCGTTGTGCGCGACACCAGTGATGCTGGCATCGTCTACACGCCAGGTGGAAATTTTGTACTATCCATTTACTCCTATCATCCAATCAATAATGTTTGGGACAACATCAATCCATTGTTCGGAAATTTGACAAAGGCAGTTTACAACTACTTCAACATAACAGCCCAGTAATAACAATGTTCATGCAAGTATGAAAATCGGTCTTTTTTTCACACTTCGTATATAATGCAACCTATGAGCGCATCACTAGGCCTGTACCGGCTGCAACAAGTTGACCGAAAAATTGACCGTTCGCGCACGCAACTCGAAACGATCCGCCAGACTCTTGAAAATGATGTTGAATTACGCCAGGCGCGCGAGCATGTAGAAACAGCCCAAACGAGTCATTTCCATTCCCAACTTCAACTGAAAAATGCAACTGCCGAAGCGGAAGCCCAGAAAATAAAAATAGAACAAGCCGAATCGAATTTATACGGGGGGCGGGTGCAAAACCCGAAAGAACTGCAAGACCTGCAAAAAGACATTGTTTCGTTAAAGAAATATCTGACCACTTTGGAAGAACGGGAGCTTGAAGCAATGGTCAATGCAGAAACCACCGAGAACGATCTACAAAGGGCGAAAACAGAACTTGAATTAATTCAGGCACGCTTTGGAAATGAACACAAGAATCTGCTTACAGAGCAAACCGCTATCCTGGCAGACCTCGAACAAATGACTGAAGAACGTGAAGCCGCGCTCGGACCGATCGAAGGCAACTTGCTCCAAATCTATGAATCCCTGCGCCAACAAAAGCGCGGCACAGCGGTGGCGGAGATCAATGACGGAGCATGTGCTTCATGCGGCACCACCTTAAACGCCGCCCTGCAGCAAAGCGCCCGTTCGCCAAAACAACTATCCAATTGTCCTTCCTGTGGACGAATCCTATTTGCAAATTAATTATTAATCATGTTCCAATTTGCAATTGACCCCTTCTCATTCTTCATCGGTTTCATAACCGCTTCCATTTTTTGGCTGCTCGTTTCGCGCGCCCGTCCGCTTTGGGAAGAAATGCGGGCTTCTCTAAAAGTAAAACGCGAAACCTCTCAAACGCGCAAATCAAGTACTGTTGAGGAAAATCATCGTCGAGTCACATTACGACGTGCCCAAGGAATGCATATTGCCGCGCAGCTCTTTGCGCTGGATGAGATCCTCCTCGAGCCTTTGCTGATCATGCCTCCGGCCAGAGTGGAACCGGGTGCACCGCCCGCCTTTGAAGATGTGATCACTCAGACCCTGCCATATCTTCCCTCATGGCCGGAGATTGCCGCCGCCTATCACGCGTCCACTTTAACCCTCACACAAGCTTTATCTGGGAACGCCAACATCGTTATTATCGGCCAACCCGGCACCGGAAAGACAGTGTCCCTCGCGCACCTCGCTTCCCTCGCCGCGAATCGAAGCGAGCATCTCGAAGGCTTGAAGAATGCCGTTCCATTCCTTGTCCATGTTGCAGATCTAAAACTCCCCACCGCCGACAAAAAAAATTTACTAGCCCCGTTGATCGAAGCGGCATCAGAACATGCCCCCATGTTCGATCTTGGCCGCCTGCCAAAATTCTTCCAGAATACATTTAGTGGCGGCAATGCTTTGTTGCTCGTGGATGGTTTCGATGAGATTCCGCCTGAAGCTCAACAGGTTGTAACGGATTATTTCAAAGTTATTCAAAAAGATTATCCACTGACACGCATCGTCACTACCGGCGCACCGGAATATTTGGATGGTTTGATCGGCCTTGGATTTGCGCCGCTTGCGTTAATCACATGGTCTGTTCAGAAAAATGAAAAATTTATTGAACACTGGGGCAAACTGTGGTCTCAAACCATTGCGCTGGAATCCTGGTCACAAAGCGGCCCTGAAAAAGTTGATCCGTTCCTGCTTAACATTTGGCTGGGCGCTGATAATGTAAATTTAACTCCGCTTGAGCTAACTCTCAAAACCTGGGGCGCATACGCCGGCGACAGTTTGGGACCAAGCACTATGGATGCCATCGCTACGCACATCCGCCGCATTGCGCCAGCCAATACTCCGCTCGCTGCGCTTGAAACACTCGGCATGCAGGCGATGTTAAATTCGCAACCAATATTTGATTCCCGTAAAGCGCGCGATTGGGTAAAGTCTTTTGAAGTCGCAGAAGAAAAAGCTGAAGATGCCAACGGCCTGTCGGAAGAGGAAGAAGCCAAACCCAAAAAAGGAAAGAAAAACGAAAAACGTGTTGGCACACCGACAAGCGGTTTGCTTGGAAAAATGGCAGCCAGTGGAATACTGATAAGTTATCCAAATAACAAAATGCGTTTTATACACCCGGTTTTCGCGGGATATCTTGCGGGGTATGCATTATCCAATTACAACGCCGAAGAGACGTTGATCAACCAGACTGATTGGTCTGGCAAATACCTTGCCATGCGTTACTTCGCCGCACGGGGCGATGCATCAAAATTGGTGCAGACTTTATTGGAATTTTCACGCCTGCCAATGCACCGCCCGCTCTTTGCGGCCGCACGCTGGCTGCGGGATGCTCCAAAAGATGCGCCGTGGCGCGGAAAATTATTTGGGACACTAGCCGCCATCATGCAAACTGCCGGCATCCCGCTTGGAGTGCGCGGACAGGCAATGGCCGCATTCGTAGTCAGCAACGATCCGGGCGCTGCCGCCCTCTTCCGACAATTGGGAGCAAGTCTTTCATTCGAACTTGTTCAATTGGCAGTATTGGGAACTGGTGCGTTGCGTGATACCAAAGCCTTGAAATCTGTTGAACAGGCGATGGATGCTCCCAGCATATCAGTTCGCCGCGCGGCATGTATGGCATTGGTCGCAATGGGAACAAATGATGCGCTTGAATCAGTGGCGCATACCCTGCTCAGCGGTGACGAGGATATTCGCCGAGCCGCGGGAGAAGCCCTGTCGAACGATCCACATGAAGGCTACGCAATGTTACGCGACGGCATTACATTAAGTGACATTCTCCTGCGCCGCGCTGTCGTTTACGGACTCGGGCGCATCAATGAAGAATGGGCTAATGAAATGTTGAAGAAAGTACAGGTCGAAGACGATCAATGGATCGTCCGAAATGCCGCAACCGAGGTATTGGATGCTAAACAGCATATTCGTTCGCGCGCGCCGCGTAAGCTCAAAGCCCCACATGAATCGCCCTGGCTGATCGAGTTCGCAAGCAAGCAAGGCATGGGGATTTCACCCGGTATCCCAGCCACAGATATTCTCCTGCTTGCCCTCAAAGGAGACGACCCCGATACGCGCCTCGCAGCGCTGCCTTATCTAAAATTCACACCTAACGAAGGCGTAATAGCCCAATTGTATGACGCAATGTACCGGGACGATCCCGAATTGCGCGAAGCGGCTTATATCACTCTCTGGGAGATTGGTGCGTCCGGCGTTAAGCTCCCACACCCTAGTCAATATGGATTCGGTTAACTATGCTCATCACAAATGCTAATATCATCACCTGGGAATCCGAAAACCGGATTCTGCAAAACCACGCGATCTACATCGCAGGAGACCGCATCAAAGAGATCGGCACCACCAAATCTCTAACAGCCAAGTACCCAAAGGCAAAAGCGCTTGATGCTCGCGGACAGTATGTGATGCCCGGCAGCATTTGCGCGCATACTCATTTTTATGGAGCCTTTGCGCGCGGCCTGGCAATCCCCGGTCCTGCGCCAAAAGATTTCCCTGAGATCCTGCAAAAGTTGTGGTGGCCACTTGACCGTTCGCTGGATGCGGAAGCAGTGCGCTTCTCGGCCCTGGTCTGTCTGGTGGACGCCATCAAGCATGGCACGACGACCCTCATCGATCATCATGCTTCACCAAATTGCATTGACGGTTCGCTCGATCTTATCGCGGAGGCTGTCGATAAAAGCGGCCTGCGCGGCGTTTTATGTTACGAAGTGACAGACCGTGATGGAAGTGAAAAAGCAAACGCGGGGATCAATGAAAATGTGCGCTTCCTAAAACGCCTCGCCGCTGACCCGCATCCACGCCTCGCTGCGACCTTTGGGCTGCACGCCAGTCTGACGCTTTCGGGCATCACCCTGCAGGCTTGCCGCGCCGCCGTCCCCGAGGGAACAGGTTTCCATGTTCATACGGCTGAACACGAATCGGATGAATACGATAGCTTAAGTAAGAGCGAAATGCGCGTGATCGACCGCCTGCTTAAGCATGGAATCCTTGGTCCAAACACGATCACCGCGCACGGCATCCACTTTGATGCGCGCGAAATGGAAATCCTAAAAGAAACCGGCTCCTGGCTTACCCACCAGCCGCGTTCAAACATGAACAATGGAGTCGGTGTTACTCCTGTTGAATCCATGATGCGCTTGGGAGTTAAAGTCTGTTTGGGAAATGACGGATTCTCCAACGCCATGTGGGAGGAATGGAAAACGGTGTATCTATTGCATAAAGCTCATCACCGTGACCCGCGCCGTATGGGTGGATATGATGTCCAGCAAATGGCGATCTACAATAATGCCGCGCTGGCAAACATGTTCTTCCCTGCCGCACCCATCGGGCAGATCACAGCAGGCGCATTCGCTGACCTGATGTTTGTGGATTACCATCCATTCACCCAATTGACCGCCGGGAATCTACCCTGGCATATCATCTTTGGTTTCAATCAAAGCATGGTCACGACCACCATCTCAGCCGGAAAAATCCTGATGAAAGACCGCGAGTTATTGACACTCAACGAAGAAGAGATTGCTGCGCGCGCCAGAGAAATTGCACCAAGAATTTGGAAACGATACGAAGAGGAAGTGGCGAAAGTCATGTAATAAACAAAATCCATCCGCAGACTAGAAGGATTTGACAGATTATAAAAAATCTGCGCAATCTGAGAAATCTGGGATTATTCTTTGAAGTGGAGATTTTATGAACAAGACCAATCTTTTATTATCCATCGCTGTCTTAGGCGGAACTGGCAAGGAAGGCAAAGGACTTGCTTATCGCTGGGCACGCGCGGGTTATCATGTGCGCATTGGTTCGCGGACGGCGGAAAAAGCCATAGCCGCCGCGAACGAGATCAGGGAAATGCTTGGAGATGGAGTCTCTGTCGAAGGCATGAGCAACCTCGAAGCGGCACACGATTCGAACATTGCTGTTCTAACCGTTCCCTACTCTGCACATCGCGACACCCTGGAATCAGTCAAAGATGAACTCAAGGGAAAAATCCTTGTGGATGTAACTGTACCGCTTGTCCCGCCGAAAGTTGCCACCGTGCAAATGCCCGCGGCAGGCTCTGCAGCGCAGGAAGCAAAACAGATCCTCGGCGATGATGTTCAGGTTTGCGCCGCATTCCAAAATATTGGACATGATCATTTGCTTGGAGACTCTGAAGTCGAATGTGACGTGCTCGTCACAGGCTCCAGCAAGGATGCACGCGCTGAGACGATCAAATTAGTTGAAGCGACGGGTTTACGTGGATGGGACGCAGGACCGATCGAAAATTCAATGGTGATCGAAGGGCTGACCAGCATTTTGATCGGTATCAACAAAAAATATGGATCAACTCATGCAGGCATCAAGATCACAGGTGCTCAACATCAATAAACCGAAACACTCAAGCGTTTAATGCAATGCCGCTTACATTAAATTCACTCAAAAACATACCATTCATCCGCCAGGGCGACAACCTGGCGGATATTCTCGTTAAGTCCCTGCGGGAATCACGCATCGAATTGCAAAACGATGACATCCTGGTGATTGCGCAAAAGATCGTCAGCAAAAGCGAAGGGCGGATGGTAAATCTTGCGACAGTTACGCCATCACAGCGCGCCCTTGAACTCGCACAGAAAGCGGAAAAAGATCCACGTGTGATGGAGCTTATGCTTCAGGAAAGTAATGAGATCCTGCGCATACGAGTGGGAACCATTATTGTTGAGCACAAACTTGGTTTCGTATGCGCCAATGCAGGGATTGACCATTCAAATGTGATGGGCAACGGGAATGAAAAAGAAGACTATGTGTTACTTCTCCCCGAAGACCCGGATCGATCTGCGCGAAATATACGCGAACAGATAAAACAATCAACCCAAAAAAATATCGGCGTCATGATCATCGACTCGCACGGCCGGGCATGGCGCAATGGCACGGTTGGTATTTGCATTGGCCTTAGCGGACTGCCAGCGCTGATCGATGAGCGCGGCTGGAAAGATCTATTTGGCTTGACGCTCAAAATTACGGTCGTCGGCGTGGCGGATGAACTCGCCGCCGCCGCATCGCTCGTGATGGGGCAGGCCGCCGAGGGGATCCCCGCTGTGCATGTGCGCGGATTCCCCTATCCGCTCGGCGAAGGCGCACTCAAAGACCTGATCCGCCCTAAAGAACAGGATATGTTCCGCTAATATGATTCCAATGTTCGTCTGGTATCTTTGAATAAGTTATGAACGAGGCTCAATGAAAAATTTTCCTCAAGAATATCTAGACCTTCTCAAAGACGAAACAAAAGCCTATCTGTTTCTTGCAACCACCATGCCGGATGGTTCGCCGCAAGTCACACCAATATGGTTTAACGCAGATCAGGATTACATCCTCATCAACACCAATGAAGGACGTACAAAAGACCGCAACATGAAAGCGCGCCCAAAAGTTGCACTCGTCATTCAAGACCCCAAAACACCCTATCGCTACATTCAAATCCGCGGAGAGATCGCCGAGTTCACCACACAAGGCGCTGATGATCACATTAACCAACTCTCACTCAAGTATGACAACAAGGCCTGGAAATACCGCGAAGGACAAAGGCGGATCATATTCAAAATTAAGCCAGCTCACATTGACGCCCACTGATCTCCACACCTTTCTGCGGACTCGCCGCTCGATCCGCCGTTTCAAACCCGACCCGATTCCTGATTCGGTTATCGAGGACATTCTCACCACTGCAACATTCGCCCCCTCTGCGCATCACCGCCAGCCCTGGAGATTCGCCGTAGTAACAGAAATATTTATAAAAAACAAACTTGCCGATACAATGGCAGAAAAATTTCAAGAAGAACTTAAAACCGACAATCTCTCAACCGATGAAATTTCAAAACGTATTGCGCGCTCCAAGGAAAGAATACTCTCCGCGCCTGTTGTTATTATCTTAAGCGTAGATATGAGCGATATGGATACATACCCCAATAAACCCAGAAAAAAAGCTGAATACATCATGGCAACACAATCCGCCGCGAACGCTGGCATGCAGCTGCTTCTTGCCGCGCACGCGGAAGGATTAGGAAGCGTTTGGGTCTGCAGCCCCCTCTTTGCACAAGAAACAGTACAGACAGTCTTAAGTTTGCCAAAAGCATGGGAACCGCAAGCGATGTACTTTCTTGGCTATCCGGCAGAAATTCCGCAGCCAAGAGAAAGAAAATCTCTCAACGAAATTATAAAATGGAGTCAAACGTCTCCTGACGTTTGAGAGTAGCCAATGAAAATAGTTGCCCTCGCGGGCGGAGTCGGCGGCGCAAAACTTGCGCAGGGACTTGCCCAACTCCTTGCACCAGAAGACCTGACCATCATCGTCAACACAGGCGATGATTTTGAGCATTTGGGAATGTATATTTCTCCCGACCTGGACACAGTCTGTTATACATTGGCAGGACTCGCAAATCCTGAAACAGGCTGGGGGCGAGTCAACGAAACCTGGAATACCATTGCAAATATAGAAAAACTTGGCGGGCCAAACTGGTTCCGCCTCGGCGACCAGGACATTGCCACTCATCTTGAAAGAACAAGAAGAATGAAAGCAGGTCAGTCGCTGTCAGAGGTCACAAAGGATTTTTGTTCAGCGTGGGGAATCAAGCACACGATCCTGCCGATGTCTGATTCACCTGTTCGCACAATGGTAGATACGGATGAGGGTGAATTGGCATTTCAGGAGTATTTTGTTTACAGACGCTGTGAGCCGCGCGTCAAAGGCTTTCGGTTCGACGGAGTCAATTCCGCTGAGCCAGCTCCGGGTGCGCGCGAAGCGATCGATTCAGCGGGGGCAATCATTATTTGCCCGTCAAATCCCTGGGTTAGTGTGGATCCTATCTTGCGAGTCATCCAAAAAATCAACAATCCAGTTATTGCAGTCTCGCCCATCATTGGTGGAAAAACCGTCAAAGGGCCTGCCGCTAAAATGTACACTGAATTAGGTATTGAGCCGTCAGCGCTGGCGGTGGCTGAGCATTATGGAAACTTGTTAAGTGGTTTCGTGTTGGATACGGTGGATGGACAGCTATCGGATAGAATTGCAGCATGTACATTGACCACGAATACGCTTATGAATAATTCTTCAGACCGTGCACGATTGGCAACGGATGTGCTAAACTTTGCTGGGAGTTTATAAAAAATGACACTTTGGGCAATTGTCCCTGTAAAACCTTTGCGACGAGGGAAGTCGCGTTTATCTGGAACCCTGACTGAAGATGAAAGAACCGCACTAAATCAAGAATTATTGGAACACACTCTGAAAACGTTATCAACTTTAAAAGAGTTGGATCAGGTATTGGTGGTTAGCCGCGATCCGCAAGCGTTGACGATAGCCCGTAATCACGGTGCCAGAACTGTCCAGGAAGACGGTCAACCGCATTTGAACACTGCCCTGGAGCGGGCTACAGTTGTGGCGAAAGTCCATGCAACCCATGGTGTGCTGGTACTGCCTGCAGACCTGCCATTGCTGGAGCGCGAGGATGTACTTGCATTGATCGACCGCGCTGTCAAACCTCCTGTGGTTGTCATCGCACCGGACCGTCACGGCAAGGGCACGAACGCATTACTGATCTGTCCCGCCGGGCAAATCGAATACGACTTTGGTGAAGACTCTTATCAACGGCACTGTGAACGTGCCATAAAATCTGGCGCACGGTTGGAGGTTGTTGAATTACCGTCGCTCGGATTGGACCTTGATCTTCCGGAAGATCTGGAAATGGTACGCAAGTTGGAAGGTTTGAAAACATAATGTCACCGCGAGGAACGGGCAACCATCACTAGAAATGGAAGTTGTCTTGTCACTCACTGTCATTCGCTCCCCGCATAGACATTTAATTTTTATTTCAAGGAGAAACCCATGACCGAACGTGTTGCCCTGTATCTGCAAGATTCGCACGACCTGCGTGATGGACTCGATTATGTCAAATACGCAGAGGAGAAAGGTTTTGAAGCTGTCTGGCAGGCTGAGAGCCGACTAGTGCGCGATGCGATCGTCCCGATGGCTGCCTACGCGGCTGTGACCAATAAGATCAAGGTCGGCTCTGGCGTGATCAACAACTGGACTCGCAACATTGGATTACTCGCCGCCACATTCTTAACCTTGGATGATCTTGCTCCGAATCGTGTTATTTGCGGTATCGGTGCCTGGTGGGATCCGCTGGCGAAGAATGTGGGCATTGACCGCAGAAAGCCGCTGCTCGCCATGCGTGAGACCGTCGAAGTTTTGCGCCGCCTGCTAAATCTGGAACGCGTTACCTTTCATGGTGAATTCCACCACGTGGACAATATAGAATTGGATGTAGTCCATGGCCGCCGTGAGCCGCGCAACATCCCGATCATGATCGGCGCAACTGGCGATCTGATGATGGAAATGACGGGTGAAATCTCGGACGGTTGTGTCATGAACTACTGTGTCGCACCTGAATACAACGACAAAGCGCTGGAATTGCTGGAAAAAGGCGCGAAGAAGGCTGGCCGCACACTTGCCGATATTGACCGTCCACAGTTGATTGTGTGTTCGGTTGATGAAGATCACGATAAGGCAATTGAGTACACGAAGGAATTACTCTGCCAGTATCTAGCCCAACAGCCGCACATCGCCAAGGCTTCAAATGTGTCTGCGGAAGTTATCAATAATATTCAAGCCACTTTAGGATGGCCAGCCACAAAAGAACAAATCAACAAAGCCAAACACTTTGTCCCTGATGAATTGGTGCACAAGATCACTGCCTCTGGTACACCTGCCGAAGCACGCGCCAAGGTCGCTGAATACACGAAGCGCGGGTGCACCTGCCCCATTCTGTATCCAGTCGGCGGGAATTTCAAGTTGCTTATCGATACGTTTGCACAGAGCTGATCACACAGAAAAGTCATTTTATAAACATGAGCCATGTCACCTTGACATGGCTTTTTGATTCGACTATCCTATGCCGACTAGACTGACCAGTCGGTTTATCAAATTGTGGCAGAAAACCCCTCAAATCCCCTCCAGGAAACCCGCGAACGCATCCTCGAAGCTGCAGTGACGGTCTTTGCCAGCAAAGGCTACCACGACACCAAAGTGGATGATATCGTCGCCGAGTCGCAGACCTCCAAAGGCTCTTTCTATTTCTACTTCCCCAGCAAGCAGGATATTTTCCTTGCGCTGGTGGATACTTTTGCAGACTTGCTCGAAAAGCAGTTGCGCAGCCGCCTTGCTTGTGAGAACTCTGGCATGGCACGCGTTGACTTGGCTTTACGCGTCTGTTTGGAGACTTTCGGCCAATATCGCGGGTTGGCAAAGATCGCGCTCGTTCAAGCCACAGGGTTGGGACTTGCTTTCGAAGAAAAACGCCGCGCAGTCAATGACAGGTTCATCGAGGTCATCAAGACAAACCTTGATGAAGCGATTCAAGACGGGAGCATTCCCCCGCTGGACACTGAAGTTGTGGCCTGCGCGTGGATCGGCTCGCTGAATGAGATCGTTCTACGCTGGGTTTACACGGGACAGCCCGACCCGGTCCGCTCGCTGCCGGTGCTGAGAAGAATGTTGCTGCAAAGCATTGGCGTGCTGGAAGAACGGATTCGGGAATTTGAAGAAAAAGCAAAATAAAAAAACATGGTGCTTTCGATACGCCTTTCGCAAAGTTCGTTCAAGGCTACTCACCCCCCTAATAATAGTCCATATGGAGACGCATACATGAAATTTCGTACCACCCTTTCAGTTGTTCTTTTGCTTGTCACGTTACTTGCAGCCTGCGCGCCAGCGGCGACAACCGTCCCTGCGACAGATGCACCGGTCGCTGAATCAGCCACACAGGTCGCAACTGAAGCGCCTGTTCAAAATGTCGGCACACTCAAGATCGCCGTCCTCCCCATCATTGACACCCTTCCCATGTATGTCGCTGAAGCGGAAGGTCTGTTCGCCAAACATGGCGTGACCGTTGAGTTCATCCCTGTTGCGTCCGCACCAGAACGTGACCAATTGCTCGCGGCTGGCCAGGCGGATGGAACAATCAACGAAACACTTTCGGTGATGTTGTTCAACAAAGATGTAATTCAAATGCAGGCAGTGCGCTATGCGTTGAGACCAACTGAAGGTTATGGACATTTCTTTATCCTAGCATCCGCGAAAAGCGGCATCACTGACGCGCAGGGACTCAAAGGTGTTGAGATCGGTGTGTCGCAAGGCACCGTGATCGAATATGTCACTCAAAGACTTTTGCAGGCTGAAGGACTCACCACTGATGAGATCAAGACCATCGCTGTGCCGAAAATTCCTGACCGCATGGCATTGCTCGCCTCTGGCGAACTGAATGCCGGTGTTCTTCCCGACCCGCTCGCGTCTCTCGCGATCAGTCAGAGCGCGGTCAAGGTGCTTGATGACTCGCTTCATCCTGAATATGGTTTCAGCGTCATCTCCTTCCGCAAGGAAGTCATCGACGCTAACCCCGACGCAGTCAAGGCATTTCTCGCCGCCATCGAAGAGGCCGCAGACCTCATCAATCTTGATGCCACAAAATACACTTCGCTCTTAAGTGATAAGGGACTCGTCCCGCCGCCGTTGCTGGAAACTTTCCAGGTGCCGCCTTTCCCTGACCAGGCTGTTCCTACCGAAGAAGAATGGAATGACGCGCTGGCTTGGGCGAAAGGAAAAGGAATGTTGACCACTCATGTTTCCTACGCGGATTCGGTCAATGCTACGCTTCTGCCATAGCCGATAGTTGAATCCGCTATAATGAGCGGGAGGTTGCCCTACGGCAGTCTCCCGCTTCCGTTATGATAAACATTCTCTCACTCACATTCAATTACCAAAATAATATTCCGCTCTTCAGCGGATTCGACTTAACCATCTCACGCGGTGAGACATGGGCGATTCTCGGCCCATCAGGTTGCGGGAAAACCACATTGCTTTATTTACTGGCGGGATTGCGTCAGCCAACTTCGGGTCAAATAACGATTGAAGGCGAAACCCTTACCCGTCCGCGCCCGCACAGCGGACTTATCCTTCAGGATTACGGCTTGCTTCCGTGGTCAACTGTATATGAAAATGTGGAACTGGGAATCCGAGTGCGCGATTTTTACGGGCCTGATGGAAAACACACACCAGACAATTATTTACCAAAGGATAATATCGATCATTGGCTAAGTAGATTAGGGCTCAGCGAAGTAGCGGATAAATTCCCTTCCCAAATCTCGGGCGGACAACGTCAACGTACCGCCATTGCACGCACGCTTGCGCTCGAACCTGACTTGCTTTTGATGGATGAACCTTTCTCTTCACTGGATGCCATCACGCGCGAAGACCTGCAAAACCTGACTTTAAGTTTATGTGCGGAGCAAAATTTGACTTTAGTTATTGTCACGCACGCGATTGAGGAAGCGGCGGCACTAGGAAAAAAGATTCTCTTGCTCGATCAAACGCCGAATCAAAACGCCCGTGTTTTTGATAATCCCAATGCAAGTCAAAAAAATCATCGTGGAAGTCAGGCCTATCATGATCTGTGTGATTTACTCTGGAAGGAAATGCAAATTCCCTCACCCCAGCCCTCTCCCAGAGGAATAGGGGGCGCACAATGAAACGGCGTGACGTATTACTTGCCGCGTTAGGACTTGCCATCGTGTGGCAGGTCGTCGCGATGATCGTTCACCGTCCCATTCTGCCCGCGCCGTGGGAGGTGTTTGTAGTCTTCTTACAAGAACTGGGCAACGGTCTTTTGATCCATTTCGGAGTCAGCCTGTGGCGAGTCACAGCAGGAATGGCATTTTCGGTTTTGGTCGCTGCGCCTGCAGGATTGGCAATCGGCGGATCGAAGACCATGAACCGCTTCCTCTCCCCCATTATTTATTTATTGTATCCAATTCCCAAAGTAGTTTTTGTGCCAGTGGTTTTATTATTTCTTGGGATCGGCGATACAGCCAAGATCACGCTCATCTTCTTGATATTATTCTTCCAGATCATCGTGCTTGTGCGTGACCAGGCTGTCGGCATCCCACCACAGTTGATCCAAAGCCTGCAAAGCCTTGGCGCGGGACGACGCGCATTATTTCGATTTGTATATCTGCCCGCAAGTTTGCCAGCCATCCTCACCGCGTTGAGACAGTCCATTGGCACAGCGGTTGCGGTGTTATATATCTCTGAATTATTCGCAACAAAATATGGACTGGGCTATTACATTTATTATCAGGGCAGCACGTTGTTCAATTACCCCGCCATGTATGCGGGCGTGGCGGCAATGAGTCTGCTGGGACTTGGGATGTACTTCGGCGTGGATTGGCTGGAGCGCAAATGGTGTAAGTGGAAGTTTGTAAGTTAATTATGCCGCTGCGAGAAGTAAATGCGACGAAGTAACCTCGTCGTAATAGAGAGAATGCTTCGGGTATAGTGCAAGAACACGCTCGCAATGACATGGGAATTACGAAATTAACACTCCCACCCAAAACAAAACACTATACAACAACGCGGTCTGACCTGTCCCGGCAAGCGCGGCATTCAGCGGACGCCCCGTCTGCGTGAACACTGTTCTTAATGTGTTGATCGCGATTGGCAAAGAGAGCCATGCGAACAATGAAGCAAGAGGGACAAGTTTCAAAATCACCAGGACAGGCAAAAGCAAATAAGCAATTCCCATGCACAGAACATATTCTGTCTTTGTAGATTTCTCGCCAAGACGAACCGCCAGCGTATGCTTGCCCGCCCTGCGGTCATTCTCAAGATCACGCAAATTATTCACAACCAGAATCGCGGTGATGATCAGACCAATCGGCACAGACATCCACCACGCGGCGGCGCTGACCGAACCCACCTGCACATAATACGTCCCTGCCACTGCGGCGAGGCCGAAGAAGATAAATACAAATACATCACCGAGACCGTAATAACCAAGCGGGAATGGCCCGCCGGTATAGGCTATCGCCGAGACAATCGCCGCGAAGCCGATCCAAACCACGGTCCAGCCGCGAAGCGCTGCGAGGTAGAGTCCGCACAAAGCCGCCAGAGAAAAGATGATCCACATGCCGCGCTTGACCTGAGCAGGCGTAAGCAGTCCTGCTTGCGTTACTCGCAACGGACCTTGTCTCTCCGCCGTGTCCGCGCCGCGCTCGAAGTCGAAAACATCGTTGGCAACATTACTTCCAATTTGTAAAAGCAGCGCCACGAACAATGCCGCAAGCGCGGGCAGAAAATTAAATGAGCCGTCGCGCCATGCCAGCGCGCTTCCCATCACCACGCCGGAAGCGGCGGCGGGTAAAGTGCGCGGACGAATCGCAAGCCACCAAATTTTTATTAAGTTTTGCTTTTCCATAGCCGCGCAGTATAACGAACTTTCAGCGTTTATAATAGGCCAACTTTCAGGAGAACCATGACCAACCTTACAGGACAGGAACGTTCCAGGTACGTGCAATCCATGTTCACAAAAATAGCGCACCGCTATGATCTGATGAATCGACTCATGACCGGCGGGCAGGATATCCGCTGGAGAAAGCAAGTCATCAAACTTGCGCGCCTGACTCCGAGCGCATCATTGCTTGACCTGGGAACTGGTACCGGTGATCTGGCACGCGAAGCCCTTTTGCAGGAGCCGCAAGCCAAAGTCACTGCCGCAGATTTTACGATCGAGATGATGAGGGTTGGAAAGAAAAGCGGCAGCCTGAAATTCTCCGCGGCAGATGCGTTAAACCTGCCGTTCAAAGACTCCACCTTCGATGCGGTTGTCTCAGGTTTTCTGATGCGCAATGTGACAGATATTCAACAAGCCTTGAAGGAACAATATCGCACGCTCAAACCCGGCGGACGCATCATCATCCTCGATACCACTCGCCCAAAGAAGAATATCCTCTCGCCGTTCATCTGGATTCACATGCACTTCATTATTCCCACCATTGGCGGTCTGCTTTCGGGGGAACGCGATGCTTATAATTATTTACCAGATACCACAGAAAACTTCCTGACAGCCGAGCAGCTTGCTGCACGCATGATCGCCGCAGGCTTCAAGAAAGTGGATTTCAAACGCTTGATGTTCGCAACGATCGGAATGCATTGGGGAGAAAAATGATCAATCCGCCTTGGCAGGCTGAAATTTTGGCTTGGAACCAAGCCGAATATGCAGGAAATAAAAAGCCAGCATGGCAACCACGCATAGAACACCCCCGATATACCAAACATAATTCGGGTTGTAATTATCAAAGACCAAACCCGCCGCCCATGGACCGATCATGGAAGGAACAGTCCATGTGAGGCCAAATACCGCCATATAGCGCGCACGCATCTCTTCCGGGGCGAAGGAGGCGGCCAGTACATTGCTGGTTGGCATACCTACCATCTCGCCAATGGTAACGATTACCATGGCAAGAATGAATAAGGGGATCGTGGCTACAAATCCATACATGGTAAAGCCGATCATATAAAAGAACGTCGCGACCACCATCATCAAAAACGGGGGATATTTCTTGATGACCCGCGTGACCCAAAACTGAAAAAGCACAACGGTCACCGCGCTGGATGACATGATCAATCCATAGAACTGGGGGTCCACATGATGGACATCACGCAAATAGACTGACAATGAGCTGTACATTTGCTGGTAGACAAGAATCATCAAAATAGATGCAAAAATGAATGCAAAATATGGACGATCCAGCAGCGCGACACGGTAACCGCGCAATGTCTGCCAGATCGACTCCTGTTCCGCCTTCTCTTTGGGTTGGGGCTTCGTTTCTGGCAGCAAGCGGAACACAAGCAAAGCCGTGATAATACTGAGCACAGCATCACCTAGAAATAGATAAAGGAAGTTAC
>Ga0268298_10001585_pt1 | contig 26435 bp, 25 predicted proteins | sample WWTPWeurt_MetaG_FD_194462 | JGI IMG/M metagenome (GOLD analysis project Ga0268298, IMG submission 194462) | Activated sludge microbial communities from WWTP in Nijmegen, Gelderland, Netherland - WWTP Weurt | ecosystem: Engineered > WWTP > Aerobic digester > Activated sludge | place...
AAATCATAGCCTGCTCCTGTTGTGCCGCCACTCATTTGCAGCGAAAGAAACTTGCGCTGCACCTGATGCTTTCCAATGGGGGTTGACCATTTGTCCACCGGGTTGCCGTAGGCGTCAAATTTTGCACCGGTTGAAATCCGGCAGTAATAAACTTCAGCATCGCCTTCATAACAAGTCAAAGTTTGGTGGCTGACATCCACCATGATCCGTTTGTTGACCGCATCAGGATTGATCGGAGAAACATCCTCCGCCGTGATTGGCCGCATGGCCGCAGCGGGCACCCAGAACATGTCAACCCCGCCGTAATAATTGGGGTTTACCCGATACTGGACCTGCCCCTGAGCATTGGTGCGAATCCGATCCACCCAGAACACCATCTGATAATACACCCTGACGGGAAATCCAATTTCCATCAGGCCTGCAATCCAGGAATTGGAAGATGGCTCAGCATGCAGTTCCAAATCGGCATACGGCACCGTCACTTCAGCCCACATGCCTTCACCCAGAGCTGTTTGCTGCAGTTGTGAAACAGGCTGATTGGGCAGATTCTTGACTTGCTGGACATAAGGCGCATAAATATAGCCATCTGGTGTTTCGACCCAGCGCTGATTGATATAGTATGGTTTTGGGCCAACCGCTTCACGCAGCCAGGGAACCAAAGCATCTTCATACAATACCCCGACAGTTTCACTCAATTCATCGGAACGCAGTTTCAGATCAACCTTACCCACACATACTCGGCCAATTCGTTCAGCCAGGGGCGGCTGCGGCAGCCCAACCTGTTTAATCGTTCGCCAGGCGGGGGTAAAAAGCAAACTCCCAGCTCCTATACCGGCAAGGCGCAAAAATTCGCGTCGGGTTAGATTTCGAGGTGCCACAAATTTTCCACTAAAGCATCAAGCGTATTTGCGCAAACGCAGGCTGTTTGAAATTACAAAAACGCTGCTGAATGCCATCGCACCCGCCGCCAGCATCGGGATCAAAAACCCAAGCGCCGCAGCAGGGATCAGAATAATATTGTAAAAGAAAGCCCAAAACAGGTTTTGCTTGATCGTTCTGAGTGTTTGACGAGAGAGTTTAATCGCTCGGGCAACACCCTGCAGTTCGCCGCTAATCAAAGTAACCTGAGCTGCCGCCATAGCAACATCCGTACCGGTGCCAATCGCCAGGCCTACATCAGCCTGGGCCAGGGCTGGGGCGTCATTGACCCCATCGCCAACCATGGCAACCACAAAACCTTGTTCTTGCAATTTTTTAATTTCCTGGGCTTTGCCGTCCGGAAGAACTTCAGCTAGAACGGTGTCAATCCCTACCTGGCGGGCGATCGCATCAGCGGTTTTCTTGTTATCCCCGGTGATCATTGCCACCTTTAAACCCATGCGGTGAAGTTCTGCGATTGCAGCCTTGGAGCCCTCTTTAACCGTATCAGCCACAGCGATTGTCCCTTCAACGACACCATCGATCGCTACGATCATGGTTGTTTTGGCTTCGGCCTGCAGCCGCTCGATTTCACTTTCAATCCCATTAAGACTGTAGCTATGTACAGTCATCATTCGCAGATTACCCACTGCCACCTGCAGACCCGAAACTTCCGCCAATACACCTTGCCCGGCCTCAGCCTGAAAACCAGCCGGCTCTTCCAAATTCACACCTCGCTGGGTTGCTTCAGCCCAAATCGCCTCACCCAAGGGGTGTTCACTGCCTTTTTCGACACTGGCTGCCAGGCGCAAGAGCTCCTCGGCAGAATACTTCCCCAGGGTGAAGATATCTGTAACTGCCGGTTGGCCTTTGGTCACAGTTCCGGTTTTGTCCAAAACGACGATCTTTGTGTTTCCGGCGCGTTCCAGCGCTTCGCTGCTGCGGAACAAAATCCCCATTTCAGCGCCTTTTCCTGTACCCACCATTACGGCGGTCGGTGTTGCCAAACCCATCGCACACGGACAGGCGATTACCAAAACAGCCACCATATTGATTAAAGCCCGAGTGAAGTTATCGGTGAGAGAATTTTCTGGCAGCGTTGGACCAAAGACATACCAGAGTCCAAAAGTCAGAAATGCTATCAAAATAACGGATGGGACAAAATAGCCTGAAACCAGGTCTGCCAGTTTTTGAATTGGAGCCTTGCTGCCCTGAGCATCTTCAACCAACCGGATAATCTGCGCCAGAGCAGTCTCTTTGCCAACTTTGGTGGCCTCAAATTTCAATAGGCCGAGTTTGTTCAGGGTAGCACCGATCACGACATCCCCAGGGCTTTTTTCCACCGGGAGCGACTCGCCCGTAAGCATGGCTTCATCCACCGCTGATCGACCTTCAACAACCACCCCATCCACAGGAATTTTTTCACCAGGCCGCACCAAAACCATATCCCCCACCCGCACATCATCCACCGGAATCTCCATTTCCTTCCAAGTGTTGCCATTATCCACATCTAGCCTCAGCACCCGAGCTGTTTTGGCACGCAGCCCCATCAGCTTTTTAATCGCCTCGCTGGTTTGGCCTTTGGCACGCGCCTCCAGGAATTTTCCCAGGCGGATCAAAGTGATAATCACTGCCGAGGTCTCAAAATAGACCATTCCAGGGATCCAATGCAGGGTTACTGCCAGAGAATAAAAATAGGCTACCGACGAGCCCATTGCAATCAGCACATCCATATTCGCTGTACGGTTGCGCAGCGACTTATAAGCCCCCACATAATACTGCCAGCCAACAATAAACTGCACCACTGTTGCCAGGTCCAACATTAAGTATTGCGCCCAGTTTTCAAAAGCCCACGATCCCAACAATCTGAAATCGCGCGCCATCGAGAACGTGAACAGAGGGATTGTAAAAATCAATCCAATAATCAATAAAACTTTTTGTTCGTTAATTTCATTTTCGCGTGCTTTGGCTTCGGCGTCTTCGGTTTCCCCACCCATAACCAGAGGCTCAAACCCGGCGTTAGTGACAGCCCGCCGAATTTCCAGTTGCGAAATGATGGTTGGGACGTATTTAATTCGGGCTTTTTCTGTCGTCAGGGTGACATGAACTTCAAGCACACCCTCCAATTTACTTAACGCTTTTTCCAACCGCCGGACATCTGTATCATCCGAGAGACGTTTAATGATCAGATCCGCTTCGCCAGTCGCTACGCCATAACCGGCACGTTCTACGCGTGCAATAATATCCGGCAAAGCCAGGACTTCAGGGTTGAACTCAACCATGGCACGCTCTGAAGAGAGGTTAACAATGGCTGTCGAAACACCGTTCAAGCGTTTCAGATTGCGTTCAACCGTGGCAACGCAGTTAGCACAGGTCATTCCAGTAACCGGTAAAGTTATTTGTTGTGTATCCGACATGGAATAAAGCTCCTCAGGAAGAAAAACAGCGGAAAAAGGGGGCCAAAAAACGGTCCCCTTTTCCGCCGCACCTGATAAAAAAACTGGTTATCCCTCGACAGGATAGTTAATTTCAGCAAGCAGTTGTTTGATCGCAGTTTCCGTGGCGGGGGCATCGAAAGTTACCACGGTAGTTCTCGTCACCTGGTCGGCCTTGACATCCTTTACACCAGCCAGATCTTTAAGTTCTGTCTGAATGGTCTTGACACAATGTCCGCATGAAATACTGGGAATTTGATAAGTTACAGTTGTCATTAGTTTTCTCCTTAGTTATGATTTTTTTGCCGCGTCGAACACATCAACCAGTTCGTGTAACACTCGTTCGCGTTCGGCCGCGTTTTCACTCCGAACTGCCGCAATCAAGCATGAGTTTAAATGGCCTTCAAGAATACCTGCGCTGATCTTGTTCAGAGCAGATTCTACTGCCTGAATTTGCCGGATCACATCAATACAATAAGCATCCTCTTCCATCATACGCTGGATGCCGCGAATGTGGCCTTCTACTGTTTTCAGACGTTTGATCATTTCTTGATTATCCAAATAAACCTCGCTTACTCACCCCCCCCATGGGGGGGGGATAACAAGAGTCTACTTCACGATTAATGGTCTGTCAATAAGAATTCGCCCATATGTGACAAATGTCATCCTTACTCCTTACATTACAACACGATGCCATGACACTATCGGACTAATTTTATAGCCTTTAGTAAAATTCAAACCTTTTTGATTAAGTTCGTCTATCCTAAAACTCGTTTACACGAGATCCAATCTACATTGTAAAATATGTAAAATCTGATGCATATGCTTTTAGGCTATCGGATGGACAATTTTTCTTACAATTACTCGCACTAAGGATAAATTTATAATGAATCGGATTACGCAATTCTTGAAAAGTCAGTCCTCTCACAAAATTTACTTAATCCCAATTTTTATCGTTATTGTTATTTTGATCAGCAGCATTATCGCTAGCAGCCTGGATACAACCCCATCGCAAACTGCGGGAATGGGCAGGACAATCAATGTCTCCGAACAGGATCTGAAAGAAGATTATGGGATTGTCGTGGATTTTATCGGTGTCACACCGATGATGATCGGCACAGGAGAAGTTATCGATGTTGAAATGCGGATTATCAACTACGAGAAAGCCATGAAGCTGCTTGGGAATCCCGATATTGGCCCCAAATTAATCACTCAAAAACCAAATGCAATGCCTATGTCCCCTGAAAAGGAAATGAAAACCACAATGATGTATGAATATATGTTTCCCAACATGGGCAACCTCGTACAACCGGGCGATAAACTGAGGATTTTGATCGGCGATGTTCAAATTGGGCCATTTATCGCCAAATAGGGTGACCATTTCGCAAAACAAAACGGGCTGAAAAATCAGCCCGTTTTGTTTTGCAGATCAGGGTAACTCAATCCTGGCCAGAACTTTCCAGTCTGCCACAAGAATGCTGCCTTCAGAACCCAGGGATATAGCCCCCCAATAAGGTGTGAACCATTTTCCGATAACTTTGCCGCTGGTATCAAACTTCCACAATGTCTGGCTGTTATCCAATACATACACATTTCCGGCCGCGTCCACATCAACAAATTTCGGCTCTGTGAGCTTACGATCCGCATCGCCAGTCAGGTTATACTGGAACACGCCGTTCAGATCAAACTTCACCACCCGATCATTATTCGGATCGGTGACATAGTTGTTTCCGGCTGCATCAACTCCAATTTGGAAAGGGCTATAGTTAAAAGTTCCAAAAACCTGCCCATTATTTTTGCCTTGCCCGGCCCAAGAAGCAATCAATTTACCCTGTGATGTAAATTTTTCAACATAATGATCCTGTTCGCCCTTAAGCAGAACATAAACATCTCCGGCGGCATCCAGACCAACGTCCCCAGGCCCAAGAATCATTGTATCTACCTTCCAATTGTAGAGTAGTTCACCATTTGGATTAAATTTTCGGATATCCAGACCATCATAATTAGCTACCAGGATATTTCCTTCTGGATCAATAATAAGTCCATTCGGGTGTTCCACTCCACCCCAACTAAAAATAAAGTTCCCATCTGGATCATACTTAGAAATTGCAGCGAGTCCGTCGGAAATATAAATGTTGCCATCTGTATCAACTGCACCATAATTGACATTGAAATCCTGGACGTTGATTTCTTTCGTGATCGTCAGGTAAGGGTTCTGCTGGCGCAAACGGATAAAAGGGAATTTAGTCAGCAACAAATTCCGGTTTGGACAGGTATCTTTAATTTCTTTGAACCGGATCGTCCGATTGGTTTGCGAAACAGACAAAATTCCAGGGGTTGCATTACAGCTGCCAATTCGTTCAATCAGGGTTATCTGGTTATCCTTTACAGTATAAGTACCTGAAGAGACAAATGAATATTCATGGTCATTAAAATAATAACGACCATCTGGCATAAAATCAAGTACGATCGTATAAGAATCGTTGAGTGAATAACGCCCCGGCGTAATTAACTCAGCTGGCTGGCAACCAACCAGTAACAGCGGTACGAAAATTGCCAATAATATCAGAAACAAAAATGACCTTTTCATTGTAAATCCTATCCAGCAGGTTAGTCTTGGCACATCCCACCAGGCCAAATCGGCAGAGTATTACCTTTACCCAGGAAAATAGCCCAGTGGGCATGCTTACATGCTGTTAGAATTATAATCTAGTTGTGAAAGGATCTCAGCAACCTATGCCAAATTTTCAAGTTAAATTCCGACCTGCTTTCGCAGTAGCTATTTTAATGGTTGGTCTTGTTTGGATCTGGGCCAGCCGCACCACACCGACAAGCCAGGACCGACTGGCAATTCAGGCGCCGCATCAGGGTTTTCTCGCTCCACAATTCGAACTTGAAAATGAAACTGGCGAAATCACAGCGTTAGAAGATTTTCGCGGACAGATTGTGGTGTTAAACTATTGGGCAAGCTGGTGCCCGCCATGCCGGGCCGAAATGCCCGCTCTGGACGCAGCTTTCAAAGATTATCAGGATCAGGGGGTTGTAATTCTGGGGATTAACGCCACCAGCCAGGATTCGATAGAGACTGCTAATACCTTCATAACCGAAATGGGATTATCTTTCCCCATCCTGTTCGATAAGACCGGCGCCGTCGGCGGACTTTATCAGGTTTCGGCGTTGCCTTCAACTTATTTCATTGATCGGAATGGTGTCATCCAGGAGGTGGTCATCGGCGGGCCGATTTCCGCTTCACATTTGCGGATCAGCATTGAACAACTGATCGGAGTGAAATAATGCTACCCACATTCAACCTCTTTGGTTTAGTTTTGCCAATACCGATTTTGACCATCGTGGCAGGTATCTGGATCAGCCTCAGCACGGCAGAAAAATTCAGCCAGCGGAATGGGATCAACGCCGATACACTCTACAACCTGGTTTTTGCCACACTGATCAGCAGTGCAGTAACAGCTCGCCTGGCCTACGTGCTGGCATATCCAAAAATCTTTTTAGGCGACCCAGTCAGCCTGATTTCCCCCAGCCCAGGTTTATTTGACCTCTGGGGTGCAGCGGCAGGCGGATTAATTGCTTTGATCATTTATACTCAGCGTGCCAAAATGACCATTCAGGCTGTCCTGGATGCGCTTACCCCCGCCCTGGCAGTATTTGCTGTGGCAATTCACCTTTCAAATTTCGCTTCGGGCAGTGGCTACGGAACTGGCAGCAGCCTGCCCTGGGCAATCAGTCTTCTCGGCACTCAGCGCCACCCGGTTCAACTCTACGAAGCCGCTGGTGCGCTTCTGCTCTTGATTTTTCTTTGGCAGACATGGCGTGCCCCTGTTTCCCAACCCGGAAGAGATTTTATCCTGTTCGCAGCAGCCAGTTCGGCAGCACGCTTATTTTTTGAATTCTTCCATGCCGATAGCGCCCTGATTTTTGGGCAATTCCACTTAATTCAGGTCATTGCCTGGGTGATACTGGCGTTCAGCCTGTACGGCCTGCACAGGCTGGATCAAAACAAAATTTCCGCCCCCCATCCTCAATTGAGTGAAAATCAATAGGGAACCACCATGGACACAATTTTCATCCGCGATCTAAAAATCCATGCCATTCTAGGTGTGTACGATATTGAGCGTGTCCAGACCCAGGATATCCTGGTTAGCGTACGTCTGTCCACAGACACACACAAGGCTGGCCAAAGCGACAGCATCCAGGACTGCATCGATTACGATCAACTGTCTCAAAAAATCCGAACCCTGGTCATAAATGCCAGGCGCTTTACAGTCGAAGCCCTGGCAGCCGATATCGCCAGTCTCTGCCTGACTGAACCTGCCGTACAGTCTGCCTGGGTGCGGGTGGACAAGCCCCAGGCTTTGCCTGAGGCCAGTTCAGTTGGTGTTGAAATTGAGCGAACTAAAACCGCAGCGGAGTAGCCCCACGCGAGATATTGTCCAGAAATTCCTCCCGGGTAGCCAGGTTATTCCGAAAAGCCCCCAACATGGCCGAGGTGGTCATGCGCGAATCGTGTTTGTGGACACCGCGCATCATCGAACACAAGTGCAGTCCTTCCACCACCACCGCCACACCGTGTGGTGTTAGTAGCGCATTAATCAGGTCGGCGATCTGGCGGGTCATCCGCTCCTGAATTTGCAGCCGGCGGGCAAAAAGATCAACGATCCGTGGGATTTTTGAAAGGCCGATAACCCGTCCATTTGGGAAGTACGCCACATGCGCTCTGCCAATAAAAGGCAGCATATGGTGCTCACACAGGCTGTAAAATTCTATATCCCGCACCAGTACCATCTCATCATACGTTTCTTCAAAAATAGCCCCATTAACGATTTGAAATGGATCCTCGCGATAACCAGAAAGCAGCTCGCCATACATTCGGGCAACCCGCTCAGGGGTATCAGCCAAACCAGGTCGATCTGGCTTTTCTCCAAATGCAGCCAGCATCTGGGCGACTGCCTGTTCAATTACCCCCGCATCCATTGGTTGGTCGGGCAGTAAATCGGCGATTTTCATTACTTTATCTTTGTTATCCATTTTCATAATCCAGTTCGGCTCTGCATGTTGATAACCTCAGTTCGGGTTAGCTCAAAAGAGATTATTGGTTTTAACCATTTGCCTGAAAGGTCTGCACACAAGGCGGTGGGGCCGCCCCAAAGATTTTCTGGGACGACCCCACACACTAAAAATCACATAGAGAGTGCAAGCCGAGTAACGCTTACTGCTCTCCAAAATTTTCACATGCCACAATTATTATCCAAATTCCGGCTCAATCAAACCATACGTTCCATCGCGCCGGCGGTAAAGCACATTTACAGCGCTGGTATTGGCATTGTGAAAGACGAAAAATTCCTCATGCCCTAAAAGCTGCATCTGATCCAACGCCTCGTATTCCGTGATCGGAGTGAGGACAAAATGTTTTCGGCGGGCAATTACCGGGCGACCAGATTCGTCTGTGGTTGGTTCTTCCGCGACGGGAACAACTTCAGAAGCAGACTTGCCATCCCCACGACTATGAAAGTGTTTTCCCTTATAGCGTTCCATCTGCCGCTGCATTTTGTCAACAGCCGAGTCAACCGCAGCAAACAGATCGTCTGCCCGCTCTTCAGAGCGCAGGATGAAACCTTTGCCGCGCAAAGTGATCTGAGCCACCTGGCGGTCAGCAGCGCTGCGAGCTGACTTAACAAAAGAAAGCTCCACTCGCGCCTCATCCACTTCGCTCATGTAGCGGTCAAGACGATTGATTTTCTTTGAGACATATTCCTGAATTCGATCCGTAATATCGATATTCCGTCCAGCTAAGTCGACTTTCATGGTCATATACAGCCTCCAAAAGGTGAAATCGATTTAATTTAACACAGCACGGGCCAGGGTGAGCCCGTAAACATTCCTCGCACCAGCGCTTTTCAGCGCTGCCGCACAGGCGTTCAATGTAGCCCCTGTGGTCATCACATCATCCACTAACAGAATATTACTTCCAGCAGCCATCTTTGCAGAAGCGCCGAAAGCCCCATCAACATTATGAAATCGCTCAACAGCGTTTAAACCGACTTGTGAATGTGTTTCACGAACCCGCCACAAGCATTTCGAAAGCAGTGGTACACCAAAACTCAGTGCAACTGGTCGGGCTAAAAAAGCAGCCTGATTATAGCCGCGTTCTTTCAAACGCCCTGCACTTAATGGCACTTCTACGACAAAATCAATGCTCCAGGGCTGCTCTGCAGTCAGAGCTGCCAATGGTTTTGCCAGCTTATCTCCCAGGGTGATATTGCGCTCATATTTTAGCTGGTGAATGGCTTTCCGCAGCGAACCTTCAAAAAAAGCCCATGATCGCAGCTCAGAATAATCTGGGTGCTCCCTTTGGCAGTTCAGACATAAACCGAGGTGCTTTTGGCTCAACCCGCAAACCGGGCAAAAGGGGGGTAAACATAACCGAACTGCACTGTGACACTCAGAACACCATCGTTCTCCAGGTTTGGCACAGCCGGCACAAACCGGGGGAAAAAGCCAATCAAATCCAGCCCAAAACAGCTCGTAGATACGTAATGGCAGTCTCGTTGGTGTGTACATTGCAGATCCTGGAATGTTAATCTTTTAAACTCCAGCCAGCAGCAGAAATTTGATGGTTAAATGGCAATATTAGACATCAACAAAATCAGAACCGCTGGTCCCATCAAGATAATACAGATCGAAGGAAAAATAAAAATTCCCATTGGAACGAGCATTTTAATCGGCGCTTCATGCGCTTTGGCTTCAGCCCTTTGGCGCCGGATAATCCGCATTTGATCTGATTGAATACGCAAAATTTGGGCCATACTGACACCCAACTGCTCACTTTGAATGACCGCCGCCACAAAACTGGTCATTTCAGAAATACCCAGGCGTTCAGCCATATCTCTCAGGGCCTCACGCCGAAGTTTACCTAGTTGAATTTCACGAATAACCCGCGAAAATGCCCGTGCAATTTCGTTGTCCCACTTTTCTGCCACCTTTTGCATCGCCGATTCAAAACCCAACCCGGCTTCAACACAAATCGTCAACAAATCAAGCGCATCGGGCATCGACTTGCGGACTTCATTTTGGCGGCGGTCAATCCGGGATTTAATCAACAGGTCAGGCAGATAATATCCCAGCACAACCCCACCGATCACAAAAAGAAAGGGCTGCTTGGAAAACATCGAATCGGGCAAGATTCGCCCCAAAAGCAGGAACAGCAAGCCCAACGGGGCCCCCAAAAAACGGAAGGCAAAAAAGAGGGTTGGATCGATATTTCCCGGGTTGCCAGCCATATCCAGTTTTCGCCGGACATCGTTAATCGCATTTTGGGGGGTAAAGCGCAGCATCACCCCACCCACCTGGCGAGCTACGGGATATATCACCCGTTCGTAAAACGGCTGCGAAAGCTCAATTTCTTCCAGGGACTTGGCTTCGCCTGCAGACACAAATTCTGACAGGCGGTCTTCCAACGAGTCCGAATCTTTTGGCGAACGGATACCGATCACAACCAGAACAACCGCTGCGATCAAAACAGAAGCGATAATGAGAATAAGAACAATATCCATTGAATCCTCCAGGGCTCAAATTTGAATATCCGCGATTTTGGTCATCACAAAATAACCGACCACAATAAACAGACCACCCAATCCTAATAACCCATAACCCAGAAATGGAACAGGAAGGTCCGGATTGAAGAAATTCATCATATACTCTCGGTTGAGAAAATACAAACCGACCGAGAGCAGAATCGGCATCACAGCCAGGAACTTACCAGACATCATGACTTGAGAAGTGAGAACCCGGATTTCACCTTTTAGGCGCACCCGCTCACGGATGGTATGTGAAATGGTGTCCAAAATTTCAGATAGATTACCACCGACCTCGCGCTGCACATTCATAGCAGTGATAATCAAGTCCAGGTCTGGGCTCGGAATTCTGCGGAACAAATTATCTAGAGATTTATCCATGGCTATGCCCAGCTGCATTTCCTGGACAACCCGCCGAAATTCATCCGATATTGGCGCCGGAAGTTCACGGCTGACAGCTTCCAGGGCTTGCATGGTTGAATAACCGGCTCGTAAACCATTGACCATCAGGTTCAGCATATCACCCAATTGCTGGTCAAACTTGGTCAGACGGGCATTCTTTTGGCGATTAACATACCAGCCCGGCAAAAAATAACCCGCAACAAAACCACCCGCACCCACTAACATGCTTTTTCCACCGAACCAATATGCCAGAAAACCCACCCCCGCCATTGAAATCAACAGGACGGCAACGTATTCTGCAACTTTGAGCTTTAAGTCCGCTCGCGCCAAATCTCTGGCAATCACCTGTCCCCAGGAAAAACGGGTGGCAATTTCTGTTAACTGCTCGGAAAGCTGCTTGGAACGGTCTACTTTCGGCGGCGCAGCAATCTGTAGGCTGCCTTGCTCGTCAATATATTTTCCCAGCCGGTTTTCAACCAGTGAACGTTCTTCCTGAGAGGAAACCACCAGACCAATAATCAGGAAGACCAGGGCAAGAACACCAGTTATGACAAGGATTACGGTTGTACTCATTGTGAAAGCTCCTAATACATCCTGGCGTTTAATACCGCCGGCGTTCGCCCAACCCAAATATCGTTGGCGGTAGATGAATCCCAAAGCTCTCTACCTTGTCCATAAATTTGGGGCGTAAACCCGTCGGGCGAAGCCGCCCGACCACTTTTCCGCCTTCAAAGCCTGTTTGTTCAAAAACAAAAATATCGGTCAGCGTAATTACATCGCCTTCCATCCCCGTAACTTCAGTTATATTGACTACCTTACGAGTCCCATCCCGCATACGCTCTTGATGCACAATTAAGTCGATGGCAGAAGAGATTTGCTCTCGAATTGCCCGCACCGGTAAATCCATACCGGCCATCAAGCACATTGTTTCCAAACGAGACAGGGTATCCCGTGGACCGTTCGAGTGCGCTGTAGTCATCGAACCATCGTGGCCCGTATTCATCGCTTGAAGCATGTCCAGGGCGGCTTCATCGCGGATTTCACCCACCACAATTCGATCAGGGCGCATACGCAGGCAGTTCATCACCAGATGGCGAATGGTTATCTCTCCCCGACCCTCAATGTTAGGTGGTCTTGATTCAAGGGTGACCACATGATCCTGCCGAAGCTGAAGCTCGGCAGCGTTTTCCACGGTGATGATCCGTTCATCTGAGGGAATGAACGAAGAAAGAATATTCAGCAAGGTTGTCTTACCTGAACCAGTACCACCCGAAATGACAATATTTTGACGGGACTCCACACACGCTTTCAGGAATTGGACCGACTCGGCCGAAACAGAGCCGTAGTTTACTAACTGTTCAACCGTAATTGGGGTTTTGGAGAATTTTCGGATAGTAAGAACCGGCCCCACCAATGAAATCGGCGGGATCACTGCATTCACGCGCGACCCATCTGGCAGACGTGCGTCAACATATGGGCTCGATTCATCGATACGCCGACCCAGGGGAGCCACAATCCGGTCAATGATCCGCATCACATGCTCATCATTTTCAAAAGTAATCGGGGCCCGCAAAATCTTACCTTTACGCTCAACGTAGATATTCTTCGCACCGTTTACCATAATTTCTGTAATACCCTCTTCTTCCAACAAGGGAGTCAGAGGGCCGAACCCGAGAATATCTGCCGTGATCGACTCAAAGAGACGCTGCTTTTCCTGCCGGGTAAGGACAATTCCTTCTTCTGCAAGCACCTGTTCAAACATTTCAAGGATTGTATTTCTGACTTCACTGGTCTTGGTGATGTCCATAGAAGGATCCAGGCTGCCCAATAAACGGTTTTGCACCCTGTTCTTCAAGTCACTGTAAGCATCCTTCTGAGCGGCGGCGCCAGGTGCTACCATCCGGCGAGCCTGAATGCTCATTAAGCGAGACTGATCCTGTGCAGGCGCCGGTTGATTCTGAGCCTGTTTTGGATCAGTCGGCTGCGGCTGCCCGGTTTGATTTTGACCTTGTTCAATGCGGCGGAGCAATGACATTTTTCATCCTCCTGGGATTATCGAATAACTATCAAAATGGTTTCTTTTTAATACCTTTAACATCTGCGGCTGGCGCTTCGGGTGCGTCAAGTTCTGTCAATCGCTTTTGAATCAACGCTGCCAAATCCATCACTGCCTTGGCAATCGGGGTTGTTTTGTTATTAAGAATAAATGGAATTCCCCGATTCACGGAAAAGATCACGGTCCGATCATCAAAAGGAATTACGCCAACGACTTCCTGCTTGAAGTTCTCACCTATTTTTTCCGGGGTAATACCGATCCGCTTATCGAAACGGTTCATTGTAAACAAAATTCGTTTTCGGTTTATATCCATGGCATCAGCCACATCCAGGAAAATTCGAGCATTTTTAATCGCAGGAATATCCTGGGTAGTCAGCAAAACCAAAATATCGGTGATGTCCATGGCGCTCAACGTAATTTCAGTCAACCATGAAGAGGTATCCACGATTACGTAAGCGAAAAAACGGCGCATCACTTCCAGCATCTTACCAAACTGCTCACCGTTTACATTTTCGGCATACTCCGGACGGTGTGGAGCAGCTAAAATTTTCACCCCAGAAGCAGAATGCTTGATCAGCAGGTTTTCAACCATTTCTAAATCGGCTTCCATCGAACGTGGAGCCAGGTCAACCACACTGAATTTACTCTGTTCATTCATGAAAATCGCCACATCACCGAACTGCAAATTCCCATCCACAATACAAACGGGGGTCTCTTCGGTTTGGAGAGCAACGGCCAGATTAGTAACCAGGGTTGTGCATCCTGCACCGCCTTTGGGACTGTAAACGGTAATGATTTTGCCATTCCGACCTGGCACAGTCCCAGCTGCAAAAGCATTTCCTGGCGAGGACGCCTGAGCCGCGCTTACCTGAGCCGATTTGGCTTTTTCCTCAACAGCGATTTTACCTGCCCGGCGAATGGCGGCAGTCAGTTCATCCACTGTGGGCGGTTTGGCTAAAAAGTCACATGCGCCAGCTTGCATTGCACCACGCATGTAATTGGGGTCATTTTGTACAGAAAGGATAATGATCTGGACGAACGGCAAAACTTTGCGGATTTGTTCAGTCGCTTTAATGCCATCCATATCTGGCATGTTAATGTCCATCAAAACGACATCGGGCTTAACCTCCTTGGAGAGATCAATCCCTTCTTTACCAGTTCGCCCAATACCCACAACTTCTATATCATTCTCAAACTGCAGCAGTTTGCGAATATTCTCGCGGGTTTCCGCAATATCATCAACGATGATGACCCGAATTTTTCCAGTTCCTGCCATAAAGTTCTACGTTTCTTTACTTTCTATACGGTAATATGTACGAGATTTTGACTGGCAGGTACTGCAAATGCAGTACCTGCCTCAATTAAACAAGCAAATCAGGGTGCTGCAGGGGTTGGATCATTCGGCATTACAGGTGATGCCAGCACATCAACCCGTGGTTCAAATCCAAAGGGCAGCTTAACCGGGATCGGAATATTGTAGCGTTCGAGTAAGTACTGAAGTGTTACCGCTTCGGTCTTGGTGGAGGTCAGGTCGTTGGTGGCCCGCAGCGCCAGGGTCAACTTTGCACCGCTGAAAATCAAATAATTCAATGTGACCGCGTCCTGAGGTGAAACGATCAATGTAATCGAATCTGGCAGGGTAAGCGGGATTGGAGTAGCGGTGGATTCCTGCACTTGCTGTTGTGCCTCTGGGGCGACAGGGGTCCCCCCTGGTGTGGGGACAGCGGTTTGCTTTATTTCTTCCTCGGGCAGGGGAAAATTGCCGACCTGCAAGACTTTAACGTTTTCGATCAGAGTCTGGCTGACCATCCGGGCACGCTGTGCCTCGGAGGGGTAAACGTAAATCTTACTGTCCAGAGCAGCGTCTTCTTGCAAACGACCTTCGCCAGTCGTTCCCATGAGCTGCGCTGTCAGGTAATTGGGCCCTACTTCTGGGTTCTGCACACCTGATGCAATCACCGAAGCCACGCTGTTGGGCAGTTTTGATTGGAAGGCTGTATCAAGATCGACAAAATTCAAAGTGGCAATCACGTTGACGTGATCTCCGCGGCGGGGGGCATAAGATACACTGGAAAGGCGTGAAATCGGGATAGAGACAGCCACCATTCCGGTGTCAATTTCCATCGCCCAATCCGAGCCGGCTGTCGAAAGGTCAGTAACACTCTCGGCCAACATATTGGACATCAGGATGGTACCTGGGGCCAGGTCAAACTTTGCCCGCCGATCCAAAACCTCTTCCATATTGGTCAGCATGCCTTGAACCAGAAGATCTTCTGAAATTTCAACCTGATCCATGACTTCTGTAACCAGCTTCATCCCACGGGGAATTTTCTGGGTGACGATGATTACCTTGACCGGCACCGCTGTTGGCGGCAGAGGAATGGTAGGCTCTGCTGTGGCTTCGGCACTGCCGAACAATGAACCCTGGCTAAGGACAAAAACCGCAGCCAGAATGATGACCAACAACAGAGCAATAATCAAAAAGAGACGACTTCGACGCATAATGTTTAACCTCCGCGAGAGAAGATATCAAACGATGTAGTTGTTATGATACGCCTTTTACCCTAAAAGTCAAGAATTCTTAGAACAATCAAACCCAATTAGATTAGTGTTCACACTTGATAGAATAAGTCTACATGATGATTGCATTTTTCGCCACTCATTTAGGCCACGAATTTCAGCAAACCTTCCAGGAGTGTGGAATTCAAATCTTTATAACGAAAGAGCCCTGTTGAACACAGGGCCCTTTCTAAAAACAAAATCAAATGATTATTTGGCGAGGCCGGAAATAATTTTCGAGAACGCAAGTGAAATCTGGCTGCCTACCAAAGCGAGGACCACGATCAACACGACAGCAACCAACACGATGATCAACGCATATTCAACCATACCCTGACCCTTTTCCTTAGGTGCAAACAACATTTTCATTCACCTCCTTTCAAATTAGGATACTTTCTTATATCTAGATTATACAGCGAGAATAGCGAATTCGCAACTAACAATTCTGATTGGTATAACGAAAAATGAAGTTTTCACCGAACACTTTTGTTATTTTGAAGCCCTTGTAGATCTGGCAACTACTTGTTAACAATCTCATGCACATTAACATCAATTATTGAAAACCGCCGTCATAATTAGAATCACAATTTCAAGCAAAAAAATTATAAATTTTGAAGTTCAGATACGATTCGGCTGAACGCATTTGAAAGTTGACTACCCAACAAAGCCAGAACAACAAGCATAACAAGTGCAACCATAATAATTATTAACACATATTCAACCATCCCCTGAGCTTTCTCCTTCGCTGAGAACAACATCTCGACCTCCTTTCTGTTTAGTTTCCTATCATCGCTACTTTACAGCGAGTTTGGCTGGAATGGCGAAGGACACCTTTGTCCCCTGGCCTTCAGCACTGTCAATGCTCAATTCACCGCCGAGCATTTCTACTCGATCAGAAATAATCTTTAAACCCATGCCGCTTATTTGTTTCAAAATACCCGTATCAAAACCCTTACCGTTATCGTCGACAGAAACCCGAACTTCTCCCCCCGCCGAATCGATTTGAACCTTCACCTGGCTGGCCTGGCTGTAATTAATCACATTTGCCAGCAGCTCCTGCACAGCCCGGAAGATCATCACCTCAAGATATGCTTCAAGCCGTTTATCCATCCCAAATGAATTAAAACGAATATCAAAATTGGACTGACCTTTCAAACTTTCAATATAGCGCGTCATGGTTGGGATTAACCCAAGATCATCCAGCATCATCGGGCGCAGTTCAAAAATAAAGGCACGCACCTTTTGGAAAGTGGATGATGCTGTGGTCTTCAGTGAGCCAAGTTCTTCCTTTGCCTTTACCGGATCCCGATCAAACAAACGCATCGCAATCTCAGTCTGCAAAATAAAATTAGAAAGTGCCTGTGCCGGCCCATCATGCATACTGCGCGCCAGCCGCTGACGTTCGGCCTCCTGGGTTTGAATTAACATTTCCAGGGTTTCGGACATACCGCCGCCAGAACGAGAAGAAGCAGACTCAGAAGCGTACCGCTCCAACATCTGGAGGGTTTTCTCCAGCGCATTCAAATGCCGCCCGATTTGAACTTTATCGCTTTGAAATTTATCCAACTGGCCGCGCATTACAAACAGGCGCTGTTGAGCATCCAAAGCCGTGTCATACAATGCCCGAATTTCAGTTGGGCGGCGAGTTTCTAACTGGCTTTGAACTTGTTGGATCTGCACAACCGCGGCTGCATTTTTCTGCCCCAGCTTGTTGACTTCAGCCATGCTTTGCGCAATGGTTGTTTCCAACTCCTTCAGTTCCAGTCGCAACCCATCAATATCACTCTGGATTGAGGTACGCAGTTCATCAATCAAATTGACCTCTGGCGCATTAGCCTTCATTCGTGATTGCAGCGGCATGTTAAAAACTCCTCATTAGAATAATGAAAGTATAGCACAGCCTAAGACGATAGGCAACTTACACTTTCAAAGGGTTTATCGATAAGGAACCCCGTCAACCCAAAAACCACTATGGTACCCAGGCCTCTAAAACATACATGCCCATTAAAAATATACCCCCAACAAGCCCGAGTGACACATACAACAACCGCTGCCAGGCTGAAGATAGTGCGCGGCCGAGTCCCATAAACACCGGAAATGCAAGCCATAAATGACGCACCAACCCCATATAGGGATGAATATAGCCGGTTTGATAGGCCAGCGAGATTGTTACCACCGCCAGCGTATACAGCCGGTAACTCAAACGAAGATGCGGCCAGGCTGCGGCGCTAAATAGCAGGAAAAGCAGCGCCAGCGTCAGATTTGTCCAAATATCAACATCCGGATCGTTGACCAATTTCTGCACTCCAATCCCAAGCGCCTGCCAGGGGAGCATTATGCGAAATGTGACAACATGCTCAGAGCTTGGCGAAATCAGAACACGGTAAATAATATCAGAAGGAGTAAGAACAGCGCCATTAAAATCGTTCAAAATAAACGCCCTATAGATAATCCAGCCCAGGTTGCCCAGCGGGATCAAACCCACTCCACACCAATCCCACACCCTCCTCAACGCCAGGCGAAAATCTCTTTGGCAAATCTCCCAGAGCTCCCAGGCCAACGGAATAACCAAAAGGATCCCTTGTTGGCGCGTCAGGACTGCCAGAGCGCCCAGTAGCCCGGCAAGCCACCACTTCTGCTGGCGGGCAAAATACAAACACAAGACGGAACAGAGCAAGAATAACGCTTCGGTGTATGGGATAAACAAAACAAAAGAAACCGGCCAGAAAAAGAACAAAATCAGGCTGGTTTTGACTTCTTCAACGCTAAAATCGAGCGCTGCCAGTTTTTGAAACCAATACCCCCCCGCAAGCCCCGCTGCCGAACTGATCAACAGCAGGCCTAAAACCGGGTTCAGCCCCAAGGCAGTTGGCCCGGCTGCTAAAAGCGGATACAATGGATGAAATTGAGCCGTCCCGTCATTTGCCTGATAACCCTGGGTAACAATCTGCACATACCAGGCTGTATCCCAATGCTGCAAAGGCCCCAAAAAATACTTTTCCAACCAATTTCCCTGCACAGGCCAGAATAGTCCCTGGCCTGCCGAAGGGGATTGCAGCTCAGTAAAAACCAGACCAAAAAAGCTGGTAAGCAAACGCAGTAGCGCCCATAAAATAACACCCAACATGAAATCTATTATAACGTCAGTTCGGAAAAGAGATTGCTGGGTGGTGCAACCACCCAAAAACCACCCAAAACAATCTCCTTTTGAGCTAACCCGAACTGAGGGTATTATAATGGAGCAGAATAAATTGTAGTCCAACCCGAACGCAGCAGGTCATCAGCAGTCCAAAGGTTGTCGCTGACATTTTCGAGAAGGAAGCTTTACCAAACTTGCCTGGAATCACCTGCCATCCCAAGGAGCCCGACAGATTTGTCAAAAACCGCCAAAAACACTCCTTACTACCACCTTTCCAGCGATATTCTTTATCCGTTGATCGTGCTGGCCGGGTTAGCATTCTTTGTCTCCCTGGTCACGCTGCCACCTAATGATTTTTGGTGGCATCTCAAACTTGGTGAAATCATCACAACAACCGGACAGGTGCCAGGCGCCAATCTCTTCAGTTGGACGCTCCCGGCAGATCAGCCGTTTGTGTACGGCGCTTGGCTGGGCGAACTGCTGCTCTACCTGGGCTACCGGCTGGGCGGGCTGGAGCTGCTGACTTTTGCCCGGAACAGTCTGATTTGCGTGGTCTTTTTCGTGGTGGGCAGCGAGGCAAAACGAGTGAGCGGAACCTGGCGGCTGGCGGCTCTGACCATTGGTTTTTCAGCCTTAATGGCGGTCAACAACCTGGTTATTCGCCCTCAAATCTGGGCCTGGCTCCCATTTGCCATTTTCTTTGTCCTGCTCAACCGTTTTGCGGACGATCAACTAAAACCAGCCTGGCTTTTGAGCCTGCCTTTGATCATGATCTTCTGGGTCAATGTCCATGGCTCGTTCATCCTGGGCGGTGTGATGGTGGGAATTTATTTCGTGGGAGAATTAATCATCGCCACCCGCTCAATTCTGCAAACCAACTGGCTGCGTAAACCCGCCTGGATCTTCCTGACCGGTGCGCTGTGTGGTTTGAGCATGCTGGTAAATCCCCGAGGCCTGGGCAGCTTGAGCTATATGGTCGGCCTGCTGACCGACACACCCAGCCAGCGGTTGATTATGGAATGGCAGTCCCCCACCCCGGAGGGCATCGCCAATGTCGTCTTTTATGCCAGCATTCTGACGCTGCTGACCGCAGTCGCCTATTCCCAACAGCGCTTAAAAATCACCGAACTGCTCCTTGCGCTCAGCTTTATCTGGCTGGCCTGGAGCGGTATGCGCTACATACTCTGGTTTAGCCTGATCCTGATCCCGCTTCTGGCTCGCCAGATTGGCGGCCTGTCAATCCCAAAGCTGCCCCTCGAAACCCAAACCAATCTGCTTAACACACTCCTGGCATTTGTGATCTTTCTGCCAGCACTGATCGTCCAACCCTGGTTTGTCAACCACCTGCCCCTGCCGCCAAAGTTCATTGATCAAATCTGGAGCGGGGCTCCCGACGGTCCGTTGGTGACCGTAGAAACACCAGTCTACGCAGCCCAATACCTGCGCACCCATCCCGGCGGCAGCCTGTTCAATGAGATGGGTTATGGCAGCTATCTGATCTGGGCTGTTCCAGAACAAAAAGTATTTATCGACCCGCGTGTTGAACTCTACCCGCTCAGCCAGTGGGAAGACTATATCGAAATTGAAAAAGGACACCATTACGCTGACTTGCTGGCGAAATACGGCGCCGACCGGGTCTTGCTGGATAAAAAGATCCAGTCCGGTTTAGCTGGCGAATTGGCCAAAGACACCGGTTGGGTATTGGAATATTCCGACCGCCAGACCGAACTCTGGAGGAAAAAATAATTCAGCGCCTGGAAAACCTCCACCCACTGCTGACCCCACAGCGCCTGCGCTACCCATGGCTGATCGGCGCAGCGCTCTGGTTTGGCTGGCTGGTTAGCATCTTGCCCGGGCTGCTGGCGGGCGGCGCCAGCGACCGCTTTGGCCAGTTGATCGGAACCGATTTCGCCGCATTTTACACGGCCGGCAAAATCGTTTTGGAAGGCAAATCCAGCCAGTTATATGACGCCGGTCTGGCGATAGAACTGCAGGGCCAGATCCAAAATCAGAAACCTGGCCAATCCACCCAATTCAATCCCTACCTCAACCCGCCTTTCTATGCTTTGCTCTTCGTTCCGTTCGCCCTGATCCCTTACCCCATCAGCCCACTGCTCTGGATGGCATTCAACCTGGCCTGTTTCACAGCCGCTTTCTGGCTGTTGGGCATCCGCAAGCCAAAATCATATCTATTGGCCCTGACCTGGTTACCCGCCTGGGCGGTGATCAGTTTTGGCCAGAATACCTTTCTCAGCCTGCTCATCCTGGTTTGTGTTTATATTCTATGGCGGCAAAAAAAACTCTTTTTGGCAGGGTTGGTTCTGGGACTGCTGCTATATAAACCGCAGCTTCTGCCCGGCATTGGCTTTTTGTGGGTGCTGAGCTGGAAAAAGAACTGGCCAGCACTGACCGGGCTGAGCTTAAGTGGAGCGCTCCTGGCCGGCGTCAGCCTGCTGAGCATGCCGCAAGCCAGCCTGGCCTACCCTGCCTATTTGCAAACCCTCAATTCCCGGCTGCTCTTTTCGCCCGACTTCCCAATCTGGAATGCGAATGGCGTCCAATCCTTCTGGATTGGTCTGCTTCCAGGCCTGCCAGACCTGGCGCGCATACTCTATTTTATAATTTTAGCCGGGGTGCTGTTGGCTTTTGTCCGGTTTTGGCGGCAGCACAAATCCGAGGACGAGCTGCTTTTTGCCGGAGCGATCTGTCTGACAGTTTGTTCTGCGCCATACCTGATGCTATACGACTGGGCGCTCCTGCTTATCCCCGCACTGTTATTTTTTCGAGCGCTGCCCGGCCAAACTCGCCTCCTGCAGGTGCTGTTTGCCGGGATGTGGGTGATTATGTTTTTTAGCAGTGCACTGGCAGCTGGGCTGTGGAAAAGCCTGGGTTTCACGGTCCAATTAAGCGTACCCGTGTTGTTTGCCTCGCTCCTGTGCCTATACGCAGCAATCTCTCAAGATAAGAGCAATCCTATTTCGATCTGAGCCACTCTGCTTTCAGGCTATTTTCGAGTGTAAAGCAAGACGTAATTGTCTTGATAAACCAATTTCCACTCTCCGCTTGCCTCAACTGCTGCCTTTAGTTCCGGCTGAGTCTTAACCTCCAGCAGCAGAGTTTGAATGCCATATTCAGCTAACTTTTCATCCCAACCACGCACAGCATTAAAAATCAAGAAATAATCCTGCCAGGTCTTCTCCGAATACAGCTCAATTCTCGAGTCAACAAATACTTTATATACAGGTTGGGCTGCCCAGATCAGGTAACTTCCATAAGGCATAGCGTGAAAGACCGGTCCAGGCAGTTTATGCTCCAGTAAATACTGGGTTGCCTTAATGGGTGTCTCAGGGCTTATCAGAGCCGCCTTTTCTGGCGTCAGGGGCAGCAAATGTTTGAACCAGGGCAGTGAAATCACCACAAATAAAAACAATACAACCGTGATCATGATATTCAGCATGCGGCTTACGCGAGTGGGCCTCACAGGAGACCGGGAATCTTGCCGCGAGTTCATCCAGGCACCCAGGTGTTCGGCTGCCGCCGGGCCAAGAAAAAGCCCAAACCAGACCACACTCCGCAGATATTTCAGGGCCAAAAAGCTGAAAACAAGGTAAGCCAGTACGGTTGGAAGTGACGGGCGTTTTGGAGAAAGCATCAGCACAACAGAAAGAAGCAGCAGTCCGCTCAGAAAAATTGCGCCGTCTAGAGTAGCGAATGTGGACGGCATCCATTCTCCCACAAAGTTCTGAATCACCTGACTACCTGTCATGTTGGTCAGATAAGTCAAAAAACCCAAACCGGTAGGATTTATCAGGCACCCCGCCAGCGCCAGGAAGGCGGAAGCGGCAGGCCAAAAAAGCGGCTTGAAATCCCAAATGCCGTTCTCTTTCTGACCTTGTTGAAAAACAGTTTTTAAGACATCCAGTCCCCAGATGCCTAAAAGCGCAAAGCCAATCGGAAACGTGCCATGACTGTTAACCCAAAGAGTCATCCCCACCAGAAAGACTGGCAGCCAACGCCAATCGGGCTTACTGCGCAGCCGATCAATCAGCGTCACAAAAACAGCCGCATACAGGTAAGCCACAGCCTGTGGGCGGACATTCCAGTTGCCCATGCCCATTGCCGCCGCAAACAACAGACCAAACGCCGCTGCCCGCCAGTTTTGGCTGACTCGATAGCACTGTCGCAAAACCAAAGCATAGGCCGATGCGACAACCACCATCTGAAAAAGAACAATCAGGATTATCCCGCCTGCGCTGTATACAGCGTACAAAACTACATCCATCAGCCAAAATTGGTTATAAGACGGGTACGGCAGGCCGGCTGCCGTGAAGGAATAGATATCGACTTGTGGGATTCGACCGGAAGCCAGGATCTCACGGCCAATGGCCATATGCCACCAGAAGTCATTTTGTAAAACCGGATGCGTATTTAAGAAAGCAATGATCCCAGCGCCAATCACCAAAACCCAGATATGTTCAATCGATAGGCGGTTGAAAAGGTCAGCGGCGCGTTTCATATTCCTTCAAGTCCTCCAGATACAGCCTCGGCTGCCGGACACACCACCAACGGACCCAATACAAACCCACCAGCAAAATGAAAGGCAAAGGGAATAAGAAACTGCTCTTCAAGTCGCTAACAGAACCACCCGACAGAGTCTGGAAAAACATGATCCATAGTCCAACCAGCAGCAGCAGCAGGCTGACGGGCGCAAGCCAGGCGCCGCTTCGCTCCACACGCTGATCGAGTGTTCCTAAAACCAGCACCAATGGCAGGAGCAGGACAACGAAATTTTCAATGGTTGTCGGAATCCCCAGCCACTGGCCAATAACCAACGTCAGGCTGGCAGTCCATAAGAACCAGCGAAAATCTTTGCCGCGCACCTGAAACCATTCGCCCAGCAGGACGAGTGCAAAAAAGCCGCTGAAAAGCCAGCCAAGCGGCCGTCCAACCCCGGGCCACCAGGCCCGAAACGACTCTGCAGGAGTAGTTAGTGGAATCTGGTCGGCATACTTAACCAATGTGCGTAAATACTCCACCGGCCATTGAGTGTAAAAAAGCAAACCGATACCCACCAAAAAGAAAAGCCCAGCAAAGAACCACAACCAGACCCTAAACCGCCGCTGGGTCGCTGTCCAACCGAGGATCAACACCGTGAGCAGCAGGAGCACCTCGGGCTGAATTGTGGCAAAAGCCAGTGCCAAACCGGCCAGCTCATCCCGCTCGAAACGCAATGCATTCAATGCAGCCACACCCAGGAGAGCTGAAATAATCCCAATATTTCCTGAGACTAAAGCGCTGAATGAATACATCCCCAACAGCGAGAATAACAGTAAGGCAAACCAGGCGGAAGGCCGGATTTGCCATTGAATACTGTTGACCGAACCCACCACCGTAAAAACCAACCCGGCCTCCAAAATCACCATCCAGATAGCTTGTGCAAGCAGCGGGTCGGACAGCAAAGCAAACGGCAAGGTTACCACAAGCGCATAAAAGGGCTGGTGAAACAGCGGCGCACCCTGAAAAGCCGGGCTCTGGGTTAAGCCGGGCAATAAGCGGGCGGCGGCAGCCCAGGCTTCGGGCGAATAGGGCTGGATCCCCTCAGTGACATAAACCCGCAGGGCGGCCCATTGGGCCAGGAAATCACCATAGATGGGAAACAGTTTCCCAAAACGCAAATTTGCCCAAACCAAACCAAACAAGACCAGAATAACAATTCCGGTCTCGATGGCAAACCAAAGCGGTGGTCTGGATCTAAACAAAACTAGCCAAGATATTCGCGCAAACGCCGGCGGATGGCTGGGTGACGCAGCCGGCTGAGAGCCTGGGCTTCAATCTGGCGGACACGTTCACGTGTCACGCCCATTTTGCGACCAACCTCTTCCAGGGTATAAGCCTGTCCATCCAACAAACCATAGCGAAGCTGCAAAATACGCACTTCGCGCGGCGGGAGCGAGTTGAGCACACTCTCGAGATGTTCGCGCAGCAAGTTGTAAGTGGCGGTTTCATCCGGAGCAGGCACTTCTTCATCTTGAATAAAGTCACCGAGAACCGAATCTTCTTCATCATCGGTGGGAGTCTCCAAAGAGAGCGGCCGGCGCGCAACCTGGATCATATTTTCCACTTTTTGCGGCGTGACATCCAGCGAGCCAGCCAGTTCGTCCACACTCGGCTCACGGCCCAGGCGCTGCGTTAACTGGTGTTGAACTCTCAGAAGCTTGTTGATCTGGTCGCCCATATGCACAGGCACCCGGATCGTTCGGCCCTGATCTGCAATCGCACGGGTAACCGCCTGGCGAATCCACCAGGTGGCATAGGTGCTGAACTTGTGACCGCGGCGGTAGTCGAATTTTTTGGCGGCCCGGATCAAACCAATATTTCCCTCCTGGATCAGATCCAGGAAAGGTACCCCGCGGCCCATATACTTCTTGGCTACGCTGATCACCAAACGCGAGTTTGCGGTGATCAGATGCTCGCGGGCCTGCCAGCCATCTTCGATACCCATCTGCAGTTCGGCTCGCCGGCGAGGAGCGACATTGCCGCGTGCCAGTTCTTCACGGGCCATCCGGCCGCGTTCAATTCTCTGGGCCAGTTCAACCTCTTCAACGGCGGTCAGCAGCGGAACACGCCCAACCTCTTTAAGATACAACCCGATCGTATCATCTGTGTCGATATTCGCCAGATAATTGTCATCCAACCCGGCCCGCTGAATGGCTTCGTCATCAGGTTCTTCTTCTTCGGCAATCACCATCTCCTCTTCCGAGGGAACAGGCAGCGTCGACTCGTCGACATAGGGAATCCCCGCAGACAATAAAGCCGCAAAGGTTTCTTCCAGCTGATCGACATCCTGTTCTGCTTCTGGGAAAAAAGTGAGTATGTCGTCAATCGTAACGTAAGACTTTTGGCGTCCGATTTCAATCAAGCGGGCAATTGCCGGATGTTCTTCTTCCTGATCACCAATGTCATGGATAAGCTCGTCATCAATCATGTTTGCTCCAGCCCTGTCTCCCGACAGGGATTCCAATCTAAATTCACCTATACAGAATACAACTTTTTTTGGAGAAAATCAATACCCTGCAAAGATCAATTTCAATAATTTTCGCTTTTCACAAAAAGAAACCCGTCCTGGCCAGAAAAAACCAACCGGGACAGATTTTTTTGCGGCTAAGGGACCGAAGCCGCAGTTGGGGTCGGCTGACGGGGCGGGCTGCTTAACATCCCAACCAAACCAGCCAGTGGGGCTTTAGCTACAACAACCGCACTCTGGCTGTCCAGGCGGGCGTAATAGCTTGTCTTCAAGGGAGTTTCAGACCCTAACACCAACCTGGCCTCCTGACCGG
>Ga0268298_10001586_pt1 | contig 26430 bp, 28 predicted proteins | sample WWTPWeurt_MetaG_FD_194462 | JGI IMG/M metagenome (GOLD analysis project Ga0268298, IMG submission 194462) | Activated sludge microbial communities from WWTP in Nijmegen, Gelderland, Netherland - WWTP Weurt | ecosystem: Engineered > WWTP > Aerobic digester > Activated sludge | place...
CGAAGTTCGCCAGAGTCGTCCTTGTAGAGAGGAATGCGTCCCCACGTGAGGGAACGAAATGGATAGAACTCCCCTGATTTTTCACCCAGCATCACAATCCATTGAGATCCTGGCGGATCCACATGCCTGTCCACTCCCATGGTCGGGAGAATGGGGAGTCGGACCTTGATTCTTTCTGGAAGAGATTTCTTGAAATCCCGCATCACGAGCAGGTCATATTCCAGGATCCCACCGCGGAGCGCGCCTTCCTCAACTATGACGTGTGAAACGTAGGGAGAATTCTTTACAATATCAGCGGTCGTGCTGTAGAGCTCGATGGCAGATACTGCTGAAACAGAAAGGAAGGTCAGTAAAAACGCACGCAGCATATCCTCTTATTAGACGTCAAACGAGGAAGAAAAGTAAAAACGCACAAAAAAACCGGGAAGAAAAACTCCCCGGTTTCCATTTTCGTACGCAAAAAAATGGATCAGGCGCGTTCCAGAATCATGGCACCCGCAATGCCACCGTGGGCACATGCAGTCACCAGAACACGATTGATCGCAGGATTGTGCTCGAGCGCCATAGCCGCGTTTGCAACCAGACGAATCCCTGTAGCTCCGAATGGATGACCAATTGCAATGGATCCACCAAAAGCGTTGATTCGGCCTTCTTCGAACATCTTTTCCCATCCGAGACCGGAACGTTTCTTCATCTCTTCAAGAGCACCCACTGCTGTAGCGGCAAATGCTTCATGGATTTCGATTTGATCAATGTCGCCTATCTTTAGACCCAGCTCTTCTATGAGCTTGAGGCTTGCTTCTGCCTGACCAATTCCCATGAAATTTGGATGAACGCCTCTCATGCAGAAACCTGTGAGGTATACAGAAGGCTTCAGTCCCAGTTCCTTCGCGCGGTCTACACTCGATACGATGGCACCGGCCGCACCGTCTGAACGAGCACATGCGTTGAAGATCGTTACAGTTGGGCCATGGCTCTGAGTTAGAAACTTGCCGTAGTTTTGTTTGAACTGTTCGAATTTGAACTGAGGGTTTTCAAACAGCAGCATTGCTTTGTCCATACGAGAAGGATTCTTCACAATCCCTTCGCGCAGAAGCACTGCTTCATCGTGGGTGAGCATTCCACCTTCGTCGTCTTTCATTGGAACCAGGTATTTGTCGTACTTTCCTGCCTGAGTCGCTTCGAACGCGCGCTTGTAACTCTGGTAAGCAAACTTATCCTGCAGCTCACGCGACAGGCCGTAGTTTTGCGCAACGATCTCCGCGGTCACAGGCATACCGTAACTTGTTTCCCCGTCTCCGAGACCTGCGTCCAGAGAGTCCATGAGCTCCACACCTTCTGGCAGACCGGTAGGAAATGCTTTCAAAAGTTTATCAACGCTTCCCGCCTTCTTGTTCATGCGGGCCCCCTTCAGAATGAAAGGAATGGAAGTTTGCGATTCCTCTCCGAGAGCAAGATACACGTTGCCTTCTCCCAGAGTGATGCGACGCGCCGCTTCACCGACTGCTTCAAAGGAAGACACGCAGTTGTTGGAAAGAGTGAGAGCAGGTTTCTCCACAGGCATTTCCAGAAGACTCGCAATCACGCGAGCCGCGTTAGGCGCAAATGGAAATCCTTCTCCGACAAAAACGCCATCGAATGTTTCTTTTTTCACACCGGAATTCTGAATGATATCTTTTGCAACAGCCAGACCCAGATGATGGGACGGATAATTGCCGAGCGCTTTTGCGATCTGCGCGAAAGGAGTACGCCGCACATTGGACAGGGCCAGTTTTTGAGGTAGTTTCATAGGAACACATGGCCGCGAAAGTTTTTACGGTCAAGGCTTAAAACCATCCACGCGCTCGAGAGGACCTCCCGCATTATGTCTCGTCTCATTTCGTGCAAAGAAGAGTTCGGGGCGCCTCCTGCCCTGCGGTCAGGACCGCGCTCGCACGGGCCGGCCAGAATTTTTGGTGCGATCAGCCTCACAACAATTCGGAAGTGAAACGAACGCAGGCCGCCCGCTTGATCGCTGGCGCTTTCCACTGCAACGTTATGCGGCCAATCGAGTGATCATGCGACGAAACATGGCGGGAACAATGATGCGATGGAACGGACGCACGAAGAAAAAATAGATTTGTCCCCAGCCGTTCTGGTAATGCACTACAGTAGACACAACGAGCTTCTTTTTGCTCTGATCTCCTGGGTCTACCAGGACAGAGACACGAAAATTCAAATGACGATCATCTTCCCCGAGGATCACTTCCGTGGGACTGGCCGAATAGATGCGAAAGAGCCCCACTTTTTGTCCGGGCGCGAGAGCTCGTCTCTCTACCGGCTTCTGACTCTGACCAGTTTTGAGCCCGAAAAGGGAAACAAGGGAATTGCGCATGCGCATGAGAGTTCCCACCCATCGCGGAGCCTGACCAAAAAACTCCCACGCCGCATCCGTGGCAGTCATAGACGAATCAGAAAGAACAGCCGAATAGCTGTCTGCATAGTCGTATGGGATACTCGGAGCATAGAGAACAGAAGAAGGGGGCAGAGGTACGGACATAATTTTCCCGCTCGTCATGATTTCTTCTCTATCCAGGAACCACAGATGAATCCAAATAGAACAGCGATCCCTCCGAAGAACACCACTGCCAATGAGTGAATCAACAGCCCCGCCTCCGCCGGATCTGCAAAGGTCCACCAGTGGATCACCAGGACAGAAGCTAGAGCAGCCAGGAAAGAACAAAGCACTGCCCTTCTCTGCACAAAGTCGCGAACGCTCGCAACTTTCTTCCAGATCATCAAGAAGACAAGAAGCAGAGCAGGAATTCCGTTGGGAATGAGCCCGAACGCAACCACTGCCAGCGCAAAGCCAACGACGCTCTCCTCAGTCCATGTATCCGGGTGATGCATGAAGAAAGAAAGAATGGCCGCAGGCAAAAAAACCAGAAAAAGGGCGGTCAGAAAAAATACAGAGAAGCGCAAGCCTCAGCCTTCCCCCTGAGAAGATGCAGGCAACCAAAAAATTCGCCCATGGAAAGGGGTAACGTTATGCGGCATACCGGAGACGGAAACCCCCGACCCTCGGATTCGCAAGCATCCGGGCCCGGAGTTTCGCGTGACAGACAATCTGTCTGCGCCTACGTGGGCTCATGCGACTGTGTGTATTTCTACTCTGCCTGTTTCTTACAACCTGTGCTGCGGCGGAGCCCGCGGACTCTCACGATCCACTCGCAGCTGTCATCGAAGTATCCAGGAAGTATCAGGTTCTTCCAAACAATACGTATCGAGTGGTTCAGGGCCGCGAATTGAAGCTGGATGTATTTCGTCCGCGCAAAGACGGCCCTCTTCTCCCTGTCATGGTCTACATCCACGGCGGTGGCTGGGTCTCTCATGACAAAGAAAGAGCAACCCTCCATACGCTTCCTTTTCTGGCACGCGATCATGTTGTATTCAATATCGATTACCGCGTGGGAAAGGGAACCGCACCTGCGGGAGTAGAAGACTGTTTTTGCGCTTTGAAATGGATCCGCGCGCATGCCGCTGAGTTTCGCGCAGATGGTTCAAGTGTAGTGGTCATGGGTCATTCTGCGGGAGGACACCTGGCACTGATGATGGGAGTGGGCAAAGACAACGGTGCCTGTCCAGGGCCGCTGCCTGTAGTTCGCGCAGTGGTAAACTGGTTTGGGATCTCAGACGTTCGCGATGTGTACGAGGGAGCAAATAGCCAGCAATACGCGCGCGAATGGCTCGAGGGTAAGCTGGACCCGCGCGCTCTCGCAGACAGCGTATCGCCCATTCGCCTGGTGAGGGCGGACAATCCCCCCATCATCTCCATTCACGGAGATCATGACCCCGCCGTTCCCTATCCGCAAAGCGTTCGTCTTCATGAAGCGTTGAGCAAGGCGCACGTGAAAAACCAGCTGATCACAATCAAGGGTGGAACTCACGGCGGTTTTCCAGAACCCGAATACCTTCGCGCGTACAGAGCAGTGTTTGCGTTCATAGGCATTCCCTGACAGTACTTCGCAAAATTCTACAATTCGAGGCTCAAATGAAAACCAGACTGGCCGTCGGATCTTTTCTAGTTGCATGTGCGATTTTCGCGATCCTCAGGAATGCAGAGGCAGACCCGGCGATCCTATCAGAGACGGCCTATCCTTCTGTTGCGTGGAAGGACTTTTCTCCCACCATCGACTTGTCCTCTCCCCCGGCACTCAGACAAACTGAGTCTATAGATCTCTGGGATGGTATGATCTTCGCAAAAGATCGCGTTGTGCTTCCACTCAGAACTGCAGGCGGACGCGTGCTGTGGTCCTGGGAGCCAGGCAAGCTTCCAGTCCGCTCTGAAATTCAGGGAGATATACAAAGCATCGCCTATGACGACGGCAAAGATGAGATTCTAATACTTACCACGAATAAACTATTGTTTCTTCGCAGATCCAGTCTGGCCATACTGCGCGAAACTCCGACCAGCATTCAAGCCTCAGACATGGGGGTATCTGGCAAGTCTTTGATCGCAAGGAAAGGAAATGATTTCACAGTCTATTCTCTTCCCGATCTTCAGAAACTACGTACATTCTCCGCTCCACAGCCGCAATTCACACAAAACAAGGATCCACAGAGAGCCATCTATCTGGCGGATGGCACCATCCTACTGAACTCCACTTACTGGGGCGCGAAACTGCTGCGATTTCATCCAGATCGCCCGGAAATTGCCAGAGAAGAATCTATTTCGATTCCACACAGAGCTCTTCTTCGGTTTGCTTCTACCGGAAAAGAGGACTTTGTTTCCTTTGACCCACTGACCTCTACCTATGCCGCCTATCGTTATGCAAACGGTCACTACTACGAGATGACAAAAGGCATGCAGGAATTCGAGAACTTCAGCGCAGTTAGATGGGCGCCGAGAGAGCAAAATCTCAAAATAGAAGTGGTGATTGAAACGGATGCTTCCGCAAAACTCGCGGAGCTTCTGGTGCTTCTACCTCCGTTGGAAACATATTCACAAACCTTGTCCGGGGAAGCACTCGTTCAAGGATCGGAGATCATCCGGGATAGACATGGAAACCGTTATGCGAAATTATTCGTCCGCCTGGAAGCCGGAGTTTCCCGTGTGATTGTGTATGCGGCTACCCTTCGCCGCTACCTTTTCCAGGCAGATCTGACGCGATTCGAAGACCAACTTTCCAGAAGACAGTATCCTGGCTTCTTAAAGAACTACACCGCAGACTACAAAGAATTTGAAATACATAACCCCATCGTGGAATCAAAGAAACAAGAAATCCTCTCTCAGGCCGGCGCATCGAGCAGACTCTTTCTTGAAAAGACTCTTTCTGCGGCCGCGGCCATCCCATACAAAGGAGACGGCAGGTTTGATCCTGCCCCAGTCATCATTTCGCAAAACCACGGAACATACATATTTCACAAACGCGATTTTGCGCGCAAACGATCTACCCGGGAGAACCGTTTGGGTCTGGCTGCCAGTGGAGGCAGACATAGAATTCAATCACAAGATAGCGGAAACGTGGCTTCCTGGATTTGGCTGGATCCCGATGGAATCGCTCAGCCCTCCGCGCGAAGCCGCAACCACATACGCTCGATTTCTGGTTTTCGGTGCCTTTGATCACGGGGCAGAAAGTCTAACGTCAGGCGGCGATACTCTGGTCAAGCTCACGGAAAACGGAAAGCGCTTGAAAACAAAATCTCTTCGGGTTCAGATCACTCTCGATCCGGCGGAGCCAGGAAAATCAAGAAAGATCAGGAACACGGAAGAGAAAGTAGAATGAAACTGGATGCAATCGTCATCGGGGCGGGACCCATTGGCATTGAAATGGCGGCCGCCTTAAAAAAAGAAGGATTGTCTTTCGCACACATCGAACGCGGACGGATTGGAGAAACTATATTTCACTATCCGCCGGCCACTCACTTCTTCAGCTCTCCAGAAAGAATCGCCATCGCCGGAGTTCCACTTCTCACTCAGGATCAAACCAAAGCAACGCGAGAAGAATACCTTTTGTATTTACGATCTGTGGTCACCCAATTGGATCTAGAAACAAGACTGTATGAGTCTGTAGAAAGTGTGACCCAGGCGGCCGATTCATTCCAGGTGCAAACTCGCCATACTCTAACGGAACAGAAAACTACGTATACGGCCCGGAATGTAATTCTTGCCACAGGAGACATGCACAAACCTCGCATGCTTGGAATTCCTGGAGAAAGCCTTCCGCACGTCAGTCACTACCCGGCGGATCCTCACAGCTATTTTCGCACTCGAGTGTTGATTGTAGGAGGCAAGAACTCTGCCGCAGAAACCGCTCTGAGACTGACTCGCGCTGGCGCCAGAGTTACCATCAGCTACAGACATGCAAAATTGCCCGAAGCTTCCATTAAATACTGGATTCTTCCGGATCTACTGGGGCTCATTCGCACAGGAGAAATTGATTTCATCGCAGAGTCGCATTTGCTTGAGATCGAGCCTGGAAAAGTAAAATTGAAAACCGCATCCGGGAATCTAGAAAAAGACTTTGAAATGGTACTGCTCTTAACTGGTTTTGAAATTGATCCGACTCTCTACCACAGATGTGGAATCAAGACAGATCCAAAAACCAATCGCCCTCACTGGAACGAGGCCACCATGGAATCCAATGTCCCAGGAATCTATCTGGCGGGAACAGGCGTAGCAGGAACTCAAAGCCCGTATCGCTTCTTTATTGAAAATTGCCACGAACACGTAGAGATCATTCTATCACGGCTTACCGGGAAGAAGACACGCGTATTCAAGAAGTTCTTCGCAATGCCGGAAAGCTAAGACGCCTCACTTCCCTGTAACACGCAGCAGATTCATTGCAAAGCCGCCATAGTAACTGACAATCTGAAAACAATTGAATACAAGAACATCCGTAATGCCCTGCTCTTTTACGTATGCTGGCAAAGATCCGTCCCAGTAACGCGGATCAATGATATGGATTTCTTGAAAATGCGGAATCAAAAACGGAATGAATGCATTCCCGTAAGAGTCTTTCAGGATCAGAATCTTTCTGCCGTTCATGTTCGTTGACTTTGCCACAGAGCGCGGAACGTCACCTGCGATGAATGCCGTATAACGGTTCGATCCAAGCATGTATGCCTTGTCTATCGCCTTCCCGCCGAGCACACCCCCGCTATAGTAGCGAGTGAATGTATGCTCCCCGGGTGGGTAGAAAATCTCGCATACGTCAGGATTATTCTCAATCACTGCAGCATGAGTCTGATAGGTAAGAGAACCAACGAATCCTGGCACTTCTTCCCTCTGGTAGGAGGACATGGGCAGAGCGGTGTATCCCATGGAAGCACCTGCGGCTCTGTATGCATAATACGCACCGCGCGCAGTCCAGTGATGGTCCGTTCTAAAATAGATGTACTCATCACGATGCTCTCGAAGCGCGGGCACTACGTTGATCCCCTTCACGCGCTCATGGAGCTTTCCGTACATTAAACCGATTCCCTTTTCTTGAGGATAGGATAGCTTTGTGTAACGTTCATCATCCAGAAATTCAATCGCTGTAGGCACAAGAATCGAATACATCTTGATGGTCGGCCCCATCTTCGATGCAAGAGTGTTCACTGCCTGCGCGTAGTACGATCCACCTTCATCCGAATACCCAACCAGACCATAGGCAGCCTTTCCAATGATCAGCATCTGGTTCACCCACTGGCCGGCAGGTGGAGCGCCCGCAGCATCCGTGGTTCCAGATTTATCAGCTTTCGTGATAGCCTGTTCGTTGAAGAGGTCCCCGCTCTTCTGTGTGACGAGCTTTACCTCTTCTCCCGGAAGGCCGCGCAACGATTCTGTTTTCTGAGCAAGAGCCATTGCATGGCTGCGAAACATGAAGCGATCCGCGAATGCATCTTCTACCTGTCTGGTCCATTTGCCCTCGCTGAGAGCATTTAGATCCCAGCTGGGCCAGTCGGTTAATTTGCGTGATTCTTTTGTGACCGCCGAATCAGTGTTATGCGATACAAAATTCCAGATCCCTCCGGCAACCAGAGCCACAGAAAGCAGAATGGAATTGAGATAGAGAATTGCCTTTTTCATAGATTCAGTCTTTCAAATTTCAGGATCATCAAAAGCGAAAGTATAGGAACGGATTGTAGGTTCTTCCTACAAGGAGCACCGTAGAAAACACGACCAGAAATAAATTTAAGACAGGCAAAAGCACGCCCAGCCTGGCATGCCCTGACTCCGATGGATCTCCTCTCAAAAGCTTCGCAAGAAATGGCCAAACAGGAAAGCATGCAAGAATGAGCAGACCCACGAAGAATGCATTGGCCCGAATCGAGATCAAAACAGCCGGATCCGTGAGGCTCGCTCCGGACACACCAAACATTCGCCCCAGATGTGCAAAGGCGTGCCCCAGATCTGTGAAGTAAAAAAGAGTCCAGCCAACGAGAGTGGCCAGGATTGCATACGGATGCCCGATGATTCGCGGAATTTCCCGTCCGGTCACGGACTGAACCGCTCGCTCAAAAAGAATGAGCGCTCCATAGAAAAGTCCCCATACTACAAAATTCCAGCTCGCCCCATGCCAGAGCCCGGTCAAGAACCACACTACTGTGAGACTCACCAGAGGCCGTGTGCGATTGCCACCGAGTGGAATGTATACGTAGTCGCGAAAGAAGGAACTGAGGCTGATGTGCCAGCGTCTCCAGAAATCAGTGGCAGAGCGCGCGAGATAGGGATAGTTGAAGTTCTCTTTGTAAGTAAAACCAAACATTTTTCCCAGACCGATCGCCATGTCCGAATAACCGGAAAAATCAAAATAGATCTGAAACGTAAAAAGTAAAATTCCCCACCAGGAACCAAGCACACTCATGCGCTCCGGAGATCCGTCGAGAAACGAGCCCGCGATCTCTCCTGCCGGGTTGGCCAGTACCACTTTCTTCGCAAGACCCACTGCAAATCGGCTCACGCCGTAAGAAAAATCATTCCATGAAAAAATTCGATTCTCGATTTCGTATGCGATGTCTTTGTACCGTACGATTGGTCCGGCGACGAGCTGATGAAATAGACTGACAAAGAGCAAGAATTTTGAAAAATCTTTCTGCGCCGGCACTTCATCTCGATATACATCTATGACGTAGGAAATCGTCTGGAATGTGTAAAAAGATATCCCGATAGGCAGATGATGCTCAGGAACAGGAATCGAAAGACCGCTCACCAGGTTTAGGTTGTGAATGAAAAAAGCCTGATACTTAAAAATTGCAAGTATTCCCAGATTGAAGATCAAGGTGCATACAACAGAAAGTTTTGCAGCGGCCTTTCCGCGAAAACGCGCGATCCACAGCCCGTTGAGATAATCTACCAGAGAAGAAAGTACAAGGAGCACTACCCAGACAGGCTCACCCCAGGCATAGAAGATCAAAGACGCGACAATCAGAACCCAGTTCTGCCAGACTCGGTTTTGCCAGACGTAGTAAAGTGCAATGCAAACAGGAAGAAATACGTATAGAAAGATCAGGCTAGAAAATACCATGATCAGTTCTTCCTTTCACCGGGTGTTGCGTGTTTTCGCGAAGCCACAATCAGCACAGATGCATTCCTCTTCCAGGAGGCAGTGTAGCCCAGATCGAATGGAAGGCTGCGACTTTCTCTTGCATACGCCTGATCGAGAGCCTTTTGCCGCATGGGCCAGTACATGGGAAGAGGCCCGTCGTAGTTTCCGTAGAATCTCAATTCCATTTCGGGAGGATAGGAAGAAAGAGGCACTCCCGCTTCATCCGAAACAATCATCTGCGATTCGGTCGTTACAAAATTTCTAACGATATCAAAGCCTGGCCCATAGAGAAGATAGGAAGCCGCCTTCATATACGACACTCTCTCTCCTCTAGAGCGAATGCCCGCCAGAAAACCCGGGTTGGAAGAGAGAGAAGAATCAGAAGCGTTTACTGTGTAGTAGGTGGCCGTGTGGTCTTTTCCTGCTCTTTTGAATGAAATGCGAATTCCATGGGCGGATGGATCCTGGAATTCTTGAACGTCTGTGATGGTAGCACCACTCCGGGCCAGAAAGACCATCATCACGGGCCCTGCTCCTCCCAGATCGCGGCCGCGGAGCCATTTGTCCATTTGATAGGTCTGAAAATAGGTGAAATTCAAAAACCATGCGAGTGACTTGCGAATCGTAGGAAACACAGAAGCAAGCGCAATACGATCGCGCGCGTAGACGGATGCCGGGTCCGGCTGCTTTCCGGGAGATTCCATTCCAAATAGTATATATTCTTTAGCATCCGGAAAAAGCCTGAGAGGAAACAATAAGTCGGGTCCACCAAATGGATAGAACACCACTCCGGCACCCGAATCACCAATTTCAGAGGCAGCCCAGGGTGTGATCTTCTTGCCGTACATATCTTCGAACTCAGAAAATCGTCTGTCCATGGCGCGGTGATGCGTCTGCCATTCATCTGTGCGAGTGAGCGAGTAAAGAGGATCCGACTCTGGAAGATCCATTCCTGCAAGGAGCCGCGCAGACGAATCCCAGCGAGTCAGTTTCTCTTCCGCGGCGGGTGCGGCACAACCAGAGGCGATGAGAAAAAGAAACGCGACGACACGTACTTCTCTCATTTGCGCAACCCTGAAAGGACACTGGCGCCGTGATATTCCCAGATGAATCCATTGGTTGGATCAGATACAAGAACACCGTCTTTGATGAAGTACTGTGCTTTCTGGCCTTTTCTCTCGGTGAGAACAAGCATTCCGTCTTCTATCGTCCATTTTCCCGAAATGCTTTCCGGACAACCTTCCATGGTGCAGGAAATGCAGTGCGAACCATAAAACATTCCATCGGCTTCTATATGAATATAACTCTGAATCCTGCACTTCAAGTTGCTACGCCAGGTGCCAAGAAACTCCGCGGAAGTAGAGACTGTGCGAATGCTCGCTGGCAGTGCGGTATGATTGAGAGGAACCCAGCCCACGTCTCCGAAGTATGCTACCTGAATCCAGTCTCCGTCCTTTCCCTGAACAACGATTTGCCTGTCGCGCATTCCGGTTTCCATGAGGGCCACACCACGACTGAGAGTTGCCAGGGACTCGGAAGAAGAATCGGGAAGTTCGCGCAGATCGCCGGATTCAGGGGTGAAGATTCTGTAATGAAAGAATTCTTGTGCGTCCGCAGATCCAGGCAGACAAAGCGAGAGCAAAAACAAGAAGCATGCAGCGCACGTCCAGATGCGCTGACGCAAATAGACATGCAAATCCAGAATCATCCAGGAGAAAAGGCGCGAGGATAGTAGGGAAGCATCATCAAGAACACGATGACCCCCGTAACCGACACATACCCCCAGACTAGAATTGTAACGCGGCCCCACTTTGGATGTTTGACGGATCCGCGAAGCGCGAGGGTAACCGTTGTGATCACAAGCGGAAGAGTGCATGCTGCGAGAATTGAATGACTGATCAAAATGCTAAAGTAGGCGACTCGTGCAAATCCCTGGCCGCCAAACGGGATGCTGCCCACATGCGCATGCAAATACAGATAACTGGTCAAGAAGATCGCGGATACGGTAACGGCAGAAAGCATCAGCGCGCGATGCAGACTACGACGACCTGTGCGAATCGCAATGTACCCGCTCACCTGAAGTAGAAAGGAAAGGCCATTGAGAGTTGCATTGATGGGGGGAAGAGAACTGAGATCCATCACTGTCCTGACTTGGATCGTTTGACCATGTAGTAGATCAGAAGGCCGCCAAAGATAAGTGGAAGACCGCTGAGCAAGATCGTAATGACTACATAAGAATCAATCAGCGATTGACTGTACCCGCGACCGATGCAAGCGCCGCAGGCAAACAACTCTGCCGGAACCACTGCCAGTGCAAATGAGATGAGCGCGAAAATCGTCTTCATAGTATGTACACCAGAAAATACAAAACTGGCCAAATGGCGACGACAAAGGCCCAGTAAATCGTTCCCGCAATCCACACAGATCCACTCTTAGTCTTCCAGAGAAGCAGAAGCAAAAGGAGCAGGCCGGCTGCCACGTGAATCCCATGTGCCCCGACGATCAAATAGAAGAACGCTCCGTAGATACTTGATACTGTGGTCAGACCAAAGGAAAGCATTCGCACCCATTCCGATCCCTGAATCAAGAGGAACAGAAGCCCGAGTACGGCGGCGAGGATCATAAGGCGAACCGATTTCTTGCGAAAGCTAACTACAGCCGTGAGACCACTGAGCACCAGAATCATTGTATTGATCGCAGTGATGAACATGGGCAACCTGGGCTGGTCTGCCGGAGGCCAAACGGCCGCGTTGCCGCGTGCAACGAGATAGGCGCTGATGAGACCGGAAAAGAACATTGCTTCTGTGGTTAGAAGCAACATCATTCCAAAAAAGACGTTGTTCTGTCTTCCGGTCGAATCCATTTACTGTGCTATGATCCTTTCAATGGGAACGATGTCTGGATAGACACCGAGAAAGACATATCCTAGAACGATCATTGAGAAGATGATGATCGCAGTGACTGCCTTTGGTTCCCACCGAAGATGCATGAAATTCGCGAGCACCAGGAATGCCTTCACGAAAGCCAGAGCGAAGATCAGCGTCACTGCCAGAGTGTGATTGCCAAGGTATCCAAGCCCAAGACTGATCCCCAGGATGACTACCAGAACGGCCCAGATCACAAAATAGTTGGGATGACCGTGATAATCTTCGTGTCCGTTTTGCTGCTGATGATCCGACATTTGCTTCTCCAGAAATTATTTTGCAATGTAAAGAAGTGGAAACAGGAAAATCCAGACCACGTCAACAAAGTGCCAGTACAGGCCTGCCATTTCGACGCGATGCAGATGTTCCCCTTTGCGTGCTTTGAGTGCGACCACAAAGATGGCTGTCATTCCTGCGATTACGTGCGACGCGTGAAGGCCAGTCATCACGTAGTAAAAGCTCCAGAAAACACTCTTGGTGATTGTGAAGCCGTGATGGATTTCAGTCGTGTATTCTACCGCCTTAACGCCCAGGAAGATGAAACCCCCGAGAATTGTGCAGAGAGAATAGAGCCACACTTTCTTCAGCTCTCCTTTTGTGGAAGCCGCGTGAGCCAGAACGATCGTGAAACTGGACGTAAGCAGAACGAAAGTGTTCAGCGCCCCAAGCCAGGTGTTTGTGTGAGCCGCTTCGTGACCCCACTCCGGATAGCGGATTCGATAGAGAAGGTAGCAGGTGATGAGCCCACCGAAGATTACAACTTCGGATGCAATCACCCACCACATTGCAATGCGTCCCAGAGGGACGCGGCCAAATTCAACTTTTTGGTTAGTGGCAACAGAACTCATTTTATCATATCTCCAGTTTGGTTTGCCTTTTAGCTCTTCGCATCTTGTGGCCAGTAGTCAGCTTCGCGACCTGGCACACTGAATTCATATGCACCGCGATAAACGGTAGGCACTTCGGTGAAGTTCCCGTGCGGCGGAGGGGAAGGAACAGACCACTCAAGCGAATTTGCCTTGTATGGATTGTTTACTGCCCATGCACCTTTGAAGTAGCTGTAGATCATGTTGATGAAGAACAGTGGTTGCGCCGCGAGCAACACGAGAAGAGAGGTGGTGGCAAACTTTCTATAAAGCTTCATCTCATCTGTCATGAGACTTGGCCATGCAGAATAGTCAAAAATACGACGGTGTTCTCCCATCAGGCCTGTGAAGAAGAGCGGGAGGAAGATACCGTTAAACGCAATTGCTGTGATCCAGAAATGCCATTTACCCAGAGTTTCGTTGGGCATCCTTCCCATGAACTTTGGATACCAGAAGTGAATGGCGGCAAACCCTCCAAACACAACCGTTGGGATGAGAGCATAGTGGAAATGCGCGATCACGAAGTACGTATCATGAGCGTAGATATCAAACGCGGAAGAACCAAGGTATACACCGGTCACACCGCCAATCATGAACTCTGCCACGAAACCAACAGCCCAGAGCATAGGCACTGAGAACTGAATGTTGCCGCGCCACAGAGTCGCAATACTTGCGAACACGATGACAGTAAATGGAACAGAAATCAGCAGAGTCGTTAAGCTAAAGAAGTTAGCCATGCGAGGATTGATTCCGGATACAAACTGGTGGTGTGCCCATACGATGAAGGACAGAAGAGCCGCACCAAAGGTGAAATAGAGGATGTACTTGTAACCGAAGATTGGCTTTCTCGCGAAAGTTGCCAGAATCTCGCACAGGAATCCAAGAGTGGGAAGAAGCATTACGTACACTTCAGGATGACCGAAGAACCAGAACAAATGCTGGAACAGAATCGGGTCTCCACCCTGAGCCGGGTCATAGAACCCAGTACCTACCGTGCGATCAAAGAGAAGCATGATGGCGCCAGCGAGGAGTGGTCCAATCGAGAACATGAAGAGGAGAACGGCAAGATCCAGCATCCACACTACTACAGGAAGGCGAAACCAGCTCAGGCCCGGGGCTCTCATGTTGAAGGAAGTAACCAGGAAGTTGATACCACCCATGAGGAATGCGATGAACTCAAGGGCGATCGCAATGATCCAGAGGTGACCGCCCATGTTGCTCAAGAAGTCTTTTGAACCAGCGTATGTGCCCGCACTGAGAGGAGGATACGCAGTCCATCCAGCAGCAAACGCTCCGCCTGGAACAAAGAAAGACACGAGAAGAATGACTGTACTGATGAAGAACACCTGATACGACATCATGTTCAACGTCGGAAACGCCATGTCGTCTGCTCCCACCATCAGCGGAATCAGGAAGTTGCCGAATGCAGCCAGGAGAATCGGCATGGCCACCCAGAATACCATGATGGTTCCATGCATGGTGATGGCAATGTTGTACTGCGAAGCGGCGAGCTTACCAAATCCAGGAATGCTTTCTCCTGGAAATGCAAGCTGCATACGGAAGAGATAGGACAGAAAGCCGCCCACCAGCGCCATCAGAATCCCTGTGATCAGGTATTGCATTCCAATGACTTTGTGATCGGTTGCGAAGACGTATTTGCGCAGGAAGCTTGTGGGCGCTGCATGCATTGCGTGACTCATTTCTTTCTCCCTTTCCTTACTTCAGTGTCTTAAAGTATTTGATTAGAACATCGATGTCTGCGTCTGAAAGAGTTCCGGCAGGCATTACACCGGCTGGATATCCTTTGACCGTGTCCGCTTTTGGTTCACGAATCGATTTTTTGATGTACGCTTCATCTACAACCACCTGGCGCTCTGCGCCATCTGTGATCACAGTCTCTGATCTACCCCAGATACCTTTGTAACTTGGGCCGACGACTCTGGTTCCGTCCACGGAGTGACAGGAAGTACATCCGTTTCCTTTGAGGATTTCCATTGGATCTGTAGAGCCACCTGTTACAGGATTCTCTACCCATTTTTGAAACTCTTCTTTATTATGAACGATCAGCATTCCGCGCATTCCCGTGTGGCCGGTTCCACAGATTTGCCCGCATGCGATTTCGTATTTGCCAGGTTTGGTTGCGTTGAACCATCCGTGAATGAAACGACCTGGAACCGCATCCTGAGTGAGGCGAAGTGCTGGCACGAAAAAGCTGTGCAGAACGTCTTTGGCGCCCAGTTCAAAAACTACGTTTGTATCTACTGGAACATGAAGCTCATTTGTAGTCTTCACATCGTCTTCTGTGCCCAGTTTTCCATCCTTACCAGGATGAGTGAATTGCCAGTTGAACTGCTGACCAACGATTCGCACATTCATATCCGCCGTTGGCAGATCGATCTTCACTTGCTTCCACACCGCAGTGGTCTTGATATCAATGAAGATGTCCAGGAGAACTACTAGAATGAGAGGAATGAAAATCCACTTTGCCTGACCCCAGGATTCCCCTTTGATGTAGGCTGCACGCTTCCTCTTTTCGCTTCTGCGATAACGAAATGCAGCATAGACCAGAGCCGCTTCAGCGAGCACAAAGCTGGTAAGACCCAGCCAGCTGATGAGGGCTGCCAGTCCGTCAATCTGCGTTCCGTAGGTTGCAATATTCTCCGGTAAGAAATTCATTGATCCGTTCTCTCCATGAAAGCGTGGAACACGCGGCTAAAGTTCAGCAAATGGCGCAAAGGGTATGGAGCAACTATTTTTTGTCTGACGCATCCGAATCCACGGAATGAGGGTCTGAGACCTGACGCCGTGTGCGACGTCCTGCCCTGGACATAGAATCAAGCGCGGAAACTAGCTTCCCGTAAACGGTGTCCGCCGGAAATTCCCCGCTTTCATCCGCAGTGCCAGGCTCAAGCTGCGTCAAAATCGCCACTGCATCGTCCACATGGTCTACGGCGTAGATGTGGAAGGTCCCGGCTTCGCAGGCCTCCTGGATGTCGCGGCGAATCATCAAATGTTTGATATTCGAAGATGGAATGATCACTCCCTGACTGCCTGTGAGACCTCTCGCCCTGCAAATGTCAAAGAAGCCTTCTATTTTTTCGCTGGCCCCTCCAATTGCCTGGGCGACACCGTGCTGGCTCACCGAACCGGTCATGGCGATTCCCTGAAGGATCGGAACTCCGGAGATGGCAGAAATCAGAACGCACAATTCAGCCAGGGACGCAGAGTCCCCTTCTACAGGGCCATAGGACTGTTCGAATACAAGACTGGCGGAGAGAGATAGAGGCTTCGTGCGCGAAAACCTGGAAGCAAGGAAAGCGGAGAGAATGAATACTCCTTTCGAGTGAATCTGTCCGCCCAGTTCCGTTTCGCGCTCAATGTCGATGATGTCTCCTTTTCCGGGCCACACTGCGGCGGTAATTCGCACGGGGTGCGCGAAGGCAGCATCTCCTTGAATCGCGACCGCCAGACCGTTGATAGAACCAACTGCGGCTCCATTTGTGGCGATCTGGATTGTATCACGGAGAATTTCTCTCTGGATTGCCTCGCGGATTCGACCGCGACGGTCCTCCGCTTCTTTCAGAGATCGCATAACGTCCTGTACGTCTACGGAAGCTCTGCCTGCCTGCCCCGCGAAGTAGTCTGATTCGCGCATCAGATCCGCCAGACGACGCGTGCGCGCGCTGAGTCTGTTTGCGTCCCCGGCCAGCCTGGCGCTGTGTTCAATGATACGAGCGAACGCTTCGCGTGTGAACGATCTGAGTTTTTCTGTGCGAACAAGGGATGCAAGCATTTGCGCGTAGAGGGAGACGGTTTCGGGCGTTCGCTCCACATCACTTTCAAATTCCGCCGCCACCTTGAACAATTCGTCAAATTCCGGATCCAGTTCTCGCAGCATGTAGTGAAGCTGCCGCCCACAGAACAGCACAACTTTCACGCGAAGAGGAATGGTGTCCGGCTCTAGAGGTGAAGTAGAAATTCCAGCGAGAAGCTGCCCGGGAGATTCAATTCGAATCGTAGAAGACTTGAGTGCTCTCTTAAGACTGTCGTAGGCGAATGGTTGAGCCAGGAGTTTTTCTCCATCCACAAGCAGATAACCGCCGTTTGCTCTGTGAAGGGAGCCGGCACGAATCATGGTGAAGTTGGTCACCAGAAGACCAAAATGACCCACCTGATCAATTCGCCCAATCAAGTTCTGATAGGATGGATTGTCTTCATAAACCACGGGGGCACATTTCTGTCCGTCGCGATCCACTAGAAGATTGACTTCGTATTTCTGAAAAGGAGCAGGCACGCCAGAAATAGTAGACCCTTCCTCTTCTTTTGCGTCGCGTGCCTGTGGACCGCTGTCAACTACGTCCGAAAGAACCTGATCGAGAAAAGCAATGACTTCTGGCAAATCGCGAAACTTGTCCTTGATTTCATCGATGATATGACCTACAGCCAGACCGAGCGTATTTCGCATAACATCGCGAAGGCGATTCTGTGTTTCGCGACGCCATACTGGAAACTGGCGCAGAACCTCTTGCAAGGTAGTCCCGAACTTCTCTATTTTTTCGCTGATCGCCCGCTGGTCTTCCTCGGGCAGCTTCTGAAATTCTTCAGGAGCAAGAGGCTCTGAATTCTTAACCGCCGTGAAAACAAAGCCCTGCGCAGTGCTGATCAGAGCGATTCCTTCTTTGAGGGAGGAGGCCCCCAGTTCGCGCAATGCTGTTTCTTCGCGCGCTTTGAGTTCGTTTTGAATCTGTTCAATGTGACGGCGGTACTCTTCCGCTTCAAAGGCAGAAGACATAGTGGAACCGAGTTCAGCCGCAAACCGATGCATGTCTGCTTTGAGTCCGGCTCCCCTGCCCGCAGGAAGCATGAGAACCCTGGGCCGAGTAGAATCCTCGAAATTATTTACGTAGCACCAATCGTCAGGAGGTGCTTCTGTTGCTGCGCGCTTCTCAAGGAGTCTGCGCGCAAGAAAATGTCTGCCGCTTCCTGGCTCTCCAACCACCGCCGTGTTGTAACCCGGTCGACCCATATTGGCCGCAAACTCAATTGCATCGCGCGCACGGTTCTGCCCGAAAGTCCCGGGACCATCTGGAATTTGATCCGAAGTATCAAAGCCAATCCACGCTGGATCACAAATCCAGGCCATCTGGTCTTTTTTCAGTCTCACACCGGGCATAGTATGATCTTTGTCAGCACGAGCTGCGCGTCAAGGCAAGCTCACGCCTCTGCGACCGCAGGTCGGTGCCATGAAATGGTCGCGACTAACAAAATATTCGCCTTAAAATCAGATTCGATTCGTAAATATACTATATATGTTGCAACGATTGGTTGTTGTTCTAACTATCTTTCTGGCAATTTTTGCAGATGGCTGCAGCCGCTACGCTCAGGATTGCGCGATCATGGATGCGAGATGCAATGCTGCGATCTTCGCGCTTGCTTTTAGACGTCTCACTGAATCCCGTTTTGCGTATGTGGCCGTGACAGCCGGAACCATATACGAGTATTCTGTATCAAGAACCAATGGCACGCTCACGCAGATCGGCACAGTGCCCGGGGCAGGCGCTGGCGCCACGGCCCTGACCATGGATCCGCAGTCTCGTTTTCTTTTTGCTGTTTCTGCGACTGCAACAAACGTATCTTCGTATACAATCAACAGTCGAACGGGTGCACTTTCATTGGTCGGAACCTACACCGTTGGCGCCGGCGCTGTGCAGGCTGCCGTGGATCCACTCGGTCGCTACCTGTATGTAAGCGATAGCACAACCACCACCGTTCATATGTTTTCGATTGATCAGACTACAGGCGCTCTGACTGGCATAGCAGGCGGAACGTTCACTGTACTCACTGGTCCTCAGATACCAGCGTTTGATTCTTTCGGGCGATACGCATACATTTCTACAAACAGTGTGCCCAGAGTGAATCTACTGAACATACTTTCAGACGGAAGCTTGAGCAACATCGCAGCGGCCATTACGCCAGGAGCAAGCCCACTTCAGGGAAGCATAGACCCACTCAATCATGCACTCTATGTTCCAAACAATGGCGCAGGCACCATCTCTATGTATACGATAGGATCAGACGGAAGCTTGAATTCTCTTGGAACCGTATCTCCTGGTGGCGCGCCTTCCACTCTTACGATCGATCCGACAGGGAGATTTCTTTATACGCGAACCGGAACTGCCAACATCTGGATGTATTCGATTGACCAGACCACATACGCGCTCGCACCGATCGGAGGTGGAACCATTGCATCCGGCACCAATCCGCGCATGCTCAGCATTCACCCATCGGGAAGATTTGCATACGCTCCTGATCAATCCACGGCCACGCTGTATATGTATTCGATCGACCAGACTACAGGAGCACTCACTGCACTTTCAGGCACATCCCGGGCGACTGGCGGAACAGCGACAGCTGGATGCGCATTTGATGCGCCCGGCAGCTATCTCTATCAGGCGGATGGAGGGGGATCTACTATTTCTCAGTACTACGTAGATTCATCGAGCGGACAACTATGGTCCCAGGGAGTGTTGACTGCCGCGGCCACTCCGAGAGGGCCGCTGGCAATGGCAAACTACAACACCTATTGACGTGGCAGGCGATCAGGTAGGATCGCTTGCTTTCCAGGTTTCCGGCGAACGCCAGAGAGAAGACATCAGGAGCTCTCGCATCCAGATAAATTCTTTTGGCAGCCTGTCGTAGAGCTTCATGAAAAGATCTTCATGCGAAGCCACTTCGTTCTTCCACATTTCACGATCCAGAGTCATCACGCGGTTGAAGTCATCTTTGGAGAAACTGAGTCCCTTCCAGTCCAGGTCTTCATGACGCGGAACCCATCCAATGGGACTTTCCACTGCGGAGACTTTTCCTTGCACTCGTTCCACAATCCATTTGAGAACGCGCATGTTTTCGCCGTAGCCAGGCCACAGGAATTTCTTATTCTCATCTCGACGAAACCAGTTGACTCCAAAGATTCTTGGAGCAGCAGGAAGCGTTCTTCCAATGTTCAACCAGTGCGTGAAGTAATCCGCCGCATGATAGCCCATGAATGGAAGCATAGCAAACGGATCACGTCTGACGACTCCCACCTGGCCTGTCGCCGCCGCTGTTGTTTCTGAGCCCATGGTGGCTGCCAGATACACTCCGAAGTTCCAGTTGAATGCCTGGTATACGAGAGGCACAGTTGTAGTGCGACGTCCTCCGAAGATGAACGCTGCCACTGGAACTCCCTTAGGATCTTCCCACGATGGATCTACAGATGGGCATTGAGAAGCGGGAGCCGTGAAGCGAGCGTTTGGATGCGCCGCGGGTTTGCCGCTATTCTTGTCGTATGGCTTTCCGTTCCAGTCTGTCATTCCGTCTGGAACCTCGTCGCTCAGGCCTTCCCACCATACGTCTCCGTCTTTGGTGAGTGCAACGTTTGTGAAAATTGTATTTCCTTTGATGGTTGCCATTGCATTCGGATTGGTTTCCCAGTTTGTGCCGGGAGCAACGCCGAAGTAACCCGCTTCCGGATTGATTGCATGTAGATGACCTTGCTTGTCCGGTTTGATCCACGCAATGTCATCTCCCACTGTAGTGACTTTCCAACCTTCGTTTTGCAGTTCTTTTGGTGGAATCAGCATGGCGAAATTCGTTTTTCCACACTGAGAAGGAAATGCAGCGCAGATGTAGGTCTTCTTTCCTTGTGGATCCTGCACACCAAGGATGAGCATGTGCTCCGCAAGCCAGCCCTGATCTCGCGCCATCGTGGATGCAATGCGAAGAGCAAAACATTTTTTGCCCAGAAGAGCGTTTCCGCCGTATCCGGATCCGTAGGACATGATGAGATTTTCTTCTGGGAAATGGCAGATGTATTTTGTGTCGTGATTGCAAGGCCATGGAACATCTTTTTCGCCTGCTTTGATAGGAGCACCCACTGAATGGAGGCCTTTTACAAAATCACGATCCCCCAGAACGTCTAGAACTGCTTTTCCCATGCGCGTCATGATGCGCATGTTTACGACCACGTAAGGTGAATCTGAGATCTCAACGCCGATGTGGGCAATGTCAGATCCAAGAGGTCCCATGCTAAACGGAATGACATACATGGTGCGTCCGGTCATACAACCGTCGTAGAGCTTGTTCAGCGTTTGCTTCATCTCAGCCGGGTCCACCCAGTTGTTGGTGGGACCTGCATCTGCTTTGCGCTTTGCATTGATATAAGTACGATCTTCCACACGCGCCACATCGCTTGGATGCGAGAGTGCCAAAAAGGACTTAGGGCGTTTCTCCGGATTCAGACGGACCATGGTCCCGGCTTGCACCATCTGGTCGCAAAGCCTGTCATACTCTTCCTGGGAACCGTCGCAAAAATAGACGCGTTCCGGCTTGCAGAGTGCTGCTACCTCATTCACCCAGGCGATGAGCTTCTGATTCTTAACATAGGAAGGAATTTCCATTTTCCCAAATCTCCTTTTTACCGATCCGGCACAACCCGTGCCCGAGCCGGCCTGAAAATATCAGACTGGAAGCAGGCGGTTTTCAGTCCAGTAGCTTTCGAGTCAGAAAAAAGCGACTCCGGGCGGGGCGAATCGGCGACCTGTCATGGACAGAACGACGCACCTGCTGGTGCGGCCTCCAGTTCGGGCGCGCGTCGAGGCGCCCTGGCGATCGAAATCAAACTCAGCGCCTGAGAATCAGAATCACGAATGAAGCATCGGGATTTCAATTTCTGTGGAATGAACTACATGAATCAGGTTATGAAACACACTTTTTGCTGACACAATGAAATTCAACGAAATCTGTTTGACCGATTCATGTGCAAGATCGTGCAGACGACTATGAAACTTGAGGTTTACTTACTATGCGTTTTATAAGCGTGTTGTTTGTGCCGATTCTACTCGTTGCATCGTGCACCGGTCTTGGAATCAACACACATGTCGGACTGAATTCCAACCCTGCGCCAGAATATGGCAACCTCGCGGTGCTAGTTGCGCGCGGTGGCATGTTTTATCATCAGAATGGTGTACCTGGTCCGAAGGGCAACGCTGCTGCTACCAAATCGGGGCGCGGTTGCAACTACTCCGTGCTTTGGCTTGCTGCATGGGGAGACTCAAGTATAGACAGCATTCGCGAAGACAGCGGAATCAGCAAAGTGGGTTCCGTTGATTATGATGAAACTGCAATTCTTGGATTCTTCTTTCATCGATTCTGCACTACAGTGATGGGGGAATAATAGTATATGTTGATCAAGCAATTCACCTCATTCCTGATTCTAACTCTCGCCGTTTCAAGCTGCGCAGTTGGGCCAGTCAACGGTGTCCTCTTCACACGCACAAAGTTTGCCGGACAGATCAATAGCGCAGCGGACGTTCCAGTGCAGAAGAAAGCTTCTGGCTGCATGCATCAGGTGCTCGGCACTGTCGCCTGGGGCGATGCTACTGCAGGCACGGTTGCGATTGAAAATGACATCCACAGAATCGCAATCATCGACCATTCTACCATGAGCATCCTATCCGGGGTCTACTCCAACTATTGCACAATCGTGGCGGGTGATTGAAATGAAAACAATGAGCAAATGGTTTCTTACATTTCTACCTCTGCTGCTGCTGAGCGCTTGCATCAGTTCTCCTCTGCAAGGCTGGCTGATCACATACACTGGAAGTCACTCCAGCATGGTGGACAAAGGTGCGATCTCTTCTGCAAAGATTGTGAAGAAGGGAGAGTCCTGTTCCTGGTCTGCGTGGATCTTTAAGGACATCTACTACGGTGGTGGTGGAGACGTGAAAGAGGCAGCGGATTCTGCAAACATCAAGAAAATTGCGGTGGTGGATCGCAGATCATTCTCACTGCTGTTCGATCTTGTCTTCAAAGAATGTGTCCTGGTCTACGGAGAATGATCATGTCTCTGCAATGGCGGACATTCATCATCGCGGCGGCGCTCCTTGCGGCGTCCCGGGTGCACGCGCAATCGGATGAGCTCTACCGGAAAGACAGGCTCTACGTCGACATTGCGTATGGAACCGGGCCTACTACAGTAGATTTCGTTGCAGCGGGGTTCGGCAACGCAAGCTACACGGCTGCACTCGTAGATCTTTCGCTGGGAAACCAAAACAATCGTAACCTGGCCCTGCTCTATTTTTTGACTAAGGCGGGAAAGAATCCGAATGTGTCCATGAGCGGAAGCCAGAGAATTGGCATCGAATACGCGGCTACGAGCTGGCTAACATTCGGCGTCGGGGCAAGCCACTTCACCGGAACTATTTCGGGGGGCGGTCTCAACCAACTGGACGGCCTCGGAAACCTGGGTTATCTGATCATGCTGTATAACTATACGAGCGTGGGCTCCAGTTCCGGAAATAGCCTGTCCTCCACGCTCTACACTCTGCCGTATTCTGTTTCGATCAATACGAGCATCGCGGAAATTCAGTATGCAGTGCATGTTCAGGCCGGCTTTGCAGATCCTTACTTTCGCATGTCCGGTGGATCTGCGAAGGGAATCTCAAAGTCAGAGATAGCATTTGGCTCCAGATTCCGTTTTGCAGGGAATGCGTACGTGTATACGGAAGCTTTCTATACGCAGTATGCGTTGAATTCGGACCTGACTCAGAGCACAATTGCGGCCACAGTTGTAAACAAAGGCGCTCGGTTCGGGGTGGGTTATGCGTTCGATCCGCCAGATACGATTGCCTCTAAATAATTGCCGCAAACAGGAAAGAAGAGCCGCTCATTTCATGTCGCAGGATAGAATGAACGGCTCAAATACTTGAGAAATATAGAGTTTTCCTTTCAATACGAGTCCCGTGGACGCACCACTGATCTCTGAACCGTCGGTTGCAAAAATCATTTCTTTCTTTCCGGATGTAACGTTCACTCGAGTGATATCGTTGGGAGAAAGTGCAGTTGGGTCTTTCACAGTTCGGATGAATCGAATCATGCTGTAATGCCCTGCCACGTCTAAAATTTCATCCGACTCCCACATCACGTTGTCTGTCCCTGAACCCATGTCGATGAAATCCAGTTCCTTTCCAATGGACCCATCTGCCGGATTGCGAACATACACATGAATGCCTCTGTCTCTGGTGGCGCCTACGTACAACCGGTCGAGTGCACGATTCACCGCAATTCCATTTGCAACGCGAAAGCCATCTGCGACAAAACTCCACTTCCCTTCGCGATAGTGAGCGACCGTTGATCGAGGGAGGGCAAATAAGTCTTCAAGAACAGCCAGTCCTCCCGTCCAGCCATGATCATTGGTAACGTATAGCTCTCCGTTTGCAAGACTGGCCACATCGTTTGGATGAACCAGGACTTCAGACGTTAGGCGCTCTTTAAAGGCAAGAGAATCTGGAAGAACACGAAACACTTCGATCGCATTGTGTTCTTCATCCGGATGAGCCACAACATACAGCAGCGTTTCGCTTTTTCCCGCGAACAATGAAATTCCATGAGGATGAAATGGGGACGAATCTCTTCCCGTAATCGGCAGAGCACGGGCTGTTCCGACTGCTTCTTTCCCGGAAAGATCCACGGCAAAGATGGCACCTTCCGGATAACCGCCATTCTGTTTTCTTCTTTCCTGAGAGGATACAAGAAGGCGATTGCCTGCCCGGTCATAATCAAAGTCTTCCGGGCCGGGCATTCCGTTGATCTTCTGGCAGTGATCCAGAGGCTGAACGGGTGGCTTACCGCATGAAAAAAATACAAACAAAAAGGCCAGAGAAATCTTCCAGAGTGACATGGCCCAGGCTGCAGGCCCGGAACTTCGCGGGCAACTCTTTTAACGTTATGCGATGTAGTTGCGCGAAAATACACGTGTAGAAGGAATGCATTCATGCAGGCCGCGCGAAAGTGGAACACGGGCGAACTCTTTTTTGATGGTACGGTCCTCTTCTATTCTCTTGTGGTGCATCATGCCTTACTCAGAGGCAGACACTTTGCAGAATTCCTTTCTCCAGCCGGGGCATTCTATGCTTACCTGGCGCTCAGTTTTTTTCTGCCCTGGTTCTTAGGCTCCATCTACAGGAGATTTGCAGACTCCCCCCGCGCCCTTCGTCTGGCCGCCCTCGGCAGCGGATGTGCCTTCATTCTGTTTACTCTACTTTACAACACATTCCAGGGAGTGCAGCACAACACATTCTCAGTCTTGGCCTGGCGCGCCTCGCAAACAGCCTTCCTTCCTGGCTCAGGACGGGAGGAGAAGTGTTTCCCGCGATCTTCATTGGCAGTTTATTCATTGTCTGGAACGAATACTTGATTTCGTTTTTGCGAGCGACAGACATTGGATCGGCGGGAGTCGGTGCTGTCATCACAACACTTTGTTTCAATGGGTTTGTGCCTTGCAGAATCGCATTGCTCGCGACACCGCGATTACGACCAGTGAATGTTGCGGTAGGAATCATTGCCCTCATCACATACATCGCGGGACTTGCGTAAAGAGCAGGAGAGAAAGGTGAACATACAAATTTTCGGACTCAAAAGTTGCCCTAACACTAGAAAGGCGGAAATGTTCTTCAAGGAACGCCGCATAACGTATCAATTCATCAACCTCGCGGAAAAGCCAATGTCCAGAGGAGAGCTCACTTCCGTGATGGCATCCATACCGGCAGAAGAGCTCATAGACACTGAATCCAGGGCGTATGTTTCTGCGGGACTTCAGTATATGAAATTCAACATTGCAGAAAAGCTACTGGAAGAACCACGGCTCTTCAAAACTCCCATCGTCCGCGATGCGAAACGTGCCACGGCGGGATTTGCGCCTGAAATCTGGAAGAAGTGGCTCTCTTGATCCAGAGAATCAGCGCCTGAGGCATTTTGCCGCATAAGAGCGCAGCATGCATCCAGTCTAATCAGATTGCCTCTTTTTGGATTGCGTCCTTCGCGCAAGATACAAATTTGCCGGCGAGCGTTCCGAACTGGCGCAAGCACAGCCACAGCACGCCTCACTCTATTGGAAGGAAGTTTATGCAGATCGATTCTGGAACTACTGCCTGGATGCTCATCGCCACGGCCCTCGTGCTGCTGATGGTACCGGGCCTGGCCATGTTTTACGGAGGCCTGGTTCGGACCAAGAATGTGGTAGGCACAATGATGCACAGCTTCGTGGCCATGGCTGTCATCGGCACTCTCTGGGTTGCGGTTGGCTATTCG